>Ga0302311_10003981_pt1 | contig 16029 bp, 16 predicted proteins | sample III_Palsa_N1_3_FD_200449 | JGI IMG/M metagenome (GOLD analysis project Ga0302311, IMG submission 200449) | Peat permafrost microbial communities from Stordalen Mire near Abisko, Sweden - III_Palsa_N1_3 | ecosystem: Environmental > Terrestrial > Soil > Palsa > Peat permafrost | place: Sweden... | reverse complement strand
TCATCATGATGTAATCCACCAGTCCCATAGTCGGTACGTCAGCCGAGAAACGCGCCTTGGCTTTTCTCGGCGCTGAGCGGCGAGCGGCGATGCGGGCGAGCCTCTCCCTGACCGGTTGCGCATCGAAGACGCCCGGATCGTAATCCCCGAGCCACTCCTTGATCTCGTCCTGATCGGGGATGGTGTGGGTCTGCGAGGATGTCGATCGTATCCGGCATGAGCGCCCCACGTGGCGCGGAGGTCCGCGACGCGAGATGATGTTCCTGTCGATGAGTTGATGGGATGCTGGGATGGACGGCGAGGATTTCGGTCGAGGCGGCGAGCCCGGGTCGGCGACGATCAATTTAGAGATTGGGGGCCGCGGGCGGGTCGAGGTTATCAGCGGGGTGGAGCGGCGTCGGCGTTGGTCTCGCGCCGAGAAGGCGCAGATTACCGGTGAGAGCTTCATGCCAGGGGCGAGCGTGTCGGACGTGGCGCGTCGGCATGGAGTGAGCCTGGGCCTTCTCCATCACTGGCGGCGCGCGGCGCGACAACGGTCGGGGGATATCGCGCAGTCGTTCGTGCCGATCGTGCCGGCGGAAGAGTCCTCTCATGCCGCGGCCGAGCCCCGGATAAGTGGCGGCGTCATTGAGATCGAGCTCTGCGGAGCAAGCATCCGGCTTCACGGTCCGGTCGATGGTTCAATGTTGAGGACGGTGCTGGCCGCTGTGCGCCGGGCGTGATCGCCCTGCACGGCGATCTGAAGATCCTCATTGCCACCCAGCCGATCGACTTTAGAAAGGGAGTGAACGGCCTTGTCCTCCTGGTGGAGGAGGCGCTGAAATCCAATCCCTACGACGGGACCCTGTTCGTGTTCCGATCCAAGCGGCACGACAGGCTTAAACTACTGGCCTACGACGGCTCCGGCGTCGTCCTGGCGACAAAATGGCTCGAGGCCGGACGCTTTACCTGGCCCGCTATCCAGGACGGCGTGATGCGAATGTCGGCGGCGAAAATGGCTTTGTTGCTGGGCGGAATGGATTGGTCCGCGGTGAAGCAGCCGGTGGTGGAAAGGCCAATAAGAGCAGGTTGAATCTCTGGATTTACTGGGAAAAAGGAGCGATCTGAGGTAGTGTTCTTCATGGCGCTTCGCACGGAATATCTGTCTCGTGACCCCGACGTTCTCGTCGGGATTCTCCACGAGCGTGATGCCGAAATCGAGCGTCTGCAGACCTCTTTGAAGACACTCGGCGCCTTGCTTCGGGGGGCACGGTCGGAGAAGGCCAGCTCCATCCTGGACACCCAGGGCGCCTTGGACCTTGGCGATCTCGAGCTCGGCGTGACGCCGACCCCGGCGAACGACGAGACGCCTTCGGCGCCGGCGCGCAAACGCAAGAAGGCCAAGCGCAATATCGGCGCACTCCCCAAGCACCTGCCTCGGGTGATCGAGACGATCGAGCCGGCGAGCACGCTCTGCCCGTGCTGCGAGGGCAAGCTCCACCGCATCGGCGAGGACAAGTTCGAGGCCTTGGACGGGGTGCCGGCCACGGTGCGCGTGCTTTGCACGATCCGCCCGAAATACGCCTGTCGCACCTGCGAGGGTCCGGTGGTCCAAGCGCCGGCCAAGCTGCGGCTGTTCGAGGGCGGCATGGCGACGACGGCGTTCATCGCCAACGTCATCGTCTGGAAGTACGCCTGGTTCATCCCGCTTCACCGCCAGGTGCAAATGCTGGAGGGCCACGGCGTGAACCTCGATCGGGGCACTCTGGCTCTGTGGGTCAGACGCGTGGCCTGGTGGCTGACGGCGCTCTACGAGTTACAGCTTCGGGAGATCCATAGCCATCCCCGGATCTTCTGCGACGAGACCCGCATGCCGGTGCTTGAGCAGGGAAGAAAAACGGTGCGGATCCACCAGTTCTGGGCTCATGCCGTGGATGACCGACCTTGGAACGGGCCGGCGCGCCCGGCGGTCATATACATCTTCGCCAAGAGCCGGAGCGGCCGGGAGATCCGAAGCCAGCTGGCCGGCTACAGCGGGGTCGTCCAGGTCGACGCCTACAGCGCCTACACGTCCTTGACCAAGGCTGGACGCAACGCGGGGCCGATCACGCTCGCTTACTGCAATGCCCACGCCCGGCGGAAATTTACCGACGTCTATAAGAAGGCGCCCTCGGCCCTTGGGCGGGATGTCATCGAGCGGTTCGCCCGGATCTACGCGATTGAAGCGGAAATCCGAGGAATGAGCGCCGCCGAGCGACGCGAGGTCCGCCAAGCCAAGACGGCGCCCATGATGAATGCGCTGAAGGTCGTCTTGGAAAACGGGTTGAAGCCGATCTCGGCCAAGTCGGCGATGGCCGGAGCGATCCGCTACTCGCTGACGCACTGGGCGGGACTGACGGCCTTCCTTGAGGACGGTCGGATCGAGATCGACTCCAATACGGTGGAGAGAACGATGCGCCCGATCGGTCTCGGGCGCCGCAACTCACTCTTTGCAGGAAGCTGCGGCGGCGCGGAGAGCTGGGCGATCCTGGCCTCACTGCTGCAGACCGCTCGGCTGAATGGCCTTGATCCCTACACCTGGTTGAACGACGTCCTTGAGAAGATGGTCTCCGGCGAGGTCAAAAACCACGAGCTCGATCAGCTCCTGGCCTGGAACTGGAAAGCCCGGAAAGGCGAGGTGGAAGCCTTGGCGATCGCGGCGTGAAGCGCCCCAAGCGCGCGCCGCTGCTGACGCTTGAGGTCTTAGATGTCTGGTTCGAGACCGTCGAGCCGCCTGCCCACTGCGGCGACGTGTCGATGATGAATGGCTTCCTGACCGGGCTCGCGGCCGGCCCGGTGTTCCTTCAGCCCAACGACTGGATGTGGCACGTCATCGGCGACCACGAGAATCGGGCGCTCATCGGAAGCAAGATCCAGGCGGTGATCGACACCATCGTCGATCACTACAACCTCATCGCCGGCCAACTCGCGAGGGGCTCCTACTCGCCTTTGCTCAGGCGGACTGACGAGGGAGAGGTCCACGTCGGCGACTGGGCCGACGGCTTCTTCGGCGCCATCCGACTGAACCTGCCGCACTGGATGCCCTTGCTGGAGCAAAAGGCGACCGGCGATCCGATTATGGCGATCCTGCTTCACTGCACGAAGCCCGAAATAACGGCGATGATGGCGGCGGCATTCCCCAAGCCGCCAGCCGGCATGCTGAAGGAAAGCTGGCGCGCGCTGCCCACCGCTGTGGAAGACATCTACGCCTACTGCGAGCCGATGCGGTTCATCCCGGGGGCCCCAGCCAATGAGGCGTAGTACGTGTTGAGCATAGGCATCATGCCTATGCCGATGGCCGTTACCCTATGGCAGACGCCACAATCGTTCTCTGAAAGAAAATCAAGAGCCCCATCCCGTGGGGTGCTCATGCCGGATACGTTCGACCGCGATCGCCGCGGCCGCGCGGGGATCGATGCCGAGCATCCAATAGCCGCCCGGCTGGTTGAGCCGCGACCGGCGCGCCCGCAGTTCGTCACCCAGCTCGTCCAGCAGCCCGCCCGCGACCGGACCGGCGGCCTGGCGGGCCGTGACCAGGCCATTGATGTCGTCGAGCCCGGTCTGGTCGACGATGCCGAACACCGAGATCGCAGCGCCCTGCTCGACCACCGCGACGCAATCGCCCTGGTGCGCCAGCTGCAGCCGATCGCCCGCGACGCGCAGCCAGACGCCCGCCGCCGACGGCAGGGCATAGGGCGGCACGGCCGCGTACGCCGGCACCAGCCGGCGATAGCGCACGGCCACCGCCTCGATCACCTCGGCGAAATAATCCTGGGGTGACCGGTCGCCCGGATCGAGCAGCGCCAGCTGCTCCGACAGCGCCTGGGCGAGCCAGGCGGCATCGCTCGGCCCCTCGGGGACATAGTTCCGGCTGCCGATGCCCGTCGCCCCGTCGAGCACCCAGGCGCGGGTGCCGGCGGTGCCGGCGACATCCTCGTTGGCCTTGCCGCCGGAGCGGGTCGCTTGGGCCGCGACGATCAAGAAATCGCGACCGGCTGACCGATCGCCGCCGAGCGGAGGATCGCTTCGAACACGGCGGCGCCGTGGATCGCCTGCGCGCTGCTGACCGGGAAACTCGCGCGGCCTTCGACCGCGTCGGCGAAGGCTTCGAGCTCCGCCCGCTCGAGATCGATCGCGGGATAGTCGATGATCCTCGGCACGGTGTCTTCGAGCCGGGTCAGTTCCAGCCGGTCCGGCCCGCGCAATTCGGCATGGGCGAGTGAGCCGAACAGATGCAGGCGGAAATGCATCGGCGTCGCCAGGAGCGTGGTGAGCGAGGCGGTGGCGCCGCTTTCGAACCGGAACAGCACCGAGGTGGTGTCGTCGATTTCCTGGATCACCCGGCTGGTCGATTGGGCGAACACGCCGGCGATCGGCCCCATCAGGTTGATCATGGCGTCGATCAGATGGATGCCGAGCCCGGTCAGGCCGCCGCCCGGCGCCTCCGACCGGTCGAGCCGCCAGGAATCATCGTCGTAGCGACCGACCGCGTTCACCGAGAAATGCGCCTCCGCATGCAGGATCGTGCCGAGGCTGCCGTCGGCCAAGAGCCTCTGCAATTCCAGGATCGCCGGCAGGAAGCGGCGATTGAACCCGACCGAGAGCGTCACCCCGGCAGCCTCGGCCGCGGCGACCGCGCGTTCGGACGAGGCCTTGTCGAGCGTGAAGGGCTTGTCGCAGAAGATCTGCTTGCCCGCTGCGGCCGCCTCGACCACCTGCTCGGCGTGCAGGCTGTGCGGCGTCGCCAGAATGACCGCGTCGATGGCGGGATCGGCCAGCACGGCCGCATAGTCGGACCCCAGCGGGAAGCCCTTGGCAACGGCGAAGGCCTGGGCGCGTTCGACCCGGCGGGTGACGCCCGCAACGATGCGGATCTTGTCGCTGCCTTCGACCGAATTCACCAGCCGCTGGCCCCAGCGGCCCAGCCCCACGATCGCCGCCCGAACCGTCATCGACATCCCCCGGATTTTCGCTGTTGCGGCGATTATGCCGATCTTGTGAAGTCGCGCCAGGGCCGTCGAATGGTCTAAGCTCTGGCGACCGATCCGCCGGTCCGCCCGATGTTTCCACGAGGTCCCATGACCAAGCACATCGAATATTATTTCACGCCCGTCTCGCCCTGGGCCTATCTGGGGCATGAGCGCTTCCTGGCGATCGCCGCGGCCGCCGGCGCCACGATCGCGTACAAGCCGACCGACTACGGCAAGGTCTTCCCGATCTCGGGCGGGCTGCCGCTCGCCAAGCGCGCGCCGCAGCGCCAGACCTATCGCCAGTTCGAACTGAAGCGCTGGTCGGCCTTTCTGAACCTGCCGCTCAATCCGCATCCGAAGCACTTCCCGGTTTCGGCCGACCTCGCTTCCCGTGTCGTCATCGCAGCCGACCGGGCCGGCCAGGACGCGGGCCGGCTGCTGGGCGCCATCATGCGCGCGGTCTGGGCCGAGGAGCGCGACGCCAGCGATCCGGCGACGCTGATCGAGATCGCCGATACTGTCGACATCGAGGGTCGGCATCTGCTGATGGCCGCCGATACCGACGCGGTCCGGACCGCGTTCGAGGCCCATACCGAGGATGCGATCGCCGCCCAGGTGTTCGGCGCCCCCACCTATATTTATCGCGGCGAACCGTTCTGGGGCCAGGATCGGCTGGATTTCCTCGAACGCGCGCTGGCCGCCGGCTGAGCCCCCCGCGCGCACGAGTCAGGCGCCCTGGTTTCCCTACCGACTCCCATCAGGTAGGCTTGAATAGCCGCCCCGGGACACTGTTCAGTAGCCGTGGTTTCCCTACCGACTCCCATCAGGTAGGCTGATCGCGGCGATGAAGCGGTGACGTAGCGGGCCGTGGTTTCCCTACCGACTCCCATCAGGTAGGCTTTCTACCTGGCCGACGATACCGAGGTCGCGGCCGTGGTTTCCCTACCGACTCCCATCAGGTAGGCTTATTCGCCGCCGCGCGTGCGCTGGTCCGAGGCCGTGGTTTCCCTACCGACTCCCATCAGGTAGGCTTATTCGCCGCCGCGCGTGCGCTGGTCCGAGGCCGTGGTTTCCCTACCGACTCCCATCAGGTAGGCTTATTCGCCGCCGCGCGTGCGCTGGTCCGAGGCCGTGGTTTCCCTACCGACTCCCATCAGGTAGGCTACGTACGTCGGTATCTGCCTCTCCAACCCTGCCGTGGTTTCCCTACCGACTCCCATCAGGTAGGCTTCAATTACCGTCATCTTGTATCCGCTATGAGCCGTGGTTTCCCTACCGACTCCCATCAGGTAGGCTAAACCTTCTGGTCGGCCGGCGCCGTCACCAGCCGTGGTTTCCCTACCGACTCCCATCAGGTAGGCTGAGGATGATAGCCCCGATGACGAAGACAGCGCCGTGGTTTCCCTACCGACTCCCATCAGGTAGGCTCCGCCTCGGTCGAATGCCGCGTCTTGCTGTGCCGTGGTTTCCCTACCGACTCCCATCAGGTAGGCTGGCGCGCTGAGCGCATGGACTGCATTGCAGGCCGTGGTTTCCCTACCGACTCCCATCAGGTAGGCTATTGCGGTGTTTCAAGTCGATCCGCCGTGCGCCCTGGTTTCCCTACCGACTCCCATCAGGTAGGCTCAGCTCTACGTCGCAGAGCCTGGCGAGTTCGCCGTGGTTTCCCTACCGACTCCCATCAGGTAGGCTCGATCGGCGCTGCTGGTGCGCAGCCCGACTGCCGTGGTTTCCCTACCGACTCCCATCAGGTAGGCTTCGAACGCCGGCATTCCGACCGCGCTGAGTGCCGTGGTTTCCCTACCGACTCCCATCAGGTAGGCTTTTGATCGGCGCCGGCTGCCGGAGGAATGCGCCGTGGTTTCCCTACCGATTCCCATCAGGTAGGCTAGGTCGGCTCCTTCACCCACGCCAGCGGCTGCCGTGGTTTCCCTACCGACTCCCATCAGGTAGGCTCCGACAGCATTGGCTGCTTCATTGGCTTCGGCCGTGGTTTCCCTACCGACTCCCATCAGGTAGGCTCCGCAATCATGAGATGAGTGGGCGGGTTCTGCCGTGGTTTCCCTACCGACTCCCATCAGGTAGGCTTTGTTGATCGTCTTCTTAAGGGCTCCCATAGCCGTGGTTTCCCTACCGACTCCCATCAGGTAGGCTTCAAACAACGCGGCTACGTTGGGGATTAACGCCGTGGTTTCCCTACCGACTCCCATCAGGTAGGCTTTTTGTGATAGGCCAGAGCTTGCTCCAGCAGCCGTGGTTTCCCTACCGACTCCCACCAGGTAGGCTCAAAAGGTGAGGTTAAGATTAGGACCAAGGGCCGTGGTTTCCCTACCGACTCCCATCAGGTAGGCTTTGCCGAGATGGCGTTCGGGTTGAAATTCAGCCGTGGTTTCCCTACCGACTCCCATCAGGTAGGCTTCGACAATCACGTTGGAACTCAACAGCCCCGCCGTGGTTTCCCTACCGACTCCCATCAGGTAGGCTCACGGTCGAGAGATTCACCGCGTCCCTCGCGCCGTGGTTTCCCTACCGACTCCCATCAGGTAGGCTTTGAGTGGGATCTACCTCGACGCGGACGGCGCCGTGGTTTCCCTACCGACTCCCATCAGGTAGGCTATTTCCTTACCTCAAGTTTCCGCCCCTGCTGCCGTGGTTTCCCTACCGACTCCCATCAGGTAGGCTGAGAACGCAGTCAAGATCGCGCCGATTGACGCCGTGGTTTCCCTACCGACTCCCATCAGGTAGGCTTATGTATGCGTCGGCGATGAACCCGACCGCGCCGTGGTTTCCCTACCGACTCCCATCAGGTAGGCTACCAGACGATAGGCGTGATCGGCTATCAGGGCCGTGGTTTCCCTACCGACTCCCATCAGGTAGGCTCCGTAATTGGTACAGACGGGGAGACTCGAAGCCGTGGTTTCCCTACCGACTCCCATCAGGTAGGCTGGCGACGCTTAAAACGTGGCTCATAAGAAAGCCGTGGTTTCCCTACCGACTCCCATCAGGTAGGCTCAGCACTCTCCAGCGCCGCGCATGTCACATGCCGTGGTTTCCCTACCGACTCCCATCAGGTAGGCTCTCGCTATAGCTGGCGACCGTTGGCGTTGAGCCGTGGTTTCCCTACCGACTCCCATCAGGTAGGCTCTTAAGAGCAATCACACCGTGCGAGAAACAGCCGTGGTTTCCCTACCGACTCCCATCAGGTAGGCTTCCTCCGGCGTAAGTATCTGGCACTGCTCTGATTTTCGTCGTCGCGAGGCGACCGGAATCAGAGCAGGACCATCTGTTGTGGCGCGAATCGCTCATTCTTTTCGGCCTCTCCGAGGAGCAACTTCATCCGGGCGTACTGTTTGTCGGTCACCTGAAGCGTGCGGACATTGCCCTGCTTGGGAAGATTGCTGGTAACACGGCCGATATGCTTGTCCACGGCCTCTTCACCGCGACAGACGCGAGCATAGACCGAAAACTGCAGCATCATATAGCCATCGTCTTTGAGGAATTTGCGGAAGCGGGTCGCCAAGCGGCGTCCGGTCTTGGTCGTGACCGGCAGATCGAAGAAAACGAACAACCACATGATCCGAACCTCCTCGGCTTTCATGACGGTGGCGTAAGCTGGATCAGGGCTGGCAGGGTTAGAACCGCGGGCGTAGCAGCCTCGATGGCGCGCACCAGAGATTCGGCGGTACGTTCGCTGGCGGTCAGTAGGGTTACGGTTTCATCGCACAGCCGCGCCTCGCCCAAAAGGCAACCAGCCATGGCGCGGCGATCCTCGACCGACAGGTTTTCGCGACAGGGTGCGCCGTCACCGACGGTCCGCCAGGCCAGCAGATCGATAAAGGGGCGGAACGGCTCGACCACGTCATCGGCCAGGTTGAAGGCGTTGGAGACGCTGGCGTGCTTCAGGCCGAAGGCCGGCACCAGCCCCGAACCGACCAGAGCTCGAGCCACCCCCGAACGGACGACGGCATAGCCGTAGTTCAGCATTTTGTTTCGCCGGTCGCCGTCGTCTTGGCGCCGGAAGTCTTTCCAAAGTTGACCCCAGTAGTAGCGCGCGGCCTGCGCCTCGACATTGCCGGGGTCGCCCGATCCAACCCTTTTGGCCATTTCGCGCATCGTATGACCGCCGCCCGCGCCGACAACGTCCAGGGCACTCGCTTGATTTTCAATCTTGGCCCGGACCAGAGCTTGCCAGAGGCGCTTTTTTAGCGGGCCGGTGGCTGCTATCTGTCTCGCGGCCACGTCGGCTTGGCGATGGTGGCGGTGGAAAGGCAGGGCGACGCCGGAGGGGGTGTGGGTCGCGTCGGTGAAGACAACGGCAATGCCATAGGCCATACAGGCCGACACCAGGGAAGCGGTGAGGCTGGTGCGCGGGCTGTCGATAACCACCCAGGCGACGTCTTCTAACGCCAGGCGCACCTCACCATCATCCTGGCCGACAACGATCTGGTCGTCGGCCAGGGACAGGCGCGAAGGCTGGGTCAGGTGCAGACCGCGCCACGCCATGTGCGTTTCTCGCGGAGTATTTCTGTTCGGTTTCCGAGGCGGTCGACGCTGATCTTATTCATCGAACGAAGCGTTTTGGCGCCAATACCCCTAATAGTTTCGTCTCTTGTGTAATGAGGCGACAAACTGATTGCGCCGGTTGTTCTATCGGCTCCTCGGAAATATCCATTAATGAACGTACCGTCTGGTTTCTCGACTTCAACGAAGGAAAATGGGCAGATACTCCAGAGGAACTCATGTCCTTTACTCATGTCGGGCCAGTCTGCCTCGGCCTTATAAGCCTGAATGGCAGCGTTCGGCGGACCGGGCCAATCCTCAGGATCGAACACCTGATGCGGATAGATGGGAACGAGATAATATTCCCAGGCGTCGCGCTTATTTTTCTTCCGGAACACGTCCACCCGAACCATCTCGCCGCGTTCGGCGACGCCGTTGCGAACCAGAACATCGACCTTTTTCGTTGTTATAAGGCGAACCTTGGCGATGGGATCGCCTTTGGGCGACAGAGGTCGGCGGTCCTTTGGCTTCTTGTCGCTGATCCATTGTCGCAGCGAGGCGATCAAAGCCACGTTACGATCGGGGTCCTTGACGCGCTCCAGATCGGCCTCGGTCAGGGCATCGACTGACTTGCGCTCATAAACGACCTGGGCGTCTGCCGCGTCCTCGATCCGACGTACGGTCTGGGCATGAGCCTCGCCACGGGCGCGGCGGCGTTCGGCGCGGCTGACGAACACTTGGCTCATCATTGTTTGAGCCTCATCGCGAAAGTCAGGCCAAGGCGGATCGACGGATCCGAAATCGCGCGGCAGGCCGGCGTTCTCGCTCTCCTGAACGAGTCTCGTTAACTGGTTGAGCCGCGCCTCGCTAGTCACAGCGACGATCACAGCGTCAAGCGCGTGATGGCGGTCGTCTGCGATCCGCTTGCCGTCTTCGCCCTTCTTCAACCCCTGGAGGCCCCAGGCCCGGCGCAGGCGATCGGTCAGAGGACCGGGACGGGAGAATAGGCGACGCTTCCTGCGCTCCTCCTCGGGCTTGCGCGGAACGCCGGTGAACCGGTCGCTTTCCGGATATAGGCGCGCCAGCAGATCGAGCAGCAGGCGCGTGGCATACTTGGTGTCGTTGAGATTCCGGGGGCGGAATTTCTCGGTCAGGACCGAGGAGTCTTTGAGTAGGTAGTTGCGTTTCTTCCGGCCCTTTATGGCGTTGTTGCTCTCGATCACGCCGCGATATTTCTCCCAGCGTTCCACGTCGGTCGTTCCGAACCATTCGTGCGGCGTCAAGCCGCGCTTGTTCTGATTGGCAGTGGTGAAGCAGAGGGTCTTGTTGACAAAACTGTCGTCGCCGGACCGGCTCCACGGCAGAATGTGATCGACCTGCACGCTGTTGTCCGAGGCGACGATCTGGTGTGGAGCGATGGCGCGATCCGAGTAGAGACAGCGGCCGGCCTGCTCGGTCCATAGTTCGAACCGCAGCAGATCCTCGGCGCTCGACGGTTCGTGGCCGCAGGTCTCCTTGAACTGAGCGCGCAGGCGGTCCTTGGCGGCGTTGCGCTTGTCGATGCCGGATTTGATTTCGTCCCGTTCTTCCTTGCTCTTGCCGACTTCGCGGGCAAGTTCCACATGGATCGCGCCGGGCAGGCCATGCGCGGCTACGATAGCGTGGACCTGCTTGACCGCCTCGATCACCGCTTTGCGCGCCACGGGATTGGAGACGTTCGCATCGACCCACTTGATGTCGTGAACCATGCGCTCGTGCAGGGTCCCGTCCGCACTCCCCGGCCCGGCGCGATCGGTGTGGACATAGCCGGCGGCGGCGGCGGCCTTGTCGTATGTCATCCCCTCACGCAGATGGGGCAGCATGGCGCGCGCCGCCTTGGCAGAAATATGGGCAGCGCCGGAGAAGGCCTTCAGCGGACGTCCATCTTCGATGCCGGCCATCAGGGCGGTGAGCACCGTGGGTTCGAGCCCGATTTCAGCTAGGCCCCGGCGGATCGACTCGATTTCTTCGCGGAAGGTGATGACCGCGGCTATAGCGTCCAGCTTCTCGGGCGCATTTTGGAGCGAGCGCCAGGCGCTCTCACCGGCGGCGTCCACGATCACGCCGCGCAGGCTGGCCGTACCCTCGGCAGCGTTGCTAGCACGGCCAACAAAATCGCGGCCCTCGTCGGCGCGCGCCACGCCGCCGAAGGATGTTTCCTCGGATAGCCCGAGCTTGTCGCGCAATCTTTTGAACGTGAAGCTCTTCTGTAGGCCGAAGTCGCGCTCGGCCTTGGCGATCTGATCGGGCGTCAGCGTTCGCTCTTCGCGGCCTTCGCTCAAAGTCAGGGCGCGCAGGCGGGACAGAAGGCGGAACCGTTCGAACGAAGGCGCGCGCTTGGCGCAGCGCTTTTCCGTCGGCTCGAACGGACAGGAGCCGAGCAGGTGCTCGCTGTCCTGAAGCGGACGCTGGAAGAAAGCAGCTTTGGTAAAGGCAGCCTCCAGTTCCGTCGAAGCGAGGGGGTTGCCGATACGGCGCTGAACATCAAACAGCAGCACTACCTCGCGGGCCTGATCGTCCCGCAAGACGGAATGGGTGAACTGGCCGTCACGGTTTCGTTTGCGGTCGGCATAGTGCTCGTCACGCGCGAACATCTCACCGACGGTGCGATATCGGGCCAACCGGTCTCGGGTTTCGTTGATCGCCTTCAACATCTTCGAGCTGTCGTCGCTAGCGTTGGCGCCCCGCTCACCCTTTCGGTTCGACTTGAAGCCCCGGTGCTTGGCGATATGCCCCAGCGCGACAGCCAGTTCCGGACCCGTCAGCTTCCGGTCGAGCCCCTCGGCACGTAGCGACCAAGGGTCTAGCTGGGCGATGCGCAAGCCGGTCGGCGGCCCTTGGACATCGATCAGCCCGTGGCTGCGAAATAGCCGACGGATTTCGCTCATCCGCTGGCGGCGGCGTTTCAGCACCCGACGCATACCGCGATGGCCGCGTCGTAGTTGATTGGTGGGGGTGCGTTCCTTATCAGTTTCGGGCGCATCCCAGGTGCGCGAGCCCATCGCGACGATGCGGCCAACACAATCCTCGCCTTGCTCGATCACCGCCCAGCCGCAAGACGCTATGCCCAGATCGATTCCTAACGTTCGATTTTCGTGGATATCCATACCGATGCCCCGAAAGCCACGCCTTTATGATTGACGTGCAGATCGTCATGTTGCAACTTTTACGTGGGAGTCGGTAGGGAAGCCACGGTAAGGGGTTCCGGCCCCGCAGGATTACCCGTGAGGGGATTCCTTCAAACCGGCTTCCTTTCGATTAGAGAACCCCGGCAGGCGACTGCCGGGGTTCTTTGATGATAGCGGTGTAATCAAAGCGAGCGCCGCCCTATGTAGCGTCGGTTCGCCGCCATGCGTGCCAGCACAGCCACAGCCTCATCGACGTACCCCCGGAACACCCCGGTTGCGCCCGGGTCGGCTGCCGCCTATATTCGAAGCGTCGGGTGACCGACTATGGCGATAAACGGCGCGTAGAATAAGCGTCACGGACCCGGGGGCAGTGCCCGGCGCCTCCACCAAACCGGCCCTTCGGCTCAGTCGCCCGAGGGACGAACCAAGGGGGCGATCCAGCTTCGACGTGCGTAGTAAAGACGCGACTTTTGCCCGGCATGATACCGCCGTTATCGGGTCAATCTCTAAATGCGAACGATAACGTTGCGCATGAGGCTCTCGCAGCCTAATCCCTAACGGGATGAAAGCTATCGGGTAACTCGCGGTCCGGGGGGTACCGGGCAACAGAAACCCCCCACTTCATTTCCACGTCCGGGCAAGGCGTCCCGGGCGAGCTTCAGAATCGGTGCATATGGCGAGACCCACCCTCCGTTACGACAAAATGGTCGAGAATGCGCTGCGCAGCGTCGTGCGCGACGCCCTGACCTTGACCGCGGAGCACGGGCTGCCCGGCGCCCATCACTTCTATGTCACGTTCCGCACCGCCTATCCCGGCGTCGAGATTCCGGACTATCTGTCCGCGCAATATCCGCACGAGATGACGATCGTGCTGGAGCATCAGTTCTGGGGGTTGGAGGTCGACGACCATCAGTTCTCGGTCACCTTGAGCTTCCGCAATCAGGCCGAGCGTCTGGTCGTGCCGATGGCGGCCATCACCGCCTTCGCCGACCCGTCGGTGAAGTTCGGCCTGGAATTCCGCTCCGAGCCGGACGGTGCGGAAGCCGCCGCGGATGCGCCGGCGCCGCTACCCCCGCCCGAGAAGGCGCTGCAGCAGGACGATGTCGGCGAGCCGGCACCGCCGCCTGCGGAAAAGGCCGGCGAAGTCGTCAAGCTCGACGCTTTCCGTAAGAAATGATCGCGAAAAGATGGGCAGGGCGGCGCTTCGGCGCCGCCCTCGCCACGTCTGCCTCTTGTAAATATTCCGGTCCCAGGGCCGAATTGATCCGGCGGAACGGGGGATGGCCTCCCCCTTACCCGCGTATGACCATGTGCCCTGGATGCAATCGAACGGAGCTGACTTGAGGGGTGATCAGGAGGATCTTGCCGGCCTGCTGTCGGGAAACAAGACGTCCTGGGATGCCTTCGTCGCCCGGTTCTCCGGCCTGATCCTGGCGGCGGTCCGCCGGGTCGTGGGCACCGACGGCATCGATGTCGAGGACATCGCCCAGGATGTGTTCGTCCGGCTGTGCAAGGATGATTTCCGGCTGCTGCGTCAATATGATCCGGCGCGCGCCGGGCTGTCGACCTGGCTGACGATCGTGTCGCGCAGCGTCGCCCATGACATGATCCGCCGGCGCCGGGCGCCGACCCAGCCGATCGAACTCACGCCCGAGGCCGCCTTCGCGGTCGAGCCGAACATCACCGAGAAGATCAAGATTCCCGACGGGCTGCTGTCGCCGCGCCAGCAGCTGGTCTTGACCATGATCTATGAACGCGACATGGAAGTGGCCGAGATCGCCGCTACGCTCAAGGTCGACGCGCAGACCGTCCGCAGCACCCATCACAAGGCGATGCTGAAACTGCGGGCGCATTTCGGGGAAAAACCGTGAGGCGCGGGGATGGTCCGTGCGCCGCAGCCGTACCATGTTCGAACGTGGGAACCGTACCATGAACGACGACGCGCCTTTTCAGCCTGATCGGACGCTCTACGAGCGTTTGCGGTCGCACGAGTCCCAGCCGGCGGAGAGCCCGCTCGAACTCGACCCGATGCTGCTCGCCGCATATCTCGACGGCCGGCTCGGCGAAGACGAGGCCGCACCGCTCGAGGCCCTGCTGGCGGCCGATCCGACGGCGCTCGACGATCTGATCGCATGCGACCCGGTTACGCCCGAGATCCCCTCGGCCGCTTTCATCGCCAAGGCGCAGGCCCTGGTCGGCGGCGCCACGGTCTTGCCGTTTACGCCGCGCTCGGCACCGCCGCGCCGCCTGGTCGCCGCCTGGGCCGCCTGGGGCGCCGTCGCCGCCAGCCTGGTGCTGATCTCGCTCGTGGGTTTCAGTCTCGGCATGCAGACCGAGCGTAATTTCAATGGATCGACCGGCCTCGGCACCTCGATCGATATTCTCGACCAGTCCAGCGGCTTGGGCGACGGTATTGGTTGAGAGTTGGATGCCGTCGATGCCCAAAATTCGGGTCCCACGCCTGAGCGAGGTCGTGCTCGTCCTGTCGGTGGCGCTCAATCTGTTCGTGGCTGGCGGCTTCGCCTATTCGCAATATACCGCGGCCCATCCGACCCAGGCGGCCCCCGTCGCCCCGGAGCGCCGGCTGGAAATATTCGCGCAGAAGCTGGGCATCGACCCCGAGAAATCGAACCCGTTCAAGGAATGGCGCCGCGGTCTGCGCGTGGCTCAATCGGCGCTGGTCAAGGAAAACCAGCCGCTCGTGGCGCAAGCCTGGGAGGATTTGAGCACACCGGCGCCCGATACCCAGCGCATTCAGCAGGTGCTGGACCAGATGGCGGCCAATCGCCGCGCCTTTCAGGCGGATGCGACGGCGGCAACGATCAAGTTTCTGAATACACTCGATGAATCCCAGAAAAAGACCTTCATGAGCATGGTGGTCGACCGGTCCAATCCCTATGCGGCCCCGGTCCGCAATTCGCTCGGCAACTGAGCCTTGCTTTAACAGCTATTTGCCGCCGACGCGGTGCGATGGCACCTTGGCGCCGATGAGCTTCCCCCCAGGAAGTTCCAATCCGGCGACGAGGGGCCACCCGGCCGGCGGCATAGACTTCGACAAGGAATGACCAAGATGACGTCCGAAACAGCGACCCGCATCGAGACCGACACGATGGGCGAAGTGGCCGTCGCGGCGGACCGCTATTGGGGTGCCCAGACCCAGCGTTCCCTGCAGAATTTCAAGATCGGCGGCGAGCGCATGCCGGCCCCCCTGGTCCGCGCGCTCGGCATCCAGAAGAAGGCGTCCGCGCTGGCCAACCTCAAGCTCGGCAAGCTCGACCAAGCGATTGCCGACGCGATCGCCAAAGCGGCCGACGAGGTGATCGACCTGACGCTGATCGAGCATTTCCCACTGGTCGTGTGGCAGACCGGCTCGG
>Ga0302311_10003977_pt1 | contig 16034 bp, 11 predicted proteins | sample III_Palsa_N1_3_FD_200449 | JGI IMG/M metagenome (GOLD analysis project Ga0302311, IMG submission 200449) | Peat permafrost microbial communities from Stordalen Mire near Abisko, Sweden - III_Palsa_N1_3 | ecosystem: Environmental > Terrestrial > Soil > Palsa > Peat permafrost | place: Sweden... | reverse complement strand
CCACGAATTTGCCATTACGCTCGCCGTGACCATCATCATCTCCGCCGTCGTCTCCCTGACGCTCGTGCCCATGATGTGCGCCAAGCTCCTGCGGCACCGCCCTCCCGAGCAGGAGACCGGCATCGCGCGCTGGTCGAACGAGAGGTTTCAGGCGCTCATCGATCGCTATGGGCAGGCGCTCAACTGGGTGCTCGAACGGCAAACACTGACACTCATCGTCGCGGTGGCAACACTCGTCGTCACCATCCTCCTCTATGTCTTCATCCCCAAGGGATTTTTTCCGGTGCAGGACACCGGCGTCATCCAGGCGATCACCGAGGCGCCGCAATCGGTTTCCTACGCGGATATGGCCCAGCGCCAGGAGAAGATGGCCGCCGCGATCTTGAAGGACGCGGACGTGGTCAGCCTCTCCTCATTTATCGGCGTCGACGGCTCGAACATCACTCTCAACAGCGGCCGCATGCTGATCAATTTGAAGCCGGTTGATGATCGCGCGGCAACTGCGAGCCAGATCATCCGCCGGCTGCAGAAGGAGACGCAGGACGTCACCGGTATCTCCATCTACATGCAGCCGGTGCAGGATCTGTCCATCGACGACACCGTCAGCCGCACGCAGTACCAATTCGTGCTCGAAGACGCCAACCCCGACGAGTTCAACACCTGGGTGCCCAAGCTCGTCGATCGCCTGCAGCAGCTGCCGCAGATCGAGGACGTCGCGAGCGACCAGGAGAATCAGGGCCTCGCCGCCTATGTGACCATCGACCGCGACACCGCCGGGCGCTTCGGCATTACCCCGGCCACGGTCGACAATGCGCTCTACGATTCCTTCGGCCAGCGCATCGTCTCGACCATATTCACCCAGTCGAACCAGTACCGCGTCATCCTGCAGGCGGACTCCTCGCTGATGGCGTCGCTCGATTCTCTGGGGACGATTTATCTGCCCTCCTCAACCGCAGTGGGTGGGCAGGTGCCGCTCTCCGCGCTCGTCAAGGTCTCCGAGCGCACCGCGCCGCTGTCGATCGATCACCTCGGCCAGTTCCCCGCAACCACGGTGTCCTTCAACCTCGCGCCGGGCGCAGCCTTGGGGGATGCGGTCGATGCGATCAAGAAAACAGAACTCGACATCGGTCTGCCGGAGAGCGTGATCACGAGCTTCCAAGGCGCGGCCCTTGCCTTCCAGGCGACACTCGGCAATGAGCTCTTTCTCATCATGGCCGCCATTGTCACGGTCTACATCGTGCTCGGCGTGCTGTATGAGAGTTTCATCCATCCCATCACCATCCTCTCTACGCTACCCTCGGCCGGCGTCGGGGCGCTCCTGGCGCTCCTCTTTGCGGGCAGCGATCTCGGCGTCATCGGGATCATCGGCATCATCCTCTTGATCGGCATCGTCAAGAAGAATGCGATCATGATGATCGACTTTGCGCTCGTCGCCGAGCGCCAGCAGGGCATGAGCCCGCGTGATGCGATCTATCACGCTTCGCTGCTGCGATTCCGGCCCATCCTGATGACGACCATGGCGGCGCTTTTGAGCGCGCTGCCTCTGATGCTCGGCACCGGCACCGGCTCCGAGCTGCGTCATCCGCTGGGCATCACCATCGTCGGCGGTCTCATCCTGAGTCAATTACTGACGCTCTTCACCACACCGGTCATCTATCTGTATTTCGATCGCCTGGAGCGCCGGCTCGCGGGGTGGCGCGGCGCGCCGATGGCAAGCGGAGCGCCGGCACAATGAACCCGTCGGAGCCCTTCATCCGGCGACCGGTGGCGACGACGCTCCTCACCCTGGGCATCGCCCTCGCCGGCGGCATCGCCTATTTCAAATTGCCGGTGTCGCCGCTGCCGCAGGTCGATTTCCCGACGATCTCGGTGCAGGCGCAAATGGCGGGCGCAAGTCCCGATGTAATGGCCGCGACCGTGGCAACGCCGCTCGAACGGCATCTGGGGCAGATCGCGGACGTCACCGAGATGACCTCGTCGAGTTCGGCGGGCTCGACCCGCATCACCCTGCAGTTCGGGCTCGACCGCGACATCGACGGCGCCGCGCGCGATGTCGAGGCGGCGATCAACGCCGCCCGCGCCGATCTGCCCACCGCACTGCGCAGCAACCCGACGTACCACAAGGTGAACCCGGCCGACGCGCCGATCATGATTCTCGCGCTCACCTCCGAGACGCTCACCGCAGGTCAGCTCTACGACGCCGCGGACACCATCCTCTCGCAGAAGCTCTCGCAGGTGAGCGGCATCGGCCAGGTCACGATCGGCGGCAGCTCACTGCCGGCCGTGCGCGTGGAGCTCAATCCGAGCGCACTCTTCAAATATGGCATCGGCCTTGAGGATGTGCGCGCGGCGCTGGCTGCAGCCAATGCCAATACGCCCAAGGGCTCGATGGATGTCGGCGGCCAGCGCTTCCAGATCTACACCAACGACCAGGCGAGCAAGGCAGCTGAATACCGCAACCTCGTGATCGCCTACCGCAATGGTGCGCCGGTGCGCCTCGCGGACGTCGCGGAAATCCTCGACTCCGTTGAGAACGTGCGCAATCTCGGCCTGTCGGACGGCAAACCGGCGGTGCTCGTCATCCTCTACCGTCAGCCGGGCGCGAACATCATTGAAACGGTCGACCGCGTGCTCGCGCTCATACCAGCGCTCAAGGCCTCGATACCCACCGACATTCAGGTGATCGTCGCCAACGACCGCACCACCACCATCCGCGCCTCGCTGCACGACGTCGAGCGCACTCTCCTCGTCGCCATATCGCTCGTCGTGCTGGTGGTGTTTCTGTTCCTGCGCAATGGCCGCGCGACCATGGTGCCGGCGGTGGCCGTGCCGATCTCGCTCCTGGGCACATTCGGCGCGATGTATCTGCTGGGCTACAGCCTCGACAATCTGTCGCTCATGGCGCTCATCATTGCGACCGGCTTCGTCGTCGATGACGCCATCGTCGTGCTCGAGAACATCACGCGCCATGTCGAAGCCGGCATGCCGCGCTTCGAGGCCGCGATTCAGGGCGCCCGCGAGGTGGGCTTCACCGTGCTGTCGATGAGCCTGTCGCTGGTTGCGGTGTTCATTCCCATCCTCCTGATGGGCGGCATCGTCGGACGGCTGTTCCGCGAGTTCTCGATCACGCTGTCGGTTGCGGTGCTGGTTTCCCTCCTGGCATCGCTCACGACGACGCCGATGATGTGCTCGCTCCTAATCCGCCACAACGACCCGGCGCGCCAGGGGCGACTCTTCCAGCAGAGCGAGCGCGTGTTTGAGGCGATGCTGCGCGGTTACGGGCGCAGCCTCAACTGGGCGCTGCGCAACCGCGGCTTCGTGATGGTGCTGTTGGCAGCCACAGTGGTCTTCAACATCTATCTCTATAGCGTCATACCCAAGGGATTCTTCCCGCAGCAGGACACCGGTCGCCTGAACGGCGGCATCCAGGCGGACCAGGCGATCTCCTTCCAGTCGATGTCAAAGAAGCTCGTGCAGTTCATGAGGATTGTGAAGGAGGATCCGGCGGTCGACAGCGTCGTCGGCTTCACCGGCGGCGGCTCGGCGGGCGGCGGCCAGACCAATAGCGGCTTTATCTTCGTCGCCCTGAAGCCGAAGTCGGCGCGCAAGATCTCCGCCGACGAGGTGATCGGGCGGCTGCGGCCCAAGCTGAACCAGGTCGCAGGCGCGCGTCTGTTCCTGCAATCGGTGCAGGACATCCGCGTCGGCGGCCGGCAGAGCAATGCCCAGTATCAATACACGCTGCAGGCGGACAGCGTGGCGGAGCTCTACAAGTGGGCGCCGCTGCTCTCCGATGCGCTCGGGCGCGTGCCACAGCTGACCGATGTCAACTCCGACCAGCAGCAGAATGGCCAGGAGATTGATCTCGCCGTCGATCGCGATACGGCCTCGCGCCTGCAGCTGAACCCGGCCGCGATTGACAACACGCTCTACGATGCATTCGGCCAGCGCGACGTGTCGACCATCTATAACGCCTTGAATCAATATCACGTCGTGATGGAGGTGGCACCGCAGTTCTGGCAGAGCCCGGAGACGCTGAAGGACCTGTGGGTGAGCACCGCCGGCGGCACGGTGAGCGGCAGCCAGTCGACCAACGCGGTTGCGGGTACCGTGATCTCGGCGCAAACCGCCGCGAGCAACTCCGCGGCTGCGCTCGCAACCGATACGGCGCTCAACCAGGCGACCAACAGCCTCGCCAACACCGGCCGCGGCACCGTATCGACGGGGTCAGCCGACAGCACGGCCGCCGAGCAGATGGTACCTCTGGCGGTCTTCAGCCACTACGCGCCCGGCAACACGCCGCTCGCCGTCAATCATCAAGGAACGTTCGTCGCCACGACGATCTCGTTCAACCTCGCGCCCAATGTCTCGCTCAGCACGGCCACGGAGGCGATCCGCAAGGCGACCGACGAGATCGGCATGCCGACCACCATTCATGGCAGCTTCCAGGGAACGGCGCGCACCTTCGAGCAGTCGCTTAGCAACGAGCCGGTGCTGATCCTGGCGGCGCTCGCCGCCGTCTATATCGTGCTCGGGATTCTGTACGAGAGTCTCATCCATCCGGTCACCATCCTGTCGACGCTGCCGTCGGCCGGGGTGGGCGCAGTGCTTGCGCTCCTCGTGTTCCACTCCGAGTTCAGCATCATCGCGCTGATTGGAGTGATCCTGCTCATCGGCATCGTCAAGAAGAACGCCATCATGATGATCGACTTCGCGCTCGAGGCGCAGCGCCACCAGGGACAGAATCCTCGCGATGCCATCTATGCCGCCTCGATGATGCGCTTCCGTCCGATCATGATGACCACCATGGCCGCGATGCTGGGAGCGCTGCCGCTCGCGCTCGGCAGCGGTGATGGCGCAGAGATGCGCCAGCCGCTCGGCATCTCCATCGTTGGCGGGCTGATCGTGAGTCAGGTGCTCACGCTCTACACGACGCCTGTCATGTACCTGTACCTTGACCGCTTCGGTGCATGGTGCAACCGGCTCTGGTCGCGCCTCTTCCCGTACTCGCATCCGAGCGCACCCGCGGCACCGGTGCAGCCCCTGTGAGCAAGCGCGGTGCTTGGTGGTCGCTCGCCCTGGCGGCTCTTGCAGGCTGCGCGGTGGGTCCGAACTACCACCGCCCATCCGCGCCCGTGCCGCAGCGGTTCAAGGAGGCGGAGGGCTGGAAGCCAGCCGAACCGCAGGAGGCGGCGAGCGGAACCGCGTGGTGGTCGGTGTACGGCGATCCGGTGCTCGATGGGCTCGAGAAGCAGATCGACATTTCCAACCAGACGCTCAAAGCGTCCGAGGCCTCGTGGCGCGAGGCCGAAGCAGTCGTGAGCGGCGCACAGGCCGCACTCTTTCCCGTCGTGGGCGTCAGTGGCAGCGCCACCCGGACCAAGGGTCTCGGCACCACCATCGGCAGCACCACCACCACGACCACGACGACCACCGGCGGCGGCACCACGACCACCGGTGGCGGCACGACGACTACCGGCGGTGGCACCACGACCACGGCCGGCGGCCCGACCGCGGTCATCCCGGCAAGCTCGCGTCCCGTCAACAATTTCAATGCCACCGCGGATGCCTCCTGGGCTCCGGACATCTGGGGCAAGATCCGCCGCACCATCGAAAGCGATGTGGCGAATGCTCAGGCGAGCGAAGCCGACCTCGCCGCCGCGCGGCTGTCCGCACAGGGAACCCTCGCCACCGACTACATCGAGCTGCGCGTCACCGACGAGATGAAGCAGCTCCTCGACCAAACAGTTGGGGCCTACCAGCGCTCGCTTGAGATCACCCAGAACCAGTACAAGTCCGGCATCGTCGCCAAGGCCGATGTGATCACGGCCGAAACGCAGCTCGAGGGCGCGCAGTCGCAGCAGATCAGCGTCGGTGTGATGCGCGCACAGCTCGAACACGCGATCGCGGTTCTGGTCGGCAAGCCGCCGGCGGATTTTGCAATCGAGTCCGCCGCCTTCGGAACCACCGTGCCGGTGGCGCCTGCGGGTGTGCCGTCGACCCTGCTCGAACGGCGCCCCGACGTGGCCGCCGCCGAACGCACCATGGCCTCCGCCAACGCCCAGATCGGCGTCGCGATCGCCGCCTATTTCCCGGATCTGACGCTGACGGGCTCCTACGGATTCAGCAGCAGCGTGCTCAGCGGACTGATCAAGACGCCGAATAACATCTGGTCCTTCGGCGGGACTCTTGCGGATACCGTGCTCGATTTTGGCGCGCGCTCCGCGGCGGTGCGGCAGGCCCGCGCCGCCTACGATGTCGCCGTCGCCAACTACCGCCAGGCGGTGCTCACCGCCTTCCAGCAGGTTGAGGATGAACTCGTCGCATTGCGCATCCTCGAGCAGCAGTACACGGTGCAGGACCAGACCGTAAAGTCCGCCAACGAGGCGGTGCGGCTTACGATTAATGAATACAAGGCAGGCATCGTCGCCTACACTTCGGTGGTAACGGCGCAGGCGACGGCGCTGGCGGACGCGCAGACCCTGCTCACCATTCGCCAGAGCCGGCTGACGGCAAGCGTGGCGCTCATCCAGGCCCTCGGCGGCGGCTGGGACGCAGCGTCACTGAAAACTGCCGGCGCCACGGCGCAGCATGTCGCCGGCGGCGGCGCCCTGTGAGGCGCGCACGGCGGCTCCCGCAAATGCGCGGATCGTCGGCATGAGAGTAGCCACGCATCGCTGCGCACCACTAAGATATGCATTCGGAAAAGAACGAGGATCATCCATGAAAGCTCTATTCAGTCTTGCCGCCATCGCGCTGTGCGCCGCGCCCGTACACGCCGCCTGCACCTACCCGACCGCGCCGGCGGCGATTCCCGACGGAGCAACCGCAACCCTTGCGGAGATGGTTGCCGCACAGAAGGCCGTCAAGCAGTTCGACGAGGAAATCAACGCCTATACGGCCTGCATCAAGCTCGAGGAGAGCGCTCAGCTCAAGGGCGACAAGCTCACTGCCGATCAGAAGAAGGCCATCGAGGCGCAGCAGGCGCAGAAGAACAATGCCGCCGTCGATCAGGATCAGGCACTCGCGGACCGCTTCAACGAACAGATACGCATTTTCAAGGCCAAGTCGGCGGCCAACAAAGGCTAGCCGCGCAGCGCGCGGGGGCATCGGGCGATGCTGACACCCGCCGAAGCGCAAGACCTCATCGGGCAGAATCTCGCATCTCTGCCACTGGAATCATTGCCGCTTGCGCAGTGTGCGGGCGCCGTGCTGCGCGAGAACATCTACGCGGAGCGCGACCAGCCGCCTTTTGACCGCGTGGCGATGGACGGCATCGCACTCGACAGCCGCTCGCTTGGCGTGGGCTTGCGCACTCTGCGCATCCAGGGTATGCAGCCGGCGGGGGATGCGCCGCAGACGCTCGAGGCAGCCGATGCATGCATCGAGGTCATGACCGGGGCGGTACTGCCGGGCGGCTGCGACGCCGTCATCCCGGTCGAGCAGATCCGCCTTGGCGATGGCGAAGCTCATCTGCCCCGCGAACTTGCGGTGGAGCCGTGGCAGAACGTTCACCGGCGTGCCACGGACAAGCCCCAGGGGGCGCTCCTCGTGAGCCCGGGAGTGCGCCTGGGCGCACCCGAAATCGCGATTGCCGCCTCGGCTGGCATGGCGCGCGTGCGGGTCGCAAGCCAGCCCTCGGTCGCGGTGATCTCCACCGGCAATGAGCTCATTGAACCCGGGGAGCCGGTTCTGCCGCACCAGGTACGGCGCTCCAACGCCTACGCGATCGTCGCGGCGCTCAAGCGTCAGGGATTCGCTCGCGTCGCGGACGATCATGTGCGCGATGATCTCAAGGAGCTCGCGGCGCGGCTCGAGTTTCATCTGCACACGCACGATGTGCTCGTCCTGAGCGGCGGCGTATCGATGGGGCGGCTCGACCTCGTGCCGCGGGCCCTCGCCGATCTTAAGGTGCGCGTCATTTTTCATAAGGTCGCGCAGCGGCCGGGACTGCCGCTGTGGTTCGGCGTGGCAGACTCCGGGACGGCCGTATTCGCACTCCCGGGAAACCCGGTGTCGACCTTGGTGTGCGTGGCGCGCTACGTCATGCCGGCACTTTTCGCCATGATGGGCGCAACGCCGCGCGAGCCGGAGAAAATAGCCCTCGGCGGCCCGGTAACGGTCAAGCAGGCGCTCGCCTTCTTCATGCCCGCGCACCTGGAAACAGACGCATCAGGCCGCACCTGGGCCATGCCGCGTCCCACCAACGGCTCCGGGGACTTCACCGCGCTTGCCGGCGCCGACGGTTTCGTCGAGCTGCCGCCCGGGCCGCAGAGCTATCCCAAAGGATTTGTCACCCGCCTCCACCGATGGTAAGACCTTGGGGCCATGTCCGAAACCATCATCCCCCTCGAGGAGCTGCGCCGCCCGCGCGACACCTTCGGCCGCCCCGTTCGCGACCTGCGGATCTCGGTCATGGACCGCTGCAATTTTCGCTGCCCCTACTGCATGCCGCGCGAGACCTTCCATGCGAAGTACCGCTTCCTAGGCTCGGGCGAGCGGCTCTCCTTCGAAGAGATCGTGCGCGTCGCGCGCCTTTTCGTGCAGCTCGGGGTGCGCAAGCTGCGCCTCACCGGCGGCGAGCCGCTGCTGCGGGCAAGCCTTCCCGATCTCATCGGCGACCTGACCGCCATCCCCGGCATCGAGGATGTGGCGCTGACCACCAACGGCGTGCTCCTGTCGCAGCACGCCGCGGAGCTGAAGGCCGCGGGACTGAAGCGCGTCACCGTGAGCCTCGACAGCCTCGATCCAGCGACCTTCGCGCAGATGAGCGGCGGCCTCGGCAGCGTCGAGGAAGTGCTGGACGGCATTGCGCATGCGCGCCGTGCGGGACTTGCGCCCATCAAAGTGAACACCGTGATCCAGCGCGGCATCAACGACTCGACCGTGCTTGACCTCGTCGAACACTTCCGCGGCACGGATGTGATCGTGCGCTTCATCGAGTACATGGACGTCGGCAATCGCAACGACTGGCGGGCCGAGCTCGTCGTGCCCTCGAAGGAGCTCCTGGCGCGCATCGGCGCGCGCTGGCCGCTCGAGGCGCTGGAGCGCAACTATCGGGGCGAAGTCGCGGAGCGCTATGCCTTCAGCGATGGCCGCGGGGAGATCGGCTTCATCTCCTCGGTCACGCAGCCCTTTTGCGGGAACTGCTCGCGCGCGCGCCTGTCCTCTGACGGTGTCCTCTACACCTGTCTCTTCGCCACCGCCGGCACGAGTCTGCGCGATGCGCTGCGCGGCGGCGCGAGCGATGAGCAGCTGCTCGAGCGCATCCGCGCTGTCTGGCTGGGTCGCGATGACCGCTACAGCGAGCTGCGCGCCCGCCTGCGCGAGACGGCCGGGCAGCCCAAGGTCGAAATGTATTACATCGGCGGCTGAGGTGGCAGGCAAGCTCTCACACATAGGCCCCAAGGGGCGGCCGCGCATGGTTGACGTCGGCGCCAAGCCGATCACCGAGCGCAAGGCGCTGGCGCAGGCACGCATGCGCCTGCCGCGCTCGGTCGCGCTCGCCCTGCAGAAAAGCGGCCATCGCACCAAGAAGGGGCCGGTATTTGACACCGCGATCATTGCCGGCGTGATGGCGGCGAAGCGCACGCATGAGCTCCTGCCCTTCTGCCATCCGCTGGCGCTCGATGACTGCAGCATCGAAATCGCATCCGTGCGCGGCGGCTTGCGCATACTGTGCCGCGTCGCGGTGCATCACCGCACCGGCGTCGAGATGGAAGCGCTCACGGGCGCAACCGTCGCCGCGCTCACCGTTTACGACATGTGCAAAGCGCTCTCGCACGATATTGAGATCATAAGCGTGCGCCTGCTCGAGAAGTCGGGGGGCAAGCGCACGGTGCAGCGCCGGTGAGCGCGCCCGTCTACGCTCTGGTTCTCGCAGGCGGCACGAGTTCCCGCATGCACACCGACAAGGCGGCGCTCGCCTATCACGGCCGCGCGCAGCTCGCCGAGGCGATGCGTCTCGTTGCACCGCTCACCGCTCGCGCCTTCGTATCCGTGCGCGCCGATCAGGTCGATGAGCCGCTGCGCGCAGGCTTTGCGCAGATCATCGACCGCCGCGAGAACCTGGGACCGATCGCCGGCATCATGGCCGCGCAGGAAGAGTTTCCGCACGTCGCGTGGCTCGTGCTCGCCTGCGACCTGCCGTTTCTCGATGCGGCCACTCTCGAGCACCTCCTGCGCGCGCGCGATCCGGCGCGCGACGCGACCGCCTATCTGTCAAGCCACGACGGCCTGCCTGAGCCCCTGTGCGCCATCTATGAACCGCAAAGCCGCGCGAAGCTTGCGGCGTACCTCACCAAGGGACGCCAGTGTCCGCGCAAGTTCCTGAGCGCGGCTGATGTGCATCTCATCGCGGCAGCGGATGCGCGGGCGCTCGACAACATCAACACACGCGCAGAGTATGACGCGGCCATGAGTGCACTCAAGACGCCGGCTGTGCCCGTCAAGCAGATCCGCGTGCAGTATTACGCGCTGCTGCGCGAAGAGGCCGGCCGCAGCGAGGAAGCCGTCGCGACGCGCGCGGCCACTGCGCGCGAGCTGTTTGCGGAACTGCAGGCCCGGCATCCTTTTTCACTGCCGCCCACGATGCTGCGCGTGGCCGTCAACGACGAGTTCGGCGAGTGGTCGCAGCTCCTCGCCGACGGGGATCGCGTCGTCTTCATTCCGCCCGTGGCGGGCGGCTGAAAGGCGTCCGCCGCGATGCTCACCTTTGAACTTGCAAGCGAGCCCATCGACGTGCCGCCATGGCGCGCGCGGCTCCTCGACCCTGCCTGCGGCGGCTATGCGGCATTCGAAGGATGGGTGCGCGACGTCAATGAAGGCGAGCGCGTGACGGCGCTCGAGTACGAGGCCTTCGCGCCGCTTGCGCACAAGGAGGCCGGCCGCATCCTCGGCGAGGCCGCCGCCCGCTTCGGGGTCGATCACGCGGCGTGCATCCACCGGGTGGGCAAGCTTGCCGTGGGCGAGCTTGCCGTTTGGGTGGGGGTGAGCGCCCGCCATCGTGACGAGGCTTTCCGCGCCTGCCGCTACATCATCGATGAGGTCAAACACCGGCTGCCCATCTGGAAGAAGGAGCACTACGCAAGCGGCGACACCGGCTGGGTGAACTGTGAGCGCTGCGCAGCGGGCGCGCAGGAGCCGCACGCGCATGATCACAGCGCGGCGCCGCGCGCGGACTACTCGCGCCAGATGGCACTCAAAGAAATCGGCGCGGCGGGCCAGGCGCGCCTGGCAGCAAACCGCGTGCTCGTGGTCGGCTGCGGCGGGCTTGCGGCGCCGGTCATCACCTATCTCGCAGGCGCGGGGGTGGGTCAGCTCGGCCTCGTCGATGCCGATCGCCTCGAAGCCTCGAACCTGCACCGCCAGACGCTGTACGCGCTCGCCGATGTGGGTGCGCCCAAGGCCGAGCTCGCCGCGGCGCGTGTCAGTGCACTCAATCCGGAGGTGCAGGTGCGTGCGCACGTGCTGCGCCTCGACGCCGGCAACGCCGCCGCGCTCATCGAGCCCTGCGATCTCGTCATCGACTGCAGCGATAATTTTGCGACGCGCTTCCTCTTGAACGATGTGGGCATGCTGCTCAATAAGCCCGTCATCCTCGCCAGCGTCTATCAGTACGAAGGCCAGCTGCAGGTGGTGCGCGCGCATCCCGACGCCGCCTGTCTGCGCTGCGTGTGGCCCGAGGCCACGCGTGACGGTGTGGTTGGCAACTGCGCGCAGGCGGGCGTGCTCGGCCCAGTGCCTGGCGTCTTGGGCTCGCTGCAGGCGCTCGAGGCGTTGAAGATCCTCCTCGATCTGCCCGGCCAACTCGGCGATGAAGTGCTCGTAGTCAATCTTCTCACCCTCTCGAGCAGCAGGCTGCGCACGCAACGCGCCGGCGAATGCCGCGGCCGCCCGTGCGTGCACGTCAATATTCAAAAGGAGAATGCCGCCGTGAACGAGGAATCACTCGAAGTAACCTTTGCCTCGCTTGATGATGCGACGACGCAGGGCTTTGTGGTCGTGGATGTGCGCGAGCCGCAGGAACTGGAAGCGTGGCCCACTCCCTGCCGCAGCGCGCGCCACATTCCCATGCGTACGCTCTTGTACGGCGATGCGGCGCTCGACATCGACGGCAAGTACCTGCTCGTGTGTGCAGCCGGGCAAAGAAGCCTCGCGGCGGCGGCCGAGCTGCGCGCGCGCGGCATGCGCGCGGTATTCTCGCAGGCGGGCGGAATAGCTGCGCTCTTGCAGCGCGGGGGGAAATTGCAGCAGGCGCGATGAGTGAGCCCGTGCGTTAACCGCAAAACGCCGCACCGGCGCGCGGCTTTACAGGACGTTCGTCCTTTCTAGGGCCGCACCTGCCCGATCCCGCGCACCACATATTTGTAGCTCGTAAGCTGCGTCACGCCCACGGGCCCGCGCGCATGAAAGCGCGCCGTCGAGATGCCGATCTCAGCCCCCATGCCGAACTCGCCGCCGTCGGCGAATTGCGTGGACGCATTGTGCAGCACGATGGCGCTGTCGACCTCGCGCAGGAAGCGCTCCGCCGCGGCCAGATCCTGCGTCACGATGCATTCGGTGTGCGCCGATCCGTACCGTGCGATGTGCGCGATCGCCGCATCGACGCCATCGACGACGCGCACGGCGATGATGGCGTCGAGGAACTCGCGGTACCAGTCCTCCACGCTCGCCGCGCGCACGCGCGCATCGACCTGCTGCACCAGCGCATCGCCGCGCACCTCGCAGCCGGCCGCGAGGAGCGCGCGCACGATCGGCGCGAGGTGGGTAGCGGCGGCAGCGCGGTCGATGAGCAGCGTCTCCGCCGCGCCGCACACGCCGGTGCGGCGCAGCTTCGCGTTCAGCACAATGGCACGCGCCATCGCAAGCTCGGCGCCCTCGTGGACGTAGACATGGCAGTTGCCCTCGAGATGGCCGAGGACGGGCACGCGCGCTTCGGAGTGCACGCGCTCGACAAGACTCCTGCCGCCGCGCGGTATGAGCACGTCCAGATATTCGGTCATGCCCGAGAGCATGCAGCCCACCGCGGCGCGCTCGGTCGTGGGCACGAGCTGCACGCACTCGGCGGGCAGCGCTGCGGCGTTGAGTCCGGCAACGAGGCACGCATGGATGGCGCGGTTTGAATGCAAGCTCTCGGATCCGCCGCGCAGGATGACGGCATTGCCCGACTTCACACACAGCGCGCCCGCATCCGCCGTCACGTTCGGCCGGCTCTCGTAGATCATGCCGATCACGCCCAGGGGGACGGCGATGCGCTGAATGCGCAGGCCGTTCGGTCGCTGCCACTCCTCGGCGACGGCCCCGATGGGATCGGGCAGAGCGATGATGTCGTGGAGAGAGCGTGCCATGGCCTCGAGGCGCGACTCATCGAGCGCCAGCCGCTCGAGGAGCGGCGCGCTCAGGCCCTCGCCCCGGGCGGCCGCCAAATCGCGCTCGTTGGCGCCGAGAATCACCGCCCGCTGGGCTCGCAGCGCGGCCGCAGCGAACGCGAGAGCCGCGTTCTTGACCTTGGCGGGCGCAAGCGCAAGCACGGCGGCGGCCGTCACGGCCTTGCGCCCAAGCTCATGCATCAGCTTGGGAACATCGGCGACTGCCGCCAACTCGCCCTCTACAGCCACGCTCACGGTATCGCCTGCAAGGCTTGCGACGACGCGTCGGCACGCGCGCCTCCCAAGGTCCGCAGAATGGCAAGATCGTCGCGGTGGATCATTTCATCGCGGCCGCGAAAACCGAGCAGGCCTTCGATCTCGCTCGAGCGCCGGCCGAGGATGCGCGCGGCGTCGCCGTCGGAATAGGCGCAGATGCCGCGTGCGAATTCGCAACCGTCAGGCCCGACGACGCTCACCGTGTCGCCGCGGTCGAAGCGGCCGCGGGTCGCGACGACGCCCGCGGGCAGGAGGCTTTTGCCCTCCTGTAAGGCCTTGAGCGCGCCGGCATCGACCAGGATGGACCCCGCAGGCTTCAAGGTCCCGGCGATCCACTGCTTGCGGGCCGCCGCCGGGGTCGATGTGGGCACGAACCAGGTGCAGCGCGCGCCCTCCTCGATGCGCCGCAGCGGATGCTGCGGCTCCCCCGCCGCGATACACAGGTGGCAGCCGGCGGCCACGGCGATCTTGGCCGCCATGATCTTGGTGACCATACCGCCGGAGCCCGTCGCGGACAGGGAGCTGCCGGCCATCGCCTCGATCTGCGGCGTCAGCTCGCGCACGGTCGCGATGAATTGTGCGCCGGGATCCTTGTTGGGATCGGCCGTGAAGAGCCCCTCGACGTCCGACAGCAGCACCAGGCAGTCTGCCCCAGTCATCTGCGCGACCCGCGCCGCGAGCCGGTCATTGTCCCCGTAGCGGATCTCGGCCGTCGCGACGGTGTCATTCTCGTTGATGACCGGCAATGCCCCGAGCGCAAGGAGCGCTTCGAGGGTTGCGCGCGCGTTCAGGTAGCGCCGGCGGCGCTCGCTATCCTCGAGCGTCAGGAGCACCTGCGCCACCGTGACGCCCCGCTCCTCCAGAATCTCCTTGTACGCGTGCGCGAGGCGGATCTGCCCCACCGCCGCCGCCGCCTGGCTTTCCTCGAGCTTGAGCGCCCCTTTTGCGAGCTTAAGCTCGCGGCGCCCGAGCGCGATGGCGCCGGAGGACACCAGGATGACCTGTTGGCCGCGCGCGCGCAGCAGCAGCAGATCCGCCACCAGCGTCTCGAGCCAGCCGCGGTTGATGCGGCCGGACTCGCGGTCGACGAGCAGCGCCGAACCCACCTTGACAACGATGCGCCGGGCGGCGCCGAGCGGTGATGGCATCGGAAAACTATACGCATTCGCCATTTCAACCGCGACTTCACGCACCGCAACAGTGCTGCTGCATCGTTGCCTTAACACGAGCGCAGCCCCTAAACTTGTCCCGGTCGTGGCGCTTGAGCATTGGGGATTCGCGCGGTGAGCAGAGATTACGAACCGGTTCCCTCGCAGTGGTACGAGAACCTCGAGGAAGAAGAGCAATTTCGCGTCCTTTCCGTGGATGAGGACTCCGAGCTCATCGAGATCGAATATCTGGACGGCGACATCGAAGAGCTCGACGTCGAGGCCTGGCATGAGATGGACCTCGAGCGTATCGCCGAGCCCGAAGGCTGGGCTGCATCCCAGGCCGAGGAAGAAGAAGAAGAGGAAGAAGAGGACGAGGACGACGATTGGGACGAGGATGAGGACGACGAGGATGACGATGAGGACCTCGACGAGGATGAAAACGAGGATCGCAACTCGTACTGAGGCGTGAGCGCCTCAGGCTTGAAAAGCGCGCCACAGGTCCCCACGCTCACAGTACCGCCGGCGGCCCGGTAGCGTGCCGTCCTGGAAGCTTAAAACCCGCCCATGAAGCGCATTATTCTCTTTCTGGCGACGAATCTCGCGATCGTCCTCGTGCTGTCGATCGTCGCGCAGCTCCTCGGGATCGACCGCTGGCTCGCAGCCCAAGGCAGCAGCCTCTCCGGGCTCCTCGTATTTGCGGCGTTCTTCGGCTTCGCAGGCTCGCTCATTTCCCTTGCGATGTCGAAGTGGACGGCCAAGCGCACGATGGGTGTGCGGGTCATCGATCCGCAGTCCGCCAACTCTTCCGAGCAACGCCTGTTGACGATCGTGCGCGGCCTTGCACAGCACGCCGGCGTCGGCATGCCGGAGGTCGGCATCTTTGACTCCCCGACGCCCAACGCCTTTGCAACCGGCGCACGCCGCGACAACGCCCTCGTCGCGGTGAGCAGCGGGCTCCTTGCGCGCATGAACGACAAGGAACTGCAGGCGGTGCTCGGCCACGAGCTCACGCATGTGTCAAACGGCGACATGGTGACCTTGGCTCTCATCCAAGGCGTCGTCAACACCTTCGTCATCGTGCTGTCGCGCATCGTCGGCAACATTATTGATAAGGCGGTGTTTCGTTCGGATCGCGGCCAGGGGCCGGGCTACTTCATCTCCGTCATCGTCGCGCAGCTGGTGCTCGGCGTGCTCGCAAGCATCATCGTGCTGTGGTTCTCGCGGCAGCGGGAGTTCC
>Ga0302311_10003976_pt1 | contig 16037 bp, 7 predicted proteins | sample III_Palsa_N1_3_FD_200449 | JGI IMG/M metagenome (GOLD analysis project Ga0302311, IMG submission 200449) | Peat permafrost microbial communities from Stordalen Mire near Abisko, Sweden - III_Palsa_N1_3 | ecosystem: Environmental > Terrestrial > Soil > Palsa > Peat permafrost | place: Sweden... | reverse complement strand
GGTCTAGAAACCATATTTGTCGATCCCTTCCACGCCGCCGAACCGGCGCCCAAACGAGAGTACGAACGATGCGCGTCTATTACGATCACGATGCCGACGTGAACCTGATCAAGGGCAAGAAGATCGCCGTGATCGGCTATGGCAGCCAGGGCCATGCCCATGCCAACAACCTCAAGGACAGCGGTGCCAAGGAGGTCGTGATCGGCCTGCGCCCCGGCTCCGCCACGGCGCAGAAGGCCGAGGCCGCGGGCTTCAAGGTCATGTCCGCCGGCGAGGCCGCCAAGTTCGCCGACGTGGTCATGGTGCTGACCCCTGACGAGCTGCAGGCCGACATCTGGGAAACCGAGCTGAAGCCGAACCTGCGCGAGGGTGCCGCCATCGCGTTCGCCCATGGCTTGGCCGTGCATTTCAAGCTGATCGAGCCGCGTCCGGACCTGGACGTGTTCATGATCGCGCCCAAGGGCCCGGGCCATACCGTGCGCTCCGAATATCAGCGCGGCGGCGGCGTGCCCTGCCTGGTCGCGGTCGCCCAGAACCCGTCGGGCAACGCGCTCGAAATCGCGCTGTCCTATGCGTCGGCCATCGGCGGCGGCCGTGCCGGCGTGATCGAGACGACGTTCAAGGAAGAATGCGAGACCGACCTGTTCGGCGAACAGGCCGTGCTGTGCGGCGGCCTGACCTCGCTGATCCAGGCCGGCTACGAGACCCTGGTCGAGGCCGGCTACGCCCCGGAAATGGCCTATTTCGAGTGCCTGCACGAGGTGAAGCTGATCGTCGACCTGATCTATGAGGGCGGCATGGCCAACATGCGCTACTCGATCTCGAACACGGCCGAGTACGGCGACTATACCCGCGGGCCCCGCATCGTCACGGCCGAGACCAAGGCCGAGATGAAGCGCGTGCTGGATGACATCCAGTCCGGCCGCTTCGCCCGCGACTGGGTGTTGGAAAACAAGGCCGGCCAGGCAAGCTTCAAGGCAATGCGCCGCCGCAATGCCGAGCATCCGATCGAGCAGGTCGGCGAAAAGCTGCGCGCGATGATGCCCTGGATCGCCAAGAACCGCCTGGTCGACAAGACCAAGAACTGAGGCAGCGTCAAGCCCTCTCCCGCATTTCGCGGGGGAGGGCGACTCAGGTGAACTTCGCGAACAGCGCCGCTCCCTGCGGCACGCCCAGCCCCGTGCAGGCGTTCCAGCCGGGCCCGGCGCTGTAGCCGACATCCGTGCCCTTGGGCTTGTTGTCGCCCTCGGTGATCTGCCGCAGCAGCTCCGGTGCGGCATAGAGATCGGGCAGGAAGAACCCGATCGGCAGGGTCGCCTTCTCGTTGATCAGCGCTGCCAAACCGGCCCAGAGCGGCGCCACCGCGCTCGTCCCGCCGATCACCTTGCCCGCGCCGGCGAGGATGATGGCATAGCCGCTCGCCTCGGCCGCATTGCCGGCGACGTCGGGCACGCCGCGGCCGGTGCCCGGATTGGCAGCTTTCTGGAAATCCGGCACCGGGTAGAGCGTGCTGATGCCGCCGCCGGTGCCCTGGCCGTTGCCGGTGTCGCTCCAGACCAGTTCGGACGTGATCGCATCGCCGGACGTCGTGATCAGCGTGCCGCCACAGCCGATCGCCCAGGGGCTCGATGCCGGATATTGCACATGGAGCGCGCCGTCGCTGGCGCCGTTGGTCGCGAGATTGTCGCCGGCCGCGACGAACACCGAGATCCGGAGCGTGGCCGCGTCCTGGAACGCCGCGTCCATCGCCTGGCGGGTGGCCGCCGACCAGGCGGTCTCGTTCACGCCCCAACTGATCGAGATCACGGTGACCTCCTGGGTCGTGTCATGGATGGCGGTGGTGACCGCGTCGACGAAGCCGGTGAAGCTCGCCGGCGCGAAATAGACCGCGATTTTGGCACCGGGTGCGACCCCACCGGCGACCTGGATATCGAGCGCCACCTCCTCGTCGGCGGCATTCGATTGGCCCGGGCTGTTGGCAGCGCCATCGATCGGCACTGCCACGATGGTCGGGAGGTCCAAGCCCATGGCGGCGAAGGCGGCCTGGTTGTCGCTGTCGCGATAGCCGCCGCCCAGCTCGATGATGGCGATGCATTGGCCGGCGCCGGTGACGCCGGTCGGGAAATCATAGAAGGATCCCACCTGGTTCGGGCGATAGCCGGCCGGGGGCGGCGCCGTCATCGGCAGCGCCTTGGCGAAGGCGGCCGGCCGATTGTCCAGGCCCAGCACCGCCTCGACGATCGGCAGCAGGTCGGCCGGCAGATACAGCATGCCGCTGCGCGCACGGAACTCGCGGTCGCCCTGCTGATAGAGGTCGAGGCGGGTGCCGAACGCCGCCTGCAGGGCTGCGACCGGACCCTTGAGCTTGATCAGGCGACGCGCCGGTTCGATCGTGCCGACGCTCAAGCCATAGGCGGTGGCGAAGGCGCCGATGCGCTCGAAATCCTGGCGGTGGCTGAGGGCGCGATGGGCGGCGAGTGCGCCGCGCGGATCCATGGCGCCGGCAAGGGCACGCTCCTCGCCGCCGCGGGATTTCACATAGACGCTGACCTCGATCATGGTGTCGGGGGCAGCGGCGCCGATGCGGACGGCATCGGTCGGCGGAGCGATCTGGCTGTCGGGAAAAGCGACGAGGGGCTGGCCGGCCATGAGGGTTCCTGGCTTGAGGGGAAGGAGCGCGCGGCCAGATTGTAGCGCAACGGCCGGCCTGTCGCCCGGTGAAGCGGCTCTCACCGCCGAAAGCAGCGGATTTGCCCCAATATCGCCTTATGAATCCATTTGCGACTCCTAGTGTGACGGGCTAGACCTAGTCCCGGTGTCGGGCGCGTGTTGCGCGCGGCTTGCCTTTGAGCCCGTGCCGGGCGTTCACGCCCGGCGGATTTGCGACCCGATGTTGATGATCATGCGTTCAGCACCCTTTCGTATCGCCCCGCCGACCGAGCGCCGCTTCAGCGCGCCGGTGTCGCGGCTGGCCGACGAAGCCTGCGGAGCGCTTCCCTAACCCCGCCTCGTCCGGCCCCTAGCCTTTCGACCGAAGGCGCGGGGGCGCACCCCGGATATTTCGTTCAAAATCGTACCATCGAGCAAAGACACATGTTTGGATCACTACTGGGCTGGATGTCCGCCGATATGGCGATCGATCTCGGCACGGCGAATACCCTGGTCTATGTCAAGGGCCGCGGCATCGTCCTGAACGAGCCGTCGGTCGTGGCCATCCTCAACGTCAAGGGCAAGAAGCAGGTCCTGGCGGTCGGCGACGAGGCCAAGCTGATGCTGGGCCGGACGCCGGGCAACATCCAGGCGATCCGCCCCTTGCGCGACGGCGTCATCGCCGATTTCGAAGTCGCCGAGGAGATGATCAAGCATTTCATTCGCAAGGTGCATAACCGGCGCAGCTTCGCCTCGCCGGAAATCATCGTCTGCGTGCCGTCGGGCTCGACCGCGGTCGAACGCCGCGCCATCCAGGAATCGGCCGAGAGCGCCGGCGCCCGCCGCGTGTTCCTGATCGAGGAGCCGATGGCCGCCGCGATCGGCGCCGGTCTGCCCGTGACCGAGCCCTCGGGCTCGATGGTGGTCGACATCGGCGGCGGCACCACCGAAGTGGCCGTGCTCTCGCTCGCCGGCATCGTCTATTCCCGCTCGGTCCGCGTCGGCGGCGACAAGCTCGATGAGGCGATCATCGCCTATATGCGCCGCAACCATAATCTGCTGGTCGGCGAAGGCTCGGCCGAGCGGATCAAGAAGGAAATCGGTTCCGCCTGCATGCCGGAAGACGGCGAGGGGCGGGTCATGGAGATCCGCGGCCGCGACCTGATGAACGGTGTGCCGAAGGAGCTGGTGATCAGCGAACGCCAGATTGCCGAGAGCCTGGCCGAGCCGGTCGGCGCCATCGTCGAGGCGGTCAAGGTCGCCCTCGAGCATACGGCACCGGAGCTGGCCGCCGACATCGTCGACAAGGGCATCGTGCTGACCGGCGGCGGCGCGCTCCTGTCGAACCTCGACTATATCCTGCGCCACGCGACCGGCCTGCCGGTCTCGATCGCCGACGATCCGCTGACCTGCGTCGCCATGGGCACGGGCCGCGCGCTCGAGGATAAGGCGCTCCGCAACGTGCTCATCAGCATGTACTAGTCAACCCTGGGAACCGTCCGGTAATTGATGCAAATGCGAAACGATTTACTGTGTCACTCGACCAAACAAGTCGTTTTTGTGCTGCCGGACGGTGAATTCTGCTCAAATGGTAATGATTTGTTTGCCATAAGCTGCGACTCTGGTGTGGTGAATGAAGCAAAGGCGCCAAGCCCGCTCATTCATTCGGATCACGCAAGCCGCCCGGGGGAATGCCCGTGAAGTCGCGTTCGGCACCCGTTTCGCACCTTATGGCGCCATTGAAGTCGGCGGCGCAGCGTTTCGCCTATTCGGCGCTGGTGCTGCTGTCGATCGCCATCATGGTGATCGGCCGGGCCGACGGTTCGCTGATCGAACATATCCGCACCAAGACCGATGATATTCTGGCGCCCGTGCTGGAAGCCGTGACCCAGCCGGTCACCGCCGTCAGCGACGCGGCCGCCCATATCCGCTCGCTGACCGAGCTCTATCGCGAGAATGAGCGCCTGAAGACCGAGAATGCGGCACTGATGCAGTGGCAGCAGGTCGCCCGCCGGCTCGATAACGAGAATTCCGGCCTGCGCACGCTGATGAATTATCAGCCCGAGGGCTCGATCTGGTTCATCACCGGCCGGGTCATCGGCACGTCCGGCGGCGCCTTCTCGCGCAATCTGCTGATCAACCGCGGCACGCTCGACAGCGTCGCCAAGGGCCAGGCCGTCTCGGCCGGCAGCGGGCTCGTCGGTCGCGTGACCGAGGTCGGCGACCGGGCGGCGCGCGTGCTGATGATCACCGATCTCAATTCGCGCATTCCGGTCCAGATCGACGGCAACCACGATCGCGCCATCCTGGCCGGCGACAATACCGACCGGCCGCAACTGGCCTATATCGGGCCCCACACCAAGATCAATCTGGGCGACCGGATCGTGACCTCGGGCGACGGCGGCGTGTTCCCGCCGGGCATGCCGGTCGGCACGGTCGCCTCGATCGAGGGCGGCAACATCCGCATCGAGCCCTATGCGGACTTGAGCCGTGTCGAATATCTGCGCGTGGTCGATTTCGGCCTGGCCGGCGTGCTGCCGCCCGACGCGGTGCCGCAACCCAAGGCGCCCAAGCGGGCGAAGGGCGACGCCGGTCCGACGCCATGAAGGCGAAGCCGGTCGAGCCGGTCGACGGCATCGGCCAAAAGCTCGTCCCCGCCGCCTTCACCCTAGTGTTGGCAATCCTGTCCGTGATACCCCTTGGCATTCCGGGCTATGCCCAGGTGACCCCGAATTTCGTGCTGATGTCGATCTATTACTGGACGATCTACCGGCCGGACCATCTGCCCTATCTGGTGGTGTTCCTGGTCGGTCTCCTGGTCGACCTGTTGACCTTCGGGCCGCCGGGTGTGACGCCGTTCGCCCTGCTGATCGTGCGCGCGACCGTGCTCAGCCAGCGTAAATTCTTCGTCGGCAAGAACTTCCCGATCCTGTGGTGGGGCTTCGCGATCGTGACCGCGGCGGTGACGCTGATCGTCTGGGCGATCGGCGTGCTCTATAGCGGCCGGCTGTTGGATCCGCGCAGCTTCGCCTTCCAGGCGGTGCTGACCGCGGCCTTCTATCCGGTGCTGTCGCTGGCATTCTCGCGTGTGCAGCGGGTCATGACGCGATGAAGACGCGCCCGCTCGCCCAGGACAAGAGCCGGTTCAAGGTGCTGACCCGCCGCACGCTGATGCTGGGCGGGCTGCAGGCCGGCATGGTCGGCGCGCTGGCGGCACGGATGTATTATCTGCAGGTGCTGCAGGCCGACAAATATAAGGTGCTGGCCGACGAAAACCGCATCAATCTCAGACTGTTGGCGCCCCAGCGCGGCCGGATTCTCGACCGGTTCGGCGTGCCGCTCGCGATCAACCAGCAGAGCTATCGCGTCGTCATCGTCGCCGAGCAGGCGGGCGATATCGACAGCACCTTGAACGCCATCGGCACCCTCATCCCGTTGGGCGACAGCGAGCGCCACCGGGTGCTGCGCGAGATCAAGCGCAAGCATTCCTTCGTGCCGATCATGGTGCGCGAGAATCTGAGCTGGGAAGAGGTCGCCCGCATCGAGGTCAACATCCCGGAACTGCCGGGCGTGCAGATCGAGGTCGGGCGCAATCGCTATTATCCGTTCGCCGACCGGGCGACCCAGATTACCGGCTATGTCGCTCCCGTCTCGGAAAAGGAACTGACCGGCGATCCGCTGATGGAGCTGCCGGATTTCCGCATCGGCAAGGCCGGGATCGAGAAGGCGCAGGATACGGAATTGCGCGGTACCGCCGGCACCAGCCAGATCGAAGTGAACGCCTTCGGCCGGGTCGTGCGCGAGATCAACCGCGACGACGGGCAGCCGGGCGAGGAGATCGCGACGACGATCGACATGGCGCTGCAGGATTTCACCATGCGGCGCCTGCGCTCGGAAGAAAGTGCCACCTGCGTGGTGATGGACGTGGTGACGGGCGAGGTTCTGACCATGGCCTCCTCGCCGTCCTACGATGCCAATACCTTTACCCACGGCATCAGCAGCACGCTCTGGACCGAGCTCAACAACGATCCGCACACGCCGCTCTACAACAAGTCGATCCAGGGTGCCTATCTGCCCGGCTCGACCTTCAAGCCGGTCGTGGCGATGGCGGCGCTCGATGCCGGCATCATCACGCCGGACTTCCGGGTCAATTGTCCCGGCGTCTTTACCCTGGGCGATCATGACTATCATTGCTGGCGGCACGGCGGCCACGGCACGCTCGACCTGCATGGCGGGCTGAAGAATTCCTGCGACGTCTATTTCTACGAAGTCGCCATGAAGGTCGGGGTCGATCGGGTCGCCGCCATGGCCAACCGCCTGGGCATGGGGGCGCCGACCGGCATCGACATCCCGAGCGAGAAGTCCGGGAACATCCCGACCAAGGCCTGGAAGCTGGCACGCTACGGCCAGCGCTGGGTCGATGGCGATACGCCCTCGATTGGCATCGGCCAGGGCTACATCAATGTGACGCCGCTGCAGCTCGTGACCATGCTGACCCGCATCATCTCCAATCGTGCCATCGTGCCGCATCTGCTGCGCCGGGCCGGGATCATGGAGGCGGGCAAGCCGTTCGATCCGGACCATGGGGCCAAGGATTATCCGGAGCTGGGCTTCAATCCGCAGCATATCAACGCGATCCTGTCGGGCATGAACGCGGTGACGAACGAGCCGGGCGGCACCGGCTATGGTGCCCGCATATCCGAGCCGGGCATGGAGATGGGCGGCAAGTCCGGCACGTCGCAATTTCGCCAGATCACGGCGGCCGAGCGCGAGCACGGCATCAAGAAGGGCGAGCAATTGCCCTGGAAGGACCGTGAGAATGCGGTCTTCATCGCCTTCGCGCCGGTCGGCAATCCGCGCTATGCCTGCTCGGTCTATGTCGAGCACGGCATCGCCGGGGCGAAATATGCCGGCCCGATCGCGCGCGATGTGCTGCGCGAATGCCAGCGGCGCGACCCGTCGCGGCGTGTGCCGCCCGATCCGATGATCGTGGCCGACGCCGGGCCCGCGTCCAACGCGCCCGGGACGCCGCCGGAGAAGACGCCGTGAGCATCGGCGCCGATCGGGGCCATACGCCCGACATCGCGGAAAAGCTGCGCAGCATCAACTGGGGCCTGATCCTGCTGTTGAGCATCATCGCCGGCATCGGCTTCATGGTGCTCTATTCGGCCGCCAACGCCAGTTTCGACCCCTGGGCGTCGAAATCCATGATCCGCTACGGCATCTCGCTGGTGCTGCTGCTGGGCGTGGCGCTGGTCGATATCCGGTTCTGGCTGAAGGCCTCCTATCCGATCTATCTGTTTAGCCTGGTGCTCTTGGTGCTGGTCGATTTGCGCGGGCGCACGGGCCTGGGCGCCCAGCGCTGGATCGAGGTCGGTCCCCTGTCGCTGCAGCCGTCGGAACTGGCCAAGATCGCGCTGGTCATGGTGCTGGCGAATTACTTCAACGGCCGGACCGTCGAAGAGATCGGCCGGCCGCAGCATCTCATATATCCGCTGGTGCTGCTGGCGATCCCGGCGGCGCTGGTGATGAAGCAGCCGGACCTGGGCACGGCGATGATGCTGGTGCTGTCGACCGGCGGCATCTTCTTCCTGGCCGGCGTGCGGCTGTGGAAATTCGCCATCGCCATCGCCGCCGGCGCCGGCCTGGTGCCGATCGCCTTCGGCTTCATGCGCGATTATCAGAAAAAGCGCATCCTGACCTTCCTCAATCCTGAGAACGACAGCCTGGGGGCGGGCTATCACATCACCCAGTCCAAGATCGCGCTGGGCTCGGGCGGCATGTGGGGCAAGGGCTTTCTGGAAGGGACGCAGAGCCACCTCAACTTCCTGCCCGAGAAGCATACCGACTTCATTTTCACCATGTTCGCCGAGGAATTCGGCATGGCCGGCGGCTGCGTGCTCTTGGGCCTCTATGCGCTGGTGGTGGCCTATGGCTTCGCGATCGGGCTCAGGTGCCGCAACCATTTCGGCCGCATGCTGGCGTTGGGCGTGACGCTCAACTTCTTCCTCTATGTCTTCATCAACACGGCGATGGTGATGGGCCTGATCCCGGTGGTGGGCGTGCCGCTGCCGCTGATTTCCTACGGCGGCACGGCCATGCTGACCCTGATGTTCGGCTTCGGCCTGGTGATCAGCGTCTATATCCACCGCGACGTGCGCATCAATCGGCGGGGCGAGTCGGAGAGCTGAAACGCAAGCTTTTCCGGCGCATACGGCACATGCAAAGCCGCGCTGGACAGGGCGCCGGATATTTCATATTAAAGCGCTCCTTCGGTTGCCCCGGAGCCCAGGTAGCTCAGTTGGTAGAGCATGCGACTGAAAATCGCAGTGTCGGTGGTTCGATTCCGCCCCTGGGCACCATTTCATTTAAAATCAATGAGTTAGATCTGGATCGGTGCGAATGCGCCCGGCCGGGTGCGGCTTGGCCTTGGCGTCGCGTCCCCGGCTCAGTTCAGCTGGGTAAAGCTGATCTCGCGTCCTTGAGCAATCAAGGCGATGGCACGCGGTCGCTCGGCGGCGTGGAACGCGAGATATTGACGTGTCACGGTCAGGCTCCTGCTCAACCTCGATCATCCAATGCGCAGCGCCCGGGTTCGATCAAAAAAAGGGCCGCAGCATCCGGTGAGGATGGTGCGGCCCTTCGTCTTCAGAGCGTTACCAAGCGAAGCGGAAGCCGACGGTAACCGCGTTGCTGTCGGCACCCTTGGCGAGATCGCCGTCATAGTGGGCGTAGAGGCTGGTGTTGGCGAACACCGCCGTCGCCAGCCCGAACCCGATCAGCGCGCTATCGCCCGGCACTTTGGCACCGGCGACCTGGAAGCCCGCGGTCGGAGCACCCACGAAGGCGGCGGCGACGCCACGGCTGGTCGGCGCGAACTCATGCGCCCAGGCGACCGAGACGTCGGTCGTGACCAGGGACGAGCCCAGCGCCAGGTCGCTCGTGACCCGGCCGCCGAGCGAGCTCTTCACGCTGCTCTGCGACTGCTTCGCCACATGCAGGTCCAAGACGCCCGCCCCGGTCTCGGTGAAGGCATCCTGATCGACCGAGCCGATCGCCAGCCCGGCGAACGGCGTCGCCGTCACGGGCCCCAGCTTCAGGCCGTAGCCGGCTTCCAACGAGCCCATCAGCTGGGTGTCGGTGACATGGCCCTGGGCCTGACCCGGCAGGCCCGGCAGCGAGACGTTGCGCCGGGTCGTACTGTCGCCATAGGCCACCCCCATGGTGCCGTCGAGATAGACGGGCCCCATGGTGTAGTCCGCGTAGAGCGCGAACTGGGTGTGGTCGACCTGACCGCGACCGCCGCCATCATCCAGGCTGTAGGTGGTGCCGCCGTAGCCCAGGCCCGCACCCACTTTAAGCGCCGGCATCAGCTTATAGTCGGCGCCGACCGAGCCGCCCGAGATGGTCTCGTCCAGGCGATGGACATTGCCGTCGCCGGCGAGTTGGCCCTCCTGGCCATAGCCTGCGGTCCAGACGCCCCAGGGCTTGTCGATATTGGCGATCGGATCATCCGTGCCGCCGTCGAGGCGCGCCAGTTCCTGCCGACCGCCCGCTTCCATGGCGCTCTGGCCCGATGCCGTGCCGGACGCGCCCAACCGGGCCAAGGCCGCCTGGGTCGAGAACTGGCCGGAGAAGGCGGTCCCGGTCTGCAGCGCGGTCGTGGCCAGGCTGGCGTGGCTTTCGCCCGACAGACGCGTCAGCGACGAGGTGACGCCGGCGGCATTCAGCTGATCCAGCCCGCGGATCGCACTGGCGAAGCCGGTCGGGTTCGACGCCAGGCCGGCATCGAACGCCACGGCGACGGCGTGCTGGTTCGCGGTCTCGACGATCGCCGGCGGGGACACCGGGGGCGAGGTCGGGGGCGAGACCGGCGGAGACACCGGGGGTGACGTCGGCGGAGAGACCGGGGGCGAGGTGGGAGGCGACACCGGCGGGGAGGTCGGTGGCGATACCGGCGGGGATGCCGGCGGAGAGGTCGGTGGCGATACCGGCGGCGAGACCACCGGCGGCGATACCGGCGGGGACGTCGGCGGCGAGGCGACCGGCAGCTGGGCCAGGGTCACGATCGCGTCCTTGGCGTCGTAGCTCAAGGTGGGCGCCAGCAGGGCCGAGCTGGTGGTGACGCCGCCCGAGAAGGTGCCGGTGACGCCGCCGGACGCGGTCAGGATCGTGTAGGGCGTGCTGGCGGCGAGGAACGTGCCCGAGGGTACGACCGTGACCGAGCCGGCCAAGGCCGCCGTGCCGGTGATGTTGAAGAAGGAGCCGGTGCCGCTGGCATCGAGCGCGACGCGGAGCGTGCCGGTCGAGGCTTGCGTGAAGTTGCCGGTCAGGTTCAGGGAATGGCTGAGGTCACCGGCCTGGAACGTGCCGGCGTTGGTCACGTTGGCGATGGTCCAGGTGCCGGTCGCGGTCCAGTCGGCGCCGCTGGCGACGGTCAAGGCGCTGCCGGTGCCGAAGTTGGCGATGGTGTTGGTGAGCGAGCCCGTGCCGGTGAGGTTGATCAGGCCCGCGCCCGAGCCGCCGTCGATCGAGCCCGAGAGCACCGATCCGGTGCCGAGCGTCAGCGTATTGACCCCGGCATCGAACTGGACGGCGACACCACCGCTGCCGGTGATCGTGCCGTTGTTGGTGAAGCTCGCGCCCGTCCCGGTGAAGATCACGCCGGTGACGCCGGCGACCGTGCCGGTCGAGGCATTGCTCATGGTGGCGTTGCTGCCGAGCGAGGCGCCGGCGGTGATGTTGTCGAGGATGGTGCCGGCGTTGGTGACCGTGCCGCCGGAACCCACGACCACGCCGTACTGGCCGCCCTTGATATAGCCGCCGGCGCTGTTGGTGACCGTGCCGGCGCTGGTCAGCTGCACGCCCGTACCCGACGTGCCGATGATGGTACCGCTGTTGGCGATGGTGCCGCCGCCGGTGATGCCGTTCATCGAGCCCATCACGGCGCCCATGTTGGTGAAGCTGCCGGTGTTGCTGAGCGTCCCGGACCCGGTCGTCGTGATGGTGCCGGTATTGGTCAGGCTGCCGCTGTTGGCGAGGCTGCCCGTGTTGGTCAGGCTGCCGCTGTTGTTGAGGCTGCCGCCATTCGCCAGCGAGCCGCTGTTGTTGAGGCTGCCCGTGTTGGCAAAGCTGCCCGCGTTGCTGAAGGTGCTGCTGTTGGTCAGCGTCCCGCCGTTCGACACATAGCCGCTGTTGGTGGAGGATGTGCCGACATTGACCACGCCGCTGTTGGCGAGCGTCGTACCGCTGCCGACCGTGACCGAGCCCATGAGCGTGCCGGCATTGCTGAGCGTACCGACCGTCACGTTGGCATTGGTAACGGTCGAGCTGTTGCTGATCGTTCCGGAAGCATTGTCGAAGATGACGGTGGTGAAGCCGGTGACCAGCGCGTTGTTGAGCGTGCCGGTGCCTTCGATCAGCAGCGTGTTGGTGCCGTTGGAACCGTCGGCGACGCCGATCAGCGTGCTGCCGGTTTCCAGGATCAGCTCGTTGGTGCCGCCGGCGAAGCGGACCGAGTTGCCGGACGTCCCGCCGATGAGCGTACCGAAGTTATCGACCGTGCCGGTGGCGCCGGAGGCGAACAACACGCCGACGCCTGCGGTGCCGGAGCCGATGATGGTGCCGTGGTTGGTGATGGTCGCCGTGCCGCCGCCGACCAGGATGCCGGTCGAGGTGCCGGTGATCGTGCCCGTGCTGGCGTTATAGACAGTGCCGCCCGCCTGCAGCGAGACGCCCAGACCCGCGGTGCCGCCCTGGATCAGGCCGGCATTGCTGAGCGAGACCCCCGCGACCGTGCCCAGCACGGCAGCCGGACCGGCCGACATGAGGGTGGCGCCCACCGCGTTGATGAGCGTGGCGCTCGCACCGGACAGTTGCAGCGATTGGGTGAAAGTCCCGGTGTTGGTCAGCGTCGCGCCGGCGGCGATGCCGACATAGGCGAAGTTCAAGTATTCGCTGCCGATACCCAGGCTGGCCACGGTCCGGTTCGTGCCGAACAGGACCGTGCTGCTGCCGGTGCCGGCCTGGACCACGCCGACGAACTTCGACCCGGGATCGACGGCCAGCAGGTTGTTGCCGTTGCCGAACTGTACCGCAGTGCCCGAATTGCCGATGATCGTGCCGGCGTTGACAAGGGTGTTAGCAAAACTCCCGACGACTTCGATGCCAACACCGCTGGTGCCGGCGCCAATGATCGTGCCCGTGTTATTGATAGTAAGGGCGTTGATAAGAGTGCCCGACCCAGTGCTTTCGATGCCGAAATGCTGGCCGGAAATCACCGCACCGGTTGCGTTGGTAATGCCAGCCGCTTCGCCGCGCAGGAAGATTCCGCTCGAACTGGAGCCGGTACCGACGATCGTGCCGCTGTTGGTCACCATCGCCGTCGTCGCAGACGTCGCGAAATTCTCTATGCTGATACCGTCATCGTAACCGGAAATCAGGGACGAGGCGGTGGTGTTGGCGATGGTCGTCGCCGCATATCGGGCGGTGATCCCGTAGCGCTGTTTGCCGATGATCGTCCCGCTGTTCGTGACCGTCGCGCTGGAGGCCGCGCTGTTGCCAGACAGGTAGACGCCGCTCTCGCGACCGTAGATCGAGCCGCTGTTGACGATCGAGGCACTGCTCAAGTCTCTCAATTCAATGCCGTAACTGCTCGTGCCCTGGAGGGTGCCGGCATTCGTGATCGTCGGGGCGCCGCCATAGCCATAGACGGCGCCTCGCCCGGTAATGGTGCCCGAGCCGAGATTGTTCAGGCTGCCGCCGCCGGACAGGGCGGCCCCATAGCTTGAACCAGACTGGATCGTGCCGGCATTCTTCAGGTACGAGCCCGAGCCATTGGCGAAGACGGTCGGCGCATTGCCGGAGGTCGCGATCCTGCCACCCGACTGATTGTAGAGCGTGGCGCCCACGCCATCGAGGATCACGCCACCGCCGAAGGTGCCGCTGTTGGTCAGCGTAACGCCGGCGGCGGCGCCGACGCTGTTGAAATTGACGAGCGTCACGCCCGAAACGATCGAACCGGGCGCCGCGAGTGTCCCGTTGGTCGTGACTTCGAGGGCGTTGACGCCGCTGGGGTTGCCATAAACGCTGCCCACGAATGTCGCCCCGGGCTGCAGCACGAGCAGGTTCGTGCCGTCGCTGAATCTGACTGCCGTACCGGCGCTGCCGATGATCGTGCCGCTGTTGACCAGCTTGTTGAGCTCACCTCTGCTGGTACCATAAAGCGCGACGCCGACGCCGGACGTGCCGATGATCGTGCCGCTGTTGACCACGGTCTCGGGCCCGCTCTCGATCCGGATGCCGGCACTGCCGCCCCGGATCGTGCCGGCATTGGTGACGCTCAGGCCGTTCTTGCCGTAGACGCCGACAGATCCGCCGGAAATGACGTTGCCGGCATTGAGATTGGTCACACTCCGGGGCGTGCTGTAGGAGTTGCCATAGACATAGACGCCGTCGCGGCTGCCCGAGATCACGCCGGCGCTGCCGCCGTTGGTGATCTGGACGGGGGAGCTGTTGCCGCTGTCGTAGCGAGACGACTTGACGCCGAAGAAGCCGCTGATCGTCCCGCTGTTGCTGACTGAGCCGCCGTGGCTCAGATAAACGCCGGCGCCGTTTCCGGCGGTCGATGCGATCGTGCCGGCGTTGGTCAGGCTCACACCCGCGGCGGAGCCGTAGACGGCATAACGGCCCGTGGTCGAGAGCGAGCCCGTTGCCAGGTTGATGAACGTGGCACCGGTGCCGCCGAGCAGCACTTGGCCGCCGAAGCTCGTGCCGCTGTTGGTCAGCGTCACGTTCGCCCCGGCACCGACCCCGTTGAAGTTCTGCAACGTGCCGCCGCCGACGCTGGTCGGCAGCCCAAGGGTGCCGTTTTGCAGGAATTCGACGGTATTGGTGCCACTCGTCCCGCCGATGATGGCGCCGCTGAAGACGCCGGTCGGTTCCAGGACCAGCACGTTCTGGCCGTTGCCGAACTGGACGGCGGTCCCGCCGTTGCCGATGATCGTGCCCGTACTGTCGAGCACATTGCCGGCGTTGTTGACGAACGCCACGCCGACGGCGCCCTGGATCGTGCCGCTGTTGGTAAGGCTGGTGGTAGAGCCGGCGCGCACGCCATAGGCCGTCCCGAGGATCGTCCCCTGATTGCTGACGGCAGTGCCGCCATTGCGGAGTTCGAGGCCGACACCGTTGGTACCGGTCGCCCGAAGGATCCCGGTATTGACGAGGGTTGAGCGGGAGCTCGAGTTGTAGACGCCGTAATGGTTGCCGCTGATCAGACCCGAATTGTTGAGCGAGCCATTGCTGGTCCAATGGATGCCGGCGCCGTTGGACTGCGTCCCGGTCGCCGTGATCGTGCCGGTGTTGGTCACGGTCGTCGTACTACGAAGTTGGACGCCGTAAGTCTGGCCGGTGACCGTGCCGCTGTTGGTGATTGTGCCGGCGCCGGTGAGGTAGATACCGCTTTTGGTGCCGGAGATCACCGCGGCCGAGCCATTGTTGCTGACGATCCCGCCGGTGCTTCTCACGCCCCGATAGCCGTAGATCGAACCGCTGTTGACGATCGTCCCGCCACTAGTAAGAAAGATACCGGCACCGGCAGTATTCGTCGAACCGATCGTACCGGCGTTGGTGACGCTCACACCCGCAACCAAGCCGTAAGCGGCGTATCGGCCGCTGGTGACGACCAGGGCGCCGGCCGCGTTGGACAGTGCCGCACCCGTACCGGCCAACACCACCTCGTTGCCGAAGCTGCCGCTGTTGGTCAGAGTCACGCCGGCCGCGGCCGCGATGTTGTTGAAATTCACCAGCGTCGTGCCGGCGAAGGTCGGCATCACCAAAGCGCCACTGGTCGTGAGCTCGACCGCGTTCGTACCGGAGCCGCCGACGATCTCACCGACGAACACGCCGCCCTGCTGCAGAAGATTGATGCCGCTGCCGAACTGGACCGCCGTCCCGCTGTTGCCGATGATCGTACCGCTATTGGCGAGCACATCGGTCCCAGTGCTGAAAACGACGCCGATGCCGCTCGTGCCGGTACCGACGATCGTGCCCGAATTCGACACGACATTCGGGACTGAACCATACCGGTTGGAAATCTTGACGCCGTAGCGGACGCCGGAGATCAGGCTGGCCGTGCCATTGTTTGTGATTGTCCCGGAGTAGACCGAGACACCGGCGGCCGAACCGGCCGTGCCGGTGGCCATGATCGTGCCAAAGTTCGACACTGAGCTCAATGACGAGCCCGAGTGCACGTGAACGCCATAGCTGGTGCCCGAAATCAGGCTGTTGATGGCCTGGTTGACAACGGAGCCCTGGTAGAGATAGACGCCCGTTGAGGCGGTGCTAGTGCCGCCCTGGATCGTGCCCGCATTCGTGACGGTGCCGACCTG
>Ga0302311_10003975_pt1 | contig 16041 bp, 14 predicted proteins | sample III_Palsa_N1_3_FD_200449 | JGI IMG/M metagenome (GOLD analysis project Ga0302311, IMG submission 200449) | Peat permafrost microbial communities from Stordalen Mire near Abisko, Sweden - III_Palsa_N1_3 | ecosystem: Environmental > Terrestrial > Soil > Palsa > Peat permafrost | place: Sweden... | reverse complement strand
GAACCCATCATGGGGCGGTGCAACGCCGACCCCGAAGAGAAGCACGAGCCTCGTGCGGCGACATCCCAGCCAGGCAGCCAACCGACAAGGAAGCCAGATCATATGAGCATTTAGACCCCGCTTGACTGGAGCCGCGATAGAGAAGCGGTCGTTCCGAATGGCAGGGATGAGCCAATCATTGCCCTTGAGCCCCCTCCGACAGCGGACGTCGCGGCGTGTCCATCAAAGGACCGTTCGCGGACAAACGAGCGTGACCATAGCGTCGGTTCCGCTGAAGCATCGAATGGCGGACAAAGCGGATGCTGATGCGCGCTAGCTGTCGCCATCAGGACGCAGGCTACTCCGAATCGAGCAACCTCGGCCCCGGGCCCTGCTCTGAGAGCTCGTCACCCGGGTTTCGCAGAGGGCAGGTCTTGATCGACAGACAGCCGCAGCCGATGCAGTCGTCGAGCTGATCCCGCAGTTGCGTCAGCCGTCGGATCCGCCGATCGAGGTCATCTCGCCAATGGGCTGATAGGCGGCCCCAGTCCTCCGCGGTCGGCGGGACTCCTTTCGGCAAGGTATCCAACGCCTCGCGGATCGTCGCCAGCGGAATGCCGGCTCGCTGCGCCACCTTGACGATCGCGACCCAGCGCAGCACGGCCCTGGGGTAGCGCCGCTGGTTGCCCTCGCTGCGCCAACTCGCGATCAGGCCCTTCGATTCGTAGAAGTGGATGGTCGAGACCGCCACGCCGCTGCGCTCGGCGACCTCGCCGACCGACAGCAACCTGCCGAGGTCCTCGGGCTTCAATCTGGTCATGTCTTTTGTCGCTTGACCTCAACAATGGTTGAGGTTCTATACCGATGCTCCTGGACAAACAAGTCGCGGAGCAGAACCCCAGTGAACAACAAGATCGACGTCGCCCTCGTCTTCGGGAGCACCCGAGAGGGTCGCTTCTGCGACACGGTGGCGAACTGGGCGGCCGAGCGGATCGTGAGTTCTGGGGCCTTTACACTGGACTTGATCGATCCCGCCGCGCCGGAGTTGGCGGCGTCGCAGGCCGATGGCGTCGGGATTTCGGACCTCAGGCGCCGGATCGGCCGCGCCGACGCCATCGTCATCGTGACGCCCGAGTACAATCACGGCTACCCGGCGCCGCTGAAGGCGCTGATCGACTCGGTCAACGCCGAGTGGCAGGCCAAGCCCGTCGCCTTCGTTGCCTACGGCGGAATCTCCGGCGGGCTGCGCGCCGTCGAGCAGCTGCGCCTGGTCTTCGCCGAGGTCCACGCGGTCGCCATCCGCGACAGTGTCAGCTTCGCCAACGCCTGGGCCCAGTTCGACGCCACCGGCAAGCTCGCGGCGCCCGACGCCGCGAACGCCGCCATGTCGACGATGCTGGCCCGCCTGAGCTGGTGGGCGCTCGCGTTGCGGCGCGCCCGCGAAGCCAGTGCCTACGCGCTGGCGGCGGCATGAGCCCCACACCCACCGCGCCTGGGCGCAGAGCAGCGTTCGGCTTCATCTTCGCCTGCGCGCTGATGAACGCGGTGTCGTTCGGCATCATGATCCCGGTGCTGCCGAACCTGATCAAACAGTTCATGGGCGGGGACACCGCGGCCGCCGCCCAGTGGACGGTGCTGTTCGCCAGCGTCTGGGGAGTCATGCAGCTGGTCTGCGGGCCGGTGCTGGGCATGCTGTCGGACCGCTTCGGCCGCCGGCCGGTGCTGCTGATCTCGCTGGCGGGCCTGGCCATCGACTTTATGGTCATGGCCTTCGCGCCGAACCTCCTGTGGCTATTCGCCGGGCGGGTGCTGAACGGGCTGACCGCGGCGAGCTTCGCCACCGCCAACGCCTATGTGGCCGATGTGACGGAGCCCGGGCGCCGCGCGCGGATGTTTGGCTGGATGGGCTCGGCGATGAGTTTCGGCTTCCTGGCCGGTCCAGTGCTGGGCGGCGCGCTGGCGGACATCAGCCTGCGCCTGCCGTTTCTGGTGGCCGGCGGCCTGACGGCGATGAACTGGCTCTACGGCCTCTTAGTCCTGCCGGAGTCCCTGTCGCCGGCGCGTCGCATGTACCGGTTCGACTGGAGGCGGGCCAATCCGATCGGGTCGCTGGGCTTCCTGCGCGGCCACGGCGAGCTCCTCGGCCTCGCCGGCGTCGGCTTCCTGTTCCAGCTCGCCTACACCGTCGGGCCGACCATCTTCGTGCTCTACGGCGGCTACCGCTATCACTGGAGTCCGGGCGCCATTGGCCTGGCCATGATGGCCACCGGCGGCCTCGGCGTCATTGTGCAGACGTTGCTGGTTGGGCCCGTGGTCGCCAGGATCGGTGAGCGCGGGGCGCTGCTGCTGGGCGCCGCCGCGGGATGCGCCGCCTTCGCCCTCTATGGTCTGGCGCCCACCGGCTGGCTCTACCTCGCCGCGGCGCCGGTGTTCGCCGGCCTCAGCTTCACCCAGCCCGGCCTGCAGGGCCTAATGACCGCGCGTGTGGCGCCGGCGGAGCAAGGCCGGCTGCAAGGCGCCAACCAGAGCCTGCAAGGCTTGGCCTCGGTGGCCGGGCCGATGGTGTTTGGCATGACTTTCGCCTGGTCGGTGCGCCGCGAGGCGACGCTCCACACGCCGGGGCTCGCCTTTTTCGTCGCCTCCGCCCTGATGGCGGCCGCCTTCACGTTGGCGGTCAAGGTCGCCCGTCCAGCTTCGGCGCGCATCGGGGGCCAGTCAGATCACCCGAGGCGCCATCCGGCGTCCACGCCGATCGCAGAGGAATCTTGATGCGCCGATCAGATGAAAATGGGGAGGATCAGCGATTGACGACCAGAATCCTGCTTCTCTGTGGAGCGATTGGTCCGTTTCTGTTCGTGGTCGTGTTTCTCATCGAAGGCGCCGTTCGCGCTGATTACAACGCATGGCAAACCACGATCAGCACGCTGAGCTGGGGTGATCAGGGATGGATACAGATCCTCAGCTTTTGTCTCTTCGGGTTGCTGATGCTTTGCTTTGCGATCGGACTCAGACGGGCCTTGCGAACCGGCTCGGGTTCCCTGTGGGCGCCGATCCTGCTCTTCGTCGCCGGAGTGGGCCTCATTGTTGCCGGGCCGTTCGTGACAGACCCAGTTCTAGGCTACCCCCCAGGATTTCCCAACGTCGGGCCGCCAAGCCTCCACGGAACGATCCACAATACAGCCTCGCTGATCGTCTTCGTTGCCATCCCGGCCGCCTGTTTTCTGATGGGATGGCGTTTCGCCCGTGATCCAGCGTCGCGTGGCTGGGCAGTCTACTCGGTGGCCACGGGGGTGCTGATCCTCGTCTTCGTCGGCTGGTTCTTCGCCAGTGTAGTCGCAGCCGCCCACGCCCCCAACGGCGCGCCATCGCCAGCTGGTCTCATCGAGCGCGTCTTCAGCATCATGGGTTGCTGCTGGCTATCCCTGCTTGCACTTCGCCTAATGAGCGAGAAGGCGCCAAAAGTGGCGGCGCTCGCGCCGGGCCGAGGGTGATCGCATACCTCATGCAAACTCGGCTTCGGCGGCGTCAATTCTCGTCAGCGGCAGTTGTACTGCTACCTGGCTGCGCCGAGGAGCGTCGTCCGCCAAACCACCGCTCGCGGACAAGTCGGCCGGGCCACCAAACAAGGTCCGTCGGGCCATCGGTTACCGGACAACGGACGTTCGGGAGGGCAGAGTTGGATGGGAGCGGACAAAGCGCCGCCAGTAAGTGGCTCTTTCCTGGGCGACTGCGCTCAGCTTCCATAGCGCTCCATAATCTCTTGCACTCTCGAGGCCAGGCTGGCCATGGCGAATGGCTTAGTGATCACGGCCATGCCGGCCTCCAGGTGGCCGTTGCCAATGACGGCGTTTTCAGCGTAGCCGGTGACGAACAGGACTTTCAGGCTCGGCCGCGTCGTGCGGGCAGCATCGGCCACCTGGCGCCCGTTGATGCCGCCCGGTAGGCCGACATCCGTAATCAGCAGGTCGATGTGCGCGCTGGACTGCAGGACCTTCAAACCCGACGGCCCGTCTGCGGCCGCCAGCACGCGGTAGCCGGCTTCCTCCAGAACCTCAGCGATTAGCATGCGGATCGGCTCTTCGTCATCGACCACGAGGACCGTCTCGCCGTCGGCGGCCGTAGCGACACTCGGTTCTTCATCGGCTTCGGCCGCGGCTATCTCGCCGGCGAACCGGGGCAGATAGAGGCGCATAGTCGTACCGACGCCGACCTCGGAGTAAATCCGCACTTGGCCGCCGCTCTGGCGCGCGAAGCCATGAACCATCGAGAGGCCCAGCCCTGTTCCCCCGCCCAGAGGCTTAGTCGTGAAGAACGGGTCGAAAGCCCGCTCGATCACCTCCGCCGTCATACCCGCTCCGGTGTCTGTGACGCAAAGTGAGATGTACTGACCGGCCTCCAGGTCGCGCTCTTTGGCGGCGCGGGCGTCGAGCCACTTGTTGGCGGTCTCAATGGTGATGCGGCCGCCGTTCGGCATGGCGTCACGCGCGTTGATGGCGAGGTTTAGCAACGCGCTTTCCAGCTGCGAAGGATCGATCCTGGTCGGCCACAAGCCGCCGGCGCCAACCACCTCAACCTCGATTGTCGGTCCGACGGTCCGCCGGACCAACTCGTCCATACCCGCCACCAGACGATTGACGTCGATCGGCTTGGGATCGAGCGTCTGCCGGCGGGAGAAGGCGAGCAGACGCTGGGTTAGGGCCGCGGCCCTCCGCGTCGAGGCCTGAGCGACGCCGAGATAGCGCTGAATGCCGTCCTCGCGCCCTTCGGCGAGGCGCAGCTCAAGCATCTCAAGGCTGCCCGCGATGCCAGTCAGGAGGTTGTTGAAATCGTGGGCGATGCCGCCGGTCAGTTGGCCCACCGCCTCCATCTTCTGGCTTTGGCGAAGTGCCTCCTCGGCGACCATGAGATCCGCCGTTCGGGCCGCAACCTGCTCTTCTAAGGATGCATTGATGTCGGCCAGAGCCTGCGCGGCCGCCTTCTGGTCCTCGATATCGGTGTTGGTGCCAATCCAACTGACGATCAAGCCGTCGGCGCGCAGCGCTACTGCCCTGGCGATGTGCCAACGATAGACGCCGTCCGCGCGCCGAAGCCTGAACTCGGCCTCGTATGGCTCACCCGACGCCAGCGCGGCTGCCCACCGGTCTGCGGCCTCGTCGATGTCGTCAGGATGGACGATGCGCGCCCACGCTTCCCCGTCCAACTCGCCGGCAACGGCTCCGCTGAATTCGTAGACCCGGCTGTTGAACCAATTGAGATTCCCGTCGGGCAACGCCATCCAGGCATGATTCTGCATGGCTTCGGCCAGAGTGCGGAACTGCGCCTCGCTCTCCGCCAGGTCAGCCGCGGCCTTGTAGCTCCCAGTAACATCGACGCCCTCAACGAAGATGCCGGAGACCTCGCCCAGCGCATCGCGCATGGGCTGGTAGACGAAGTCCAGGTATCGTAGCTCCGGTTCGGCATCGGGCGTCAGCTGGAAGGTAATGGGGAGCCCGTTGCCTCGGAACGGTTGTCCAGTCGAATAGACCCCGTCGAGCAGTTCGAAAAACCCTTGACCGTCGACTTCCGGCACCGCCTCGCGCACGCTCATGCCTAGCAGATCGCGGTGACCGAGCAGCTTCCGACAGGCCGGGTTGACTAGCTCGAACCGGTGCTCGGGTCCTCGCAGGACGGTGATGAAGCTGGGCGACTGTTCGAACAGCTGGGAGAACTGTTCGCGCTCCGCCGACAGCGTACGCGTCGCCACGACCTGCGCCGTAGTCTCGATGCAGGTCCCGAACAACCCCACCACATGGCCGTGGTCGTCAGGGGCGGGCGTGTAGCAAAAGCCGAAATGAGCTTCTTCGGACCGGCCGCGGCGGTGAAGCGTAAGCCCAAAGTCTTCCATGTAGACGGCCTCACCGGCGAACACTTGGTCAAACAGCGGTTCGAGCACTTCCTTCGCCTCGGCCCAGACCTCCATGCTCGGCCGCGCAAGCGCCGCAGGATGTTTGTCGCCGAGGATGGGGGTGAAGGCGTCGTTGTAGAGCCAGGTTCGCTCGACGCCCCAAGCGAGGAACATGGGCTGAGTCGACGACAGCAGAACACGGACAAGAGTCTTCAGCGATAGAGGCCACGCATGAGGTTCGCCCAAGGGTGTCGCCGACCAGTCGAAAGCCCGCATCGCGAGGCTCATCGCGCCTTCGCCGGCAAAGAGTCGCCGAAGAGAATGGTCGGGCGTGGTCAACTGATCGCCGTCCTGAATTTCGTCACCGAAGCCGTAACGCGCCCTCGCATCGATCGTAAACGGGTGTGGCTAGACCTTGCAACGCACCGCGCGGCGTTAGGCTGCGGGCGCTTTGGCGCCCTTCAGTCCACTGATGTGCACGAGCCGGGCCGCCTCTCGACACGAACACGGAAAGTCGGCCGCGCGCCGCCCTGGTGCGTTCTGACGGTCAAACATATGTCCTCATCCCTCTGACAATGCCGTTGCCAGGGTTATCGAAACTCTCACGTCGCGCGGCCCGACGAATCCGCTACTCGCCGAGCCTCGGATGCGAGACCTCGCCGCTCGCGAGACCGTCCCGGTCCAACAGCGGTTCAGCTCGCTTTAACCGCAGAATGATCGTCGTCCCGGCGCCTGGTGTACTGCTGATGTCGACCTGGCCTTCGGATTGGCTGATGACGCCGAACACTTGAGCAAGCCCCAGGCCGGTGCCTTGCCCGAGCGGCTTGGTGGTGAAGAAGGGCTCCATCGCCCGATCGATCACCTCCTTGGGCATTCCATGCCCCGTATCTGTGACATCGACATCGACGCAGCCTGCCTTTCCCTTGGAGGGCCTCGATCGAATGGTCAGACGCCCGCCCTTGGGCATGGCGTCTCTGGCGTTCACCGCCAGATTAACGAGCGCCATCTCGAGCTGCCCAGCATTGCTGGTCACCCAGCGCGCGTCCTCGGCGAGGTCGAAATCAAGTGCGACCGCCCCGCCAACTGACTGCTGCAGCAATCCACGCAGGCCTTCGAACAGAGCCTTTAGGTCCACCGGACCGATGTCGAGCGGTTGCGAGCGGGTGAAGCTCATCAGCTGCTTGACGAGTGCGGTTCCGCGCTCACTGGCTACAAGGGCATTGTCGATCGGCCGGTGCAGGGCGGGATCCGTGTTCTTGTCGGATATCCGGTCCAGGCTGTTGCTGATCACCATCAGCAGATTGTTGAAATCGTGGGCGATGCCACTGGCCAACTGGCCGACGGCAGCCAACTTCGCAGATTGAGCGCTGAGCGCCTCCTCGCGCCGGCGCACGCGCAGCTGGCGATAGGCGAAAACGGCAATCCCGAGCGCCAAACCAAGCGCCGCCAGGGCGGCTACCCCCGTCAGCGTGATGTAACCTAGTTGCGCGCCACTCAGAAGGTCGGCGCCGACGGCGATGTGCGTAGACCAACCGGATATCGCGGACGTGTTGAAAGCGGTGTAGTTCCTCAGACCCTCGTAGGTGACGCCGGGGTAGAAGCCGGTCCTGCTTTTGGCGATCGCCTCGCGAACGAAGTGGGTCGCCGGCGTTCCGAGCTTCTTGGGATAAGCCACGGTTCGCGCGATGAAGAGGCCGTCACGGTCGACAACGGCAGACGTGCTATGCGCCGGAGCGTAGGCCACCAGCATCTTTTGGAAATCCCCCGGGTCCAACTCGAGCGTCAGGACGTATCGAGGGGTATTTCTCTCGAACACCGGGACATGGATGGCGACGCACGGGCAGTCGGGCCGGTCGCCTACGATGCCGGTGATGTCCGGCGCCCGCGCGCCTCCTTTCAGGTAAGCCGCAATCCATGGCCGGAGCGGCAGGCTCTTCGGCTTGCCGAGCCGCGTTTCCCAGATTTCTCGGCGCGCGCCGAGGTCAGTCAAAATGACATTGCGCCAGCCCTGTCGGATACGCTGCACGCCCGCGACCCGACCTTCGGCCAGCGTCCACTGGTGCGCGATCAGAAACTGAGAAGTCGCCAGCACCTGCAGGGCGCTCTCGTCCGACAGGAGACGACCATCGATGGCGGCGTTAATTTCCCGACTCTGGCCGAGAGCATCCGCTTCGATCTGCCCGCGCAGCGTCTGCATAGAGAACGCCGCTTGCAAAGCGATGAAGAGAACGACGGGCAGGATAAGCGCGCCCGCGAAGCTCGCGAGCGTCATCCCCTCCACCCTCCTCATGCCCGCCGCTCTCCCAAACCGTCCATATGACCCCGAAGAAAGCGAGGCCGCGTCCCACGTGAACACGCCGTCTGGCCGAACCGAGGGGCCACGATCAGCGAAATTTCGTGCCGATGAGGGGGACCTCCCCGCACCCAGCTGAGCAAGACCGTCAGCCGCTCTTCGGCTGACGGCACTGAGCGATGCTCTGAACTGCGCCCGCGCCTCTAAAGACAGCCGGCCCAGAGACGAGAGTCGCAGGCCCTGACCGTGAACGGCCGCCCCTCACCGATCGTCGACTTATGTTCGCGAGTAACATATGTGCGAGGCTCGCGTCGGTCCACAAGTGGACCCTTTTCTTCGATTCTTCGTTGCTAGAGCGATGAACTTTGCGAGGGCGGTGATGAGAGTTCCCACCGAAGAAGACATTCTCTCAAATGGCTTGTTGGCAAAGCTTTCGCGGGCAGACCAAGGGCTGTTGCTTCCACACATGCTGGTGTTGGAGATGAAGCCAAAGGATGTCCTTCAGGAGGCCGGTGACGAAGTCGTGGATACTTGGTTCCCGTGCGACTCAGCGATGGCGGCGTTCTGCGTGGGGACCAACCAGAACCAAAACTTTGTTGAAGTCGCGCTTGTGGGCCGCGAAGGCGCCGTCGGCGGAATAGTTTCCAATGGCCATGTGCCCGCCTACGCCACGGCTGAGGTGCGCTTTGGTGGACGTTTTCTGCGGGTGAAGACATCCGCCCTTGAGCAGGCCAAACTCGAATCAATCGCCGTTCGCCATTGGTTTTCCCGATACGCAGACTGCTTGTTGGCTCAGGTCTTCCAGACGGCGGCCTGCAACGCCACCCACACCATCACCCAGCGGGTCGCCAAATGGTTGCTGGCCTCCGTTGCCCGCAGTCAAGGTACGGAAATCGAGATGACCCAGGAGCAGCTGGCCGAGGTGCTCGGTGTGGGCCGTACTTTTGTCACCCGCATCGTCAGAAACCTGCGCGACGACGGTATAATAACCACCCGCCGAGGCATGTTTGTTGTGATGGATGAGCCCGCTCTTCGCGCGTCATCGTGCGCGTGCTCCGTGGCGATAGAGGATCATTTCGATACGGTGCTGCACGGAATTTATCCGACTGGCTGAGTGCGGGCGCTGTTGCAGGTGGAGATCGCAGCGCCGCAGCCAAGCGCGATCTGGAGGCCTATGTCTCGAGAACGGCCTCATCGGTCTCGCGTCCGCGAGGTGCCGCTCGCCTCGGGGATAACCCCTCCCTTGCGGCAACAACGGCGAGCGTCTGGAGCGGCGCATTGAGGCGGCGGATCGCGACCCTGTCCGATCGCCGGTCTTGGCGGAATCTGGCTTTTCCCGATCCGACCGACCCGCGTAGGCTTCAGCCGTGAAGGCCGGCTCCCGGCGCGTGATATTCAAGCCCTCGTCGCGCGGAAGCTCGAGCGGGTATACCGTTTTCTGAAACGATTGAAGACATCCTCGTACAGACTCGCGGGGCCGGCGATGAACTGGATGGCGAAGACCAATGGGATCAGCACCCGCAGGTCGCCGAGCGGCAGATACCATGACGGGTGGGTGAAGACGTGCGGCCAGTTCCTTGTCCGTCAAACGACCCCCGATGCGGACACCTCGCCGGCGCATCGAGGTCGCCGGCGGCATCCACACCTAGACCGTCGCTATGAGGGCCACGAGGTCTTTCACCCCAGGTGGGGCGGGCACGCTTAGAGAGCCCACCTAAGCTCCAGCAGCCGGTGGCGGGTGAGGAAGCCCGCGCGCTCCAGGGTGCGGCGCGAGGCGATGTTCTCGACCGCGCAGCCGCACACCGGTCGCACATCTAGCTCGCGCAGGCAGACCTGCTTCAGATGCCGAACTATCTGTTCGCCGAGGCCCTTGCGACGCCATTGCGGCAGAATACCGACGCCGAGATCGAACGCGTCAGCGCCTTCGCGGACCGGACTCAAGATGCCGCAGCCCACGGGCGCGCCGTCCATCTCGTAGATCGTGATCCGGCCGCCCGCCAGGTCTTGGGCGGCCTCATCAGGTGCGCCGAATAGTCCAGGGCCGATGTCCACCAGGATGGACAGGTCGCCTGGACGACCCGGCCTGGCGGCGAAGCCCCGCGGCGGATCGTAGTGTTCGTCCGACCAGGCGGTGCAGTTGACGCCGATCGTGGCGGCCTGGAACGGCCGGCTGCCGACGGCGACCAGCGCCAACGTGTCGTAGCTCTTGACGACTGCCGAGGTTGCGCCAGCGTGCGTGGCCGCGGCGTAGAACAGCTCGCCGAGGTCCGGCAGCGCGTCGTCGTTGGCCGAGAACTCCACGACCGCACCGTCGTGGGCCGCCAGATAGCCGAACGGCGCCGAAGCTGGCCCGAGCAAGAAGGTCCGCGCGACGCTGACGCTGCGTTCCTGGTGGTGAATCTGTGGTTCGCCGCCTAGCGAACGGAAATAGGCTTCGCGCAAACGCGGCGGCGGATGCGCGGCTTCAGTGATCTCGATATCCATGCGCTGCGCTTACACGCCGAGAGGACGCTCCTGGAAGCGCGAACACGTACCTGTGGACTTCCATAGTTCGCCGTTGGCGGCGATTGGCGTCCCTGCTCCCACGCAACGACCCCGAACCCGGACACCTTTCCGGCCAAACACTTGACCCCGCCGCGTGACGTCCGCGCGGGCATCAGTTTCCGGACGGAGATGACCGGGCGGGGTGCGGTTGTTCGACGCTCAGGGCCTGAACATCCATAGCTTGGCCGTGCGATAGCCTGTCTGCTCCAGGAGCTTTACCTTCGACGTCCATGCCGCCGGACAAACGATGAGCGCGGCAGCGAAATCCCGGCTTGCGAAGACGCTCTCGGCCGACGACAGCAGATCCGCCGCGGTCCGGCCGTCGTCCTCAAGTATGCGACTCTCGGCGAAATCGCGGTCGTAGTAGTCATCGATCACCCCTACTCGGGAGATGTCGTGACCGGCCGGGATGAGCAGCGGCGAAACTGGCTGGGCGACCACGTACCCGTGAAGCGAGCCGCCGGCCTCAGCCACAAGGACCTTCCGATCCTGTAGCGTCATCATGTAGCGAAGGAACATCTCCCACCTTCGGTCTGCCTCGGGGTGGATGCGCCAGAAGAGCGGGTTGAGTTGGGAGAGCGTTTGCCGGTGTCGGGCGCCCAATCGCACGATTGCCGGCGCGTCTTCTGACCGGGCGGCGCTTACAGCTGCGGGTCGAGGTCGGACCTCAAACTCACTCTTTGAGAGGTAGAGGGTGACAGGATCATAGCCGTGGCGTCTGTAGAACGGGCGCAGGGGGCTGAGAGCTGGGCAAGACGCGATCATTGCTCCAGCGCCGGCAGCGGTCAGCGCGGCTTCGGTTGCCGCCAGGAGCGCTTCGGTCGTTCCTGCCAGCGCGCTTTCGGCTATGACGCAGTCGTCCAGCAGAAGCCCAGGCGCGCGCTCGCCAACATCGTAGATCGGGGGCACGGGGACGACCATCGAATGGGTGACGCCGAAGAGGCGGCCGGCAGCCTCCGCCAAGTGCCAACCCTTGTGCGGACTCTGGTCTGACCGCTCCAAGTCTACGCGGATCGCGCCTTCGATCAACGCGCGCGCATCGCGGGCGACAGGCCACAACGCCGGATCGAACGCCTGACGCTGCTGCGCTCCCCACAGCAAGAGTTCCCCCATCTGCGAGATGTCTTCCAGCCCCGCCGGGCGAATCGACAGGCTGCTCATGGGCCTTCGCGGCGAGTCTGAGGGCGGCCGATCGCGTTCAGATAGAACAGGATGTCCACAGTCGCGCCTCGTTGCTCTACTGCAAGCTGCTCGGCGGTTCCCGTCATCGCCGCCAGCCTAAAGCCGATCCCGTCAACCAACGCCATAAGCAGCGAGGATTCCCGTCTGACACTGTCGGCGTCGATGCAGATCGGTTCGAGGAGCGTCTGAAGGTATCGGCGCCAGTTGCCGTAGCCGGCCTGGTTCGCCGCCCAGAGCGAAGACCTCCCGTGTAGGGCGCTGCGAAAGGCCGACCAGACTTTCCACTCGCGCATGCGAACCGCGTCGAGCGGCAGCGCCTGGAGAACGACGGCTTTCAGCCGCTCGGCGGCTGTGGCGCCATCCTGGGCGGCGTGCCGCATGCGCAGGCCCGCGGCATTGTGGGCGGTGCGAACAGCCTCGACCAGCAACGCCTCGCGCCCGTCGAAGTAATTTGTGATCGCGCCGGTCGTCGCGCCTGCCTGGGCGGCGATACGGCGCATCGTGGCGCCCGCCACTCCCTCGTTGGCGATCACATCAAGACTGGCGGCGACAAACTGCGCACGCCTCGATTCGATGTCGACGATCTTCGGCAAAGGCGCCTCTTTTAGAAAACGCGTGTTATCTAACGTGTGTTTCGGCTGTTTTCGTCAAGGGGGTGCAGATGGACGAAGTCCTGCTGGGCGATGCGACCGATCAGCTGGCGGCGCTGCGGGCGGGCCGGATCGGCGCGCGCGAGTTGCTTCAGGCCACGGTTGATCGGACTGACCGCCTCAATCCCTCCATCAACGCCGTGGTGGCGCGTGATGCGGAACGCGCCATCGCCGACGCGGACGCCATCGATGAGGCCAGGGCTCGCGGGGATCCGCTCGGCTCGCTCGCCGGTCTACCGATGACGGTGAAGGACATCTTCGACATCGAAGGCCTGCCCGCCAGCGTCGGCATGAAGTCGCTGCTCGGCCGCGACGCGAAGGACGCCGTCGCCGTGGCGCGGGCTCGCGCCGCAGGTGCGCTCATCTGGGGGCACACCAACGTGCCGGCGGGCTCCGGCGACTTTCAGGCTTTCAACGCGCTCTACGGCGTCACGCGCAACCCGTGGAACCCAGGGCGCACGCCGGGCGGATCGTCCGGCGGTTCGGCCGCCGCCGTCGCCGCTGGCTTCACCTCGCTTGAGATCGGCGCGGACATAGGTGGCTCGCTTCGTGTCCCAGCGAGTTACTGCGGCATCGCCTGCCACCGGCCTAGCTGTGGCCTCATCTCTCAGCGCGGCATCGCGGCGCCGCCGGGATACATGGCGGACTACGATCTTCTGGTCGTCGGCCCAATGGCCCGCTCGGTGCGCGACTTGCAGCTGCTGATGACAGTCTTGGCAGACGTGCCCGTGGCTCCGACCCCATCGCCACGCGACTTGCGGATCGGCCTCTGGCTCGACGAGCCGGCTTTCCCGGTCGACCCGGCCGTCCGCACCGTGATCGCCAACTTCGCTGGCAAGCTGCAGGGCGAAAGCGTTGTAGTCGAGCCCGTCGCGTCGCCGCTGCCCGCCCGAGCGATGCTGTCGACCTATATGACCCTGCTGCTCGCGGCGCTTAGCGGTGTGTTGCCCCCGGCAACACGCGCCGTGTTCGATCTCTTTCGCGGACCCGCAAGGCTAGCCGAGGCCTGCGGCGCCGGCCCCTTGTCTTGGGCGCACGGCGTCCTGGGTTACACTGCGCGTCACCACGAGTGGCTGGTCGCCAACGAGCAGCGGGCGAGAATGAAGGCCGAAGTCACCACGGCCTTCGCGCCATACGACGCCATCCTGGCGCCGGTTACGCCCACCGCGGCCTTCGCCCACGATCACGCCGGCCTGCAGGCCAACCGATGGCTGGCGACTTCGGACGGCCGTCGCATTCGCTATCTCGAACAGGTCGACTGGATCGCCCTGGCCATCATTTGCGACCTCCCTGTGACTGTGATCCCGGTGGGGCTGACGTTCGAAGGCCTTCCCGTCGGAGTCCAGATCATCGGTGCTCCGGGCGCCGACGCAGCAACCCTCGCGACCGCCGCGGTCCTTGAGGCGTTGGCTGGCGGCTTCCGTGCGCCGCCTGCCTTCGGCGAGCGGGCTACCGCGTTCGCTCAGGCCCGTTAGGCAGACTTTCCGTCGGGGCCATCCGCCCAGGCGGCGCGTAGCCGTCGTGTCCATCAACGAGCGCAAGGCGGACCTACGCGCCCCGCCGGAGGACTAGGTTGCGGGCGCCGCTTCTGTCGCTGGCGACGATTTGCTAATCGGACGCGGCATCTTTGGAGGGCGCGCATGTCGGACGGTGATCGCTTGCTATCGTGGCGCGTCGGCAAGGTGAAGATCACCCGGATCGCGGAGCTCGAAATCCCCATCGCATACGACCCGGCGGCGCCCTTCATGCGCGACGCCGAGCCGGAGGCGCTGCGGACGATGCCCTGGCTCTATCCGCACTTCGTGACGGCGGAGGGTGCGCTCATCCTCTCCGTCCATGCGCTGCTGGTGGACGCGCCGGGCCTCAGGCTGGTGGTCGACACCTGCATCGGCAACGACCGGCCGCGCGGGATCACCGGCGGCGTCGCGCTGCAGACGCCGTTTCTCGATCGGCTGGCGGCGGCGGGCTGGTCGCGCGATAGCGTCGACGCGGTGGTCTGCACCCACCTGCACGTCGATCACGTCGGCTGGAACACAATGCTGGAGGATGGGCGCTGGATCCCGACCTTCCCGAAAGCCCGCTATCTGATCGGCCGCACAGAGCTGGCGCACTGGCGATCCGAAGGCGACGCAGCGCAACAGGTCATCCTGGGCGACTCGGTCCAGCCGATCTTCGACGCGGGCCTCGCCGAACTGGTGGAGGCCGACCACCGGCTGTCGCCCGAGGTCTGGCTGGAGCCGACCCCCGGCCACACGCCGGGCCACGTCAGCGTGGTGATCGAGTCCGAAGGCGCGCGCGCGGTCATCAGCGGCGATTTCCTCCACCACCCTTGCCAGATCGCCCATCCGGAATGGCCGTCGGGGTCGGACATCGATCCGGACCTGGCGGTCGCGACGCGCATGGCGGCGCTGGAACGCGCCGCCGACCGGCCAGTCCTGTTCATCGGCACCCACTTCGCCGCCCCGACGGCCGGCTACATCCGCCGTCACGACGACGCCTGGCGGCTGGAGCCGTGACAGAGCAGATCGCCTAACGGCCACTCGCCGAGGCCGACTTGCCGCTCATGGCGGACTGGCTCAATCGACCTCACCTTCGCGCGTTCTACCAGCGTGAGCCAATTTCGCCGGCCGCCGTTGCGGCCAAGTACGGGCCCGCGGATCAGGCAGGAGGTCCCCACGCAGAGCTGGCTCGCGCTCCTGGGTGGGGCCCCTTTCGGATACCTCCAATGCTATCGCGTGGTGGACTGGCCCGACTGGCAAGCCACGATCGGCGTCGACCATGGCGTTTCGATCGACCTGTTTGGCCGCTCTGCTCAGTTCCGTCGCCGGATTCTCAAGACCGCCGTGCCGCGAGCAACGACCACTCCTTCGGAGGTGGCGATCTCGGCTTCCACCTCAGCGTTTTTGTCATCCTTAGCGACGATCCGGGTCAGCGCCTTCAGCCAGCCGATCGGCGCGGGCATCACGAACGAGGTCGTCAACCGAGTAGTTACAGCCGTCAGTTCAGCAGGGAGACATTCCACCAGAGTCGCGCCTGTGGCGGAGTCGAGCATTGCGCACAGCATGCCTCCTTGGACCGTCCCGTGTCGGTTAGCGAAGTCCGGCTTCGCAAAAAATTCGAACGTGGCCGTGCCATTGTCCGAGTCAAAGCCCAGCAGGCGGCGCCCCAGGAGAGCCGCCGCGGGCGGCATTTCTGATCCGGGTGGGGGCGCCGTGCGAGGCGCGCGGTCGTTCAAATTGGAAACGCCTTTCAGCCGACCGGAATGGTTCGCGCGGACCTGTTTATCAGAATGGCCCTGGCTCGCTAACTTGCTGTAGCTGAACAATAGAGGTCTGACCGAACCGCGGCAACAGCAGCGCCTTAGCCCGCTAGCCGCGAGAATCGGCAAACGCCGCCCTCGCGGCCGCCGACAGAAGTTCATCCCCACATAGCTATGGAGTGGACCCCTAAAGTGAGACAGATAAATTCGGACAGTTCTCAACCAGGAGAACGAACCGATGTCTCAGAGC
>Ga0302311_10003974_pt1 | contig 16043 bp, 14 predicted proteins | sample III_Palsa_N1_3_FD_200449 | JGI IMG/M metagenome (GOLD analysis project Ga0302311, IMG submission 200449) | Peat permafrost microbial communities from Stordalen Mire near Abisko, Sweden - III_Palsa_N1_3 | ecosystem: Environmental > Terrestrial > Soil > Palsa > Peat permafrost | place: Sweden... | reverse complement strand
GGATGGGATGGGAGGTGCCGATCGATAGGAAATTCAACTCAGCTCTTGACGAGAAGGGAAGTCCTTGTAGAGCGGTTTAGTCCGTCGACCCCAAGCCGTCATTGGGCTCCTCGATTTAGACGCCGAAAAGCGGTCGCTCAAGGGGTCGTCACTAATCGGCTCGCCGCACTTGAAATGTTGCGACACAGATGCTTGGTAGCCAATTCGCATCGCGACGCTCGCGAGCGACCGCTTCTGCCTGGCGGTAGGCAAGGCCGGCAGCGCCGAGTACTTCAGGCGCGTTGAGACCTGATTTCACCAGCCGAAGCTGGCTAAACAATTTGTCGTCCGCAGAGTGGCTGAACCGTGCGCGCACAGCCACCTTCCGCAAATGCCTCACCGCGCTTTTCTGCAGGATCAACCAGCGCATGCCGGCTACGTGACGGGGAAACGTTGCGGGTATGTTGAAGCTCCAAGCGAGTGACCGAAGAGAAGAGCATGAATCAGCTCTTAACCCCGTTCGGATTGGGGTTCCGTACCCGCAACGAACATATCATGTTGTAATGCAGGCATAACGACAGATAGACCTGCGGCGGTCGTTCTCGATCAACGCGACCGCCGCGGCCAACCGCGCAAGCACATCATGCACAACGACACCTCACACGATCTCAGTCAAATTTGCGCTGCGCCGGACATGCAGCCGCGGTCCCCCCAGCGCTTTGACCTGCCGCCAGGGGCCGTCGACACCCACGCGCATGTGATCGGTGACACGTTCATCGCCGGTCGCAGCTACACACCGCCGCCGGCACCTGGATCTGCATATCTGCGTATGCTCGATGCAGTCGGGATGACCCATGGCGTGTTGATCCAGGTGAGCGTGCACGGAACGGACAACAGCTTGATGCTCGAGTTGCTGGATGCTCATCCGCAGCGGCTGCGCGGCGTGGCGGTTGCGCCATACGACCTTCCGGCTTCGGGCTGGGAGAACCTGAAGCAGCGCGGAATCGTCGGTTTGCGGCTCAACGCCGCTTCTGGCGGCGGAGTGGGCCTGGCCCATCTCGACGAATACGAGGCGATCGCCGCAGATCTCGGCTGGCACTTGCAGATACTGGTGGACGCCCAACGCCTGGAGACGGCCACCGCGGCCCGTCTGTCAAGCCTGCGCGTGCCGTTCATCATGGATCACATGGGCTATTTCGCCGTGGCCGAAGGTCTGCAGTCGGCTGGCGCACGGCTGATGCAGCAGCTTGTCGGCGATGGGGGGTGGGTCAAGTTGTCCGGCGCCTTCAGGATGTCGGAGCAACCCGACTACGCGGACGTCGCTCCGTTCGCACGTGCGCTGATCGCAGCAGCTCCGGATCGATGCGTGTGGGGCTCGGACTGGCCGCACGTTGCCTTCGCGCGTCGCATGCCCAATGTCGGCGAACTGCTTGATCTGCTGGCCGACTGGGCGCCAGAGGAAGCCGTGCGTAATCGCATCCTGGTCGACAACGCGCAGCGCCTGTACGGTTTTGCCGCCGCAGCGGTGCGCTAGCGGCCATCGGGCCCTTCACCGGTTTGCGCAGACAGACCTACAAGCCGCCCGCTTCAAGAATCAACAATCAAGACGGAGACACGCATGCACCATCTCGACGTTCACGCCCTCGCCTCGAAGGCGCGCTTCAACGGATTCCACCGGCTCATCCTTCTGCTGTGCATGCTGATCATCGTCGCGGATGGCTATGACATCGCCGTGATGGGGGTTGCCCTGCCAAGCATCATGAAAGACATGGGCGTGGCGCCGACACTGGCCGGCAGTATGGCGAGTGCCTCGGTATTCGGCATGATGATCGGCGCGGTGCTGATCGGCTCGCTAGCCGATCGTGTCGGACGTCGACGGGCGATCATCGCCTGCCTTTGCGTGTTCAGCCTGGGTACGGCGGCATGCGGCTTCATCCATGAGCCCATGGTTTTCATCGCCGTGCGTTTCATTGCCGGCCTCGGGATCGGTGGCGTCATGCCTTGCGTCGTTGCGCAGATGACCGAGTTTTCTCCGAAGACTTCACGTGCCAGCATGGTCACGGCGGCGTTCAGCGGATTCTCCATCGGTGGCATCGTCGCCGCGCTGGTCGGCAAGGGTTTAATCGAGGCTCATGGGTGGCCGATCGTGTTCTTCGCAGGAGCCTTTCCCATCCTGCTGATTCCGTTTCTGCTCCACTTCATGCCGGAATCCATGGCCTACCTGGTGACGCGCGGCCGCTCAGACGAACTGCGCGGATTGTTGCTACGGATCGATCCTGCGGTGCGGATCGCTGCAGGCGATGTGCTCGTCAGCGCCGCCGACGCGAGCAGCAAGGGCGACGAGCGGTATTCGCAGACCAGCCGGATGTTCAGGGAAGGCCGCGCACTATCCACCAGCATGTTCTGGCTGGCTTCCTTCATGTGCCTGTTCGTGATCTACGGCCTCGTGGCCTGGCTGGTCAAGATGATGGCCAATGCTGGCTACAGCCTGGGGTCGGCGATCACGTTCGTGCTGGTGCTCAACATCGGCGCGTTGATCGGCTCGATCGGGTCCGGACGCCTGGGTGACCGGTTCCAAATCAAGTGGGTGCTGTGCACGCTATACGTGCTGGCCGCGTTCGGCATCGTGATGTTGTCCAACAAGATGTCCGAGCCCTGGCTGCTGTTCTTCATCGGGTTGGTGGGCGCTTCGACCTACGGGGGGCAGACGCTGACCTTCGCCTATGCAGGGCAGTTCTATCCGATCAACCTCCGCTCGATCGGCGTCGGCTGGACCACGGCCATCGGCCGAGTCGGCGCTGTCGCCGCACCGATCCTGATCGGGATGCTGATGACCCTCAAACTACCCCTCGAACAGAACTTCTTCGCGATTGCCATGCCCACGGTGCTGGCAGCGATCGCCGTTACGCAGATCCGGACGTTGCGATCAGATACGCCGCCGACCGGACTACGCAACGCGCACGAACCCATCAAGCACCTGGTGCGCTGATCGCCAGTTGGCGGGCCGGGAAGTAGGGCCGGATGTGGTCACACCTCTCGAGCCCGATTTCGCAAGTTACTTCGGATCTTTTAAGGAGAAAACCATGTCTCTCGAAACGCATGTCGACAGTTCGGCCTCGACCGATGTCAGTTCGTCGTCTTCCGGCCAGACGGTCGCGGAGCAGGTCAAGTTCTCGATGCGGGGATTGCCCCTGCTGGACGGCGGTGCGACGATGAGCCTCCTAGGCAACGGCCAGCACATGTGGGCGCATGCCAAGGTGTACTCGACCGGGGGCGAGAACGGCCTGCACAGTCATGCCATCGAAGACCATCTCTTCATCGTGTTGTCGGGCAAGGCGCTGTTTTCGTTTGGCGACGATAGCCACTACGAAGCGTCTCCCTTCGAAGGTGTCTTCCTGCGGAAGGGAACGCGCTACAAGTTCCGCGCCGAGGGTGGCGAAAACCTGGTGCTGATGCGCGTCGGCGCAGCGGAAGTCAGCATGCCATTCGACCTGGACGACACCTACCGCGTGCCCAAGGAGATACTGAGCGCGCGTCGAGCTCCTGACGGCAGCTACGCCGACGGCGCCGCCAAGGCGAACGGCGCGCACTCGGAAGCCGTCGTCGTGCGCGCCGGCGCGTTTTTCGCGGAATGAACCGCGGACGTCGCGTCCGGAGCAAATGCTCAACTAGTCATCATGTTATGACGTTAGGATGGAGCAATCGCTTTCGACGACGCGCATGACGACCACTTCCCGCGAAACATTGAACACGCTGTCGAGTCAGGGCGTCGCCCTTCATCGGCAGCTCTACATGGTGCTCCGTGACGAAATCGAGCGCGGGCTCTATTCGACCGGCCTGCTTCCTTCGTACGACCTGCTGTGCGAGCGATTCGGTGTATCGCGCATTACCGTGCGGCGCGCAGTCAACGATCTCGCGGCGCATGGCGTCGTGGAACTGCAGCAAGGCAAGGGCACCGTCGTCCGGCAATCCCTCAAGCTGCCATTGAGCGCGCCCAGCCTGACCCTCATGGACAAGCTCCGGCAAGCGACGCCCCTTGTCAATGATGTTCGCGTTCTGGAGATCAACACCCAACTGCCGCCCTCCGATATCGCGAGGCAATTGCAATTGGGCGCGGGCGCAAAGGCGGTACGCATCCTGCGGTTGCGGATCAATCGCCGCAAGGAACCCGGGGGTCTGATGGACGTCTGGGTTCCGGCCGACCATGGCGCGGGCATGACCCTGGCTGCGATGCGACGCAGATCCGCCTACGAAGTGCTGCTCGACCAGGGCGTGCGCTTCGGCCGCGTGGTACAGGTCTTCTCCGCGACGGTCTGCAGTCCGGAGCAGGCGTTGCTGCTGGAGATTCCCGTCGGCTCGCCCCTGTTGAAGCTGGAACGGGTGATCTACGACGCAGACGACCGACCCGTCCTGCACTTCGTCGGCCGCATGCCGGCCAACCGCGGCGGCGTCTTGATGGAGACGACCGGCGACAGCGTCAACACATTGACGGCCGGAATGGTCTTCGTCGACGCGCCGGGTGACGGCTGAAGGTAACCGCGCAGTAAGCGTCGCACACTTCGCCCGCCATGTTGTACTATTATTATAATGATAATAGGAGACGGCATGAGAGCGACCGCCGCACAGCGACTGGATCGACTTCCCGAGTCCAGCTTCCACCGCCGTCTCGCGATGATGATCGGCCTGGGCCTGTTCTTCGATGCCTTCGACCTGTACCTCGCCGGCGGCGTCATGGTTGCATTGAATCATTCCGCCTTCGGCAACACCGCCTCGAACGCCCAGTTCGCATCCGCGGGCGCGTTTGGCGCGCTCGTCGGCGCCTGTCTGGCAGGCTGGCTGGGCGATCGCTTCGGGCGACGCTTCAGCTTCCAGGCCAACCTCGCGCTGTTCGGCGCGATGTCGATCGCTGCGGCCCTGGCGCCGTCCATGGGTTGGCTGATCGCCGCGCGATTCCTGATGGGCATCGGCCTGGGCGCCGAGATCGTGGTTGGTTATTCAACGATTTCCGAGTTCGCGCCGCCCGCGGCGCGCGGGCGCTGGGGCGCGATCCTGTTCTTCGTTGCGACGTCGGCCCTCCCCGTGTCCAACCTGATGGGCTATCTCATCATTCCGGCCTTTGGCTGGCGCTGGATGTTCGCGATCGCCGGCGTGGGCGGTCTTGTCGTCTGGTATCTGCGCAAGAAGATGCCGGAGTCGCCTCGGTGGCTCGAGTCGGTCGGCCGCGTGGACGAAGCCGATGCTGTTCTCGACGCGATCGAAGCGGAGGTCGAGCGCGACCTCGGGCGTCCACTCCCACCCCCTGCAATCATCCGCCCGCCGGCAGAACTTGCCCAGCGCTTCTCGGATCTGTGGCGGCCGCCCATCCTGCGGTCGACCATCGTGGGCATGACGCTCAACGTCATCTCTCTGTCGGGGCTCTATGGATTCATCATCTGGCTGCCGACCTTCCTCGTGAAACAGGGCGTGTCATTGCCCTCGTCGCTCGGTTTGTCCACGCTGATGGCCGCCGGAAGCCTTCTTGGCGTCGGCGCGGCGGGGCGCGTGGCCGACCGCATGAGTCGCAAGAAGGGCATTGCCGCGATGTCGGTGGTGACCGCTATCCTCGGTCTCGCCTACCCGTTCGGAGGCACCGTTGTCGTGACCACGCTCATTGGCGTTCTCCTGATCGCCAGCTTCTACTTCGTGAGCACCATCGGCTTCTCGACCTACGTTCCGGAAATCTTCCCGACGGCGTTGAGGCTACGTGGGGCCGGTGTGTGCAGCATGGCGGGTCGTGCCGCCGCCGTGGCGGCCCCACAGGCATGCGCCGCGCTCTTCAGCAGCGGTGGCGTGGGGGCGGTGACCGGCGCCCTCAGCGCGATGCTTGTCGTTCAGGCGCTCATCATCGCGCTGTTCGGCGTCGAGACCACGGGTCGAAGTCTCGATGCCGGGCTGCTCGATCCGCGCGGCGACGACAGCGTTCGGCCCGGTCAGGCCGTGATCGCCGACCTGCACGACCGCGCGGCGTGAGCCCGTTAGTGTCGGCTCACCGCCGCTTGACCAGATAGCGAGGGTCGTGCGTCAGGTGGCCCGCGCTGAGCGTGTTGATGTCATCGCCCTGGATGTCCATGAGGACGCGCGTGCGCTCGGGTGACATGGTGGCGGTGAGATGTTGCACCGGGCGGTCCTCGAGGTCGTGAAGCAGCCGCGTGAGCCGGATCAAGGGCGCGCTGACGGGGACCTTCAGCTGCTCCGCCAGGTACGGATCGGCCGCTTCGGCGCTGATTTCCTGGATCACCCGTCCGAAGCGGATCCCCTGATCCAGCAGGATCTGATAGAGCGGCTTGCGTTTCATGGCTGCGGCCGTCACGCGACGACCGATGTGTTCGGGCACCCACGTCTCGTTGAACAGAAGCGGTGTCTCGCCCGCGCTACGAAGCCGCAAAGCGTGTACGGCCAACTCGCCTGGCGCCAGCTTGAGGAGTTGTCCGATCGACGCGGGCGCAGCTTCCGTGACGACTCGGATCACCTTGACATCGGTCTCCGCCGCCGTTTGGCGAAGGCTGTCCAACAGACCCAGATTCACCAGCGGTGCAGCGAGAGGCAGCTGTTCGCGCACGAACGTTCCCTTGCCATGGCGACGAACAACGAGACCGTCCGCTTCGAGATCCGCAAGCGTGCGCCGCACCGTGATGCGAGAAACGCGGAACTGCTCGCAGAGCATTTCCTCGGTCGGAAGCGCAGCCCCCGGCGCACGCACGCCTCGCATGATTTGGTCACGCAGCACGATGAAAAGCTGCTTGTGCAGCGACGTGCCCTGGCCGCGTCGCAAATTGGCATCAATGTCCATTCCCGGACTGTAGCAGTGGATTCTTGCATTCATCATTATGTCGTTATATCATTAGTACAACAACTCACAAGGACAGACCATGAACAGTTCCGCCGCGTCGCGCTTGCGTCATCTCGTCAACGGACCCGAACTGGTGGTGGCGCCGGGCTGCTACGACGGCATCACGGCCCGGATGGTCGAGGCCGCCGGCTTTCCCGCCGCCTACATGACCGGGGCGGGTGTGGCCGCGTCGCTGGGCTATCCGGACTATGGGCTGATCACGATGAACGAGATGGCGGATCGGGCCGCAGTCATCGCGCGCACCCTCTCTGTCCCGCTCATCTCAGACGCCGATACCGGCTATGGCAACGAACTGAACATCACGCGCACGGTGCGCGAATTCGAGGATCGGGGCGTGGCCGCCATCCACCTGGAAGATCAGCAGTCGCCCAAGCGCTGCGGCCACCTGGCTGGCAAACAACTGATCAGTCGCGAGGAATACGTCTCCAAGATCCGCGCCGCCGTCGCTGCCCGGCGCAATCTGGACTTCATGATCATTGCCCGCAGCGACGCGCGCACCGTCACGAGCTTCGATGACGCCGTCGAGCGCGTGAACGCCGCGCTGGCAGCCGGAGCCGATATCGGTTTCATCGAGTCGCCGCTGAGCATCGAGGAAGTGATCGCCACGCCGCAGCGCGTGAACGGTCCCTGTCTGCTCAACCTGGTGCAGGGAGGGCGGACCCCTTACCCCGATCTCGCCGAGGTGCACCGTCTCGGATATCGGCTGGCCATCGTCCCGGCAGCACTTTTGGTGCCGACGCTCGTCGCGGGCGATGCCGCGTTGGCGGCGATCCGCGATCGCGGCATGCCGCTCGCGCCGCCAGCCGAGCTCGACATCCGCGAACTGTTTCGTCGCTTCGGGGCCGAGGAATGGGACGAAGTGCGTCGCCGTGTGGAGGGCAGCTGATGTCAGCACGTACCTTGCTCGACAAGGTCTGGGAGCGCCATGTCGTGCGCGACCTGGGAGAGGGCTGGTCGCTCCTGCACATCGACCGCCACCTGTTGCACGATCTCTCCGGGCCACCGGCGCTGGCGGACATCTCCGAACGCGGACTCCCGGTGTTGCATCCCGAACTCGCGTTCGCGACGCCCGACCATGCGGTCTCGTCGCGACCGCAACGGGACGGCCACAGCAGCGCCGAAGGCGCCGCCCTGCATGACGCGCTGGCGGCACGTACGGCGTCGGCCGGCATCCGCTTCTTCCAGCTCGGAACGATCGGCCAGGGCATCGTGCACGTGATGGCCCCGGAGCTGGGCTTGGTGATGCCGGGACTCACGCTCGTCTGTGGCGACAGCCATACCTGCACCAATGGTGCGCTGGGGGCGATTTCCTTCGGCATCGGTTCGTCGGAGAGCGCCCACGTGCTCGCGACGCAAACGCTGCGCCAACGCAAGCCGCGCCAGTTGCGCATTCGCATCGACGGCCAGCTGGCCGAAGGGGTCACGGCCAAGGACCTGGCGCTGCATCTCTTGCGAATCCTGGGCGCCTCCGCGGGCGTCGGCCACGCCATCGAATACACGGGAAAGGCGGTGCGCGCGATGGGCATCGAGGGGCGACTCACGCTCTGCAACCTGTCGGTGGAACTCGGTGCGAAGATCGGCCTGATCTCGCCCGACGCCGTGACCATCGCCTATCTTCGAGGGCGGGAATACGCGCCGCGCGGCGATGACTTTGCCCGCGCCGCCGCCGACTGGCTGTCGTTGGCGAGCGACACGGATGCGGCGGTGGACCGCGAGGTCTGCATCGACGCAGCCGAGGTGGTACCCATGATCACCTGGGGCACGAGCCCGGATCAGGGGATCGCGGTCGACGCCCGCGTGCCCGACCCGTCGACCGCTCCGAACGAGGCCACGCGCCTTGCGTGGCGCCAGGCCCTCGACTACATGGGCTTGCGCGCAGGCGACCCCATCGCCGGGACGCCCGTGGACTGGGTCTTCATCGGTTCGTGCACCAACGCGCGATTGACGGATCTGCGAGCGGCCGCCCGCATCGTGCGAGGCAGGCGCGTCGCTGCCACCGTCACGGCCTGGGTCGTGCCGGGCTCCGAACAGGTCCGGCGCGACGCAGAGGCCGAAGGGCTGGACCAGGTCTTTCGCGACGCCGGGTTCGAGTGGCGTGCGCCGGGCTGCAGCCTGTGCGTGGCAGCGAACGGCGACCGCGTGCCCGTCGGGGCGCGTGCCGTGTCGACGTCGAACCGCAATTTCGTGGGCCGCCAAGGACCCCTGGCCCGGACTCACCTGGCCAGCCCCGCGATGGCGGCTGCCGCAGCGATCGCCGGCCGGATCACCGACGTGCGCGCGATGGAGATTGCTTGATGCAACCCTTTCAGACCGTGAGCGGCGCCGCCGTCCCGTTGATGCGACGCAATGTCGACACCGACGTCATCATCCGCATCGAGCCCCTGACCCAGCTGCCCCGACATGAACTCGGGCGGCATGCGTTCGAGTCGCTTCGCCGGGGCAAGGATGGGTGCCCGCTTGAAGGCGTCCATTTCGACGAACCCCGATTCAGAGAGGCCCCGGTACTCCTTGCCGACGAGAACTTCGGTTGCGGCTCGTCACGGGAGGGTGCCGTGTGGGCCCTGCAGGGCATGGGCGTGCGCTGCGTGATCGCGCCCAGCTTCGGAGACATCTTCGTCGACAACTGTTTTCAGAACGGCGTCCTGCCGATCCGCTTGCCCCGGGACCAGGTCCTTGCGCTGGCCGCCGCCTGCGCCGAGGGTGCCGCCGTCACGGTGGACTTGCGCGAGAGCGTCGTCGTGGCGCCCGGCGACTTGCGCCTGTCCTTCACGATCGATGCCACGCGCCGCAGAGCACTGCTGGAAGGCCTGGACGACATCGGCCTGACGCTCACGGAGGGCGCGGCCATCGACGCCTGGGAACGGGCCGACCGGGCCGCTCGCCCCTGGAACTGGCCTTCATCTTCAACCCCCGACATCGAGACAGCTCAATGAACCCAAACGATGAACAGGTGCGCGTGCGCTGCGTGCTGATGCGCGCAGGCACGAGCAAGGGGCTCTTCTTCCACGCCGCGGATCTGCCGCCTGCCGGTGCTGGTCGGGACCGGCTGCTCAAGCGCGCCATGGGCACGCCGGACGTGATGCAGATCGACGGCCTGGGTGGCTCGCGGCTCGTGACCTCGAAGGTCGCGATCATTCAGCGCAGCGAGCGCGCCGATGCGGATGTGGACTACACGTTCGCCCAGGTCGACATCGCGCTCGATCGCATCGATCACGAAGGCAACTGCGGCAATATCTCGAGCGGTGTCGGCCTGTTCGCCATCGATGAAGGTCTGGTCGCCGCGGTCGCACCCATCACGACGGTGCGCATCTACAACACCAACACGGACAAGGTCCTGGTCGCGCGCGTGCCCGTATCGGGCGGTCGCGCCCGCGTGGGCGGCGACTGCGTGATCGCCGGCGTGCCCGGGTCGGGGGCGGAAATCCTGCTCGACTATGCGGGCTCCGTCGGCGCTCGCACAGGACGGCTGTTGCCGACCGGCGAGGCCGTCGGCTCGATCACGCTCGATGACGGCCTGACGGTGCGCGCCACGATCTGCGACGCCGCCAATCCCACCGTCTTCGTGCCGGCGCGCGATCTCGGTTTCACCGGCACCGAGTTGCCTGCCGAGATCATGGCCAATGGCGCTGCGCTCCGGCGCATCGGCGAGATCCAGTGCCGAGCGGCGCAGCTCATCGGCCTGGTCGACGACTGGCGCACGCTGAGCCTGCCCGCCATTCCACTGTTCGTCATGGTGGCCGCGCCCATGGACTACACCGACATGAACGGCGACCTCCAGTCGGCCTCCGGCATGGATCTTCTGGCTCGCCTCGTCTTCCTCGGCCAATGCCACGAGAGCATGGCCGGAACCGGCTCGATGGCGACGGCGGCCGCGTCGCGCGTTCCGGGCTCGATCGTCAACGAGGTGTTGCCGCCCGGCCGCGCCGCGACGCGCAGCCTGCGCATCGGACACCCCTTGGGGATCATGACGGTGACGGTCGAAGCCGAGGGCACGGACGCCCACGGGGCGCCGCGATTGACTGCCCTGGGCATGAGCCGAACGGCGCGCAGGCTGATGGACGGCACGCTCTATCTCCCACAACTCGACCTGGAATGACCCCATGACGACGACAACCCGACAAGAGACCCCTGCCGAGAACCCGCACTCTGCCACGCAGCAGCTCGCCTCCTTCGTCGCGCAGACCCGCGACGTCCCGGAGGCGACCCGACACCTGATCGAGGACTGCCTGCTCGACTTCGTCGGCATCGCGGCGTTCGCGGGGCGCTTCGGCGAGAGCAGTCCGGCCTTTCGCGCGGGCGCGACGACGTTCGGCGACCAGGGCGCCTACACCGTGGTCGGGGATTCGGCAGGCCACTCGCTCGCAGCGGCCGCCTTGCTGAACGGGGCGTTCGCGCACACGCTGGACTTCGACGATACGAACGCGGCGAGCACGCTGCATCCCGGCGCGCCGGTCATCGCCGCGGCCATGGCGCAGGCCGAGCGCGAGGACGTCTGCGGGCGAGCGTTCGTCGACGCCATTGCGATCGGCTATGAAGTGGCATGCCGAGTCGGCGCGGCCATGGGCGAGGCGGCCTATGCACGCGGCTTCCACCTGACGTCGGTCGCGGGGATCTTCGGTGCCGTGGCGGCGGTTGCGCGGTTGCAATCGCTGGACGCCGATACCGTGGCCTCGGCAATGGGCTTGGCGGGCAGCCTTTCTTCCGGATCGATGCAGTATCTCGACAGCGGGGCCTGGAACAAGCGCCTGCATCCCGGCTTCGCGGCGCAGGGCGCACTTCAGGCGGTCGCGCTGGCTCGTGCGGGCGTCAAGGGAGCGCGCAGCCCGATCGAAGGTCGCCTGGGCGCCTTGCACGCCTATTCGCCCGACCCGAAGCCCGCCAAGCTGCTCGACGGCCTGGGCGCGGAATGGATGGCCAACTCGACCGCCATCAAGCCCTATCCGAGCTGCCGCCTGACGCACGGCGCTGTAGATGCGGCGCGGGCTTTGAGGCAGCGTCTGCCTGTCCACCTGTTGGCCACGGTGTCGCTCACCGCCGCGCTCTCGCCGACCGCGTTCGAGGTCGTGGGCCGCCCGCAAGCGAACAAGCTCTCGCCACGCAACATCGTGGATGGCCAGTTCAGCATCTACTTCCAACTCGCGCTCGCTTGGCTGGAGGGATCCGTCGCTTGGCAAAGCTACGAGCAACTCGGCACGGCGAACCTGGAGTCGCTCATGGCGCGGATGACCATCAACGTCGATCCGTCGTTGTCGGTGCTCGGGTGCGAGCTCCGGGTCGACGGATACGCCGATCTGGTCGAGCGCATCGACGCGCCCCTGGGCGAGCCGTCCAACCCGCTTGCGCGGGCCGACATCGTCGACAAGTTCATGCGCCTGGCCGTGCCGGTCTTCGGCACTGACCGGGCCCACACGCTGGCGGGCCGTCTGCTACAGGCGCGCGAAGAGCCCAGTGCCCGCCAACTCATTGCCGCCCTGCGCGGCTGAAAGACAGATCATGACTGCATCGATGGGGCAGATGATGCACATGCCCTTGCTTGTCTCTTCGTTCATCCGGCACGCCGCGCGCGAATCCGGCGACACCGACATCGTGACGCGCCGCGTCGATGGCACCGTCCATCGCACCAACTGGCGCACGCTCGAGAGCCGCGCGGGCAAGTTGGCACAGGCACTGCGGCGCCTGGGGTGCGGGCCCGGCGACCGCGTCGGAACGCTCGCCTGGAACGGCGATCGTCACCTTGAAATCTACTACGCGACGTCGGGCTCCCAGTTGGTGTGCCACACCATCAACCCCCGCTTGCACGACGACCAGATCGGCTGGATTGCCAACGACGCCGCGGATCGCATCCTCTGCTTCGACCTCACCTTCCTGCCACGCGTGGAACGCCTGGCACCGTCGCTCGGACGCGTTCGCCACTTCATCGCCATGACGTCGCGCGAGCACATGCCGCCTTCGACCGCGCTGCCCGGATTGCTGTGCCAGGACGACCTGGTCGACGCGGAGAACGGCGCCTGGGAATGGCCGGAGTTCGACGAAAACTGCGCGTCCAGCCTTTGCTACACGAGCGGGACGACCGGCGATCCCAAGGGCGCGCTCTACAGCCATCGCTCCACGGTTTTGCATGCCTTCGCAGCGGCAACGGCCGATGGAATGGCCGTTCGCTCGGCGGACGTGATCCTGCCCATCGTGCCGATGTTCCACGTCAACGCCTGGGGATTGCCCTACACAGCTGCCATGGTCGGCGCGAAGCTCGTGTTGCCTGGACCTGCGCTCGACGGTGCCTCGCTGTGCGCCCTCTGCGAATCGGAGGGCGTGACCTTCGCGGCCGGCGTGCCAACGGTCTGGCTCGGCATGCTGTCGCATCTGGGCGAGCAAGGCCGTCGACTGTCGACGATGCGGCGCGCGGTCGTCGGCGGCGCGGCCTGTCCGCCATCACTGCTGCGTACCCTGACGGAAAATCACCACCTCGAGGTGCGCCACGCATGGGGCATGACCGAGATGTCTCCCCTGGGTACCGTGAACACGCCGGCCGCTCGGCCCTTGTCCGCAGACCCCGGGGAGCGTCTCGCGGCGCTGTCAAAGCAAGGCCGGCCGCTGTTCGGTGTCGAGCTATGCGTGATCGACGACAAGGGGCAGGTGCTTCCCCGCGATGGCCAGAGCGCGGGCGACCTACTCGCGCGCGGGCCGTGGGTCATCGAGCGGTATGCAGGCAAGGACGAATCGCCGCTCATCGAGATCGACGGCCGCAAGTGGTTTCCGACAGGTGACGTCGCCACCATCGACGTCGACGGCCGGCTGCAGATCACCGACCGCAGCAAGGACGTCATCAAGTCGGGCGGCGAATGGATCAGTTCCATCGAGCTCGAGAACATCGCCATGGCGCATGCCGCCGTCGGTGAGGCCGCGGCGGTCGCTTGTCGTCACCCCAAATGGGATGAACGGCCTTTGCTGATCGTGACTCGGCGCCCCGGGGCGTCCGTCACGCGCGACGAGCTGCTCGAGTTCTTCCAGGGCCGGGTCGCCCGCTGGCAAGTTCCCAACGACGTGGTCTTTGTCGACGAGCTGCCGCACACCGCGACCGGCAAGGTCCAGAAGCGGATTTTACGTGAGCAATACCGCGACCATTATTCAGCTTGATATCCAAACAGGAGTCTTCGAAATGAGCACCATCACCAACACAACGAACCGTGCGGCGAACCCGGCGGCATGGCGCCGGGCAGATATCGAGACGAACGATCGTTGGGTTGTTCTCCTCGACGACGCAGATCGCGAGAATCTCATCAGCGTTCTGCGCCGCGGACATGTGCCCGACCGCATAACGTTCGACTACCGACGCTCGGATTTCCCCTTCGCTGAGCGCTCGATCGCGCGCTTGAAGCGTGCGCTCGATGAGGCGCAACATGGCCTAGGTTTGGCGCTGATCAAGGGGCTGCCGCGCGAGGGCGTGACCGCCCAGGAGTTCGAGCTGCTGACCTGGGCGATCGGGCTGCACCTGGGCGTCGCGCGTCCGCAGGACAAGGCGAGCCGATACATCAACGTGGTGATGAACATCGGTACGGACTATCGCAGCGCCACGGGGCGTGGCTATTCATCAAATGCCGAACTGGATTTCCACGTTGACGGCGCCGACGTCGTCGGCCTGAGCTGCTACAACCAGGCCCCGATCGGCGGCGACTCGATGTGCGCCAGTTCCACAGCTGCCTATCTGCAGTTGCGGCAAGAGCGCCCGGACCTAGCAGACGCTCTTCAAATGCCATTTCCGTTTGGCCGGCAAGGCGAGCAGGCCGACGGGGAGGAGCCCTTTCACATGATGCCTATCGTCGGTTTGGTCGGGGACGCGGTGTTTTGCCTGTGGGTTCGCAACAGACTCGAGAACGCATTGAAACTGCCCGAGGCACCCCAGTTGACAGCGGCACAGCGCGAGGCGGTCGAGCTTCTGGACCAGATCGTGCGTCGTCCGGACTTCATGTTCAGCATGCGTCTGGAGCCGGGTGACTTGCAACTGCTCAGCAATCACACCGTGGTGCATTCGCGCACAGAGTTTCAGGACGACGCGGACTCCGACCGCAAGCGAATGCTTTTTCGCCTCTGGCTCTCGACGCCGGATGCGCCGCCCCTGCCCGCGGGCTGGGCGCCGTTCTACGGGAGTACGGTGTCTGGCGCGGTTCGGGGCGGAATCAAGGGGCAGGCTTTCGACGAACGACGTCGGACGTTCGACGAGGTTCAAGGCATTGAAATGGGAATGCGGCCCGCTTAGACAAGTCTGATGGGGATGCCATCCGGACGTCGTGGACGCCGACCTCGCGGACTACTTCGGGAGCATCCCGCACGCCGAACTGATGTTGTCGCTCGCGCGGCGCATCGTGGACGCGCGTGTGCTGCATCTGATCAAGATGTGGCTGGAATGCGCCGTCGAAGAGACCGACGACCGAGGCCGGAAAACGCGCACGACCGAAGCCAAGGATCAACGGCGAGGCATCCCGCAGGGTTCGCCCATCTCTCCACTGCTGGCCAATCTGTACATGCGCCGGTTCGTGTTGGGATGGAAGAAGCTTGGGCTGGAGCGAAGCCTTGGCAGTCGTATCGTGACCTACGCCGACGATCTCGTGATCCTGTGCAGGAGGGGCAAGGCCGAGGAGGCATTGCTGCGACTGCGCGAGATCATGGGCAAGCTGAAGCTGACGGTCAACGAGGAGAAGACACGAATCTGCAAGATCCCGGACGAACAGTTCGACTTCTTGGGCTACACGTTCGGGCGGGTGTATTCGAAGACGACTGGCAAGGCCCGCCTGGGCCGGTGGCCGTCGAAGAAGAGCATCCGCCGCATGGTCGAAACGGTTCATGACCTGACCGACCGGAAGACGGGTTGGCAAGAGACCAGGGAGAAGGTGGAGCAGTTGAACCGCGCGTTACGCGGCTGGGCGAACTACTTCAGTGTAGGCACCGTCACGCCGGCATATCGAGCGCTCGATAACTACACCGCACCGCGGTTGCGCCGGTGGCTGCGGGCCAAGTACAAGGTCAGGCGACGCAAGGGCGGGACATATCCACTCCAGCACGCGCGACGACTGGGCTGAACTGAACGCCATCGCCGACGGCCGGGGCTAGTGAAGCCGGCACGTCTGACGCCGGCGGCCAAGCAAGACCGCCGCGACGAGGTTCTGTACTACCGCACCGA
>Ga0302311_10003970_pt1 | contig 16055 bp, 7 predicted proteins | sample III_Palsa_N1_3_FD_200449 | JGI IMG/M metagenome (GOLD analysis project Ga0302311, IMG submission 200449) | Peat permafrost microbial communities from Stordalen Mire near Abisko, Sweden - III_Palsa_N1_3 | ecosystem: Environmental > Terrestrial > Soil > Palsa > Peat permafrost | place: Sweden... | reverse complement strand
GCCGCGGATGCGGTGTGGGTCGGCTGGGGGTTCGTGTCGGAAGATCCCGAGTTCGCCGACCTGGTAGAAAAAATGGGCCTGGTCTTCATCGGCCCGAGCGGGCCGGTAATGCGCGCACTCGGTGACAAGATCGGCGCCAAGCGCCTGGCCGAAAAGGCCGGCGTGCCGGTCACCCCGTGGAGCCGAGGCCCGGTCATCAGCGCAGCGCAGGCCCGCTACCACGCCGGCGCCATCGGCTATCCCCTGATGATCAAGGCGGCCGCCGGCGGGGGCGGCCGCGGCATCCGCCGCGTCGAGGACGTCAGCGGGCTCGACGCGGCGCTCGACAGCGCCAGGCGGGAAGCGGTCAGCAGCTTCGGCGACGGCACCTTGCTCATGGAGCGGATGATCGCGGGCGGGCGCCACGTCGAGGTGCAGATCGCCGCGGACGGACAGGGCGGAGTTTGGGCCCTCGGGGTGCGGGACTGCTCCGTCCAGCGCCGGCACCAGAAAGTGATCGAGGAGTCGGCGTCTACCGCCCTCGATGCCCGCGGCGAGCAGCGGGCCAAGGCGGCAGCGGTTACCCTGGCCGAGGTCAGCGGGTACCGCGGGGTGGCGAGCGTCGAGTTCCTCTACCAGCCCGACCAGGATCTCCTGGTGTTCCTTGAGGTCAACACCCGCCTTCAGGTCGAACATGCCGTTACCGAGATCACGACCGGTGTCGACTTGGTCAAGCTTCAGCTCTACCTGGCGGGCGGCGGCAAGCTGCAGGGGGAGCCCCCGGCCTCGCGGGGTCATGCCATCGAGGTGCGCCTGAGCGCCGAGGATCCCGAGCGTGACTTCGCGCCCGCACCGGGCACCGTTGAGTACCTGATCTGGGCCACCGGCCCGGGCGTCCGGATCGAGACCGGCCTGGCCCAGGGCGACGTCATCCCGGCTGAGTACGACTCGATGATCGCCAAGATCATCGGCTACGGGCGCAACAGGTCCGAGGCTCGCGCCAGGGTCATCCGAGCGCTGCGGGAGACGACGGTGGTCATCAGGGGAGGGATGACCAATAAGGCATTCCTGGCCGGGCTCCTCGAGCATCCGGACCTAGTAGCCGGCCGCTTTGATACCGGTTGGCTGGAACGGCTGATGCGCGAGGACGACCACTTGCCGCCGGGGCAGCGAGCAGCCGCCGCCCTTATCTCCGCCGCCATCGACGCCTACGACAGCAATCGCGAGATCGAACGGGAACGTTTCTTTCTCTCCGCGGCCGGGGGCCAGCCCCAAACCGATATGGAACTCGGTCACCGGGTCGAGCTCCTCGGCGGAGCGTCCTACACCTTCGAGGTGTACCAGATCGGAGCCCGCCGTTACCGATTGCTGGTCGATGGCTACCGGATCGACGCCGACGCGGAACGAGCCGGGCCGTTCGAACGGCGTCTGGTCACCGCCGGGCATTCCTTCCGGGTGGCGTCGGTCCGCCAGGACAACGAGACGCTGGTCGAGGTCGACGGGCACCCCCACCGGGTTTCCGTTGACGACGGCGGCCTGGTCCGCGCCCCGGCGCCCGGAGTGCTGGTCGACATCGCCGTCCGCGCCGGTGAGGAGGTGGGAACGGGCGATCGCCTGGCCACGCTAGAGAGCATGAAGATGGAGGTCGCCCTGCGTGCCCCGGTCGGCGGATGGGTGCGCGAGGTGCTGGCTATGGTGGGCGCGCCCGTCGGTATCGGGAGCCCGCTGTTCCGCCTGGAAACGAAACCGCAGCGCACCGCCCCCGCGGGGGCCGCTGACCGCGCCGACTTCTCCGCCCTGGTCACCTCCGATTCGGGCGACCCGAGCATCAGCGTCGCCCGGGCACTCGCCGAGCTACGGTCCCAGGTCCTTGGCTATGACTACAGCGACGGCGAGGCCCGCCGTATCGTCGCCGTTTACCGGCAGCACCGGTCAGAGCTGGCTCCAGGCGACGCCGGTACCGTGCGGCTCGAGCTGGCTGTGCTCGACGCTTACGTCGACGTTGTCCGGCTCAGCCGGAACCGGCGCACCGGTGAGGACGAGGCGACCGAGGACGTCCACAGCCCCCGTGAGTTCTTCCACGCCTTCCTGGGAACCATGGACGCCAGCCGAGCCGGCCTGCCGTCGACGTTTCAGGAAAAGCTTCGCGACGCGATGGCTGGCTACCAGGTAGACGGGCTCGAGCACACGCCAGAGCTGGAGGAGGCGCTCTTGTGGATGTTCCTCGCCCAGCAGCGCAATGCCACACTGCTGCCCGCGGTGCTGGCCATCCTCGGGTTCCGCCTGGACCACCCTGATGTTCCGGACGAGCTGCGCCACGAACTGCTCGAGACGCTCGACCGGGTGATCCTGGCCACCCAACTCCGCCACCCGGTGGCTGGCACGCTGGCCCGCAGCGTCCGGTTCCGTCTCTTCGACGGTCCGCTCATCCAGGCTGGCCACGATAAGACCCTCAAGGTCATGCGCGCGAGGCTCTCGGCCATGGCCGCTACAGCCAACCGCCAGGAGCGGGCCGCCGGCATGGAAGTCCTCGTCTCCTGCCCGCAGCCGCTGATCGGCATGATGGCCGCGCTGGGCGAGGATGACGCGGAACGACGAGAGCTGATCGAGGTGCAGACACGCCGCTATTACCAGATACGGGACCTGGCCGACGTCCGGTGCTTCGACCGGCAGGGACGGCGGATGGTTACCGGGACCTTTCAGAGGGCAGGCGAACGCGTCATCATCGTGGCCGCCGAAACAGCCACCGCGGAGCTAGCCGACCTAGCGGCTGTTCTCGCCGCGGCCGGAGCGGAAGTCGGTGCAGCGGCCACCGGGGTGGCCGACGTGTACGTGCGGGCCGGAGCCATGGCCCCGTTCGGCCAAGGCCTCGGTGCGCGCGTCGCCGACGCCCTAGCCGCCGTGGCCCTCCCGGATGGGTTGCGGCGGGTCACCATCTCGGTGCCGACCGCGGGCATGCACGTGGCCCGCTCCACCTTTGAGCGCCACGGCAACGGCTTCGCCGAGAACCAGGTCCTGCATGACCTGCACCCGATGGTGGCCGAGCGCCTCCACCTATGGCGGCTGGCTACGTTCAACCTGCGGCGGCTCCCTGCTCCAGAAGACGTCTACCTCTTCGAGGCCACGGCTCCGGCCAACGCCGATGACCGGCGCCTGGTCGCGCTCGCCGAGGTGCACGACCTCACGCCGCTGCGAAACGCCGCGGGGTCGGTGACGGCCATTCCCGCTCTTGAGCAGGTGCTCGACAGCTGCCTGGACGGAATACGGAGGGCCACGGCCAACCTCGCCTGGCCCGTGCCACCGCAGTGGAACCGGATCGTCCTTTACGCCTGGCCGGACATCGAGCTTGGCCAGGACGAACTGCTGTCGGTCCTGCGGACCCTGGCTCCCCGTACCGGTGGCGCCGGACTCGAACAGGTGGGCATCCAGGGCCGGATCCGGGGTACCGGCAAGACCCGGGAGGTGCGGCTGCGGATGACCCGCTCGGCGGGTACGGGCCTGACCTTCGAGGTGACCCCGTCCCCCCAGGCGCCACTGAAGCCCCTCGACGCGTACGCCCGGCTGGTGATGAGGGCCCGGCACCTAGGCACCGTTTACCCGTATGAGCTGATCCCATTGCTGCTGCGAGACACCGGTCACGCCGACGCGCCGGCCGGGGGACCGCTTCTGGCCCAGGCCGAGTTTCGCGAGTATGACCTGGGCGACGACGGGAAGGCGCGGGCTGTCGACCGGTCCTACGGGGAGAACAAGTCAGCCATCGTCTTCGGCACCGTCACCACTCCGACCACCCGCTACCCCGAGGGCATGACCCGGGTGGTGATCCTCGGTGACCCCACCAAAGCCCTCGGCTCGGTCTCCGAACCCGAGTGCCGGCGTATCGTGGCCGCTCTCGACATGGCCTCCTCGCTCGGCGCACCGGTTGAATGGCTCGCCGTATCCTCAGGGGCCAAGATCGCCATGGACAGCGGCACCGAAAACATGGACTGGGTAGCGCGGGTGCTGCGCCGTCTGATCGAGTTCACCCAGGCCGACGGCGAGATCAACGTGATAGTGACGGGTATCAACGTCGGAGCCCAGTCGTACTGGAACGCCGAGGCGACGATGCTGATGCACACCAAGGGCATCTTGATCATGACGCCCGACAGCGCCATGGTCCTCACCGGGAAGCAATCACTGGAGTACTCGGGCGGTGTGGCCGCCGAAGACAACTTCGGCATCGGCGGCTACGACCGCATCATGGGCCCCAACGGCCAGGCCCAGTACTGGGCTCCGGACCTGGCCGACGCATGCCGTATCCTCATGGCCCACTACGATTTCGCCTACGTGGCTCCCGGTGAGCGTTTCGGGCGCCGCGCCTTCACCGATGATCCGCTCGATCGCGATGTGCGAAACAGCCCGCACCACTTCGAGGGCCTTGAATTCACCACCATCGGTGAGATCTTCTCGCCCGAGACCAACGCCGAACGCAAGAAGGCATTCGACATCCGGGCCCTGATGAAAGCCGTCATCGACAGCGACGGCGTTCCCCTCGAGCGGTGGGCGGGGATGGCCGACGCTGACACCTCGGTAGTCTTCGACGCCCTCCTGGGCGGCTACCCGGTCACCCTCATCGGGATCGAGTCGCGCCCGGTTCCCCGCCGTGGTCTTCCGCCTACCGACGGCCCGAAATCGTGGTCGGGCGGCACGCTCTTCCCCATGTCGTCCAAGAAGGTGGCCCGTGCGATCAACGCGGCCAGCGGGAACCGGCCGGTGGTGGTGCTAGCCAACCTTTCGGGTTTCGACGGGTCACCCGAGTCCCTGCGCCAGCTGCAGCTCGAGTACGGAGCCGAGATCGGCCGCGCCATGGTCAACTTCGACGGGCCCATCGTGTTCTGCGTAGTCTCCCGCTATCACGGCGGGGCCTTCGTCGTGTTCTCCAGTGTGCTCAACGATGGCCTCGAAGTCGTGGCGGTCGACGGGTCGTACGCATCAGTGATCGGCGGAGGGCCCGCAGCCGCAGTCGTCTTCAGCAGCGAAGTGAGGAAGAGAACTGAGGCGGATCGGCGCCTGGTCGATTTGAATTCGCGGATCGCGCAAGGTGACGAGGGAGAAGCCCGGCTGCGGGCCGAGCTCGAACAGCTGCGGGGCGCCGTGCGGGCCGAGAAGCAGGCTGAGGTGGCCGGCGAGTTCGACCGGATCCACAGTATCGAGCGGGCCAAGAAGGTCGGTTCGGTCGATCGCATCATCTCCCCTGGCGAACTGCGCCGTTACCTCGTCGAGGCAGTGGAGCGCGGCATAGGCCGTACTAAGCAGGCCGTACGATGACGGATCGCCCTGGCGGGCTCCAGCGAGTCCGGCCGGCCTGGGTCCGTGTCCTGTATTCAGACGCCGGCATCGTACGTCCCTCCAGTGGCCGAACGGTCGATGAGCACGCCGCCCGGCCGCATCGGCCCGGGAACCGCTATCTCTCTTCAGCTAGTTCGGCATTGAGCATGCGCGCCAGGGCATTCAGCGATTCGTTGGAGCCCGTGACGCCGGCGCCGCGCAACGCCCGCCGGGATAGCGGCTTCCCGGCTGCGGCAAGCCTGCGGGCGACCAGCCGCGCCTGAGGATCTCCGTGCTGTGGTCCGCACGTCCACGACGGGTTTCTCTAGCGCCGATCTGGTAATGGGGTCCTGCAGGCCGAACCCGCCGACCGGGGCATGGTCCTGGTCCGGTCCGTCCTGTTCATCGCCGGACAGGTCCGGGGACCAGGGGGCAGCCGGACCTATGGTCCCGCTGCCTGGTCTGTTTGCGGGAGCGTCCGCGCGCAGCATGTGGGCCAGCGCGGTCCCCATGGCCAGTACTAGGACCGGCAGGCAGGACACGATGGTGGTGACGGGCCACGGCCCCCGCGCCGCATGGGCCTGGGCCAGCAGGTGGTAAGCGACCTTCCCGGCCATGCCGAGCGCGAACGAGCAGATCGCGGACCACTTGGCGAACCGGCAGGTACCGGCGCTGATCTAGTCCTCGCGGGACAGCCAGGCGCGCAGCGCGTAGGCGGCGTAGGCCTCGACGCCGGAAGAGTGACGGCGGTGTCCAGGTGGAGCGAGGGCCAGATGCCCGGCAGCGGGGAGACCAGGCCGAACCCGGTCTTCTGCGCGATGCCGACCCACCCGGACCATACCTCGGCCGCGGCCGGGGCGGCCAGGACCAGCAGCGGCCAGGACCGCACGGTCCGGTCCGGCCGGGCGGTGGCGGGCGACCGGTCAGTGGCGGCCGGTCCGGCGGTCCGCCCCGGGACCGGACCAGACTGGCCCGGGTCTGCGGCGTGTACCGTGTCGATGGCAACGGCAGCCATGTCGTTCACCACCCTTCCGTCGTGGCGAGCGGATGGGGCTCGCCGGTCAGCGCGGCCAGGGCGGCGGCCACTTCGGCCAGGCTGGCGCGCACGTACGTCGACGTGGCGCCGGCCTCGCTGCCGCCCTCGGTGTGGCCGGCGTAGGCGCGGGCGACGGCGTAGCCGAAGTTCCGCTCGACCCAGGTCAGGGTGGTGTGCCGGATCCAGTGCATGCTGATCTGCTGGGTTCGCACCCAGGGCAGGTGCCCGCCGAGGCGGGTCCACAGGTGGTCATACCGGCGGCTGGTGATCGGGCGCCCGCCGGCATATCGCAGCAGCTGCCCGTCCGGCGGAGCGTGACGCTCCCGGCCATGCTGCACGAGCCGGCCCATCAAAGTGCGCGAGACCGGCTGCCAGCGCACCGTCTCGCCCTTTTCCCGCAGCCGGATCAGGCACTGGTCCGGGTCCAGATCGTCCGGGCGCAGCGCGAGGGCGCCCCCGCGGCGGCAGGCGGTCTCGGTGTGCAGCCTAAGCAGCAGCGTGTCCAGGTCGGGATCATCGCCCGTGGCCGCGGCCGCCTCGTTGATCTCCGCCAGGCGGGTGTCCGGGACGGCCCGCCGGGTGGAGGGCAGGCGGCGCGGCTTGGCCACCTTCCGCGCCGGATTGTCCGCCTCGGCGATCAGCCCGTCCTCCACGGCCCGCTGGTACAGGCAGCGCAGCGCCGCCACCAGGTGCTCCTGCGCGCTGCGCCCGCCCCGCGCGTTGCGGCGGGCCACCACATGGGTCTTGACGTAAACCATCAGCTGCCGGATCTGCGACGGGGTGGGCTCGTCCAGGCGGCGGTCGCCCCAGTGCTCGACGACCCGGTTCCAGTACGAGCCGTACGCCCGGCGGGTCCCGGCGCTCACGGCCGCCGACACGACCGGGACGTACTCAGCGAAGGTCGGGATCGGCTTGCACGGCTGCGGGACGGCGGCCAGGTCCGCCGGGGACAGGCCCATCCGCTCCAGCAGCACCAGCGCCGCCTCTACCACTGCCTGCCGGGAGGCGTCCGGGTTCGCGGCGGTCATGGCCGTCTCCCCTCACCGGGGACCGGGGCGTGCGCCCGCAGCGCCTGGTCCACCACCGCGAAGGAGTACGCGGCCAGCGCGTCCCGGGCCGGGAACACCGCCAGCAGCACCCGGTCACCGGCCCGCAGCCCGCAGCGGCGCCGCAGCTCGGCCGGGATCACGATGTACGGCTTGGACGGCAGGGTGACCATGCCGGCCGGGTCACGGCGGGCGATGACCACGCCCGCGGCGGCGGTGAGAGTCAGCCGGTCCCCGGGCTGCCAGCCCAACGCGCAGGTCATGGCCCGGTCGGCGACCCGGCCCGACTCATCCATCCGGCCGAACCCGTACAGCACGTCATCCGGGACCGCCGGGACTTCCGGCGCGGCGGCGATGGGGAGGCGGCGGGGCGTGGCCGGCCTGCCGCGCTCCCGGCTGCCTGGCCGGGCACGCGGGGGAATGAGAGGAGCGATGAGCGGGGCGGTCATGGCCGCCTCCCCGCGAGGAGGGGCCAGACGGCCCAGCGGCCAGCAGGCGGCCGGGTTGCGTGTTCAAGCATTGTCTGTTTTAGGGGAAATTTCCCCGGTTTGGGTGTCCGAGGGGGGACTTGAACACGGAAATCGGTTGAATCTCCCCGGACCGGGATTTCACCCTGGACGGGAGACCGCCCTTGCCGACCGAGGCAGAACTTCGGCGCCGTCACCTGTTCCCGACGACTCCTCGCCCACGAGTGTCGTGTGAGGACACTAGGCGGCAAAGTCACCTACCGTGACAGCAGGCCGGGCCGGACACGTACTAGATCCGTCTACGTGTGCCGTGCAGCGCTCGGCCCGACCGCGCCGCGACGTGCCGAACGGGCAGATCCGTGTCTCAGGGGTCGGCCCGGCATAGGCGGTGTGCTGCGTAACAGATTGCCCGGATCCGGGACCGTCGGGGCCGACCCGGCGGCCTCCGCTTCCTGCCTCCCTGGTGACCGCGCTAAACCGTTCCAGTCCGGCTCTGCCCGGTGCTCCCGCTGGCCAGGTTAAGCAGCAGGCAGGTGTACTGTCATAAGCTGCTGTGTCGTGAATGCGGTGCAGGAGCCACGGCACGTCTTCATTTCCTACGTGCGCGAGGACGCTGACCGTGTCGCCGAATTGGCGCAGGCCCTCCGAAGGGCCAGGATCCGCGTGTGGCTCGATACCGATAACCTCTCGCCCGGCCAGACCTGGTTCGCCGAGATGCGTCGTGCGATTAAAAACGACGCGCTGGTCTTCATCGCCTGCTTTTCAGACAACAGTCGTGCCCGCATAAGTACCGTTCAGTGGGAGGAGCTGAATCTGGCGGTCGAGCAGCTCCGGTTGCGCCCTCCGGGCGTGCAGTGGCTGATTCCCGTCCGATTCGATGACGGCCCAGTACCTGACCTCGATATCGGTGGTGGCCGTACGCTGGCGTCGCTTCAGTACGTGGACATCTTCGGCAATGATGCTACGGACGGCATGGCACGACTGATCAGGACCGTACGGCGTATCCGGCGCCAGTCCAGCGCGCCACCTGCCGCGAAAGCTCCGCCTGCGGCCGATCGAGGTGACCAGAGCGCTGACCCGCGATCGCGCAAGCCAGCCGTGGACGCGGCCGAGGAGGCCCGCAGGGCGAAGCCGGGTAGAAAGGCGCGGCCGCACCGCACGACAGAGCCGACCAGCAGGATGGAGGCGATCCGAGCCCGTAAGCCGGAGGAGAAACCTGCTACCCGGTCGGCGTATCTGCAGCAGGTCCGGCGTATTGCGCCGCCTGAGCTCGTCAACCGGGAGACGGAACTGGCCGAGCTAGTTCGGTTCTGCCTCGATGCGGACCGCGGCCCGTATGCGTGGTGGCAGGCACGGGCGTGGGCGGGGAAATCGGCGCTGCTGTCCACGTTCGTGCTGCGGCCTGAAGTAAGCGAGCGGGTGCGGATCGTGTCGTTCTTCATCACCGCCCGGCTGGCCGCCCAGGACACCCGGGAGGCGTTCACCCAGGTGCTGCTGGAGCAGCTAGCCGACCTGACCGGGCAGGACCTGCCGGCGGTCCTGCCTGAGGCGACCCAGGAGGCATACCTGCTGGATCTGCTGGCTCAGGCCGCCGTCGCGTGCCAGCAGGCGGGCGGGCGGCTGGTGCTAGTGGTAGACGGGTTGGATGAGGACCGCAGCGTGACCACCGGTCCGCACGCCCACAGCATCGCCGGGCTGCTGCCCGCCAGTCCTCCAGCTGGGATGCGGGTGATCGTGGCGGGCCGGCCCAACCCGCCGATCCCCGACGACGTGCTCGACTGGCACCCGCTGCGCGCCCCTGACATTATCCGCCCGCTTTCGGGCTCCTCGTACGGACGGGATGTCCAGCGGCTCAGCAGGCAGGAACTGCAGCGCCTGCTGCGCGGCACTCCGGTGGAGCAGGACCTGCTCGGGCTGCTGACCGCGGCCCGTGGTGGCCTGTCCGGCGCCGACCTGGAAGAGCTGACCGAAGCCCCGCTGTGGGATATCGAAGAGATCCTGCACACGGCGGCCGGGCGGACCTTCACCCGCCGGGCCGGCCGGTGGGCACTTGGCACGGCCCCTGAGGTCTACCTGCTTGGTCATGAAGAACTACAGGCCACCGCCAGCCATTACCTCGGCGACCAGCGCCTGGCCGGCTACCATGACCGCCTGCACCGCTGGGCCGGCGCCTACCGTGCCAGGGACTGGCCGCCCAGTACTCCCGAATACCTCCTGAGCGGCTATTTCCGTCTCTTGACCACCCTTTCTGGTGATCTTTCCCGCATGGTCGCCTGTGCTGGTGACAGGGCCCGGCATAACCGCATGCTCGACCTGACCGGCGGCGACGCAGCCGCGCTGGCCGAGATCCGCACCGCCCTGGGCCTCATCGCCGCGGAAGACACACCTGACCTTGTCAGTGCGCTACGCCTAGCCCGCGACCGCGACCAGCTCACCGACCGCAACACCAACATCCCCGTCAGCCTGCCCGCTGTCTGGGCCACCTTGGGGCAGACATCCCGTGCCGGAGCCCTCGCCGCCTCGATCACCGATCCGGACCGGCGGGCGGAGGCCCTGGCGCAGGTCGCGGGAGCACTGGCTCGGGCTGGGCAGTTTGAGCAGGCGGAGACACTGGCCCGCTCCACCGCCGACCCGCATTCGCAAGCGCTTGCCCTGGCGCGCATCGCGGGGGCGCTGGCCGGGACCGGGCAGCACGAGCGGGCCGTAGCCGTCGCCGGGCAGGCGGAGGTGCTGGCCCGCTGCGTCACCGGCGCGGAAGGGCAGGCGAAGGTCCTGGCAGAGGCAGCGGATGTGCTGGCGGCAGCCGGGCAGCACGAGCAGGCCGCCGCCGTCGGCCAGCAGGCCGCGACGCTGACCGCCTCCATCTTCAATCCGTGGCCGAAGGCGGAGGTCCTGGCGCAGGTTGCTGGTGTGGTGGCGCGGGCCGGGCAGTTTGAGCAGGCGGAGACGCTCGCCCGCTCCATCAGGGACGCGTACCCGCAGGGACTTGCCCTGGCGCGGGTCGCGGGGGAGCTGGCCGGGGCCGGGCAGGACGAACAGGCCCTTGCCGTCGCCGGGCAGGCGGAGACACTGGCCCCATCCATCACCAACCCGTCCGCGCAGGCGAAAGTCCTGGCGCAGGTCGCGGGTGTGGTGGCGCGGGCCGGGCAGTTCGGGCAGGCGGAGACGCTGGCCCGCTCCATCACCGGCCCGGAGTGGCAGGGACTTGCCCTGGCGCGGGTCGCGGGGGAGCTGGCCGGGGCCGGGCAGGACGAGCAGGCCATTGCTGTCGCCGGGCAGGCGGAGACACTGACCCGCTCCGTCACCAGCACGGACGGGCAGGCGAGGATCCTCGCGGAGGTTGCGGGAGTGCTGGCGGCGAGCGGGCAGCACCAGCGGGCCGCTGCCGTCGCCGAGCAGGCGGAGATGCTCGCCCGCTCCATCACCTACTCATACCGGCAGGCGGGGGCCCTGGCGGAGGTCGCGGGAGCGCTGGCCCGGGCCGGGCAGTTCGAGCAGGCAGAGACGCTCGCCCGCTCCATCACCGACCCGTACCGGCAGGCGGGGGCCCTGACGGAGGTCGCGGACGTCCTGGCCAGGTCCGGGCTGCGCGAGCGGGCCGCCGCCGTCGCCGGGCAAGCGGAGATGCTGGCCCGATCCACCAATGACCCGGAAAAGCAGGTGTGGGTCCTCACGGAGGTCGCGGGCGTCCTGGCCAGGTCTGGGCAGCGCGAGCGGGCTGCCGCCGTCGCCGGGCAAGCGGAGACGCTGGCCCTATCCGCCGCCGGCACACTTTGGCAGGCGGTGCGTCTGGGACAGGTCGCGGGGGTGTTGGCTGCCGCCGGGCAGCACGAGCGGGCCGCCGCCGTCGCCGGGCACGCCGAGACGCTTGCCCGATCCGCTAACGACCCGCCCTTGCTGGGGTTGGTCGCGGTGACGCTGGCCAGAGCCGGACAGTACGGGCAGGCCGAGACACTGGGCCGATCCATCACCGAGCCGATCAGCCAGGCAGTGACCCTGAGAGTGGTCGCGAGCGTCCTGGCCGGGGCCGGAATGCACCGGCAGGCCGAGGCACTGGCCCGCTCCATCACCGCCCCGGACCAGCAGGCGGAGGCCTTGGCTCAGGTCGCGGAGGCATTGGCCGGGGCTGGGGATACCCGGTCTGCTTGCCGGGTGGCCGCCGTCACTTGCGTAGTTGGGTCGTGGACGACCGCGGCGAGAGCAGTACTGGTGCTAGACCCGTCCGCGTTTGCAAAACTGGCATCCGCGCTGGACGACAGACAGACGAGTGCAACTATCTGAATAATGAACAGTCACGAACGGCGCCAACAAGCGAGCACCTCCGCAAGAACCGCGTATCCGCATGCCGCACCGCGCCTTGGTCAGGCTGTCGGCTGTTATTGCTCCTGAGATCACGCTCACGATGTAGAGCGAGGGCGAAGTTACTTTGCTGTTGCGTTCTTTCCCTCTAACTAGGCAACCAGGATCCTTGTCAGCTGTGAGCCACTACATCGCCCGTCGGCGGGATCTTGATCACCCATATCGGCATGATCTGTGCAGGCCCAGCGTCAACAATTGATGATCTAGCCGCGCAAATAATCGGCGATCTGCGCGGTTTGGTCTATTGACGCACGTTTCGCTCGTCACGGCGCGCCATTCCCGGCCCTGCCCGCAGGAGCAACTGGATGACTGGTGGCCTGGCGCAGGCCTGCCTTCGGGCCGCGGGCAGGCAAGCCGGTCCGCGGCGTGGGCGCGGCGGCTGTCCTCGGCTGCTGCGGCCAACACAGGAGTAACACAAGTTCGGGTCCGGGAGGGGTCCAACACACGGATAACACGGACGAAACGGCATTACCCGGCACACGTCGGCACGGCTGCTAAACTGCTGCCACGAGCTCCTGACAGGCCCTTCTGCTGGTAAAGCGGGCTGCGGAGCCGCATCAGGCAGAGGCTCCCGGGCCGATGACAGACCTTCTGTTAAACGGTAGGTCACCTCATCGACCGCGCGACCCCGCGCCATGCTTAATACAGACCGGGCTAACCCAACAGCCGCGGCACTAACGTTAGGTATACGGAGAGGACGTTGAATACGACTTTGGCGATATTGGCGTTCGGTTCGATCCGCGAGGAACCTGGCGCGGACCTCGCAGCTGCGGTTACTCAGCGGATCGAGGTCCAGACACCGTTCAGGGTAGAGTTCGCGCGCTCGAGTCGTACCCGTGATGGTGCGCCGACCTTGGTGCCGGTCAGCGAGGGAGGCGCTCATGTCTCAGCTTCGGTACTCGTACTCGACGAGGCCGTCACCGTCGGCGATGCGCGCGACATGCTTTACCGGCGTGAGACTGGACGCCGGGATGAGGTAAATACTGCTTCTTCGACCGACTGGATCGCCGAGTTGGCGGGCTGTGCTGGAATTAACGTTTGCCTCTACACAGCCCTTCCCGCGAACATCCGGCCGCTCACCGCGCAGAAGCTGGCTGAGCTCGCGGTGCAAAGCGCCGCCGCTCCGGCAGGCGCCGCGCGGCGTGATGGCATCTCCTACTTGCAGCAGCAGAAGCGCAATGGAGTCGTGACGCCGCTGATGGCTTCCTATGAGAAAGCTGTGCTCGCGCACACTGGCGCCTGCGATCTTGACGGCGCATGGGAGCGGGCTCGCACCGGAGCAGCTCCTACCTGACTTAGCGCGAGCAACCAGAAACGACCGTTTTCCAGCGCGCTTCAACGGGTGGTAAGGCTAGGCGGTTGCGCTGGTGTGGACGGCGCGTCCGCGCTGGCTGCGGCTGGCGCGATCTTCTTTCCCAAGTCACGTTTGTAGAACCGCTTTGTTTGCAGGCGGGTGAACCCGGTAAAGCCGTCCTTGGCGATAACCTGAAAAAGGATATAGTCGCTCTCTTTTAGATTATCAAGGTCAGCTTCTTTTAGTTTACCGACGTGATCCGCTATCTCTTTGTTTGCCCAGAAGGTGAAGTCTTGCTTCGTGCGCTTATCTTTCTCGTGCCGCTGCCGATACTCCGCTATACTCTTTTCCGAATCCGCACGCCGGGACGGTCGAAGTCTAGCGAGGTAGATTCTCGCCAGCCACCTGCGCGTAGCGAGACTCGGTGACGGCGGCACGTCTCCCTGTCGCTGTCCGGGAACCGTCAGTGCCATGTACGGCTTTGCTCGGCTAAGCCTGCCGCGGATCTCGAAAAGTTCATCGACGTCGAGACAGATTTTGTACCTTTCAAACGTTTCAGTTCTGTCGATCCGGAACAGGCGCGCCTGCACTTCAAGTACCTTCCGCAGGCCTTTATTAGTCACCGTGAATCCAAGCGTCGGCGACCTCTGGCCGCCACGGGCGCCCTCGCTTGCTGGTGCACCTTCATTCTTTGGCAGACGCGAGTTGAGCTCGACTTCGAGTCGCGGTTTCATCGAGAAGAGAATCAGGAGGCCAATAAAGGTCGTTACCACTCCGATTATCAGATCTTGCGGAACGCTATGTATATCGATCCATGATGGCGGAGGCGATCCATCCGCGATTACATTGACGAACATATCCCACCCCACTAACCAGTATGTCTATTCGAAGGCCTCAAAGCCGGTTCGGTGAATCCTTCTTACCATCCGGCCGCAGCTTTGCTCAACCGTCTCGATGCCCGGAGCTGACAAGACCAGCGGCCGGCGATTCTTGATCGTCGGCACCTATTCGGCAGGGTGTGGTAGAGCGCGTCGTTGTTCCAGTTCATCTTCGTCAGGGCGAGGACCTCGCCGGTCATGGGGTCGGCCGGGTCCTATGCAGGCTGGTTTTGAGCGGGTCACCGGCGTTGGCGTCCGAGGGCGGTGAGGTGGCTGTCCAGCTCCTACCAGCTGGCTCATGGCCTGCTCGACCACACCCAGCACCTGACTCTGCACGATCCCGAAGCCGCCGAAGAGGCCCTCGGCGAAGCCCACGACATCGCGGCCTCCCTCGCTGCCAGCCGCTGCTGGACCGTGCCGCTGACCTGACACGCACCATGCCGCCGGTCCAGAACCCGGGATCGTCTTGCGGGGTCATTCTGCTGGCCACCCCGGCCGCCGGATGACAGGCTGGTAGCTGTGACGGAGCAGAGCAGCGGGGAGGTGGTACCCGAACGCTGGAACGCGGTTGGTCCGAAGTCCAATATGTGGATGGATCCGGCGCAGGACCCGAGGTTCGCGGCAGACGCGGAACTGGAAGGCGAGCGGGCGACGCTGCTGGACTACCTGCGCGCCTACCGGCTGGCGCTGGAACTCAAGTGCGCCGGCCTCGACGCGGAGCAGCTGGCCCGGCGCTCGGTGCCGCCCTCCACCATGTCCCTGCTCGGCCTGATCCGCCACATGGCCGACGTGGAGCGCAACTGGTTCCGGCGGGTGATCGCTCAGGCCGACGCGCCGCCGCTGTACTGGTCCGACGACGTCGAGGACGCTGAGTGGGCGGGCGCGGTAGCAGATCCGGCGGTGGTGGCCGACGCCTGGCGCGCCTGGCACGAGGAGGTCGCCTTCGCGGAGCAGTTCGTGGCCGGCTTGCCCGACCTCGCCGTCCGCAGCCCTATGCAAGACGGCACGACCGTCGCGCTGCGCGAGGTGATACTCCACATGGTCGAGGAATACGCCCGCCACCTCGGCCACGCCGATCTGCTCCGGGAGCGGATCGACGGCCGCGTCGGCCAGTAACCCACATCGTCGCCGCCTACCTCGCCGGGCGTCTCTAGGGGACCTTCCAGTTCAGGTCGGCGACTTTGAGGATCTGCGGGATGAACGAGTCGGTGAGCTGCAGCGCGGGCTGCGGTTTGCCGCCCACGTTGAACTGCACGGTGCCGCAGGCGGCCGGGCCTTGCGCGACGGCGAGCAGCGGACCGCCGGCCCTGGCCAGGAACGTCAGCTGGATCCCGCCGTTGAGGGTCAGCGGGCAGGGGGCGTTCGGTCCGATCGTAGACAGCTGGAGGCTGTCGACGAGTGCCGCGAGCCGTCGGACGGCAGCCAGGCCGGTGATCGTGACCGGCGCGGGCGCACGGCTGCGGTGGGGGTCCAGGCTGGGCAGCTGGGTGATGGTGACTACGCGGGCGGCGGACGGCACCCGTTCGGAGGCCGGCCGGGAGGGCTGCCAGCTCACCTGGGCGTCCACCCGGATCGCGGTCTGCCCGTTGCCCGCAGCGGTCACCTCGACCACCAGGTCCCGGGCGTTCAGCACGCCGGGAACCGGAGATAGCGAGAACGTGCGGTCCCATGACGGCGGCCCGAAATCGGCGT
>Ga0302311_10003969_pt1 | contig 16058 bp, 17 predicted proteins | sample III_Palsa_N1_3_FD_200449 | JGI IMG/M metagenome (GOLD analysis project Ga0302311, IMG submission 200449) | Peat permafrost microbial communities from Stordalen Mire near Abisko, Sweden - III_Palsa_N1_3 | ecosystem: Environmental > Terrestrial > Soil > Palsa > Peat permafrost | place: Sweden... | reverse complement strand
CCTCGAACAGGAACTCCGGAATCCGCTGCTCCAGCCAGTACATCGGCCGCCCGCCGTCGCCTGCGGCGATGAAGCCGATATGGCCGCCGTGCTGCGCCAGCTCCAGCGTCACCTGCGGCGCCAGCTTTGTGGGCTCGGGAATGATGGAGGGGTCCATGAAAGGGTCGTCCGCCGCATTGATCACCAGCGTCGGCCTGCGCACGCCCTTGAGGAACTGCCCGCAGGAAGCCTGCTTGTAGTAGCTGATGGCATCGGTGTAGCCGTTCACCGGCGCGGTGTAGGCATCGTCGAAGGCGAAGAAATCCGCGGCGGTGAGCGCCGCCTGCAGGTCCGCCGTCGGCAGCACCGGCACCGGCCCGTGCTTGCGCCTGAGGATCGCGCCCAAGCCCTTGATCAGGTGGTTCTGGTAAACGCGTGGAAAGCCCCGCCGCAGCCGCTCGGCGCAAATCTGCAACTCGAACGGCGCGCAGGATGCCGCCGCCGCGGTCAGCAGCGAGCGGTCCCCGCTTTCGCCCAACGCCTTGAGCAGGATGTTTGCCCCCATCGACCAGCCCACCGCGAACAGCGGCGTCGCCGGCTCGCGTTCGCGCAGCACCCGGCACAGCGTATGGAAGTCCTCGGTGTCGCCATGGTTGTAGCAGCGCGGCAGGCGGTTGGTATCGGGCCCGCTGCCGCGCAATTGCAGCGCCACCGTGCGCCAGCCGCGGGCGATCAGCCGCCGCGCCGTGCCGCGCAGGTATTTCGACTCGAAGCCGCCGGTGAGCCCGTGCAGCAGGATCGCCAGCGGACCAGTGCCCTGCGTATTGCCGCTCCAGCCTAGGTCGACAAAATCGCCGTCCGCCAGCTCCAGCCGCTCGCGGCGGAACTCCAGCGGCGGCAACGGCCGCAGCAGCGAGGGGAAGATGGTTTGCAGGTGCTTGTTGCGCAGCAGCGGATGCGGCCGGAAGCCGCTGGCGATGATGCAGCCGTGGCTGGCGCTGACCTTGGGTGCGGGTCCTTCCATGGGATGCGGTATTGGGGATTGCGCCCGTAGCTTTATCGGCCAAAGCAAGACTGTCAATGGCCGCCGGCACACGCCGCCAGCCGTTTCGTGATCCACGGCACGCCCGCGCGCCGCAGACGCTACCAGTGCCCCTTGCTGCGGTTCCATCGATACAGCAGGCGCGCGAATGCCTTGTAGGCCAGCTGTGCCAGCCCATGCAGCAGCGGCAACCGCACCAGGCTGGCCAGCCAGCGCTGGCCCTCGGTACGCGACCACAGCGCGGCAAAAGCATCGGCGCCCCGGGCGATTTCGCCGTCCGCGCCTTTCACATGCAGCGTCTCGCGCACGCTTTCCAGGTCCGCACCCACTTCCTGCACCGCCTGCGGATTGTTGTGCACATCGATCCACTCGACGTCGGTCGCGCCGCAAGCTTCCATCCGCTCGCGCTGGCCTTTGATGCCGGCGTTGCACACCGGGCAGGCGCTGTTGTAGTAAACCTTCGCCGGCGCAGGCGGCTGCTCCATCTCAAGTCTCGGGTTGTGCCGTCACCGGCTGCGCTGGCCGCGCCGCTTGCAAGGCCAGCAGCAACGCCACCAGCAATAACAGTGCGGCCAGGAAGAACGGTGCCCCGGGCAGAGTCCAGGCACGGCTCTTGTCGATGAAGTGGGCGAAGGACAGGGTGAACAGTCCCGGCCCGATCATGCCGGCGATGCCCATGATGCTGGCGTTGGCGCCCTGCAGCTTGCCCTGCTCATAAGTCGCCACGCGCTTCGACATCAGGCTTTGCAGCCCCGGAGAGAACAGGCCCATCAAGGCGAATACCGGCAGCGACGCCCACATCCAGAATGCGCTGGGTGCCAGGGCGAAACCGGCAAAGCCGGCCATGCCGAACAGCAGCCCTGTATAAAGCGAACCCCGCTCCCCCAGGTGCCGCACCGCCGGTTTCACCAGGCCGCCCTGCACGATGATGCTGAACACGCCCACCGCCATCAAGGTGAAGCCCACCGTGCTGCTGCTCCAGCCATAGCGATAGCCGGTGTACAGCACGAACACGCTGGGCAACACGCAATGGGCGATCTGAAACAGCAGGTTGATGCCGGCGAAACCCAGCAGGTCCGGATGCGAGCGCAGCAGCGTCAGCGAGCCGACCGGGTTGGCTTTCTTCCAGGAAAACACGTCGCGGCGCTCGCGCGGCAGCGATTCGGGCAGCACGAACAGGCCGTAGCTGGCATTGATCAGCGCCAGCGTCGCCGCGCCCCAGAACGGCAGGCGCGGATTGATGTCGCCGAGCACCCCGCCCAGCGCCGGCCCGAGCACGAAGCCCACGCCGAAGGCGGCGCCGATCAGGCCGAAAGCCTGCGCCCGCTTTTCCGGCGGGCTGACATCGGCGATATAGGCGCCCGCGGTGCTGAAGTTGGAGGCGCAGATGCCGGAGATGATGCGGCCGACGAACAGCCAGCCGACGCCGGGTGCCAGGGCCATCACGATGTAGTCCAGCCCCAGTCCAAAGCAGGAAATGAGGATCACCTTGCGACGCCCGAAACGGTCGGAAATTGCGCCGAGCAGCGGCGCGAACAGGAACTGCATCAGCGACCAGGCGGTGCCGAAAACGCCATACATCAGGGCGGCGCGCCCGGCATCTCCACCCATGAATTGCTGAACCAGTTTCGGCAACACCGGGATGATCAGGCCGAAGCCCAGCACATCGATCACCACGGTGATGAAAATGAAGATCACCGCGGCGCGGCGGCCTGCGGCGGGTGCGGATTGCTCTGGTGCGGACATCGGCTGTTTTCCCGTTATTGGTCTGTCACCGCATGCTAGGCGGATGCTGCTGACAGCCTTCCGTCAGCATTGATTCGTGCGGCGTCGTTGCCGCCCGCGGCCGTTCCGGCCATGCGCTATTTGCCCGATTCTAATGGCTGGAGATGGTCCAGATGTGCCCGCTGGGGTCTTGCACCCGGCTGCGGCGGCCGTCCTGGGCCGACTGCTCCACCGGACGCAGCAGCTTGCCGCCAGCGGCCAGCGCGCGTTCGGTGACCGCTTCCACGTCATCCACCGTGAGCCAGAACTGGCAGCCGCTGCCCCCCAGGGACAGCGGGCTGCGCAGGCCGATCTCGCTCGTTTCCGGATATTCGTCGGCCAGAAAGATCGAGCGCTCGCCGATGCGGATCTCGGCATGGCCGATCTTGCCGTTGTCCGGGTCGACCCAGCGCATCATCTCCACCGCGCCGAAGGCCGCCTGGTAGAAATCCAGGGCCGCGCGGGCGTCGCTGACGCTCAGATAAGGGGCGACCAGGGGCCGCGGTTTGCGCTTGCTGGAGTGGGGCATGAGGACGATCCGTTCCTTGGGTATGCGGCATTGTCATCGCAAGGCCGATGCCGGGGATTGTAAAAATTTGCCCGCAGCCCTTTGCCGGCCCGCGTCAGTCCCACAGGGGAACGTGATTGATGCGCTCATCCCGCACTCTCAGGTAGGCGGAAGGGTTGAAGCCGGAAAAGGCGCGGAAATCACGAATGAAATGCGCCTGGTCGTAATAGCCACAGCCCGCGGCAACATCGGCCCAGTCCACCTGCCGCTGTTGCTGCACGGTTTGCAGCACGCGCTGGAAGCGCTGCACCCGGCAATACAGTTTCGGCGTCAGGCCCACCTGCTGGGTGAACAAGCGAATGAAGCGCTTGGGGCTGAGACCCATGCGTTCGGTCAAGGCGGAGATGGTGTGCAGATGCGGCGCGCTGTCCAGGCATTTCAGCGCATGCGCCACCGCCGCGTGCGGCTCCGGGTAGCGGCTGATCCGCGACAGCAGCGTGCTTTCCAGCACGGCGAACTTGGCTTCCGCAGTCGGCGCCTGCAGCAGTTGCTCGCGCAGTTGGGCGGCTCCCATGCCCCAGATTGCGTCGAGCCCCACATGGGCATCGCGGAACTCATCCACCGGAGGAGCGAGGAAGGGGAAAGCGCCGCCCGGCTTGAAATGGATGCCGATCACGTCATTCTGCTCGGTGGTATCCAGCACGAAGAAGCGCGAATGCGCTCCGATCACCACACTGCCGGGGTGGTGGCGGCAGACCTCGGTATTGTCCGGATCGTAAGTGCGCACCTGATCTTCGCGCAAATTGACCACCAACTCGACGGTGCCGGTCGGCAACAGCCGCTCCTTGGCGTGCGGCCGCACGAAACCGGAGTAATACCAGAACAGATCGACGAAGGCCGACAAAGGCGCGGCGGGGCGGTAATGCCGGGCGATCACGGCCTGGGCCTCCCCTAGCTGGGACCGGTATCGCAGAAATCGAGCAGCTGCCCCTGCGAAGTCCAGTGACCGTCCTTCTGCACGAATTTATAGGCTTCGGAGCCGCCGCAACCCGGGCTGGTCAGGCCGCGCGCGTAGTAGCAGGCGACAACCTGTTCCGGTCCCTTGCTCAGCCACACCATCTGGCTGTCGGCGGGCAGGTTTTCCTGCGCCAGCAACTGCGTCGCATTGGACGGTGGCTGGCTCAGCGGGCTCCAGCCGGGGCCGGCCAGTTTGGTGCAGTTCCTGACGGTGCCGGTGGAGCAGCCGGACAACAGGACCAGAACCAGCGGGATAAGGGTGAGGCGCATGAGTCTCCGTCAGTCGAACAGCGGCACGCTTCCGCTGCGTAGGGGAGAAGTATACGGATTCCGACCTGCCGTTGGCTTTCAGCCCGCATCTGTTGCGGACTAGCCCACCGGAGCGGGACGAAACCGCGATACCAGTTTGAATACCAAGGGATTGATGGTGATCGACAGCAGGGCGCCGGCCAGAATATAGCTCTGCCCCTGCGGCGGCAGCAGCTTCAGGTTGACGCCCATCACCGCCAGGATGAAGGAGAACTCGCCGATCTGCGCCAGCGCCGCCGATACAGTGAGTGCGGTGCTCAGCGGACGCTTCAGCAGCAGCACGATGCCCAGTGCCGCCAGGGACTTGCCGACCACGATAATGGCCAGTACCGCGACCACTTCCAGCGGATGCTGCAGCAGCACCAGCGGATCGAACAGCATGCCCACGGCGACGAAGAACAGCGCCGCGAAGATGTCCTGCATCGGCTGCAGGTAAGTCGAGGCGCGGTGGCTCAGCTCTGAGCCATTCAGCACCATGCCGGCGAAGAAAGCACCCAGCGCCACCGACACATCGAACAGCTTGGCCGAGCCATAAGCCACCCCCAGCGCCAGGGCAATCGCGGCCAGCGTGAACAGCTCGCGCGAATTGGTGCGCGCCACGCGTTTCAGCACCCAGGGGAATACTCGCGCGCCGACCACCAGCATCAGCACCACGAACAGGGCCACTTTGCCCAGAGTGATACCGAGGGTGCGCCACAGATCCACCGATGCGCCGCCGTCACCGGCCGGTGCCTCGCCGCCGAGCACCCCCGCCAGTGCCGGCAGCAGCACCAGGGCCAGCACCATCACCAGATCCTCGACGATGAGCCAGCCCACCGCAATGCGGCCGTCCGCCGATTCCAGCGTGCCCTGCTGCTCCAGCGCGCGCAGCAGCACCACCGTGCTGGCCACCGACAGGGCCAGGCCGAACACGATGCCGGCGCCCAGCGACCAGCCCCACAGATGCGCGGCGCCAGCGCCGAGCGCGGTGGCCACCAGGATCTGCGCGATCGCGCCGGGCAGGGCGATGCCCTTCACCGACATCAGGTCGCGCAGCGAGAAATGCGTGCCCACCCCGAACATCAGCAGCATCACCCCGATCTCGGCCAGTTGCGGCGCCAGGTGCACATCGGCTTCCAGCCCCGGCGTATAAGGGCCGAGCACGATGCCGGCCAGCAGATAACCCACCAGCGCCGGCAGCCGCAGCCGCACCGCCACCAAGCCGAAGACGAACGCCAGCGCCAGGCTCAAGGCAAGGGTGGCAATCAGCGTTTCTTCATGCGGCACGGCGCACCATCGGCGGTCGGAATTGTGGCGGTCAGCTTAGCCGTCCGCGGCGCCTGTTACGAGTCCGGATTAGTGCGCCACCGACTTCGAAAATCCGTTCAGCATGACTACCCCTGCGATGATCAGCGCCATCCCGGCGATGGCCGGCGCATCCAGCGTCTGGCCGTAGACCAGCCAGGCGATCAGCGACACCAGGGCGATGCCGACGCCGGACCACACCGCGTAGGCGACACCCACCGGCAGCGTGCGCAGGGTCAGCGACAGGAAATAGAACGCCACCAGATAGCCGGCCGCCACCACCAGCGAGGGCCACAGGCGGCTGAATCCCTGCGTTGCCTTCATGGTCGACGTGGCGATCACCTCGGCGACGATGGCGATGCCCAGATATAGCCATTGCGTGTTCACCATGCCCTCCGCTTGTGGGGTGGAGCGGTCCCATGGCCGCCGCATTCACTTTACCGCCCGCGCCTGCTGATAGGGCAAACCGGCCCAATCCGGCATAATCTGCGCCCAATTACATCCCCGGCGTCCCGAACGCCTTGAAGTCCGCTCCGTGAAATACGAACTGCTCGCCACTTCCGGCTCCGCCCGCCGCGGCCGCATCAGCTTTGCCCGCGGCGTCATCGACACGCCGCAGTTCATGCCGGTGGGCACCTACGGCACGGTCAAGGCGATGACGCCGGAGGAGCTGAAGCTGGCCGGGGCGCAGATCATCCTCGGCAACACCTTCCATCTGATGCTGCGGCCGGGCGAGCAGATCGTGAAAAAGCTCGGCGGCCTGCACCAGTTCATGCACTGGGACGGCCCCATCCTCACCGATTCCGGCGGTTTCCAGGTGTGGAGCCTGGCCGAGTTGCGCAAGCTATCCGAGAAAGGCGTGGAATTCGCCTCGCCGATCAACGGCGACCGCATTTTCCTTTCGCCCGAACGCTCTGTCGAAGTGCAGCTGGCCCTGGGCAGCGACATCATCATGCAGTTCGACGAATGCACGCCGTATCCGGCCACGCAGGAGCAGGCCGGCGAATCGCTGCGCCTGTCGGCGCGCTGGGGCGCGCGCTGCAAGGCCGCGCATGCGGGCGGCGAGGGCGCCCTGTTCGGCATCGTGCAGGGCGGCATGTATCCGGAACTGCGCGACGAGTCGCTGGCCCGCCTCACCGAGATCGGCTTCGACGGCTACGCCCTGGGCGGCCTGTCCGTCGGCGAGACCGAAGTCGAGCGCCTGCACGTGCTGGACGGCATCGCCGGCAAGCTGCCGGCCGACCGTCCGCGTTATGTCATGGGCGTGGGCACGCCGCGCGATCTGGTGCAGGCGGTGGCGCGCGGCATCGACCTGTTCGATTGCGTCATGCCCACCCGCAACGCCCGCAACGGCCACCTGTTCACCTCCGAAGGCGTGATCAAGATCCGCAATGCGCGCCATCGCGACGATGCCGGCCCGCTCGATCCGGTCTGCTCCTGCTACACCTGCGCCAACTACTCGCGCGCCTATCTGCATCACCTCGACCGCTGCGACGAGATCCTCGGCGCGCGGCTCAATACCGTTCACAACCTGCATTACTACCTGGGTTTGATGAAGCGCATCCGCGGCGCGATAGAAGCCGGGCGCTATGACGCGTTTTCAGCCGAATTCCTGAGCGGGCCGGAAGGCGGCGCTTCGCGCAGCGCCGCCGGACCGGAACAGCCGCCGGCCGACTGACAATCCCGCTCCGGCGGCGCGCTACAATTGGCGCGGCACCAACCGGGAGAGCGGCCATGCGCTGGGGCGACGCGAGACGCAGCGACAACGTGGAAGACCGGCGTGGCGGCATCGGCGTCGGTCATATTGGCATCGGCGGCGTCGTCATTGCCCTGCTGCTGAGCTGGGTCACCGGCACCAATCCCCTGCAGATGCTGGGTCTGGTCAGCCAAGTGGAGCAGGGCGTATCGCCGCCCGCCGCCACCGCCCTAGCCAACCCCAACGATCCAGGCGTGGATTTCGTCCGCGCCATTCTCGGCGATACCGAAGACACCTGGGGCGCGATCTTCCAGAAGGCCGGGCGGGATTACACCCCGCCGCACCTGGTGCTGTTCAGCGGCTCGGTGCAGTCGGCCTGCGGCGGCGCCGGCGCGGCATCCGGGCCGTTCTATTGTCCGGAGGATCAGCGGGTCTATCTCGACATGAGTTTTTTCCAGGAGATGCGCCAGCATCTCGGCGGCGGCGGGGATTTCGCCCAGGCTTACGTCATCGCCCATGAAGTCGGCCACCACGTGCAGAGCCTGCTGGGAATCTCGCAGAAGGTCAGCGCCTCACACCAGGACACCAGCGGCGCCAACGGTCTGTCTGTGCGCCTGGAGTTGCAGGCGGACTGCCTGGCCGGGGTCTGGGCCAATCAGGCGCAGCAGCGCCATCAATGGCTCGATCAGGGCGATGTCGAGCAGGCGCTGAGCACAGCCACCGCCATCGGCGACGACCGCCTGCAGCAGCAGGCGCAAGGCAGCGTCACGCCGGACAGCTTCACCCACGGCAGCAGCGAACAGCGGGTGCGCTGGTTCCGCGCGGGATTCGACAGCGGCGACCTCAAACACTGCGACACCTTCGGCGCGCAGAATTTGTAGAAAGTCTCCGTGTAGCCCGGGAAGCGCGAAGCGCTACCCGGGAGCATCCTTGCATGGTGCGCGCGACAGTCCTGGGTAACGCCTGCGCGTTTCCCGGGCTACGTTCAGCGCATCAACGAGGGCAGGCGCAGCACCACGTGCTCGCTCAGGAAATAAGTCAGCACCAGCGCGCCGGTGTAGAAGCTGGTGACGCAGGCCGCTGCGCCGAGCCGCGCCAATGGATTGCTTTCCCGCGTCTGCTCGAAAGCGAAGGCCGCGGCCCAGCCGAGCAGCATCTCCGGCAACAGCACATAGTCCGCCACGCCCATGAACTGGCTTACGTGCTCCGAGTGCCATAACTGCAGCGGACGCGCCGCCCATTCCGCGCCGGCGAAGACCAGCAGGGCCAGCACCGAAGCGGTGACAGTCGAGCGGCCGGCCAGCCACAGGATCCAGAACAAGGGGATCACCCACATGCCGGCCATGTAGGCCGGCACGGCGCCGATGTGCGGGCCGCCCAGGTCCGGAAAGCCGAGAATGCCGAACTGCTGCGTCAGCACCCAGTCCGGCAGAACCTGCAAGACCGAAAGCGGCAGCAGGAAGATCCACAACTCCAGCCAGTCGCGGTGTCCGCTGCGGCTGGCGATCAGCGGCAGCAGCAGATTGTAGACCGCGACCAGGCCGAGGATGCCCCAGCCCAACTCTGGCGGGCGCAGCGCAAAGAACACGCCGACCGCGGCTGCCGCGATAAACAAATGGAACAGCAATGCGTCGCGCCATGCGCGCATAAAGGCACTCCCCTTAAAACGAACCGGCGGCATTCGCCGCCGACCTGCGTCCCTCTCCCGCTCTGCGGGAGAGGGGAGGGCCAATCGCGGAGCGATTAGCGGGGTGAGGGAGAGCCCCCCGGCTCCCCCGAAGGTGTAACTGGTTCTTAGGCGAGCAGCGGCGCAACGTCCTTGTCGATGCTTTCCGGCGTGTCCATCGAGCCGTAGCGCTTCAGCACCTTGCCGGTCTTGTCGACCAGGAACTTGGTGAAGTTCCACTTGATGGCGGTGGTGCCGAGGATGCCCTTCTCCTCGTTCTTGAGGAATTTGTAAAGCGGGTGGGCATCGTCGCCATTGACCTTGATCTTGGCGAACATGGGGAAGTCGACGTCATAGGTCAGCGAGCAGAACTCCTGGATTTCCTTCTCGTCGCCCGGCTCCTGATGGCCGAACTGGTCGCAGGGAAAGCCGAGAATCACCAGGCCCTTGTCCTTGTATTTCTTGTACAGGGCTTCCAGGCCCTTGTATTGCGGCGTGAAGCCGCACTTGCTGGCGACATTGACGATCAGCAGGGTCTTGCCCTTGTAGGCATCGAGCTTGGTGCTTTGGCCGTCAATGGTATTGGCGGTGAAATCGTAAACGGAGGACATCTGGGCATCCTTGATGAGGGCGACTCAACGATGCTAGCACGCCAAACGCCGCGATTGTCCATGCATTGGCCATGGAGACAGGCGAGCTGGAAATATTGCCGAAGTACTGCTCGTCCTCCGCTGCGCAATTGAGGGCCGCGCTCGCGCGATTGACTCACGCGCGGCATGCCGGCGCCTCAGACAACGGCCTGCGCCACCAGCCTTTGCAGGTATTGCAGATGCCTGCCCAGAGCCCGCCGCCCTGGGTCGGCAAGCTTGTACCAGGTCACCGGCTTGCGCTCCTGGAATACCTTGCGCAGCGTGACGTAGCCCTCGTCTTCCAGCTTGCGCAATTGCGCACCAAGATTGCCGTCGGTCTGTTGCAGCAATTCCTTGAAGCGCGAGAAACTGATCTCGTCGGCGCTGGACAAAAGTACGCAGACGGCCAGGCGCACGCGGTGTTCCAGCACCGGGTCGGCGGCGTCGAGCAAGCCCCCATCCGGCAATGTCCCGCCCTGGCTCATCTCAGGCACTCCGCGTGACACGCGCGCTGCGCACGGCTGCGACAATCAGGGACAGCGAAACGATCAGCCCGGTAGTGGTCCACATATAGGGCAGCGGCAGCCATACCAGGGCGGCGTAGCCGAGAAACATGATGATGCCGCTGGGCAGAAAGGCCTTGTCGTGGTCCAGGTGGATGCCGGCCAGGGTGTAAGCCAACGCCGACAGCAACAGCCAGATCGGCACCGTGGTCTGCGCGTCCATGTGTCCGGTCGCGACGCTGGCGCCGAACAGGATGTAGGCCGCCCACATCGCCAGCCAATGCAGGCCATGACGGCGGATCAGCCTGGCGTCGCGCAGGCCGTGGCGGATGGCCATGGTGCGTCCGATCAGCGCGCTGGCGACGCCGCCGAGGATGCCGGCGACCAGCCAGTATGGCGCGCACCAGGACGGCGCAAAGTCGGCCAGGGCGAAGCCGATCGGTACCAGCACCGCCCACAGCGCCAGAATCGTCGGCACCGAGCGGCGTTGGCCGCGATGCACCGCTCCGGCAACATAATTCAGGTCTTCGCGTAGTTCATTCAGATTGGCCACGGCAGATCTCCCTTGACAATGTAAAAGTACTCTAAAAAATAAAGTACTAAATGTCAAATGAACGTGATCGCAAATGGGTTGAACGGAAGGGCCTAGCAGCCCGGACAGTGTGAAGCGCTGTCCGGGCTGCTTTTGAAAACGCCTTAGATCGCGGCGGCGTCGAGCTGCATCAGTTCGCCGGCCGCGCTGCGAACATTGGCGCACAGGCCGTGCACTTGCGGCAGCATGCGCGCGGCGAAAAACTGGGCGGTGGCGAGCTTGCCGCGCTTGAAGTTCTCGTCGCTGCTGGCCGAGGCGGCCTTGGCCATGCGCAGCCAGTTGAAGCCCAGGTAGGTCAGGGAAAAGGCGCGCAGGAAGTCGACCGCGCCAAAGCCGGCGTCGTCCGGGTTGGTCTTGAACGACTCCTGCAGCCACTGCACGGTCTTTTCCAGTTCCTCCACCGCCTCGCGCAGCGGCTTGGCGATGAAGCCCACCGGTGCGTCGGCGGTGCCCTCGGAGCGCACCTTGGCGAAGAAGCGCTGGGCCAGGCGGCCGTTGTGCAGCATCAGCTTGCGCCGCACCAGGTCCATCGCCTGGATGCCGTTGGTGCCTTCATACAGGCACAGGATCTTGGAGTCGCGCACGATCTGCTCCACGCCGTGCTCGCGGATGAAGCCGTGGCCGCCGTAGACCTGCACCGCCAGGCTGCCCAGGCCGAATCGGTGCAGAAGGCCTTGACCAGCGGCGTGTTCAGCTCCACCCAGTCCTGCGCTTCCTCGCGCACCGCCGGGTCTTCGTGATGGTGGGCCAGGTCGACGTAGATCGCCGTCTCGTAGGCCATCACCCGCGCGCCTTCGGTGGTGGCCTTCATGGTCAGCAGCATGCGGCGCACATCGGGGTGGTTGATGATGGTGTCGCCGCCGTTGAAGGCTTTACCCTGCTTGCGGTCCTTGGCATAGGCGATGGCGTTCTGCGTCGCCAGCTCGCACTGACCCAGGCCCTGGAAGCCGACCAGGATGCGCGCCAGATTCATCATCACGAACATGTTCTGGATGCCGGTATTGGGCTTGCCCACCATCCAGCCCCTGGCGCCGTCGAACTGCATCGAGCAGGTGCAGGAGCCGTGTATGCCCATCTTGTGCTCGATGGCGGAGCAGGTGACCTTGTTGCGCTCGCCCAGAGAGCCGTCCTTGTTGACCAGGAACTTGGGCACCACGAAAGTCGACAGGCCCTTGATGCCGGAGGGAGCGTCGGGCAGGCGGGCCAGGGTGAAGTGGATGATGTTCTCCACCATGGTGTGCTCGCCCGAGGTGATGAAGATCTTGCCGCCCTCCAGGGAGTAGCTGCCGTCCTCATTCGGCGTCGCCCTGGTCTTGACCGAGGCCAGGTCGGAGCCGGCCTGGGGCTCGGTCATGCACATGGTGCCGGTCCACTCGCCGGTGCCCAGCTTGGGCAGGTAGGTCTGCTTCAGCTCGTCCGAGGCGTTGGCCAGGATCGCCTCGAAGCAGCCCATGGTCAGGCCGGGATACAGGGCGAAGGCGACATTGCCGGAGCAGAGGATCTCATCCACCACCTTGGACAAGGTGTAGGGCAGGCCCTGGCCGCCGTACTCGGTGGGGTTGCACAGGCCGACCCAGCCGGCCTGCCAGTACAGCTTATAGGCCTCCGGCATGCCGTCCGGCACCTTCACCTCGCCGTTGTTCCACTTGCAGCCCTGCTGGTCGCCGCTGGCGTTGAGCGGGGCGATTTCCTCCTGCACCAGCTTGGCCGCTTCCTCGATCAGCCCGATCAGGGTGTCCGGGGTGGCATCGGCAAAAGCCGGCAGCTTGGCCAGCTGGCCGACGTTGAGGACATCATTGAGGACAAATTCAATCTCGCGCAGGGGCGCGTTGTAGCTGGCCATCAGGCACTCCGGAGGGGAAGAAGCTCAGCTTTAAAGGCTAGCACAGGCCGGGCGCCGACCGGGCATGGCCCGATACACAGTCCGGTTGGGCATTCATGGCATAATCCGGCGCTCTTTTATCCAGTCTGGAATTTCTCCGTGCAGCTTCTCGATTTGCTGATTTCGCCCGCCTATGCCCAGCAGGGCGCTCCGCAGGGCGGCCAGAGCCTGCTGGTGACGGTATTCCCGTTCATCATCATGATCCCGCTGTTCTATTTCATGCTGATCCGGCCGCAGATGCGCCGCTCCAAGGAAACCCGCCAGATGCTGGGCACCCTGGCCAAGGGCGACGAGATCATCACCACCGGCGGCCTGGCCGGGCGCATCGCCAACATCGGCGAGGTTTATCTGACGGTGGAGATTGCCTCCGGCGTCGAGATCAAGGTGCAGAAGAGCGCGATCACCAGCGTATTGCCCAAGGGCACGCTGAAGACGTTATAACGTCCTGTTCAAGCGCCGGGCCATCCATGGCCCGGACTGTTCAAATAAGCAAGCGCTTGTAGTCCCCATTATTAGAAGCGGGTTCCCGATGCATCAATATCCCCTCTGGAAAACGGTGACGCTGATTGTCGCCACCCTGATCGGCGCCCTGTATGCGCTGCCCAATGTTTATGGCGAAGCCCCGGCGGTGCAGATCGCCACGGTCAGCGGCGATCCGCTGCCGGCGGATTTCGGCGGACAGGTCTCCAAGGCCCTGGCTGCCGACCAGATCAGCGCCGACTCCTCGGTCGAGGAGAAAGGGCAGTGGGTGGTGCGCTTCAGCAGCACCGAGACCCAGCTCAAGGCGGTGGATACGCTGAAACAGGAGTTCGGACAGGGTTACATCGTCGCCCTCAACCTGGTGTCGAAGACGCCGGCCTGGCTGGAGGCGATCGGCGCGCGTCCGATGCGGCTGGGCCTGGACTTGCGCGGCGGTGTGCAGCTGCTGCTGGAAGTGGACATCGACGATGCGCGCAAGGCCGCGGTACAGCGCTATCTCAATGACCTGCCGGCTTTCCTGCGCAAGCAGGACATCCGCTATACCGGCCGCCGCGCCGAAGGCGATGCGGTGGTGCTGGAATTCGCCGACGCGGCCAAGCTGGAAGCGGCCCGCGCCGCCATCAGCAAGGAATACAAGGAACTGACGGTGACGGTGCCGGCCAACGCCGCCACGCCGACCCTGCAGACGCGCATGTCCGACGTCGAGGCCAAGCGCATTGTCGACTACGCTGTGCAGCAGAACCTGATCACCCTGCGCAACCGCGTCAACCGGCTTGGCGTGAGCGAGCCGATCGTGCAGCGGCAGGGCGCGGATCGCATCCTGCTGCAGCTGCCGGGCGTGCAGGATCCGACCCGGGTCAAGGAAATCCTCGGCTCCACCGCTACCCTCGAATACCGTGCGGTGGATGAAACCGTGGGCGCGGCGGAGAGCGCTGCCCAGACCGGCATCGTGCCGCCGGACGACGATCTTTTCTATAGGCGCGACAGTCATCAACCGGTCTTGCTGAAGAAGGACGTCATCGCCAGCGGCCCGCAGCTGGTGGATGCTGCGCCCATCATTGATCAGCAGAGCGGCACGCCCGCGGTCAGCGTGACGCTGGACAGCACCGGTGCTGCCAAGATGTTCGACTTCACCCGCCAGAACGTGGGCAAGCCGATGGCGGTGCTGTACAAGGAAACCGTCTACGACACCAACTACAACGCGCAGGGCGAGGCCATCCGTGAGCGCCGCGACGTGGCCGATGTCATCAGCGTCGCCAGCGTCCGCGAGCCGTTCGGCAAGCGCTTCCAGACCACCGGCCTGGGCCAGAAAGAAGCGCACGACCTGTCCGAACTGCTCAAGTCGGGCGCGCTGGCGGCGCCGGTCGCCATCGTCGAGGAGCGCACCGTCGGCCCCAGCCTGGGCGCCGACAACATCCGCCGCGGCACCATCGCCGCGGTAGCCGGCTTCTGCCTGGTGGTGGTGTTCATGGCGGTGTACTACACCGTGTTCGGCCTGTTCGCCGACATCGCCCTGCTGCTCAACGTGATCATCCTGGTCGCCCTGCTGTCGATCCTTCAGGCTACGCTGACCATGCCCGGCATCGCCGGCATGGTGCTGACCCTGGGCATGGCGGTGGACGCCAACGTGCTGATCAATGAGCGCATCCGCGAGGAATTGCGGCTGGGGCTGTCGCCGCATGCGGCGATGAATGCCGGTTACGAGCGCGCCTTCCTCACCATCGCCGACTCCAACGTCACCACCTTCATCGCCGCCTTCGTGCTGTTCCTGCTCGGTCAGGGCGCGGTCAAGGGCTTCGCGGTGACGCTGATGATCGGCCTCGCCACTTCCATGTTCACCGCCACTGTGGGCACGCGCACCATTGCGCACTATGTCTTCAAGGGCCGCAAGCTGAAGGACCTGCCGGTTTAAGCCGGTTACAGGTCCGGAGAAAGATCATGCGTGTATTTTCCAGAGTTCCGAAGTTCGACTTCATGGCCCAGCGCAAGGTCGCGCTCGGGCTGTCCATCCTGCTGTCCCTCATCGCCATCGGCACCCTGATCGGGCGCGGCCTCAACTTCGGCATCGACTTCAAGGGCGGCGTGCTGGTCGAGGTGGTGTATCCGCAGACCGTGCAGCTCGACGATATGCGCGCCTCGCTGACCAAGGGCGGCTACCCGGATGCGGTGGTGCAGTACTTCGGCGGCACCAACGACGTGCTGATCCGCCTGCTGCCGCAGGCCGGATCCGATGCCGATTCCAAGAACGCTTCGGCGCAGATCAGCACCAAGGTGCTGCAGGCGCTGGATGCGCAAAAGAACAATGTGCAGCTGCGGCGCATCGAGTTCGTCGGTCCGGAGGTAGGCAAGGAACTGTCCGAGGACGGCGTCATCGCCCTGCTCGCCGCGTTCACCGGCATCTTTTTCTACGTCATGTTCCGTTTCGAGTGGAAATTCTCGGCCGGTTCCATCGCGGCGCTGACCCACGACGCGATCATGACCATCGGCTTCCTGTCGCTGATCCAGGAAGAGTTCGACCTGACCACCCTGGCCGGCGTGCTGGCCATGCTCGGCTATTCGAACAACGAAACCATCGTCATCTTCGACCGCGTGCGCGAGAACCTGATCAACCTGCGCAAGCAGCCGGTGCTGGACATCATCAACCTGTCCATCAACCAGACCCTGCTGCGCTCGATCATCACCCACTTCACCGTGCTGATGGTGCTGT
>Ga0302311_10003968_pt1 | contig 16060 bp, 13 predicted proteins | sample III_Palsa_N1_3_FD_200449 | JGI IMG/M metagenome (GOLD analysis project Ga0302311, IMG submission 200449) | Peat permafrost microbial communities from Stordalen Mire near Abisko, Sweden - III_Palsa_N1_3 | ecosystem: Environmental > Terrestrial > Soil > Palsa > Peat permafrost | place: Sweden... | reverse complement strand
CTCCAAACCCTGGGTCAAGACCTCGCTGGCGCCCGGGTCGCGCGTGGTCACGGATTATCTAAACAAGGCGGGATTGCTCAAGGAGCTGGAATCGCTGGGTTTCTACACCGTGGGGTACGGTTGTACGACATGCATCTGCGAGGGCACTCCCGTAACGCTCGCGGATGGCACTGCACGCCGCATCGAGTCGCTGCCGCTGATGGGCGGCCAGCGGCTGCTTGCGCCCCGCACTGAAGGCAAGCTGCAGGCGGCGATGCAGTCCGAGCGCATGGATCAGGGCGAGCGCGACTGCGTATCGATCGTGCTCGAGGACGGCCGCTCCCTCACACTCACGCCCGATCATCGCGTGCTGTGTGCAGACGGACGCTGGGTTCGGGCCGACGAGCTCAATCTAAGCAAAGATCGCGTCCTGATAGGCCCGGAGACGCCGCTTGATCAGCCCAGTGAGGATGAGGCGGGCTATGAACTGCAGGCAGGCCTGCGGGTTTTCAGCATGGACACCGATGACCAACGTCGCTGCACACTTGCGTTTGCGCGCCTGTTGGGCCATTTACTGGGCGATGGATCGATCAGTCGCCAGGGACAGGCGCGAGTCAATGTCGGGCAGAAGTTCGACCGTGAGACGGTTCTCAATGATATTGAGCTGCTCACCGGTAAGCGGCCAAAAGCCAGCGCTTACGACCTGCGCAAGTGGTCCATCGTGCTGCCCCTCGAGCTTACCCAGAATGCGCTGTCGCTCGCGGGTATACGCGTCGGTCGGCGCATCGATCAGGCCGCTTTCCTGCCCGAGTTCCTGTTGAGGCCGGAATGCCCGGTTTCGGTGGTGCGAGAATTCCTCGCTGGCAGCTTCGGCGCAGACGGACATGCTCCAACCTTGCATCGCTATGGCAAGGCGACGGATCAGGTGACCCTGATCCCGCCCATGTACTCGCAGGGCGCCAAGCCCGAGTTCGTCGATTCCACCAAGGCAAAGATGCAGCATATGATTAAGCTGTTGTCCCGGTGCGGGGTCGAGACCTCTGGCGCCGTGGTACGCGAATATTCCACCCGGCGCTCGGCATCGACGTATCCCAGCGCGCAGGACGGGATCGCTCGACGGGAGATCCGTCTGGAGCTGCCGGATGGCCTGTCGTTCATCGAGCGTATCGGCTATCGCTATAGCATCGACAAGACTCTGCGGGCAAGTGCGGCCGCCGTCTATTGGCGCATGCTCGCCGCGGCCGAGCTCGCAGAGCTCGAGACACCGATTTTCGCGCACTGCTCGCTGCTCGAAGGGCATGATCGGTTCTCGCGTTTGCCCGCACAGACAGCGCGTGCCTTCCGTCCTTTGCCTCGAGAAAGTTGCGAGTTCCCCTCGCCTGCTCAGCTATTCGAGCAGCTCGGCGTGAGCCACTGGTTCGGGGCGCTACGCGCGCGTCAATCGCTTGCCCAAACGAAGCGTTACTGTCTCGACAAGGAGTCCCTGACGCTGCCGGCCTTGAGCTTGCGTGTCATCGACCGTCGCGCTGTGGGACGCCGACGAGTATTCGACATCGCGGTACCCGAGGTACAGGCATTTCTTGCCGGTAATATCGCGGTACACAATTGCATCGGAAATTCCGGGCCGTTGAAGCCCGAAATATCGGAAGCGGTGAAAACCGGCGATGTGGTTGCGTGCTCCGTGCTGTCCGGCAATCGAAACTTCGAAGGCCGCGTGCATCCCGAGGTCAAAATGAATTTCCTGGCCTCTCCACCGCTGGTCGTGGCGTATGCGCTGGCCGGGAGTCTCGACATCGACATCACCACCGAGCCCTTAGGCATCGGCAAAGACGGCACACCGGTCTATCTTAAGGACGTCTGGCCGAGCGCGCGCGAAGTGGCGGATGTGGTCGGGGCATCGGTGGATTCCGCCATGTTCACCAAAGGCTACGCCAATGTATTCCGCGGCGATGCCAATTGGAACTCGATCAAGACGCCCGCCGGCAAGATCTACGCCTGGGATGGCAAATCCACCTACGTCAAGAACCCGCCCTACTTCGACGGCATGAGCATGACTCCGGCGCCGGTCAACGACATCAAGGGCGCGCGAGTTCTCGCGATGCTGGGGGATTCGGTGACCACCGATCACATCTCTCCGGCCGGCAATATTTCCAAGTCCAGCCCGGCGGCGAAGTATTTGGTGGCGCAAGGCGTGCAGCCGGTCGATTTCAATTCCTATGGCGCGCGCCGCGGCAATCACGAGGTCATGATGCGCGGCACCTTCGCCAATATTCGGCTGCGCAACCTTTTGGTGCCGGGAACCGAAGGCGGCGTCACCATCTATCTGCCGGGCGGCGAGCAACTCTCGATATTCGATGCATCCATGAAATATCAGGCGGCGCGAACGCCGTTGGTGATTCTGGCCGGCAAGGAATACGGCACCGGCAGTTCGCGTGACTGGGCGGCCAAAGGCACCATGCTTCTGGGCGTCAGGGCCGTCATCGCCGAGAGCTTCGAACGCATTCACCGCTCCAACTTGATCGGCATGGGCGTCCTGCCGCTGCAATACAAGGACGGCCAGAATGCCCAAAGCTTGGGGCTGACCGGCAAGGAAAGTTTCGACATCGCGGGACTGAACCAAGGTGCGGCAAAATCCGTGAAGGTCGTGGCACGCGCCGATGACGGCAAGACCACGGAATTCGAAGTGCGCGTGCGAATCGACACGCCGAAGGAACTCGATTACTACCAGCACGGCGGCATCCTGCATTACGTGCTGCGTCAACTCGCCACCCTACCTAAGGCAGCATAACCCCATGACATTGACCATGTACCAAGCGACCGTTCCGACCTGCGTTCGCGCCTTGAACAGTCTCGCCGCCATTCTGGAAAAAGCGGCGGCACATGCCGAGGCCCGCAAGATCGATCCGGCGGCCCTGCTCAACACGCGCCTGTTCCCGGACATGTTCCCGCTGAGCAAGCAGATTTTCATCGCCAACGATGCGGCCAGGGGCGGTGCGGCGCGGCTGGCGAATGCCACGGTGCCAAGCGTCGATTCCAAGGAGACGACCTTTGCCGAATTGGTTGCCCACACCCGCGCCACGGTGAGCTACTTGGAATCGCTCAACCCTGAGCAATTCGACGGATCAGAAGATCGGACCGTGACCTGGCAGACGCGCAGCTCGACCAAGAGCATGCAGGGCACGCCCTACTTGTTTCACCATGTGCTGCCGAATGTGTACTTTCACGTCACCACGGCCTACGACATTCTGCGGCAGGCTGGTCTCGAGGTCGGCAAGCAGGATTTTCTCGGACGGGCCTGAAAACTGCTTGTCAAGGGATCTGGTAGGTCAGTGCCCCGCCGCTGCCACGCTCCCCGCCTCCACCAGCACCATGGCTTTGGGATCGATGTGAGTCTTGATGGCGGTGTTGACCTCGTCGCGCGTCAGCGCGTTGACGGCGTCGGGGTACTGGTCCAGCCAATTGAGATCGTAGCCGCGCTGCAGCGCCGTCACGATGGCGCCCGCCACCCCGCCGGTGGTGGATAGGCTCACAAGATAGCTGCCGATGATGCCCTGCTTGTGCTCGGTGAGTTCGGTGTCGGTGACGCCGTCCCGCCACCACTTGTCGAGCTCGCGGCGCGTCGCGGCGACGCCCTTGTTCAATAGCTCGGGCGCAAAGCTCGCGGAGATATCCCAGGAACCGTCCGCAATGCTGTCCTCGGCCAAGCCCGCGCTGATGTTGTAGGTCAAGCCTTCCTTGTCGCGCACCGAGCCCATCAAGCGACCGGTAAAGCCGCGCCCGAGAACCGCGGTGCCCACGCGCAGCGCCAGTGCGCCGGGATCCCGATAGCGCAGCCCGGTGGGCTGGCCGAGAATCACCGATACGCTGGGCTTGTCATTGAGTACCACCGGCACCTCGCGCGGCCCGTGAGGGGCGGCGGGCTGAGCCGGGCGGATGTAATCCTGGCCTCCCGACCAGCCGGCAAAATCCTTGGCGACTTCCGCTTGAGCTTCGGCCACCGGCACATCGCCGACCAGCACCAAGGTCATATGCGCAGGTCCGTAGTACTTGGCGTGAAACGCTTTGACCTCGTCCAGGGTCGCGATATTGGCTGCGCTCAAGAAGTCCGCAACCGGATGCGGGCGGTTGGGATGGCCCTCCGGGAATATCGCGCGACCAAAGGCCTCCTCGGCACGGGATTCGGTGTTCTGCAAGGAACCCTGCAATGCACCGATGAATTGCTGCTTGGCCTTGTCGAATTCCTCAGGCGCCAGCGCGGGCTTGCGCAGTTCGGAGGCAATGAGCCCGAGCACCAGCGCTAAATCCTTCTTCAGGCACTTGGCGCGAACCTCCAGCGATTGCGTGGCGACGGAAAAGGTGATCTCCGCTCCGACATTTTCCAGTTGCGCCGATATTGCAAATTTGTCCAAGGACTCGGTGCCGCGGTCGAGCATCATGCCGGTCAGCGTCGGAATCGCGATATTGGCCGGATCCGCCATGGCATCCCCCGCCGGCAAGACGCCAACGATGACCACGACGTCCTTCACGGTGGTGCGATCGGTGATCAAATCGATGCCCGCCACGTGCGAGCGCTGTGCCTGGGCGGCCATGTTCGCCCAAGCGCCGCCGCTCGCCAGAAGCAGGGCGGCCAATACTGTGTATCTCATCAAGAGCCCTTCCCCGCTTGCGGCACCGGCACGAACCAGCCGGTGGTGCTTTGATCTTCCTCGAAGTATTTCTTGGCGACTCGCTGCACGTCCGCCGGTGTCACCTGCTCCACCTTCTGTGGAAATGTGACGTACAGCGTCCAATCGCCGACCGCGATCCACTCGTTCAGCTCGCCGGCCACCCCGGCGGTGCCGTCGCGCTTGTAGGCGTCGGCCGCGATGAACTGCTGCTTCACGCGCGCGACCTCGGCGGCGGTCACGCCGCTGGTCTTTATCCTGTCGATTTCCGCCAGCAGCGCCTTCTCGGCTTGCATGTGCGTGGCGCCGGGCGCAAGGGTCGCGTATGCCGTGTGCAAGGACAAATCGCGACGCAGGTCGGTGCCGGAGCCCGCATTCAGTGCGATGCCCTTGTCCACCAGCGCGCGGTACAGGCGCGCATTTTTCCCGGAGCTTAAGATCGCATCGAGCATTTCCAGGGCCGGCTGATCGGAGTCCCTGCCGTTGGGTACCTTGTGGGCGATCACCACTGTGCCCAATTCGCCCGGACGCTTGATAGTGACTCGACGCGCCCCCGTTTGAGCAGGTTCTTCGGTGTACATCCCGGGAATGGGCTGAGGCGAGTGCGGATATACGCCGTAGTACTTCTTCACCAAAGCCAGTGCCGCGGCCGGATCGATGTCCCCGACGATGCTCACCGTCGCATTGTTCGGCCAGTAAAACGTATCGTAGAAGTCATGCAGCTTGGCGATGGGCACGTGCTCGATGTCGCTCTTCCAGCCGATGACCGGATGGTGATACGGCAGCGCCACATAGGCGGCCGCGGTGACCTCCTCGAGCAGCACATTGTCAGGATCGTTCTTGCCGCGCTCGTATTCGTTGCGCACCACCGTCATTTCCGATTGCCGATCGGCTTCGTGCAGCCATAGGTTGCGCATGCGATCCGCTTCGATGGCGATGTAGCCTTCCAGATTCTCTCGGCCGACAGTGGCGAAGTAAGTGGTGCGGTCGTTCGATGTGTTGGCATTGAACTGGCCGCCGACGCGCTCGAGAAATTGCTTTACGCTATTGCCCTTCGGATCGTTGTAGCCTTCGCTGCCCTTGAACATCAAGTGCTCGAGGATGTGGGTCGCTCCGGTCGTGCCGGTCACCTCATTGCGCGATCCAACCTGGTAGGTGACCTGGAAGGTCACCACGGGCGCGGAATGGTCGGGCGCCAGGAGCACCGTGAGGCCGTTGCTGTCGAGCCGGTATTCGTCGATTCCACCTGAGGATTTCACATAGCTGAAGCCGGGAACGGTGACGCCCGCGACGCTCGGCTGTATGCTCGAAATCGCGGCGGCAGCCATCAGGCAACTCGCGAAGGCGGTTGATATTCGAACCTTTGAACGCATCGATTCTCCAGGGGCAAGGCTTTTTTGGCGGCTATACTCTAGCCGAAATCACTTAGAGTAGCCGGGATAACCCGAGAATCGACCGGCAGAATACGGCGGGGACCCCGAGCCGGTCAGCGATCTCGACCACCGCGCCAAGTTGCGGCCCGAGTTCCAGCGCTCTGCCGGCCTCCAGATCGGCCAGCATCGAGGTCTTGAAATTCCCCAGCCGCTGAGTGACGGCAATGCGCTGCGCCGGAGTCATGGCCAATTCCAAGCCGAGCTGCCGTCCGCACGCTTGCATCTCCTCCATCATGCGGCTGCATAATTCGCGAACGTCGCTGCTCGACAGCATTTTTTCCGTGCCGCAGCGGGTGAGTGCGCTGATCGGGTTCATGTTCATGTTGCCCCAGAGCTTGGCCCAAACCTCGAGCCGAATCCGCGCCGAAGCTTCCGCGTTAATGCCCCCGGCCTGCAGTCCGGCTGCCACCTCCTGCACCCGTGCGGTAATGGCGCCGTCGGGTTCTCCCAAGATGAGGCGGTCGGCGGCGATGACTTGAATATGCGCGGGACCGACACTCTTCGCGGATGCGTGCACCACCGCGCCCAATGAGCGCTTCCGCGGAAACGTCCGCTCCTGGGTCAGCTCCGGGTCGACCGATTGCAAATGCTGATTCTCGAGGGCGCCGCCGAAGTCATGAAAGAACCACCACGGAATGCCGTTGGTTGCACTGATCACCACCGTCGCCGGACCGATGAGTGCGGCGAGCTGCGGCGCGAGCGCCGGCAGGATTTGCGCCTTCACCGCCAGGAATACATAGTCGTGCGCGCCGAGCTCGGCTGCGGAGCCTGCGCTAGGGTGGCAGCGTCGGATCTCCCCCGCGCGTTCCACGCACAGCCCATGTGTGCGCAGCACCGACAGAGTCTCGCCTCGTGCCAGAATGGAAATGCGCCAGCCGGCGCGGTCCAATGCGTCCGCGATCCATGCGCCGATCGCGCCGGCACCGACAATGGCCGCGGAGCGAGTCAATGGCGTGCTCATTGTGCTTGATAGTGCATCGAGATAAATCCATTAACTAATTGTATTAATTAAGATATATTGCCTGTATGAACACACCCGGCGCGCGCCACGACCCCTGTGTCGCGCTGTTCGATCTCGACGGAACGCTGACCTGGCGCGACACCCTGCTGCCCTTCCTGGCCGGATATCTTATCCGGCATCCGCAGCACCTGTGGGCCTTGTGGCGGCTGCTACCGATGCTCGCTGCCTATGTCGCGCAGCGCGATCGCGGCGCACTGAAATCGCGAGCCATCCGCATGGTCATGGGCGGCGCCTCGCGCGCGAGCGTGGACGCATGGGCGGAGGTCTTCGTCGACTCCCTGCAGTCGCGGCATATGCTAAGGCCTGCCGCGCTGGCTGCACTCGGGGCGCATCGCGCTTCGGGCGACCATCTGGTCCTCATGTCCGCCAGCCCCGACCTGTACGTGCCGCGCATCGGCCGACTGCTGGAGTTCGAGCGCACGCTATGCACCGAGGTCATCTGGCGCGGGGACCGGCTCGATGGGCACCTGAAAACACCGAACCGGTATGGAGAGGAGAAGCTGCGCTGTCTCGCGTGGCTTCGCACCCAATATCCCGCGCTGCGCATCGTGGCCTACGGCAACAGCGCCTCCGATTTGATCCACATGCAGCAGGCGGATGGCGCAGTACTGGTGAACGGCAGTCCTGGCGCACGGCGGCGCGCGGCGGGCGTAGGCATCCCCACCGCCGAGTGGCACTAGCAGGAGCTGATGCGCGCGATGCCAGATCGCTGCTTGCGAATGCCGGCGAAATCCCAGATCTCCTTGCCGGCCCACTTCTGCGGCCGCGAGTGTTTAACCGAATTTGGCCTTCATCCGGTCGGCCAGCCGGGACAGCTGTACCACGATGCGCTCGTGCGTACCCGTTCCAATCTCCTCGGTTCCTTCGGTCGCACGAATCGAAAACTCGATGCGCCGCCCATCGACACCGGTCACTGTCGCTTCACCGGTGACGCGCCGACCGGCGGGCGTCGCCGCTAAATGGCGCACATCGACGCGCGTGCCGAGCGCGCTTTCACCGACGTCGAAATATGGCTTGATCGCGTTCAGCGCCGCGTTCTCCATGATCATGATCATGACGGGCGTCGCCAGGACCGGAGGCAATGTCACATCCTTGAAACGGCTGGCGAGATGATCGGGCATGACCACAAGACTGAACGAGCCTTTAGCCCCGATCGGTATCGATTGCATGGCCTTTCCCCAGTGTTTAATTGCATCAATAAGCGTGGTGAGCCGTGCCCGCGATCGGCTCAGGCGTTTGCGAAGCGGGCCCTTACGTTTTCGACCAGCGATTTGAAGCGGGCGTCCGTGCGTACCGGATCGAAGTCGGGGTCGGCGTCCATCCAGCTCATCATGCCCGGCGAAACCCGCGGAGCGATGCCGGCGAGAGTCTCCAGCGCCATGTCGATCTCGCCGAGGGAGGACATTGCGCACGCGAGATTATAATGCAGGTTGACGTTGTCCGGATCGACGAGGCGGGCCCGCGTCGCCCACTCCTTCGCGCGTTCCTTCTCGCCCAGGGTCACCAGCATGGCAACGCCCATGCCGATCGCGCGACTGTGCCCGGGTTCTGCGGCGACTATCTTCTCGATACGATCGAGAGCCGCGCGCGCGGCGCTGCGCGAGCGTTGTGCATCGCCCTTGGCCTTGTAGCACTGCGATATGAAAGTCGACGCGGTGAAATCGGATTCCATCGCGGCCGCCGCAGGCTCAAAGTAGACGATCGCCTCGTCGTGGCGGCGCAGACCGAGGCAGCAGAGGCCGGCTATTCTATTGGCGACGTAAGAATTGGGCTCGAGGCGCAGCGCGTTCCGGCACGCAGCGAGTCCCTCCTCGAATCTTCCCTTGCTGCGATGAGCGGCGCCCACTGCCGTATGCGAATCGGCGAGATGCGGCTCAAGGCGCAGCGCGGTTGCAGCGGCGCGCTCGCCGTCGTCGCCCGAATCCCCGCGCCAGAACATGTTCCATTGAGCCAGCGCCATTGTCGCCCAGGCTTGCGCATAATTCGGGTCGATCTCGATCACGCGATTGCAGATGCGCACAACGATCTCATTGTTGCGTTCGTTATCCAGCAGCCAGAACTGCCGCGCCATCAGATAAAGCTTGTACGCTTCCGGATTGGTCGTGCCGCGCTGCTCGAGAGCCTGCTTCTCCTCCGGCAGGAGCGTCAGCCTGAGCGCCGCGACGATTGCCTTGGAAATCTCGTCCTGGAGCGCGAAAATGTCGTTTAGGTCCCGGTCATAGCGCTCGCCCCACACCTGCGAGTCGTTGGCGACGCCGATCAGCTGCGCGGTGATCCGCACCCGCGCACCGGACTTTCGCACGCTGCCGACGAGTACGTAGGCCGCCTTGGTCTGGCGGGCGATTTGCGCGACATCAGCGGTTGCGCCCTTGAAGGAAAAGGCCGTGTTGCGCGATACGATGGATAGCGCCGAGACCTTGCCGAGATCGGTGATGATGTCCTCGGTGATGCCATCGCTGAAGTATTCCTGCTCCGGATCTCCGCTCATGTTGGCGAACGGCAATACGCACACTGCGACCGGCTGGTTCTTGTCCCTTGGGGCCGGGGGCGCGGCCTTTCCCGCCGACAGCTTCAATTTCGCCTCGAGCGCCGTGCATAGCGACTTGAACGGCACGCTGTCGCGATTGTTGGCCCAACCATCGAGCTCCGTGGTGTGGATTGCGCGCACATCGATCGGCAATCGCGCACTGTCGAAGCGCACCGGAACCAACACGCCGCGGTCGGCGGCATCGCGCGCCTCGCCTTTGACCCAGCGCGAATCGACCGAGGCAGGAGTCCAGACGACAATGACGGCGCGTGCAGCCTCGAGTTCGGTGCCGATCAGCGCGTCGAACTCGTCACCAGGAGTGATCTCCGGGTCCCACCAGACGCTCCATCCCAGCGCCTCCAGCGCCGCGACCAACGGAGCGACCCGACCCCGGTCGGACCTAGAATAGGACACGAATATATCCGCCATAACCGACTGCATCCGCAGGCTGGGTTGATGCGCCAACATAGCATAGCTGGCGCGCGGATAGCATCGCGCCCCGGCCGTATTGGGGGTTTGCGCCTTGGCCCGGCTAGCGCCTGACGGCCAGCAGGGACTCATGCAGCTTGAGCAGCAGCGACTCGGTGGTCGGCCAGTCGATGCAAGGATCCGTGATGGACACGCCGTATTCGAGCGTGCTCAAGTCCTTTGGAATGGATTGGTTTCCGGCCTTCAAATTGCTTTCCAGCATCAGACCCACGATCGAGCGATTTCCGTCCACGATCTGGGCCACGCAATTTTCCGCCACCATGGGTTGCAGCGAAGAGTCCTTGTTCGAGTTGCCATGACTGCAATCGACCACGACGGTCGCCGGTAGATCGGCGGCTTTCAGCTCGCGCTCGGCCACCGCGATGCTCACCGCGTCGTAGTTGGCGCGCCCGCCCCCGCCGCGCAGCACCAGGTGGGCGTGCGAGTTTCCGCGGGTGCGAAACACCGCCGATTGCCCCTGCTGCGTGATGCCGAGGAAGTGATGCGGGTGGCGCACCGACTGCAGCGCATTGATCGAGGTCGCGAGCGCGCCGTCGGTGCCGTTCTTGAAGCCCACCGGCGTCGATAAGCCGCTGGCCATCTCGCGATGCGTCTGGGATTCAGTGGTGCGCGCGCCGATCGCGGTCCAGGTAATCAGCTCCGACAGGTATTGCGGCATGATGGGATCCAGCGCCTCGGTGCCCGCGGGCAATCCCAGCTCGGCGATGTACAGCAGCAATTCCCGCGCCATCAGGATGCCTTTCTGGATGTGGAAGGAATCGTCCATATCCGGATCGTTGATCAGGCCCTTCCAGCCGACCGTGGTGCGCGGCTTTTCGAAATACACGCGCATGATCAGCATCAGGGTGGATTCGACCTGCGAGGCCAATTGCCGCAGTCGCCCGGCATATTCGCGCGCCGCCGCCACATCGTGAATGGAACAAGGACCGACCACCACGAACAGGCGCGGGTCGCGGCGTTCCAGGATGGCGCGCACCCGCTCACGCGATGCGTAAACGCTATCCGCGGCGCGCGCCGTGAGCGGCAGCTGCCGCTTGACTTCTTCCGGGGTCGCCAGCAATTCGCTGGCGACCACGTTCACATTCTGCAGTTGGTCTTGTTTGGTGGGCACTTGCAATTACATGGACGTTCTAACGGTCCATAGCTCCGGGAAAAATTTCAATTCGAGCGCCTTGGTCAAATAGGACACGCCGCCCGTGCCGCCCGTGCCACGCTTGTAGCCGATGATACGCTCCACGGTCTTGACGTGCGCGAAACGCCAGAGCTGGAATTTATAGTCCAGATCGACCAGCCGCTCGGCCAATTCGTAGAGATCCCACTCCTTGACCGAGTTGTGATAGACGCTGAGCCAGGCGGCGGCGACCTGCTTGCTGGCGCGGTACGGCTGGGTGAAATCCCGGTCGATCGCCTCCGCCGGGATATCCAGCCCACGCCGGCTCAGCAGCCGCAGCACCTCGTCATACAGGCTCGGGGCGCGCAGCGCGCGTTCCAATAGCTGGTAGCTCGGCGGATCGGTGCGGAACACCTTGATGGCCTCGGCGTTCTTGTTGCCGACCAGAAACTCCAGCAGCCGATACTGGCACGACTGAAAGCCGGAGGACTTGCCGAGACTATTCCTGAACGCCGAATAATCGTACGGCGTAATGGTCGCCAGCACATCCCAGGACTGCAGCAGCTGTTGTTGAATCGTGGATACCCGTGCCAGCATCTTGAACGTCGGGCCCAGGTCGTCGCGCCTGACGCAGGCGACGGTGGCATTCAATTCATGCAGGCAGAGTTTCAACCACAGCTCGGAGACCTGATGGATGATGATGAAGAGCATTTCATCGTGATGGTTGGACTGAGGATGCTGGGCATCGAGCAGCTTGTCGAGGTTGAGGTATTGCGAGTAGCTCAAGGACTCGCTCAGGTCCCAATGCACGGCCTCGTCGCTCAAGTCGACCAAGGGCTTGATCTCCGGACCCTGCTCGCTCATTAGTTCTTGAACACCCACAGCGGCACGGTACGCCAGCCCGCGAGCAGCTCGCGGTCCAGGCGCCGGTACTCCGGCTCGAGCCTCTCGACCAGCCGCCAGAAACTGCGCGAATGGTTCATGTGCTTGGTATGCGCCAGCTCATGAATGAACAGGTAGCGCACTACTTCGCGCCGCAGAAACACCAAGGAGCAGTTCAAGCTCACCGTGCCGCGCGTGGAACAGCTGCCCCAGCGCGTGCGCTGGCGTCGTATGGCGATGCGCGATATCGGGCAATTCAATTCCTCGGCAAGGCGCATGAGCGGCGGCGTCAGGCGCTCGCGCGCGGCCTCTTTCAGCCAGCTCTGCAGCAATGCCCGCGCGCCTGCATCGTCGGGCGCCTGGACGACGAGCCGGCCCTCGAGCTGTTGCAGCCTGCGTTTTGGGGCGCGCATCGCGAGCACTTCGAAGCGCTCGCCGGTGAGCGCGAAATCGACCTGCTGCGGCACCGCGTCGCCGGCCGCAAGGCACTGCATCGCAGCCACTTTGCGGTTGATCCACGGCGAAAAGCGCTGCACGAATTCGCGCACCGCCTTGGAGTTGACGCCGATGGGCACGACGATTTCCACGCTGCCGCCCACATGCACGCGCGCCGTGAGCCGCCGCGCGCGCGGGCTCACCCGCACCGCGAAGGGGTCGCTCGAGCTGCGTGTCTCGAATAGCGAGAGCTGCGTGGTGCCTTGTGGCTTCATCGCGCCGGATGATACCAGGTCGCTCAGTGCGAGAGCAGCGCCGCCTGTAGGCGCTGTGCCGCCTTGTCATCGGGAGCGACGATCAATGCCTTCTCGATCCAGTTGCGGGCATTCAACAGGTCGTGACGGGACACGAGTTCCCGGCCGAGCGCCAGGTAGGCTTCCGCATGCCCCCATCCCGGCGCATCATCCCGAGTGGCGGAAGCTTGCTCAAACAGCTGTGCCGCCAGCTGCAATTGCGCGAAGGCGCGCTGCTGCTCGGCTGATCCGGGCTTGGCGCGATCCAGTGCGTCCATCGCCGCAAAATACACGGCGCGCGGGTTGCGCGGTGCCAGGCCCAACGCCGCATTGAGCCGATCCAGGGCGAGAGAATGCAGGATGACGGCCTGGAGCTTGCGCTGCTTGGCGAGTTCCAAATAGCACGCCGCTTGCAGCGTCAGAGCCTCCGCTGATTTGACATCTTGCTCCAGAGCGGCTTTCAATTCGTCGATGCAGCCCGCAAACGAGGCCTGCGGATCGTGAGCGTGACTTTGCGCATACAGCAGGCCCAGCCGGTACTGCGCGTGCGCCAGATCGTAGCGCAGTGCCGCGTCCGCGGCTTCGGTCTTGACCTGCGCGCGCAGCTCTTGAACCAGGTCCTCGAGTCCGTTGTTGTCTTCGGTGTGGAATGCGTAGACGATTTGCGCTTGAAGGTCGCCGCCGTGCTGCGCGCGCAGCGTCGCGCCAATGAGCAGCAGCGGCAACAGGGCCAGATACTTCAATTTCGACATCTGCAGCGGCGCTCTCTTTACAATGCTGCGATGAAGATATCACAGGGGGGTCCCGCGCCTTGAATCCGCTGATCGACATCGGCTCGAACCTGACGCATCGAAGCTTCGCGGATGACCTCGATCAAGTCCTGGCGCGAGCCGCCGCGGCGGGCGTGACCCGGCAGGTGGTGACCGGCGCCGACCTCGCAAGCTCGCGCCACGCGGCGGCGCTGGCTGCGCAATATCCCGAGTGCCTATGGAGCACGGCCGGAGTGCACCCGCATCACGCCGCGAGCTTCGATGCGGCGCATGCCGAGGAGTGGAGCCTGCTCCTGGCCCAATCCCGGGTGGTTGCGGTCGGCGAGTGCGGCCTGGACTATTTCCGGGATTTAGCGCCGCGCGAGGCCCAGCGATCCGCCTTTGCCGCCCAGCTGGAGATGGCGGCGAGCGTGCAGAAGCCGGTGTTTCTGCATCAGCGGGATGCGCACCAGGACTTTGTCGCCATTCTGAAGGATTACCGCCCGCGCCTGAGCGGCGCAGTCGCGCATTGCTTTACCGGCGGAACGGCACAACTCGAGGACTACCTGGCGCTCGACCTTTGCATCGGTGTGACCGGCTGGGTTTGCGACGAACGCCGCGGACATGCGCTGCGCGAGGCGGTTGTGCGCATTCCGTTAAACAGAATCATGCTCGAAACGGACTCCCCGTATCTGCTGCCGCGCGATCTTGAGCCGCGGCCGGCGTCGCGCCGCAACGAACCGGAATTTCTGCCGCATATCGCCCGCACCGTCGCCAGCCTGCGCGGCGAGCTGCTTGCGACTCTCGCCGCGGCGACCACGCGCAACGCGGTCCAATTCTTCGGGCTGGAGCCGGCTAAAGATTCGTGATGCTGTGGGGACTTGGCCGCAGCTGCGAGGCCAGATGGGCCCAGGCGGTGGTGGCTTCCGCGAATGCGGGGGAGGACTTCATGGCGGGATCGACGACGGGAAACTCCACCTCGATCCCGTCCAGCATCAGTACATGCTTGGGTATTCCCTTGGTGAATTTGCCCACATTGGAGAACACTAGGCGGCCCTCGACCGGCACCTCGCCGACCAAGGCCTTGACTGCGGCAATGCGATCGTACAGCGCCGGCTGCGGATTATCGAAGGTGTAGCGGCGGCGCCCCATGACGGTCCAGTCGCTCATCTGGTCGCCGCCGAAAATCAAGCCGGCAATTCGGCGCGTGTCCAGCACCAGCATGCAGCGCGGCGTGAATAGCAGGTGATCGATGTGAATCCAGCCCCCCATCCCATCCGGCACCAACACCTGGTGGGCCGATTCGAAGGCAATCCGCTGCAAGCGGGTCAGCAGCGCGCGGCGCCGCGACCTGCGTAAGTAAGCGCGCACCCCGAAATAAGCGCCGATGCCGGCGAGCACCAGCGCCACCGCGATCAAGATCAACTCCGGAGGAATGCCCAGATCGGTCATTTCAGCGCCGCGGCCACGGCGTCAAGCGTCGGCGGCAGATCGATGAAATGGCGCGGCAGGTGCAGCAGCCGGTCGAGACTCTCGGGAATGACGAGCGTCTTGCCGATGATGGGCTCGACCACGTCGTTGAATTTCGCCGGATGCGCGGTCGCGACCAGCACCCAGTGGCGCTCGCGTCGCTCTTCCAGGCTCAAGCGGCTGTAGACTTCCGCGGCAATTGCCGTATGCGGGCACCATTCGCGTCCGTATTGCATGAAGTCCTCTCCGATTCGAGCCCGGATTGTAGCGTCATCGACGCTGTCCGCGCTCAATTGTTCGCGAATCGCCTGCGGCGTCGGAAACAGGGCGCGGACCCGCTCCATGTTGCTCGGATTGCCCACGTCCATCGCTGAGGCAAGCGTGGGGATGCTCGAGCGCGGCTCCCACACCGCCGTGCGCAAGAAGTCCGGCACCGTGCGATTGACGTTATGAGCGAGCACGATGCGCTCGATGGGGAACCCTAAGGCGCGGGCCCACACCGCGGCAAATGCATTGCCAAGATTTCCCGAGGGAATGATGTAAGAGGCGCGCGCGCCCGTGCGCCTCTCGATATCCAGACTGGACGCGACGTAATACACCATCTGCGGCAGCAGCCGGCCGATGTTGATGCTGTTGGCGGAACTGAACCGATGCGCGCGGCTCAAGTTCTCATCGACGAAAGCCTCCTTCACCAAGCGCTGGCAGTCATCGAAGCTGCCATCGATGCGCAGCGAGATCACGTTGTCGCCCCAGCAGGTCAGCTGCTGCTCCTGGCGGGGGCTGACCAGGCCGCGCGGGTAGAGGATGACGACCCTGACCCAGGGACGCCGGTGGAACGCGGCCGCAACCGCGCCGCCCGTGTCGCCCGAGGTGGCAACCAACAGGGTCAGCGGCCGTGCGCCGCCGCTCTCCAGTTCCTGCAGGGTCTCGGCCAAGAATCGCGCGCCAAAGTCCTTGAAGGCGGCCGTGGGCCCGTGAAATAGCTCGAGCACGTACAAGGGATCCTT
>Ga0302311_10003967_pt1 | contig 16062 bp, 11 predicted proteins | sample III_Palsa_N1_3_FD_200449 | JGI IMG/M metagenome (GOLD analysis project Ga0302311, IMG submission 200449) | Peat permafrost microbial communities from Stordalen Mire near Abisko, Sweden - III_Palsa_N1_3 | ecosystem: Environmental > Terrestrial > Soil > Palsa > Peat permafrost | place: Sweden... | reverse complement strand
GCACTGCCGCAACTGGCACGGCTGGCGTCCTCCTGCGTCCCGGAGAAGCGGCAGAGCGTGCTGCTGGCAGCTGGGGCGATCATGGCGTGCGCTCCCACTCCGACCGGGACCGGCACGGTCTTCGAGGCTTATGCACCCGCAATAGCAGAACTCCACCGGCTCGCCGACCAGGGCTTGCGTGCAACCCGTGGCGAAGAGAGCTATCTCTATCTGCTGCAGGCACTGCTGTCCTTCGAGGGCGTCGAGGTATGGGACCGCTGCCTGGACGGTCTGCACGCCGGCGAGTACGAGGTCACCTGTCCGTACTGCGGAGTGGACCTCTTCATCGTGATCAGCCCGCAGAGCGGCTTCTCCGCCAGCGACGACTACTCGCTCAGGGAAGTGGAGAAGGCGCCCCTCACTGCGATCCACACAACCGAATTGGACGGCCTGGGCAGGCGACTCCATGACCGGGCCAACGAAGACGGTCAGGAGCGAATAGCCCGTTGCCTGCTCTACCTGTTCGGATACGGCCAGTGCCCGGACTGCACAACCGAGTTCTCCGTGCCGGACCGTATCACCGCCAACTGGTGACCTCGTCCAGCACCGCCGACGCACAACAAACGAACGCCAGCCGCTGGACCACGACGCTCAGGTCTGCCGCCGGGACTCCCCCGCCGCTGCCGGCGGGTCAGCGGCTTCGGAACGGCCCGCCGGACCAGGCTCGACAAACCGAGCGTCAAGAACGTCCGGGCCGGTCAGGGCTTCACCAGCCGCCTGGTCGACTGAGCCGCTCAGATCCTCGGCCGCGACCTGGAAATCATCCGCAAGGACCCAGACCAGCGCGGCCCACGACCGCTCACGCGGCAATTCTCGTAGCCAGCCCGCCCGACCGATCAGCACCCGCATGTCCTCGAAGGTCAACCCACCGAATCGGGGAGATATCCGGGTACCTGTCCGCAACGGTCTGACAGCGCCTCTCACGACGCCCGCCTGGATTCCAGGATGGGGAATCCAGCACACATCCGGGAGATTTCAGGCCGCCTTGGAGCCACCTCGCCCATAATCCGTGCACCAGGTGAACCCGGGCGGTTGGCATCCTGCCCCCTGGCGAGACTCCAGACCACCCCGGCCGCGATGACCAAGGCCGCGCCTCCGTCGCCGTAGATGATCTTCTGCTTGTGCTTCTCAAACAGGTGCTTCCACTTCGCCGCGACGGAAGGCGTCTCGCCGTCCTCAGAGGGGGTCTCGTCGTTGGCCACCCCCACAGATCTACCGGATCCAGCCCTCAACTGTCCGGCAATCATCCGATATCGGCCCCAGCCACCCACTCCGCGCCCCGGTCAGTCGGCTTCTTCCAGCGACACACGCTCTCTCCAACTCGGATCGTCCATGGCCTTCCGGGCCTCCTCCGATAGCGCGGCCAGGCCCAAGCCCCGCCCCCGCGCGAAGCAGCCCTGTACCTCGCACCGAGCGTGCTCCAAGGCAGCGTCCCGAGCGTCGTCCTCGCTGTCGAAGGATTGGACGGGCTGCCGCTCGAAGCCCTCCTGTGAGTCGGCGCTCGCCTGCCCGGCCTTGAGTGCCCAGCAGCCGGGCCACCCGTGGTACTTGTCGCCGCGTCCCGCCACGAAGTAGGTCATGACGTGCAGTCTGACAGGCGATGCGTCCGAACAGATAACTCGTCGCGATGACGACCAGCCCTGTGACGGACCTTCAGAGAGCGGGGAAACCCGGGAAGTTGCAGCTTGCGGAGGGCTTCGTGGATGTCGTCGCGGATGTCCCAGGGCGTCCTGGTCGGGTCTGCGGGGACGTCCGGCTGGTCATCGGGCGCGTCGGGGTCCTACGCGGGAGGGGTGCTCGGGTCGGCAGCGGCACGGCGCTGCCGCTCACGGCGCGGCGGGCCCATCCCACTCGACCATGATCCGCGCGTACTCGAACCTGGCCCGGTCCCGCGCATCGAACACCTCCCGCATTGCGGCCAGCGTCTCCTCCGGGTACGGCGGGTTGCCCATGGCGGCGATGGTCTCCATCAGCTCGGCCACCTGCTGATCGGCGCGCTGCAGCCGCTGGCGCGCGGCGGCGAGGCGGTCGGCGTGGCCCATGGACGCCTCCCCGGACGCAGGTATCACCATGGTGCGACAGGACGGTCATGATCACATCCGGAGGCTTCGGCACCCGCCGGAGCAGCGAAGCAGCTCCTGGGGGCTGCTACGCCATCAGATCCGGTGAACACAGAGTCCGGCCTCCACCACCGGAGACCCGCCGATGCTCTACCGGTTCACCCGCGCCGGGTTGACCCGGTCACCCAGCATATCTATGCCCGCTCCAGCAAAGCCGCTGCTGGTGGGCCGCCCGAGGTGCGGAGGCCCAGGCCCTGTGCAAGCATGGATGGGTTGGGTCGGCAGGCGTCAGCCGGATCGGTGCGGGGCGCTGCCCAGGTGTGTTCAAGGTCAAGCTCTCGACGCTGAGTTTCGCCACAGTCCGGCGGGACCAGCACGATACGGACACGACGTTCCACGTCCATGGTGGTGGCTTTCTGATTGGCCGGATGTTCAACGAGTTCGGTATCGCCCGGGAGGTCGCAACGGCCCTGAAGAAGGGCTTCGCCGAGTAGCCAGACAAAGCCGTACTTGCACGGCACGAGGTCGAGGATTTCGGCAACCACAGGTGTCACGGGACCAGTTGACGATCTGTCGGGCATGCGTCGGCACCTCAGTGGCCTGTATGTATCCACCCGTCCCGGGCCGCCACTGCCAGCACCACCAGCAGTACAGCCATCAGCAATGTGACGCCCGGGGCGAACCGCACCAGCGGACTCCGGCCCCTGGGGCCGTCCTTCATCATCCCCGCGATCGCGCACACGGCCGTAACCGCCGCGACGGCCTGGAGCAGGATCGTGAAATTGGCGAGCGACACGCGCAGTACCTGCGAACTCTCTTGCTGTGGAGCGGACCGGCGGGGGGGGGCGGCCCGGCGGGGGGGGCGGGCCCCCCCCCGCGGGGGGGGGGGGGGGGGGAGGGGGGGGGAGGGGGGGGGCCGGCCCCCCCCCGACGCGCTGGGCGTCCGGGCACCCCGCCGGCTTCGGTGTACGGAGGATCAGGTCAGTCTAGGGTCCGGCCTTCCAGCGCACGGGCTCAGGTCAACGGCTGGTTCGGCGCCAGCAGGTGGGAGAGGTCCTTGGCGATGTTGTTCCCGAGGTTCTGGATGTTCTGGTCTGTGCTGGGTGAGTAGGTCACGGACAGTGCGATCGACAGGTCCTTGGACGGCAGGTAGGCCATGATCGCGGCGTAGCCGGAGAAGGACGGGTTCTGCACGATCCAGCCGTTCACCACCAGTACGGACGTCCCGTAGTGGACCGCCTTGGTCTGCGGCAGACAGACGCCCGGCGGGCACTTCTTCGTCGGTGTGCCCAGCCCGATCGTGCCGGGATCGAGCAGGGTCTTGTAGCTCTTCCGGCTGATGGTCTGCCCGGAGCCGATGCCGGCGCCCGCGCGGGCGAGGTCGCAGATGTTCATGTTGATGACCGCGCCCGGGGCCGTCGTCCAGGAGGGGTTCCAGAACGTCGACTCCTCGTACTTGCCCCGCTCGGAGGTGAAGGCGTGCAGGACCGGCGGCGGCATGGCGGGGGTGTAGCTGTTCGACGTGGCGTGCAGGCCTAGGGGGCGATAGATGCGCTGCTCCAGCAGGTGGTCGAGCCGGGTGTGCGTGATCCGCTCCAATGCCTCGCCCAGCAGCAGGAAGTTGGCGTGGGAGTAACTGAAGTTCGTGCCGGGCTTGTAGAGCAGGTCGTGCAGGTCGGCGTAGGAGAGGATCTCCCGGGGCGTCCAGTGCTTGAACGGGTGCGCCTCCAGTTCCTTCCCGAAGGCGGGGGCGGTGACATAGTCGTGGAAGCCGGAGGTGGTGTCGGCGAGCATCCGCAGTGTGATCTCGTTCGCGTGGGGCACCTGGGGAAGCCAGCGTGAGAGGCGGTCGTCCAGGTGGACCCGCTTCTCGTCGACCAGTTGGAGCAGGATCGTGCCCATGAACGCGATGGCCACCGAGCCGGTACGGAAGCGCATGTCGGGGCGGGCCGGCACATCGGTCATCGAGGGTCCGACCGCGCCCGTCCACACGTCGCGGCCGTGTTCGGTCACCCGGCCCACGACCGCCCGGAGCTTCAGGTCCCGCTGGTCCCGCTTGATGACGTCGAGGACGGCGCGGGCCTGGCCGCCTGTCGGATTGGGAGAGGCGACACATTCCTGCCCGCGGCGCGTGGCGCCGTCAGCGGAAGCCGCGGTGCCCGCGAGCAGCGGGGCGGAGGAGAGGAGCAGGGCACTGGCGCACAGCAGGGCAGTTCGTTTACGGGTCATGATTCACCATGTCCGCAGCACGGGTGGGATTCGGTGCAAGACACCTCCGCATCCACTCCGACGGCGGACAATGGCGGGGCCTGCTCCGGGCACTGCCTGTCCGTGTTGCGGCGTCCTGGCTACCTGGCTGGTCCCACCCCCTCGCGGCTCAGCGTCCGGCCGGTTCGAGCGCGCCGGGCTCCGCCAGGCAGTCGCGTACGCCCTGGTCCAGCAGCTGCTCGTCGGCGGCGGTCAGCCGCACGGGCGGGGCGTCCGGGGGCGGCTGCCCCTCCTCCGTGTAGCAGGGCGCCCAGCGGCGGCCGTCGAGCAGCCGCAGCAGCGGAATGTGCCGGACCTCCAGCGCCAGCAGTGCCAGCAGTGTGCCGGTTACGGCGAGCAGCAGCAGTCCCTCACCGGCCGCCGCACCGATGGCGGCAGCCGCGAAGATGGTGGCGGCGGTGGTGATGCCGCGCACGACGTCCCCGTCTCCGCCCGCCTGGCTCTGCCGGAAGGTCAGGCCGCCGCCGATGAAGCCGACGCCGGTGATCACGCCGGTCAGCACATTGGGCGCGCCGTTCTGCGACAGCGCCGCCACTACCGCGGCACCCACTCCGATCAGCGAGAACGTCCGGTCCCCCGCCGCGGCCCCGCGCAGCGCGCGCTCGAAGCCCAGGGTGTAGGTCAGTGCGAACGCGGCGAGCAGGTGTTCGGCCATCGGCAGTTCGTGGATCATGCCCCTATTGAACCCTCTGCCGGGTTCACGGCGGTGGGCAGGTCCGGCCGGTTGCCCGACCGTGCGGGTGATCGCGACCGGTGAGCCGTTTGGCGCACAGCCCATCCGGACTGGGCCCGGCATGGTGGTCCGGAGCTGCAAAGCGCCTGTTCATGCGCTGTGAGTAGCCACTGGGCACTACGGGTTCGCAATGGCGACTAGTGCTAGAAATGGTGGTATGGACAGGTTGGGTCGGTTTTCGGCACGACGCCGCTTGCCCTGGCCTGTATCCCGCCGCCCACCGGCGGACCGGCGCCGACGTGGTCGGCGCCGAGGGGATCGGCCAGGTCATCCGGACTCCGGTGACGGCCGCGAAGCCGGAAACCGCGGCTCGGCACCGCACCGCACCGACGGCCGGTCCTGGAAGGCAGACCTGGCCTCGCTCTTCAGCTTGCGGAGCGTCGCAGGCCAGGCGTTCGTCTGGCAGCTGACGGTCCTGGTCCTGCTCGCAGCACTCGCGATCGTGGCACTGGTACTCAAGACCACTGACGACGCCCAGAACGACGCCCGCCACCGGTCACTCGCAGTAGCGGAGAGCTTCGCGCATTCCCCGGGCATCGTGCAGGCTCTGGAATCGCCCAACCCCACCTCGATACTCCAGCCGCTCGCACAGGCAGCCCAGAGGGGAGCCGGCGTTGATTTCATCGACGTGCTCAGCACCAGCGGAATCCGCTACACCGACCCCGTACCGGGTCTGATCGGCCGGCCGGCCGAGGGCGACGTCGGACGGGCAGCGGCTGGGCAGTCCTTCACGGAGATCTTCAAGGGCCAGCCGCAGAACGCGGTCCGTGCCCTGGTCCCGGTCACCGACGCGCATGGCACGGTGGTCGGAATCGTCTCCGCGGGCGTTCAGACCACGGATGTCAGCACCACGGTGAACCGCCAGTTGCCGGTCCTCTTCGGTGCCGCAGCGGGCTCGCTGGTCCTCGCGGCAAGCGGAGCGGTGGTGGTGAACCGGCGGCTGCGACGCCAGACCCACGGCCTGGGACCCGTCGAGATGACCCGGATGTACGAGCACCACGACGCTGTCCTGCACTCGGTCCGTGAAGGCGTGCTGATCCTGGACGCGGAGCAGCGGCTGCTGCTGGCCAACGACGAGGCCCGGCGGCTGCTCGGCCTGCGCGCGACCGCGGAGGGGCTGCCGCTGAGCGAGTTGGGCCTGGCTCCGGAAATGGCCGCACTGCTGGCGTCCGGGCGTACCGTCACCGACGAGGTGCACCCGGCCGGGGACCGCCTGCTGGCCGTCAATCTGCGGCCCGCGGCCGACGACGGCCGTCCCGCCGGGCTCGTGGCGACCCTGCGGGACGCCACCGAGCTGCGGGCCCTGGCCGGCCGGGCCGAGGAGGCCCACGGACGCCTGCTGCTGCTGAACGAGGCCAGCACGCATATCGGCAGCACCCTGGACATTGTGCGTACGGCGCAGGAACTGACCGAGGTGGCGGTCCCCCGGTTCGCCGACTTCGTCAGCGTCGACCTGCTGGAGACGCTGCTGAACGGGGACGAGCCGTCCCCGGGACCGATCACCGGCGCCGTCCTGCGGCGCGTGGCGCACCGGTCGGTTCTGGAGGGCACGCCGGAGGCCCTCACCCCGGTGGGCGAGGTCGACTACTGCACCGAGAACTCGCCGCAGGCCCGCTGCCTGGCGAGCGGGCGGTCCGAACTGCACCAGGGGGCGGACCCGGAAATCAGCGCGTGGATGGCAGAGGACCCCGCGCGTTTCGCCAAGAGCCGCGAATACGGGTTCCACTCCTGGATCGAGGTTCCGGTGGTTGCCCGCGGTACGACCATGGGCGTGGTGGCCTTCGTCCGGTCCCGGCAGCCCGAGCCGTTCGCGGCCGATGATCTGACCCTGGCCGAGGAGCTGGTCGCCCGTGCGGCGGTCTGCCTGGACAACGCCCGGCGCTTCGCCCACGAGCGCACGGCGGCTCTCACGTTGCAGCACAGCCTGCTGCCGCGGCGGCTGCCCGAGCAGTCCGCGGTGCAGGCGGCGTTCCGGTACCTTCCCGCCGATCCCCGGCTGGGCGTGGGTGGCGACTGGTTCGACGTGATTCCGCTGTCCGGCGCCCGGGTGGCGCTCGTCGTCGGCGACGTGGTCGGGCACGGCCTCCATGCCTCCGCGACCATGGGCCGCCTGCGCTCCGCTGTACAGACCCTCGCCGATGTCGACCTGGCTCCGGACGAGCTGCTCACACAGCTCGACGACCTCGTCATCCGGCTGGCCGCCGAGTCCGAGACGGACGCTGACTTCGCCGAAGCGGGAGACGTCGGTGCCACCTGCCTGTATGCGATCTATGACCCGGAGTCGGGCCGCTGCTGCCTCGCCAGCGCCGGACACCCGCCACCCGTGGTGGTTCGTCCGGACGGCACGGTGGCCGTGCTGGAGCTGCCCGCCGGACCCCCGCTCGGCGTGGGCGGGCTTCCCTTCGAGGCGGTCGAGACGGTGCTGCCGGTGGGGAGCCTGCTCGCCCTCTACACCGATGGCCTGCTCGATTCCCGGTATCGGGGGATGGACGCGGGGCTCGAAGCGCTGCAGCAGGCGCTGGCAGTGCCAGACCTCCCACTGGACACCCTCTGCGACCAGGTCGTAGGAACCCTGCTTCCGGACCGCCCCGCGGACGACGCCGCCCTGCTGCTGGCCCGTGTCCGGCGCCTCGACGCCGGGCAGGTCGCGACCTGGGACGTGCCCGACGATTTTGCAGCGGTGGCCGGGATCCGTGCGAGCGCCGTCCGCCAACTGTCGGAATGGGGCTTGGAGGCGGCCGCCTTTGTCACCGAACTGGTGGTCAGCGAGTTCGTCACCAACGCCATCCGGTACGGCGGCGCTCCCATCCGGCTGCGGCTCATCCGCGACCGCACGCTGATCTGCGAGGTGACCGACGGCAGCAGTACGGCACCCCATCTGCGCCGAGCCCGCGTCTTCGACGAAGGCGGCCGGGGCCTGCTGCTCGTCGCGCAGCTCACACAGCGCTGGGGTACGCGGCAGACAGCAAGCGGCAAGACCATCTGGTGCGAGCAGACGCTCCCCGAGGGCGCCTGAGGACGCCGGGGGTGTCACACAGCGGGGTCCTGCAAGATCTTCGCCCGTCTGGGCCCTCGGCCGTGCGCTGACCTGCGCGGACGAGGTTGCCGCAGGGGCGGGGGCGGCCTCCGGGCCCACGGACTCGCCGTACGACGGGTGGGGTTGCACCCTGGAGGGAGGGCCCGCGGAGGTCGTGGGCGTATGTGCATGCGAGCGGCGAGGACTGGGTGGTCTCTTGGCTGTGCACCAAAGCAAGTCGAACTCCGCTGGAGCAGCCCGCCGAGGTGCAGCAGGCGCGGTGGCCGCGCGGCTGGGCGGTCATCGGCTGCCTCGCCTGGCGACCGCGCTGATCGACGGCGACGGGCGGATCCTGCACTGGAGCAAGGACGCCGAAGCGCTGCTCGGCTACTCCGCGGATGAGGCGGTCGGCAAGCTCGCGGCCCGGGTGGTGCCCGCCGATGATCGACGGACTCCTGGCTTGGGCCTGAGCCTGGGCCTGGCTGACCGGATCACCTCGGGCCGGCGTTGGTCGGGGGTCTGTTCCGTGCGGCACCGGGACGGCCACCGGGTCGACCTGGAGTTCCGCACCTATCCGATCGTCGGACCCGACGGGCGGCTGCTCGTCCTGGCCACCGCGTCCGACGTGCGGGCGCTGAGCCAGGTCGAGGCGGATCTCGCCATTCTGGACGGCTACTTCACCCAGTCGCCGATCGGCTTGGCCGTCTACAACACCGACCTGCGCTTTGTCCGGATCAATCCCGCGCTGGCCCAGATGAACGGCCTCTCGCCGCAGCAGCACCTCGGCAGACGGCTCGCCGATGTCCTGCCGCGGATCAACGGCGCCGAGATCGAGGAGGTGATGCGGCACGTGCTGGCCACCGGTGAACCGGTTGTCGACGCCCGGTCGCACGGCCGCACCCCCGGCGATCCCGAGCACGACAGGGCCTGGTCCGCGTCGTACTTCCGGATGGAGTCGCCCTCGGGCCAGATCCTCGGCGTCGCCTCCTCGATCATCGACGTCACCGAGCGGTTCAACGCCGAGGCCCAGGCGGCACGGGCGCGGGAGCGCCTGGTCCTTCTCTCGGAGGCCACCGCAAGGATCGGTACCACGCTGGACCTGCACCAGACCAGCCGCGAGCTGGCGGGGGAGATCGTGCCGCATCTCGCCGACCTGTGCGCGGTGCTGGTCCGGGACGGGCTGGTCGCGGGCACCGGCCCCGGCACCGGCGAGCCCGAGGGCGCGGTGCTGGTGCGGCGTCTGGCGCTCACGGCCACACACCCCCGGTACCCCCTCGACGACCTGTCGGAGGAAGGCGTGTACCGCCTGCCGCCGGGCTCGCCCTACACCGAAGCGATGGTGACCGGCCGCACACTGACCGTGCCCGGCCGGAACCTGCCGCCGCTGGCGGACACCCCGTCCGGCGACGCACGCTCCTACCTCCAGCACGAGACCCAGCCGGTACGGATATCACCGCTGATCGCCCGCGGCACGGTCCTGGGCGTGGCCGCCTACGCCAGGCACAACAGCCGGGAACCGTTCGACGCCCAGGACCTCGCCTTCGGTGACGAGCTGGTCACCCGGGCGGCGGTCTCCCTCGACAACGCCCGCCTTTACCTGCGCGAGCACGAGGCCTTGCAGCAGGCCAACGCCGCCCGGGAACAGCTCGCACTGCTCAACGAGGCAAGCGCCCGCATCGGGACCACGCTCGATCTCCAGCGCACCGCTGAGGAACTCGTCGAGGTGGTCCTTCCACGCTTCGCCGACTTCGTCACCGTCGACCTGCTGGACCCCGTGCTGCGCGGGGAGGAGCCGTTCAAGCTGCGTGACGGCCAGGACGTCGTGCTGCGCGCGGTCGCTGTCGGGGAAGCGTACGGTTCCGGGCTGACCGCCACTGCCTACGCGGTGGGAGAGACATCCGCGTTCGACTCCTCTCGGGTCTACGCCAGGAGTCTCCGCACCCGGCGCTCCATCCTGGTTCCCGAGGTGAACGAGGTGTCCCTGGCCGAGATCGCCAGCTCTCCGGACCGGGTGGCGCCCGGCCTCGCCGCAGGCATCCACTCCTTCCTGATGGTTCCCCTCCTCGCCCGGGGCGCGGTGCTCGGCGGGGCGGAGTTCTTCCGGACCCGCAATCCCGAGCCGTTCACGCCCGCCGATGTGGCGCTCGCCGAGGAACTGGTGGGCCTCGCGGCAGTGGGCATCGACAACGCCCGCCTCTACCGCAGGGAGCACGAGACCGCGCTCATCCTGCAGCGCAGCCTGCTGCCCCAGCTGACCCGCCCCACCCCAGGTGTGGAGATCGCCCACCGCTATCTGCCCAGCAGCGTGACAAGCGAGGTCGGCGGAGACTGGTTCGACGTGGTGCCGCTGTCCGGCGACCGCCTCGCGCTCATCGTCGGCGACGTGATGGGCCACGGCATCCGGGCCGCAGCCACCATGGGCCAACTCCGCACGGTGGCGCGTACGCTGGCCACCTTGGAGATGACCTCCGACCAGGTCCTGACCCGGCTCGACGAGACGGCCTCCGACATCGGTGAGGGCCAGTTCGCCACCTGCGTCTACGCGGTCTACGACCCGGCCGACCGAAGCTGCACCATCACCTCCGCGGGGCATCTGCCCCCGGTGCTGGTGACTCCCCACAACACCCCCCGACTGGTCGAGCTGCCACCGGGGATCCCACTGGGGATCGGCGGTGCGGAGTACCAGAGCGTGACGATCGCCGTTCCGCAGGACAGCACCCTGGTCCTCTACACCGACGGCCTGATCGAGCGGCGCGGCCAGGACATCGACCAGGGCCTGGCTCTGCTGTGCCGAACCCTCGCCACCCCCGGCCGGAACCTTGAGGAGACCTGCGACGCCGTGCTCGCCGCACTGGAGACCGAGGAAGCCGAGGACGACATCGCCGTGATCATGGCCCATGTCCTCCCTGTCCGGCGTGAAGACCCGATTCCCAGGCATTGACCTGCGGCGTTTCCCACGCAGCGGGAGTGGCTCGGGGTGTGGTCAAAGGCTGCGCGGGGCGGCTACTGGAAGTGGGCAACGAAGCGACGTTGCCAGGGTGTCTCCACGGCGTGAGACGTGCAGTGCTCCCGGACGTAGGCGACTGCCTGGCGGCTGGGCACCCCGTCCAGTACGGCGAGGCAGGCCGGCGCTGTGCCGGTTCGTCCACGTCCGCCTGGCCGTCCACTCGTCCGAACCGTCCGCTTTGACCGTGCCCCGGGCGTGGACGGGCGGGCGCCTTGCACGGAAACGGCTTCGCCGGGCCGGGGCGCCGGAGGATACTGGTCCGATGCCCTCGAAGGGAGCCCACATGGCCGCCGGCCCCGAACCGCACCAGCGCAGAAAGGCGCCACCGGCAACGGCTCGGGACCTGCTCCGAGCCGCTGCGAACCTGCTGCCCGAGGGCGCCGCCGCCGATGGGGGCATCACCGCGCCGGGGGTACTCGCGCAGTTCGACGCCTGCGTCCCGGATTACCTCCTGGACTGCCTGGTCGAACTCGGCCACGCCAACCGGGTGTCCTCCGGCTACTGGCTGTTGCTCCGCCGGGCCGCCTGGCTGCTGCCGGACGTCCACGCGGGCGCCTACCACCGCCGCCATGCCCTCCCCCGGCCCGGCAGCGTCCGCCGGCCACCCGGCACCGGCACCGGCACCGACGCCCACTCGCTGCTGCTCGCCCGGCGCCGCAGCGAAGGCGCCTGAGCGCGTACCGAGACCGGCTCGGCGGCACCCCGCGCGAGTAACGGCACGCAGCCCGATCAGCATGGACGGTGGAGCGGGTCCGGAGCCGAGGCCGCCGTCGGCCGGACCACGGCCGTCACCGACGGCGGGCCGGGTACCGGTCCCGTCGGCTCACTCGTGGCGGAAGCGCTCCCTCCCGGCCACGAACGTCCTCCGCACATGTGCCTTCAGCAGCGCATCCGCTGATTCCGTGAACGGATCGCAGCACTGGTGGTTCGGGATCGACCGCCGGGTCGGATACAGGACGCGGCGTCGTCCCGGGGGCGTAGCGCGGAAACGCGGTGCCCATGGCCCGCGAATGCTCCGTCATGGCGGTTGGCACCGGCGCGAACTCGGCACCGGTCGGCCTCGATGAGCGGCCGCACCCGGATGACGAATCCTCGACGGCCGGTGACCCGCAGCATTCCTGACGGTGCGTCATGCATGGACGGAAGATTTCAGGCAGAAGCATACAAGTGGTACTTCGGCCTGGCCCGACCTGCGCGAGCGTGCTGTAATCCCGGGACCGGTCTGTGTCCTCGGCAGTCCGGTCACGGGGTGCACAGTCATTGTCTGTGGTTCCTGGCCCAGGGCGAGGAACCGTAAGGAAACCCTGATGCATCCCCACGAACACACGCCGCAGCCGAACCACAGCGCTCAGACCGCCCGCACCCCCAGGCCCGCTCCCGCGAGGGGCGCCGCTCCCGCGCCGGGACTGTCCGAGCACTCGCTCCTTGCCCTGCAGCGCAGTGCGGGCAACGCCGCGGTCGTGCAGATGCTCCGTCAGGCCGGCCACCCCTGGGCCCAGGACCAGCACCAGCACGGTGCCGGCTGCGGCCACCAGCAGCCGGTCCAGCGCTCCGCCGTCCATGACGTACTGCGCGGCGGCGGCCAGCCCCTGGACAGCGCCACCCGCACCGACATGGAGTCACGCCTCGGCGCGGACTTCTCCGACGTCCGCATCCACAACGACAGCGCCGCCAAGGCCTCCGCCGCCGAAGTCGGCGCCCGCGCCTACACCTCCGGCAGCCACGTCGTCATCGGCGACGGCGGCAGCGACAAGCACACCCTCGCGCACGAGCTCACCCACGTCATCCAGCAACGCCAGGGCCCCGTCGCCGGCACCGACAACGGCACCGGCCTCCAGGTCTCGGACCCGTCGGACCGCTTCGAGCGGGCAGCGGAAGCCAACGCGACCCGCGTCATGTCCGGCCCCGCCCCGAGCGCGGAGCACGCACCCGGCGTCGAGGGCGGTCGGCTTCAGCGGGCGGTGGCGGGACCGGTGGTGGCCGCCCCGGGAATGGACACGGCCGTGGTGCAACGGACCGCGGAGCAGGACCTGGTGGACGATCCGAAGGCGTTTCTCGGGGGCACCGCGCTCTCCCTGGACGGGGCACTGGGGATGAAGACGCGTGCGCCGGAGCTGGAAATGGACCACCTCCATTTCGTGAACCTCCTGAAGAACTGGAATCAGCACTGGTTCCTGCTGATCCCGGACCCTCGGCGGGACAGGCAGGGCAGAGGGGCCTACCTGCTCACCCCAGCCGTGGAGAAGTACGCCGAAGCATACGGGGGCACCCCGGAATTCCCTGCGGGGCTTGCAGGCAACCCAAAGCTTCCGGGACGCCTGCCCGATGAAAGCTACCTGCATTCCTCCTACGTTCCCTACTTCCGCGGCGGCACGACGGACCCCGACAACTCGGTTGGCCACAAGGACATCGACGTCAACCCGCGGGAAGGTGTCCACGGTGCCAACTTCGTTTTCACGGCCGTGATGAACGGATGCGCCTTCGCTCTCACCGGTGGGGTCGAGGATGGAAAGTTCACCGCCTGGCACTACCAGTCACCCAGCAGCAACAACGCACAGGCGAAGGACTTCCGGCGAGACCGGCAGCTTCTGGACTGGTTCGGCCCCGAGGAGTACGAGAGCCGCGATCAGCCCGGTCTCTACGAGGCGACGAACGTGCTGTGGAAGGGGTCGGAGGGTTGGGAGGTCCTCAGTCAGGAGTTGAGCGTGGACAGCGCCGACATGGACAAGGCGGAGATCGCCAAGTTCAGGTCACGCCCGCTGAACCTCGCCCCTGGGAACGAGGCCGCCCGCACGGCCGGCCTCATCCGGATCTATGAGGAACTTGCCGAGTCCCACTTCAAGAAAATCAAGCGGAGCTACGAAGGCGTCATCAAGATGCAGCCCCCGCCGCCGGCCCCGGTGAAGCAGGAGCTCGACAAAATGCTCATGATAGCGAGCACGGAGCTCGGTGCGGCCAAGCTGGCCAGGAATCGCGATGATCTGCGCGGGATCGTCCAAGCGCTCAGGCAGCGTGCGAGGGACGTGGTCACCGCGCGGATGGGTCTCAACCAGCACCTCAAGGGGAAGGAAGCCCTGGAGGACAAGGTGAACTTCTTCTTCCAGGAGTTCAAGAACGCCGCCTGGCTGGGGCAGTTGAAGGAAGAGCTCGGAGAGTAGCCCACCACCGGCCGAGCAGTTCCCCCGCCGCCCGGCAGCACTGGGCGAGTTGGCGCACGAGGTCGAACGGTACCCGGGCTCTTCGCCATGACCCGTTCTCTGCGCACGCCATCGGGCAGGAGAGGGCCCGGCTCACCGGTGTCGGCGAAACCGCGGCGCGCCACGGGGCTGACCCACGTCGAGATCAGCTCACCACTGGCGTCTTCCTCGGCCGGGACTCCGCCGGCCACCCCGAGCGGACGACTGACGCGGCCTGCCGTGTCTGTGATCGGCTGCGCCGCGCTGTGGGGAGGCCTATGTCAGTGGTCGCCTTTAGGCTTCGTTTGACGATGGAGTCCGAGTGAGGGACGTGAGTGTCATGTCGCGTGTTCGAGTGCACAACTTCAGCGTGTCGCTGGACGGGTTCGCCACCGGGGAGGGACAGGGGCTGGAGGCCCCGTTCGGGCATGCCGGGACTCGGCTGGTCGAGTGGTTCTTTCAGACCCGCGCCTTCAAGGAGATGCTCGGCCAGGCCGGTGGCGGCAGCGGTGCCGACGACGCCATCGCCTCGACCTGGCAGGCCGGAATCGGGGCGGAGATCATGGGCCGCAACAAGTTCGGGCCACAGCGGGGCCCGTGGACCGACGAGGAGTGGAAGGGCTGGTGGGGGGACAATCCTCCGTTCCACACCCCGGTGTTCGTGCTGACGCACCACCCGCGCCCGTCCCTGGAGATGGAGGGCGGCACGGTCTTCCACTTCGTCGATGCCTCGCCGCAGGAGGTGCTGCGGCAGGCCCGCGAGGCCGCGGGCGGCCTGGATGTGCGGATCGGCGGGGGCCCGACCACGGTCAGGCAGTTCCTCGCGGAGGACCTGGTCGACCACCTCCACGTCGCCCTCGTCCCGATCGTCCTGGGCCGTGGTGAGCGGCTGTGGGACGGGCTGGAGGGGCTGGAGCAGCGGTTCCAGGTCGAGTCGGTGACGACACCCAGCGGCACCACCCATCTGACCTTCACTCGGCCGTAGCTCCGCCGCCCCGCCGTAGCGACAGACCGCGGTCACTCCGAGCCGTGTGGAACGGCGGTGCGGGTTCCGTGGACGCTACATCCTTCACCGGACGCCGCCGTCCCAGTACCTCGCGGCGGCGGCTGCCGATGGCGCGCTCGCCGTGGCCGATCATGCGCGCACCGTATCCGCGCACACCGGAGCTTCTCGCAGGCCGGGTCAGTCGCCCGGGTGGGAGGCTGCCCAGCCGTGTTCGAGCAGCTCGAAGGCCTCGTCGGCGGCTCGGCGCGGTTCGGGGTGCCGCAGGATGAGGCTGCGGGCCTCAAGGGCGAAACGGGCCAGGGCGGCGCAGCTGACGTCGTCCTCGGGGGCGCCGACAGCCTCGGCGATGGCCCTCGTCAGGGCCGCTTCGTGGCGCGTCCACATGTGGTGGGCATAGTTGCGCAGCGCAGGGGTCTCCTGCACCATGCGCGTGAAGTCGGCGAACCGCGGGTCCGCGGCATGGACGGCGAACTGGGTCTGCTTCACCAGGATGTGCTCGCGCAGTGCCTGCGGGACCGACTGGCCCGCGGTTCGGTCTCGCACGGCGGCGACGAGTGCTGCCTCCAGGTCGTCGTCCTGGTCGAAGACCAGGGCTTCCTTGCCGGAGAAGTGCTTGAACAGAGTGGTCACCGAGACGTCGGCGGCGTCGGCGACGTCCTTGACACCGACCTGGTCGTAGCCGCGTTCGAGGAAGAGCTCAAATGCGGCGTCGGCCAGGGACTGGCGGGTCTGGGCCTTCTTGCGCTCGCGGCGCCCG
>Ga0302311_10003964_pt1 | contig 16066 bp, 13 predicted proteins | sample III_Palsa_N1_3_FD_200449 | JGI IMG/M metagenome (GOLD analysis project Ga0302311, IMG submission 200449) | Peat permafrost microbial communities from Stordalen Mire near Abisko, Sweden - III_Palsa_N1_3 | ecosystem: Environmental > Terrestrial > Soil > Palsa > Peat permafrost | place: Sweden... | reverse complement strand
GGGGCACCGTCCACCGCGCCGCCCGCCCGGCCGACCGGGCCAATCGACCTGGCCGAGCGGGTCGACGCGCTCGACTACAGCAGGCTCCCGCTGATCGGGCTATTGCGCGAGATGTACGCGTTCTTCAGCGACGACCGCGAACGGCTCAGCCGCTACATCGACGAGGCAATCGGCAGCGGGGACGCATGGCTTGTCGCGGTCAGCTGGATGATGCGCGCGACCCTGGCAGAAAACGACGGCGAGGTCGACGCGCTCCGCGTTGCCGCCGACGGCGCACTGCAGCGGTACCGCCTGCTCGGCGAGCGGTGGGGGCTGTCAAACGCGCTGCGGCTCACCGGCACGCTCTGCATGCTCGACGGTGACCTGGACGGGGCCACCGCCGCTTATACCGAGGCGCTGGCCGCGCTGAACGAGCTGGGATCCCGGGATGACGAGTTCATGCTCCGTCTTCAACTGGCGGATCTCGCATCCCGTCGCGGCGACCCGGCCCTGGCCCGGGAGGGCTTCGAGGCGGCCGTCGCCGCGGTGCAGACGAGCGGGTGGGGGCCTGACCAGGCGATCATCCTGGCCGCCAGCGCTCGTTTTGAGGTGGCAGCGGGTAATACGGCTCGGGCCAGGGACCTGCACGCGTCGGCGGCAGCGCGGCTACGGGGGATCAGCCGCAACTCGCCGGTCTGGCACCATCTGAGCACGATCGTGGACAGCGCGGGTGCGATGGTAGCCCTCGCGGACCGCGACTTGACGCTTGCCCGAGAGCGAGCGGCGGCCGCGCACAAGACGGCGATTGCCGCGGCCGACATGCCACTGATCGCCTCCGTCGCGCTGGTTGCGGCCGAACTTGCGCTGGCGTTCGGGGACCAGGCGAGAGCGGCCGAATTGCTCACCGCCGCCGCCGTGGTGCGCGGCGCCGACGACCCGACCGCGATGGACGTGCGCAGCCTCAGCGAACGGCTGCGCCTTGCTCTCGGCGACGTGACGTTCGCCGAGAGCCAGGCGCAGGGGGCGGAGCTGAGCCGCCCGGCGGCGCTGGCGCTGCTGGATGCCTCGCTGACGGGGTGACGGTCCGTCGCGGGGCGACCGTTCAGGTGCGCCGCACGTACGCCCGCATGGCCAGCGGGAAGAACACCACCAGGATCCCCGCGATCCAGGCGAACGTCCAGCCGACCGCGCTGCCGGTGGAAACGCCGGTCATCGCGTGACTGCCGAGGAGCAGCCCGCGTACCGCGTCGACGACGTGCGAGATCGGGTTGACCTTCACGAACGCCTGCAGCCAGCCGGGCATCGACGACACCTTCACGAAGGTGCTGCTGGCGAACGTCAGCGGCAGCACCAGCAGCATCATCACGCCCTGGACGGACCCGGCGCTGCGCATCTTCAATCCGACCCAGACCGAGATCCACGCGAAGGAGAGCGCGAAGCAGATCGCCAGCCCGATCGCCGCCAGCAGCGACATGAAGTTGGTCTCGACCCGGAAGCCGAGGATGTAGCCGAACCCGATCGTGATGACCACCACCAGCAGGTAGCGGAAGAACTCGGCCAGCACCGCGCCGACCAGCGGGATGGCGCGGCCGATGGGCAGGGACCTGAACCGGTCGAATACGCCCTTCTCGATGTCGGCGTTCATGTTCTGCCCGATCGAGATCGAGCTCATCGCGATCGTCTGCGCGAGCAGGCCTGGCACCAGGAACTCCAGGTACAGGTGACGTGAACCGCCACCGCCGAGCGAGCCGCCGAGAGCCCCGCCGAGCACGTAGTAGAACAGGACCAGGAAGATGATCGGCTGCAGGGTCACGTCGATGAACTGCTCGGGCGTGCGCGTGAGCTTGATCAGGTTGCGCTTAGCCAGCACTCCGGCGTAGCGAAGCTGCTTGAACTGCCGTGCGGGCCGGGCCGGAGCCCCGGCCGGGGAGTCGAATGTTACCGCGGTCATACCGTTACCTCCGAAGCCGTGCGCGCGTCGCCCGCTGAGCGGGTGCCGGTGAGCGTGAAGAACACCTCGTCAAGCGAGGGCAGGTGCAGGGAGAGCTCCTCGACCGAGATCCCGGCCGCGCGCAGCCGCGACACCACGTCGGGCAGCACGTCCTCGCCGTCGACCGGGACGGTCAGCGTCCCCCGGCCTTCGTCGGCCGGAGCGGTCCCGGCGATCTGGGAGAGCAGCTCGCGCAGGTCGTCCTCGCGGGCCGGGTCGGCGGCGCGCACCGTCAGCCGCTGACCGCCGACCACGCGCTTGAGCCCGTTGGGGGTGTCGTGGGCGATCACCTGGCCGTGGTCGATGACCGTGATCTCGTCCGCCAGCGCGTCCGCTTCCTCCAGGTACTGCGTGGTCAGCAGCACGGTGGAGCCGTCGCTGATGAGGCGGCGGACGACGTCCCACATGTCCTCCCGCTTGGCCGGGTCAAGCCCGGTCGTCGGCTCGTCGAGGAAGATCACCGAGGGCCTGCCAACCAGGGACGCCGCCAGGTCCAGCCGCCTGCGCATGCCGCCCGAGTAGTGCTTGGCGACCTTGCCCGCCGCTTCCGTGAGGTCAAACCACTCGAGCAGCTCGGCCGAGCGCGCCCTGGCCTCCTTCTTGGTCAGGTCGAGCAACTGGCCGATCATGACCAGGTTCTGGGTCCCGGTCAGGTCCTCGTCAACCGACGCGAACTGGCCGGTCAGGCCGATGCTCTCGCGGACCTTCCCAGCCTGGGAAACGACGTCAAGGCCGTTCACCCGGGCGGTGCCCGCGTCCGGGCGGAGCAGGGTGGCAAGGATGCGGACGGCGGTCGTCTTGCCCGCGCCGTTCGGGCCGAGGACCGCGTGCACGGTCCCCTTGCGCACGTGCAGGTCGACGCCGCGCAGCGCCCGGGTCTCGCCGAATGACTTAACAAGGCCGGTGGCCTCAATGGATAGCTCTTTCATGGCTCTAGCTTGCGGCAGGTCACTGACAGAGCGCGCACACGCCGCTGACACGGCGCTGGCACGGCGATACCAGGCCGCCAGCTGGCGGCGTCAGCTGGTCACGTCGTCGAGTTCGGCCTCCGCCTGCTTCGCGGCGGGCTGGCGGCGGGCGCCGTCGCCGGCGTCGCGGCGGAGGCGGGAGACGCCCGCCATCGCCGCCAGCGGCAGCAGGGCCAGGCAGCCGAAGGCGATCGAGTAACTGGCGGGCGACGTTGCGGCACCCGGGCGGCCGTCCAGCGTGCCGCCGAGCCGGAGCGCGAGGGTCGCGGCGGCGACGCCGAGCCCGGCCGCGAGCTGCTGGGTGGTGGCCACCAGGGTGTTGGCGTGCGGCATGGTCGCCTCGGGGACGTCGACGTAGCTGAGGGTGTTGTACGAGGTCCCGCCGACGGAGCGCCCGATGCCGCTGACGATCGCGGTCAGGGCGATCAGCGCGATCGGGGTGTCGCTGGTGAAGAACGCGGCGCCGACCATCGACGCCGACAGCGTCAGGCAGGCCGCCAGCAGCACCCGCCGAAATCCCCACCGGTTGACGATGAAGCTGGTGGCGGGCTTGATCCCGATGTTCCCGACGAAAACGAACAGGACCACCGCGCCCGACTTGACCGGCGACCACCCGAACTCGTTCTGGAACAGCAGCGCCAGCATGAACGGGACGGCGGCGATCGCCATGGTCGAGAGCGCGCCGCTGCCGACCGAGACCCGGAAGGTCGCGATCCGCAGCGTGCGCAGGTCGACCAGCGGATTCTTCGCGCGCAGGAGGTGGCGGATCGCGAGGGCGAGCGCGACCAGGCCGGGCAGGCCGACGGCGGCGACCAGGGCCCACGGGGTCGCGGGCTGCGAGACGAGGCCGGCCGCGTAGGCCAGGCCGCCCAGCCCGAGGGCGGTCAGCGCGACGCCGGCCAGGTCCAGCGGCGGCGGCGCGCTCGGCGCCACCGCCGGGACGATCCGGACCGCGACCACGAACGCGACCACCCCGAGCGGGACGTTGATCAGGAAGATCCAGCGCCAGCTGCCGTAGGTGGTGATGACGCCGCCCGCCAGCGGGGCGATGACGGGCGCGAGCAGGGCCGGCCAGACGATGTAGGAGATCATCCGCATCAGGTCGGACTTGGCCGTCCTGGCCAGCACCGACAGCCGGCCGACGGGGGTCATCATCGCGGCCCCGGCGCCCTGCAGCACCCGGAACGCGGCCAGCTCGCCCAGGCTGGTGCTGGTCGAGCAGAGCAGCGAGGCCGCGGTGAACACCACGATCGCGCTGAGGAAGACCTTCCTCGTCCCCCAGCGGCTCACCAGCCAGCCGCTCGACGGGATGAGGACCGCCAGGGTGACGAAGTAGGCGGTGATGAGCAGCCCGATCGAGCTGACCGGCACCCGCAGCGCCTCGCTCAGCCGGGGGGCGGCGGTGGAGACGATCGTGCCGTCCATGATCTCCATGAAGAAGCAGCCCGCGACGAGGAAGCCGACGCGCCGCTGCCTGGCGTCGATCACGGCCCGACACCTCCCTGTCACCGACTCAGCATCCGCGACGATCGATCTTCCCAAACCTATACAAACCGCCGGGCCGTGAGCGTGGAATCACGGTCCGTTCGAGATGACGAATTTGATCTTGACGTTCACTTTTCCGCCATGCTGCGGACGCCCGGGCCGCTCCGGGAAATGAAGAATGCCGCCGGTAGAGTGTGGCCCGTGCTGCGGGAGGGAGGGACGCGTGGCTGTTCCTGGCGGGTTTCCAGCGCGCGGCCTGTGGCGTCGGCCGGGCCTGCGCTGGGCCGACATCGTCGTCGGGGCGGCGCTGCTCGCGCTGCTGTTCGGGCTGCTGAAGCTCGCCCCCGCGCTGAACGCGCCGTTCCTGCCGAAAACCGCGCCGTCGGCGGTCTCGACCGATCCGGCCGACCTGCCGTACTACGCGGTCAGGTCGCTGCTGCGGATGTTCATCGCGCTGATCCTCTCGGTGATCTTCACCTTCGTCTACGCCACGGCGGCGGCCCGGCTGCGGCGGACGGAGAAGGTGCTGATCCCGCTGCTCGACATCCTCCAGTCGGTCCCGGTGCTGGGGTTCCTGTCGGTGACGGTAACCGCGTTCATCGACCTGTTCCCCGGGTCTGAGCTCGGCCTGGAGTGCGCGTCGATCTTCGCGATCTTCACCGCGATGGCGTGGAACATGACGTTTGCGTTCTACCACTCGCTGATCACCCAGCCACGAGACCTGGACGAGGCGGCCAGGATCATGCGGCTGACCCGGTGGCAGCGGTTCTGGCGGCTGGACGTCCCGTCCGGGATGATCCCGCTGGTGTGGAACGGGATGTTGAGCTTCGGCGGCGCGTGGTTCTTCCTCGCCGCCTCGGAAGCCATCACCGTCCTGAACCACCACTACGCGCTGCCGGGCATCGGTTCTTACGCCGCCGCCGCGATCGAGCAGGGGAACCTGGGCGAGGTCGGCTACGCCATCATCGCCGAGGTTGTGCTCGTACTCGGGGTGAACTTCCTGTTCTGGCGGCCGGTGACCGCGTGGTCGGAGCGGTTCCGGGTGGAGGAGTCCGAGGGGGCCGAGAAGCCCCGCAGCCTCGTGCTCGACGTGCTGCGCCGCTCCGAGATTCCCGAGCTGCTCGGCCGCCCGCTGCGGCCGGTCGGCCGGCTGCTCGACCGGGCCACCCGCCCGTTCGGGCTGGCCGAGCATCCGCTCACGGTCGCGCGAGCGCGCGAGCGTACCGGCGACGTGTTCTTCGCCGGGGTGATCACCGTCGTGGTGGCCTACGGGGCCTGGCAGGCCCTCGGCTACGTGCGCGCCACCACCGGCCTGGGCGAGTTCGGGTACGCCTTCGCGCTCGGCGCCGCGACCTTCGCGCGAGTGATGTTCCTGGTCGCCGTCGCCACGGTCATCTGGGTGCCGATCGGGGTCTGGATCGGGATGAGCCCGAAGGTCACCAGGTTCGCCCAGCCGGTCGTCCAGGTCCTGGCCGGCTTCCCGGCCAACTTCCTGTTCCCGTTCGCCACCGTCGTGTTCGTGGCCTGGCATCTCTCGCTTGACGTGGGCGCGGTCCTGCTGATGGCGCTCGGCGCGCAGTGGTACATCCTGTTCAACGTCATCGCCGGCGCCTCCGCGATCCCGTCCGACCTGCGCGAGGCGATGACGAGCCTGCAGGTGCGGGGCTGGCTGCGGTGGAAGAAGTTCATCCTCCCGTCGATCTTCTCCTCCTACGTCACCGGCGGGATCACCGCCGCCGGCGGCGCCTGGAACGCCTCGATCGTGGCCGAGCTCGTCGTCTACGGAGACAACCACCTGACCGCCACCGGCCTCGGCGCCTACATCGCGGTGGCCACCGCGACCGGGAACTTCCCGCACATCCTGGTGGGCGTCTCGGTCATGAGCGTCTACGTCGTCGTCGCCAACCGGCTGCTGTGGCGGCGCCTGTACGCCCTGGCCGAGCGGAGGTACTCGCTGTCATGACCAAGACCGGCGCCGTGATCATCACGGCCGATTCCGTGACCAAGGCGTTCACCACCCCGGACGGCGGCGCGCTGCCGGTCCTCGACGGGGTCAGCTTCACCCTGGCCGAGGGCGAGATCGTGGCGCTGCTGGGCAAGTCGGGGTCGGGCAAGTCGACCCTGCTGCGCTGCGTGGCCGGGCTGATCGCCCCCTCGTCGGGCTCGGTTTCCTACCGCGGCACGCCGCTGACCGGGGCGAACCCGGGGGTGTCGATGGTGTTCCAGACCTTCGCGCTGCTGCCCTGGCTCACCGTCCAGCAGAACGTCGAGCTCGGGCTCGAGGCCCGCGGCGTCCCGGAGGCGGAGCGGGCCGAGCGGGCGCTGAAGGCGATCGACACGATCGGCCTTGACGGCTTCGAGTCCGCCTACCCCAAGGAGCTGTCGGGCGGCATGCGGCAGCGGGTCGGCTTCGCCCGCGCGATCGTTACCGAGCCCGACGCGCTGCTGATGGACGAGCCGTTCTCGGCCCTCGACGTGCTGACAGCCGAGAACCTGCGCGGCGAGCTGGTCAAGCTCTGGGAGGGGCGCGAGGCGCCGGTCAGGTCCATCCTCATCGTGACGCACAACATCGAGGAGGCGGTGCTGCTGGCCGACCGGGTGCTGGTGCTGTCTTCCAACCCCGGCCGGATCAGGGCCGAGCTCTCGATCGAGCTGCCACGGCCCCGGGACCGGCACGCGCCCCGGTTCGAGGCCCTCGTCGACACCATCTACGGCATCCTCACCGGGCGCGAGGATTCGGCTTCCGAGGCGGTTTCGGCGGCGGCCGACGCTGCGACGGCGGCGGCCGGCACAGGCGCGACGACGCGGCGGCCCGCCGCGACCCCGATGAACACGCCGCTGCCGGCCGTCAGTCCGGGCGGCCTGGGCGGGCTGCTCGAGATCCTGATGGCCCGCGGCGGCAAGGACGGGCTGGCCGAGATCGCCGACGATCTCAGCTTCGAGATCGACGACCTGCTGCCGCTGACCGACGCCGCCCTGCTGCTGCGGATGGCCCGCATCGACGCCTCCGACATCGAGCTGACGGCCGAGGGCAAGGAGTTCGCGGCGGCCGACATCCGCACCAGCAAGCAGCTGTTCGCGCGGAGCGCCGCTGCCCACGCGCCGCTGGTCCGGGCCGTCGTCCAGGCGCTGGCGGCGACCGAGGACCACACGTTGCGGGCCGGGTTCTTCCTTGACCTGCTGCGGCGCGGGTTCTCTTCGACCGAGGCGCGGAGCCAGCTGGACACGGCCATCGACTGGGGGCGGTACGCCGAGCTGTACGACTACGACAGCGACGACGACGAGCTCACGCTGGAGCCCGGGGCCCAGGCGCATTTGTGACCTGGCCGGCGTCGGCGGCGCTTGGCGTCGGCCGCTGCGGCTCTTGCGTCGGCCGCCGCTGCTCTTCTTGCTGTTATCAGTTGACGTCGGGCGTTGGCGGCGCTTCTTGCTGTTATCCGATTGAGGCGAGGCGTCGGGCAATCATTCCTTCCCCAAGAGCCTCGTTGGTTAGAGGTAGGTCGGGCGGCGGCGTCATCGTGGGGCATTCGGGTCGCGGGGTGCCCACTTCAGCACCCGATGACGACCCGTGTCCGATATGTCCGGCCAATTTTGCATACGATGACGCGACTGCGGGGCTAAGCGTGGCGCAGCCTGGAGCGTTTCTTGCTGTTAACGGTGGACGCCAGGCGTTGGAGGCGCTTCTTGCTGTTATCTGGACGACGGCAGGGTGGCAGCAAGAGGATGGACCGGCCAGAGTCCGGAGGCACCGGATGGTGAGTGAACATCGCGCCTCCTTCCTGGCCAGCTGCGCCGCGCCCTGCGGCTGCAAGCCGAGGCTAGCCCGGCTGGCCGGGCCGGGCAACGGAGTTTCCGTCCCGGCATCCCGGCGCCGTGCAGGGGTGAAATCCGATCGCCTTGGCCAGGTCTCCCTCCCCATACTGACTCTGTGAACCCGGATCGCACGCCTGCGCTCAGCCGTGCCGAGTATGAGTCCAAGTCGGCAGCCTTGATCGGCCGCCGCCTGCTGGATGTGCGCTACTGGGATATTCGCAACCCCAACGGGGAGCCTCGGACCTGGGACTACGGCGATTGGCAGCACGCGGTGATGGGGGTCGAACTGCTGACCGATGGCGGCCCGTGCTCCGTGTTGTGGACTAACACATTCTTCTGCTACGGCGTGGAGGTGTTCGACGCGCCGATCGCAGATCACCTCGACGTGAGTGAAAACGGACCCGAGTCCTGGGCCGCTGGCGGGTCTGACCGGTGGCGCGACAGGCTCGATTCTCCGGTGTCTGGGCGTCCAGACGCACTGGGAGCGCTTCTCGGTCGGCCCTGCATACCGGGGCGACGTCCAAGTGGGCGACCCCTACGAGGTTGACGTCCCGGTCGCTGTGCGGATCGACTTCGCCGCCGGGCCAGTCTGGATGGTCGCCGGCATTCCCATGGACTCGGGCAGGGAGGACTCGGGCAGGGAGAAGGTCTTCATCGGAGGCGACGAGATCATGGTCGTGTTCACCGCGGACCGAATGCGGCAGATCGGCTTCCCTGACACCTCATTCCTGTCCCATGAAGTCAGCAGCCAGCACTCCTCGGAAGGGACGCAGTGAGGTGACTGCTGGGAGTTATCCGGAGAACCGTCCTTATCTGCTGCCGGAGACCCTTGGCGAGGTGACCGGGCCGGTCGCTGGCCTGGTCCAGTTGCCGCTGCGCCTGGACTGGACGCTGGATGACCCCGCTCAATGGCGTGGTCTTGCGCGAGACCTGGCGGCAACTGTTTCTGCCGGCCCGGGTCCGCCGGATCTGGGAAGAGCGATTCCCGGGCCTCCGCCGTGATGCGGGGAGAGTCGGCCGGGTCCGTTAGGGATGCAGGTTTTCGGCTGATTCTTTTCTGAGTTCGCGCAGGCGGTAGAGGACGAAGGCGGCGATCGCCACCACGACCACGGCGACGATCACGTAGCCGGCCACCGACAGGTCGGCCGCGACTCGGTTCCAGGCCGGCCCGACGGCGTAGCCGATGCTGGACATCGCCGCCACGTAGGCCACGGTGCCGATCAGGCAGAGAACCCCGAAGCGGAGGGCAGGCACCCCGGCGATGCCGGCTACGAGCGAGGTAAACGAGCGCAGGATCGGGATCACCCGCCCGACGGGGATGGCCCAGCCGCCGCGGCCGGCCAGAAAGCGCTCGGTCCGGTCGATATCCCGGCGGGTGACGAGCACGAACCGGCCCGCCCGCTCGATCACCGGGCGCTCGGCCACCCGCCCGACCGAGTAGGAGACGAAGGAGCCCGCCAGCTCGGCCGCCGTGCCGATGATGATGACCAGCGCCAGGTTCAGGTGGCCCTGGTAGGCGAGCACGCCCGCGAATCCGAAGATGACCTCCGACGAGATCGGGATGCAGCACGCCTCGAGGAAGGCGAGCAAAATGATCGCCGGGTAGCCGGCGTGTATCAAAAACCCCTGCATGGCTGACTCCTCAGGCCCGGGTAGTCAGTTCAGCCGCGGTGAGCGGGCGACCTCGCCTGCATCGTCGGCTGTTGGATGTCGCTTCGAGTGAGGGTGAGGTAGCAGACTCCGAGGGCGACCGCGATCGTCATGATCACGGCGATCCGGCCGTCTCCGAAGCCGGCGCCGCTGATCGACTGCGGCTTGCTGAGGTAGTCGGCGACGGAGGCGCCGAGCGGGCGGGTGATGACGTAGCCGAACCAGAACGCGAAGATCGCGTTCATCCGGAGCTTCCACCAGGCTACGGCCGGAATCGCGATGATTGCGGCGAACAGGACAACGGAAGACAGGTAGCCGAGTCCGAGCGTGGTCGCGGTGAAGTCGCCGAGAGCGGTGCCGAGCGCGAAGGTGGCGAACACGCTCGCCCAGTAGAAGCACTCCCGCCGCCGGGTGGTGATGCTGTGGATCGATAGCGTGCCCTCGCTGCGGTGCCAGAGCCAGAACACCACCGCCAGCACCACTGCCCACAAGATCGTGGTCCCTGCGTACGGGATGCCGAAGGTCAGGTGGAGCGTGTCGGACACGCCGGTGCCGAAGATCGCGATCGCGTAGGCCAGGAACCAGTAGGCGGCGGCGGTGTAGCGGCGGGTGCTGAACTGCCAGGCCAGCCCGATGACGAGCAGGCCCACCTCGACCACGCCGCCGACCAGGTGGCTGCCGAGCGCCAGGTAGTCGGAGGTCGCCTCGCCGCCCGCGGTGGTGAGGAGCTTGATCACCCAGAACAGCAGGGTGATCTCCGGCACCTTGGCCGCCAGCGGCGCGCGCTTCGACATCGACAGTGGCTGGGCAGCCAAGATCCCTCCGGGTTTATGCGGCACGTCAAGTGACGGTAAGCAAACCTAGACCGCTCGGGACCGCGGGCGAAACCTCCCTGAGGACGAGATCCGCCGCCCGCAATCTCATCCTCTAGGCGGACGGTGATCGCGGGTACGCTGCCGGTAAGTGACCACGAAGGACGCGCATTGAGCACACTGACCGAGTTCATCGGGCTGCAGCGGACGGAGCTCCAGCCACCTGACGAGATCAGCCGCGGGATTTTCGGCCGAGGCATCCGGCTGGCGCTGACGCACCGGGTCGCGGCCGACGCGCTCGCGGCGGCGGTGCTGCTGGCGCTGTCGACCGTGTGGCTGGCCGGCTCGCCGTTCGCCCGGCTGGACACGGCGCTGATCCAGACCGCGCTCATCGGGTTGCTCGCGTTCCGCCGGGTCTGGCCGTCGGCGGTATTCCTGGCCGTGTCCGCGATCGCGTTTGGCCAGTGGCTGCTGAACGTGCCCCTGCTCGGCGACGTGGCGCTGCTGGTCGCGCTTTACACGGTCGCCGCGCACCAGTCCAGGATTCGCGCCGCCGCCGCGGCCGGGCTGCTGGAGGTCGGGGTGATCATGGCGGCGGTCCGCTGGACGCCGGCCGGGACGCTGCCGCGCTCGCTGCTGTTCCTGACCGCGACCGTGGTGGCCGCGCTGTTCGCCGGCCGGACGGTGGCCTCGGGCAGCCGGTACCTGGCCTGGATGGACGAGCGCGCCCGGCGGCTGGAGGTCGAGCGGGACCAGCAGGCGGTGATCGCGGCGGCCGCCGAGCGGACCAGGATCGCCCGTGAGCTGCATGACATCGTGTCGCACAGCCTGTCGGTCGTCATCACCCTGGCCGACGCGGCCGCCGTCGTCGGCCGGGCCGATCCCGATCGCGGCGTGGAGGCGATGGCCGAGGTGTCCGAGGTCGGCCGCAGCGCCCTGTCGGATATGCGGGCGATGTTCGGGGTGCTGCGGGAGCGGGAGCCTGCTCCGGGGCTCGAGCCGCAGCCGGGCGTGGCCGGGCTGGGCGCGCTGGCCGAGCGGATCAGGGCGACCGGGCTGGCGGTTGACCTCGTTGTTGAGGGCACGCCGTTCCCGCTCGGCGCCGCCGCCGAGCTGACCGTGTACCGCATCGTCCAGGAGGCGCTGACGAACACGATCAGGCACGCCGCCGCCAGCCGCGCGTCGGTCACCATCGGCTACGACGACCCGCTGGTGCGGGTGCGGGTCGGCGACGACGGCACCGCCTCCCCGCCGCCCGGGGCGAGCGACCACCGGGGGCACGGCATCGACGGGATGCGCGAGCGGGCGGCGCTGCACCAGGGCACGCTGCTGGCCGGCCCCGCCCCCGGCGGGGGCTGGGCGGTCTCGGCGACCCTGCGGCCCGCCGGGCAGGCGGCGTGATCTCGGTCCTGCTGGCGGACGACCAGCCGTTGCTGCGCCGCGGCTTCCGGATGATCCTGGAGGCGGAGGACGGCCTGGCCGTCACCGGCGAGGCCGGCGACGGGGCCGAGGCGGTCGAGCTCGCTCGCCGGGTCAAGCCCGACGTGGTGCTGATGGACATCCGGATGCCGGGCACCGACGGGATCGAGGCGACCCGGCGGATCACGGCGGCCCAGCCGGATGTGCGGGTCCTCGTGCTCACCACCTTCGACCTCGACGAGTACGCGTTCGGCGCGCTGCGGGCCGGCGCCAGCGGCTTCCTGCTCAAGGACGTGCGCCCGCATGAGCTCGTCGCCGCGGTCCGGACGGTGGCGTCGGGCGACGCGGTGGTCTCGCCGCGGGTGACCCGCCGGCTGCTTGAGGAGTACGCGCAGCAGCTCCCGGTCGCGGACGCCGACGCCGACGCCTCCGGCGACGCCGACCCGGCCGGCCGGTATCCGCAGCTGGCGTCGCTGACCGAGCGCGAGCGGGAGGTGCTGGCGGTGGTGGCGCAGGGGCTGTCCAACACCGAGATCGCGGCATCGCTGTTCGTGTCCGAGACCACGGTGAAGTCGCACGTCGGGCGGATCCTGGCCAAGCTCGGGCTGCGGGACCGGGTCCAGATCGTGGTCCTGGCGTACGAGTCCGGACTGGTAACGCCGGGCCAATCAAAATCTTGATATCTAACGGACCGTGCCGTTGCCTGGCCGGCCGGGCGCTTTCGTGGCCGGTGCGTACGTCATCGATCGCGCTCGTCGCTCGAATCCGTTTGGTGCCGGCGGCGTAGGCGACAGGGTTGGCGACCTGTCGGCTACGCCATCGACATCGCCTATTGGTGTCGCTGGCGTAGGTAACATACTGCGGCGCGGGGAGAGCCGGACGGGTTGGGCGAAGACACGGACCGTTCGACATGATGAATTTGATTGGGCGGGGGCTGAGACTGCTTGGCGGGAAATGAAAATGAATATAGGGTCAGACTGGTGGAAGAAGACGAAGTTATCGTTGAGCGGCGCGGCAGCGTGCTGGTGATCACGATCAACCGCCCGAGGGCGAAGAACGCGCTCAACCTCCGGGTCGCCACCGGCATCAGGGACGCGGTCGACGAGCTCGACGCGGACTCCGAGCTTCGGGTCGGCGTGCTCACCGGCGCGGGCGGGGCGTTCTCGGCCGGGATGGACCTCAAGGGGTTCCTGCGGGGCGAGTCGCCCTCCTTCGAGGGCCGCGGGCTGTGCGGGATCACCGAGACGCCGCCGCGGAAGCCGATGATCGCGGCGGTCGAGGGCTGGGCGCTGGCCGGGGGGTTCGAGCTGATGCTGGCGTGCGATCTGGTGGTGGCGTCGCGGTCGGCCCGGTTCGGGGTGCCCGAGGTCAAGCGGTCGCTGGTGGCCGCGGCGGGGGGCGCGCTGCTGCTGTCGCGGCGGCTGCCGCAGGCGATCGCGCTCGAGCTGCTGCTGACCGGGGATCCGATCGACGCGGAGCGGGCGGCCCAGATCGGCCTGGTCAACCGAGTGGTGGACGAGGGCAAGGCACTCGACGGGGCGCTGGACCTCGCGGCCGCCATCTCCCGTAACGGGCCGCTCGCCCTGATCGCGTCGAAGGAGATCGCCCGGGGCGGGCAGGACTGGACGCTGGCCGAGGGCTGGGCACGGCAGGCGGACGTCATCGCGCCCGTCTTCGCGTCGAAGGATGCGGTGGAGGGCGCGACGGCGTTCGCGGAAAAGCGCGTCCCGGTGTGGCGCGGGGAGTAAGCGCGGGCGGCTGAACGCGGCCGGGCTGAGCCCGGCCGCTGGCCGCAAGTGGGATGTAGCGGTTTGGCGCGGGCCGACGGCGGGTTGCCCCCAGGTGTGCTCAGCTCAGGTCGATGCCTGCGGTCGCGGCGACCGCGCGGAGGGCTTGGCCGGCCCGGCGGCCCGCCTCGACGGCGGGCATCGCGTCGAGCGCGGCGGCGAAGATCTCGACCCCGATCGAGCGGATGTGCCCGGTCCCGATCGCCTGCAGGTAGCCGGTCAGGTCGAAGTCGCCGTCGCCGGGGAACATCCGGTGGTTGACCGAGTCTTCCATCACCGACCCGCCCTGCGGCTCGGCCGCGCCGTCGTTGACCTGCACGTCGACCGGGCCCGACTTGGGCAGCTCGGGCAGCACCGAGCGGTCCGCCCCGGTCCTGGTGAAGTGCCAGCTGTCGAACAGCAGCGCCCCGTTCGGCCGGCCGGCCGCGCGGACGACCTCGGCCGCGAGGCGGAAGTCCTGCAGGCCGAAGAACGCCATCGGCTCGAGCGTTACCGACATGTCCCGCTCGGCCGCGTGGTCGCACAGTTGCCGGAACCCGCCGATCAGCTCGTCGGTGCTGTAGAGGCCTTCGTCGAACAGGCCGACGGTGCATATCCGGCTGGTGCCGAGCTCGGACGCCAGGTCGAGTACCTGCTCCCGGGGCAGGCCGAAGCGGCGGATCAACCGCGCGCTGGCGCCGGTCGGAAGCGCGACCGGCATGAACCCGATGCCGCCGTCGAGGTCGGAGAGGGTGATGCCGCGATCGGCTGCCATCTGCCGCATCTGCCGGGCCGATAGCCCGCGCTCGGCGTTGGCCAGCGCGACGTGCGGCGGCATCGACAGCGAATCGAAGCCGCCCGCCACGGCGGCGTCGAGCTGCTGCTCGTACGGGTGCGCGCGGACGCACGCCTCCCACAGCACGCGGTCCAGCGTCATGATCTGCTCCTTGGCGTCAGCGGGCCGCCGGCCCGGTACAGGTTGCTGTCGAGCGGGTGGTTGACGACGTCGGCGGCGACGGCGGCCGCGGCCAGCAGCGCGGTCATGTTGAGCCCGGTGCTGACGCCGCTCTCGTCGAGCAGGTAGGCGAGTTCCTCGGTGGCGATGTTGCCGCTCGCCCCGGGCGCGAACGGGCAGCCGCCGAGGCCGCCGATCGAGGCGTCGAGGTGCGTGACCCCGGCGTTGACGGCGGTGATGGCGTTGGCCAGGCCGCTGCCGCGGGTGTTGTGGAAGTGCATGCCGATGGGGATGGCCGATCCCGTTTCCTCCAGTGCCCCGGCCACCCGCTGGTACAGGTCCTGCACCCGGCCGGGGACCGTCGTCCCGATCGTGTCGGCCAGGGTCAGCGCGGCCACGCCGCCGTCGGCGCCGCGCCGGGCGGCCGCCACGACCGGCTCGGTCGGGGTGCGGCCCTGGAACGGGCAGTCCCAGGCGGTGGCGAGCACGAGCTCGACGGTGCCGCCGGCCGCCTGGGCGAGCTGCACGATCGCCGGGAGCAGGCCGAGCGATTCGGCGCTGTCGCGGCCGGTGTTGGCCCGGCTGTGCTCGTCGGACATCGACACCACGTACTCGAGCCGGGTGATCCCGGCCGCGATGGCCCGCCGGGCGCCGTTGACGCTGGCCACCAGGGCCGAGAACGCCACCTTCGGCCACCGGGCCAGGGCCTCGGCGACCTGCTCGGCATCGGCCAGGGCGGGCACCGCGCGGGGGGACACGAAGCTGGTCACCTCGATCCGCCGCACCCCGGTGGCGGCGAGCGCCTCGATCAGCCGGAGCTTGGCCGCTAGCGGCACCGGCGCCTCGATCTGCAACCCGTCGCGCGGGCCGACCTCGCGGATGGTGACGTCGCGGTTGGCGACGACGAGGCCGGGGACGGCGCGGCCGGGGACGGCGCCAGGCTGGGTCACGAGGGCTCCCGGACGAGGCCGCGCGCGACCAGGTCCGAGACCTGGGCGTCGGTCAGGCCGGCCAGCTCGGTGAGCACCGCGCGGGTGTGCTGGCCGAGGGCCGGGCCGGTGGCGCGGACCCGGCCGGGGGTGGCGGTGAACTTCGGCACGATGCCGGTCATCGGGATGGCCGGGCCTTCCGGGCCATGCGGGCGCAGGACCATGTTGCGGGCGAGGTAGTGCGGGTCCGAGATCATGTCGGGGGCGGCGTAGATCTTGCCCGTCGGGACGCCGGCCTCG
>Ga0302311_10003959_pt1 | contig 16070 bp, 13 predicted proteins | sample III_Palsa_N1_3_FD_200449 | JGI IMG/M metagenome (GOLD analysis project Ga0302311, IMG submission 200449) | Peat permafrost microbial communities from Stordalen Mire near Abisko, Sweden - III_Palsa_N1_3 | ecosystem: Environmental > Terrestrial > Soil > Palsa > Peat permafrost | place: Sweden... | reverse complement strand
TGCTCGCGCCGGCGTCGATCCGCACGCCGCCGCCATCGACGACGCTCACGCCGCTGGCGCTGCCGCCGGACAGGATCTCGAGATAGCTGCTGACGCCGGCGCCGGAGTCGCCCAGCGTCACGCCGCTGATCAAACCGGCGTCGATATTGTCGGCGCCGTCGAGTTCGCCGGGCCCGAGCAGAACGCCGCCCGAGGAGACGGTCACCGAGGTCGCGATCGCCGACGCCAGGCTCACGGTCGCGCCGCTGGCGATCGTGGCCTGCTCCAGATCGATCCGCGCGCCGCTAGACAGGGTGACGCCGTGGAAGATGGTGGTGCTGGAGACGGCGCCGGCGGTGAAGTCGCTGGTCAGGGTGGCGTCGTAGCCGAAGATCCCGCCGCTCTGCACCGTCACGGCGCCGGCGCTGGCGCCCTCCACGAGATCCAGCTCGCCGCCGCTCTGCACGGTCGTCCCCGAGGCGGCGCCGCCGCTGGAAACGGTTTCGAGGCCGCCAAACCGGACGGTCCCGGCGGAGGCCAAGCCGCCGTTGGAGACAATCTCAAAGCCGCCGCTCTCGACCGTATCCGTCGAGGCGACGCCGCCCGATAGGACGTCTTCTTCGCCGTATTCTTCGATGATCGTGCCAGCGGCCGATCCGACGACGTACAGGGCCCCCGGCTCGGAACTGCCGCCCTTGAGCACTGTATCGGTGGCCGTCGCGCCAGCATAGGCCGTGACGTAAGCGCCGGCGCTCACGGTGAGGCTGCTGGCGCTGCCATAGAGATTGAGCACGCCGTCTTCCGTCAGCCCGCTCACCAGGCCGCCGGTGGTGACGAGATCGTAACCGACGAGGCTTCCGTCGCCCTCCGCCACGCCGCCCGATGACACGGTGATCAGGTTACCGTCACCGCCCGACGAGAAGGTCGCCGAGCCTCCGCTGAGCACGGTGACGTCCCCCACATAGCCGCCGGAAAGCACGATGAGCGGATTGCCGCTGGAAACGTTGAACTCTTGTTTGAAAACGCCGGAGGAAACGGTGATGGTCATCATTCAGTCTCCTGATAGTCAGGTCGACGCCGTCTGATCGCGGTCGGGCCTGGCAGGGCGGATGTTCGAGCGGGCCCAAAGTAGACTAGCCGACGGCAATGCTCAATCTGCGAGGGAGCCGCCGCGTTCATTCCGCCGGCTGTCTGGCCTAAGGCATCAAGGAAGTCCTCGACGCTCGAAACTGTCCCGTGCGGCGGCGCGGTGGCGGCGGCGATATCGCTTGCTTTGGGCAACCGGTCTTGAGCGGTCACAACCGCCAGATTTCACTAGGAAAACTGGTGGAGCCGTGGGGAGTCGAACCCCAGACCTCCTCATTGCGAACGAGGCGCTCTACCAACTGAGCTACGGCCCCACTTCGCAAGGTGGCGAAGGGCGCGGCACATAAGGAGGCGGGCCGGGGGCTGTCAAGGCGGCCGCGATGCGCCGCTCTTCCTTGCCGGCCTGGGCGGCGCAGGCTAGCAAGCGCCTCACCCCGACCGGACCCCACCGATGCGCGCGCTGATCATCTTCGTCTTCCTGGTGTTGGATTACCTGATCCAGGCGGTGATCTGGCTGATCATCGCCAACGCCATCATCAGCTGGCTGATCGCGTTCGACGTGATCAACATGCGCAACCGCATCGTCTACCAGATCGTCACCTTCCTCAATCGGATCACCGCGCCGATCCTGCGGCCGTTGCGGCGCTTCATTCCGCCGCTGGGCGGGATCGACATCACCCCGGTGATCCTGATCATCCTGCTGGAAGCCGCCGACCAGGCGCTGCTGCCGGCGCTGGCGCGCTGGCTGATCGGGCTGACCGGCGGCGGGGTGGCCGTCTGACCTTGCTCTGAGGCCGGAGCGAACCCCAATCGCCTTCTCACGCGTTGCAAGGGGCGATGGCCGAGCCCCGAACCAATCCCCAGCCGGCCGATCCGCGCGTTCGCGGCGCGCCGGGCGCGCGCCGGACGGCCGCCGGACGAGATGCGCCGCGCATGCCGGCCGCGCCGCCGTCAACCTCCGGCGCCGCCCCCAGGCGCTGGCGCGACATTCCGGCGCCGCTGCGCTGGCTGGGCGCGATCCTGACGCTGCTGCTGATCGCCATCGCGATCTTCGTCTCGGTATTCCAGTGGAACTGGCTGCGTGGGCCGCTGGACGGCTATCTGTCGGCGCGGATGCACCGGCAGGTGACCATCCACGGCAACCTCTCGGCCCACATCTGGTCGTGGACGCCGAGCGCCACGGCGGAGGACATCACCGTCGCCGAACCGAAGTGGGCGGGCGCCGGGCCCATGGCGACGCTGCCGCGGCTGACGATCGCGCTCGACCTGAAGGCGCTGCTCGGCGGCAAGCTGGTGCTGACTGAGGTCGACGCCGAGCGCCCCAGGTTCGATCTGCGGCGCGACGCGGCCGATCGCGAGAACTGGAATTTCGCCCCGCCCGGCCAGCCCGCGCCGCCGCTGAAGCTGCCGCCGATCCGCAACTTCACCATCGAGGATGGACGGCTGACGCTGGACGACGCCCAGCGAAACCTGCGCTTTGTCGGCCAGATCTCGTCCAACGAGAAGGCGATAGGTGTCGACCACGGCCGCTTCACCCTGACCGGGCAGGGGACGCTGAACGGCGCGGCATTCATGGCCCGGGTGGGCGGCGGGCCGCTGATCAATGTCGATCCGGACAAGCCCTATCCGTTCACCAGCGACATCCGCGCCGGATCGACCCATGTGGTCGCCACCGGGACCCTCCCGCACCCGTTCGACCTGGGCGCCTTCCAGGCCACCGGCCACGTCTCCGGCGAGGATCTGGTCAATCTCTACCAGCTGACCGGCTACACCTTCCCAAGTTCGCCCCCCTATGACCTGGCCGGGACGCTGACGCGGCGCGGCGAGGTGTTCGACATCAAGGGTCTGCACGGCCGGATCGGCTCCAGCGACGTCTCCGGCCACCTGGTGGCGCAGAAGATCGACGGCCGGCGCGACCTCACCGGCGAGCTGACCTCGCGCCGGCTGAAGCTGGCGGACCTGACCGCGATCATCGGCGGCGCGCCGCGCGGGGCGTTGAGGGGCGCGGTCCTCTCGCCCACCCAGCAGGCCGAGGCCGCGAAGCTGACCGCCGAGCACCGCATCCTGCCCGACGCGCGGCTCGACATCGGCCGGGTGCGGCAGATGGACGCCGATATCCGTTTCCGCGCCGACAGCGTCGACGCGGGACCGTTGCCGATCCGTCAGATGGCGCTGCGCGCGCGGCTCGACCACGGCCTGCTGACCCTCGATCCACTCACCGTGAACCTGTCGCAAGGCGTGCTCACCGGCTCGGTGCGGCTCAATGCGCGCGGCGCCACGCCCGTCACCGCGGTCAACCTGGCGCTGGACAATGCCCAGGTGGCGGAGCTGATGCCGCCGAGCAAGGGCGCCCCGGCGCTGCAAGGGGTGCTGCAGGCGCGGCTGCGGCTCACCGGCGCGGGCTCATCGGTGCGCGCGGCGGCGGCCGCCGCCGACGGCGAGATGGCGGTGGCGATCCCGCAAGGCCAGATGCGCCAGCTGCTGGCCGAGCTGATGGGCGTCGACGTCACCCGAAGCCTGTTCCTCTACCTTTCCCACGACCAGAAGCCGACGCCGGTGCGCTGCGCGGTGGCGGAGTTCAAGGCGCAGGGCGGGGTGCTGACCGCGCAGCGGCTGTTGATCGACACCGGCGACGTGCTGGCGCAGGGCGGCGGCACGGTGAACCTGCGCGACGAGACGCTGAACCTGGAGCTGAACGGCAAGCCGAAGCATTTCCGGCTGATCCGCCTCGCGGCGCCGATCACCCTCAAGGGCCGGCTGGATGCGCCGAAACTCGGCATCGATCTGGGCAAGGCGCTGCCGCAGGTCGGCGCCGCGGCGGTGCTGGGGGCGGTGGCCACGCCGTTCGCCGCGGTGCTGCCGTTCATCGGGCTCCCGACGGCCAAGGACGCCAACTGCTCGGCTCTGCTGGCCGAAGCCGCGGCCAACGGCGCGCCGGTTGGTCATTGAACCGCCGCGCCGGCGGGCGCTTTATCGGATTCTAACGTCTCCCGTCCGAAACTAGCCCCCTCGTGTTCGCCAAGCGCACCCAATCACCGGCCGCCAGCCCCGCCGCGCGACCGCCAAGGCGCGGTCTGCGCCTGGCGCTGGTCGGCCTCAGCGCCGTCCTCGCCATCGTCGTGGGCGCCGCGGTGGTGGGCGGCGTGGTGATCAGCGGCTACGTCTCCGATGCGCCCGAGTTGCCCGACCGCGCGGCGCTATGGACCATCCGCCGCTCGCCCGGCATGGCCTTCCTCGACCGCAACGGTCACCTGATCGCCACCCGCGGGGCGAAGTATGGCCAGGCGGTGACGCTGGCCCAGCTGCCCGCCTACGTGCCCAAGGCGTTCCTGGCGGCGGAGGACCGGCGCTTCTACCAGCACGGGCCGGTGGACTTCCACGCCATCGCCCGGGCGCTGCAAGCCAACATGCACGCCCACCGCTCGGTGGAAGGCGCCTCGACGCTGACTCAGCAGCTGGCGCGCACCCTGTTCCTGAAGCGCGAGCAGTCGCTGAAACGCAAGGTGCAGGAGGCCTATCTCGCCTGGCGGCTCGAGCAGACCCTGTCCAAGGACGAGGTGCTCGAACTCTATATGAACCGCACCTATTTCGGCGACGGCGCCTACGGGGTGGACGCGGCGTCGGAGACCTATTTCGGCAAGCCGGCCAGCCAGCTCTCGCTGATCGAGGCGGCGACCCTGGCGGGCTTGCCGAACGCGCCCTCGCGGCTGGCCCTGACCAACGACATGGCCGACGCCGTGATCCGCGCCCACAAGATCCTGGCCACCATGCGCGAGGAAGGCTGGATCAGCGACGGCGCGCTCGCCGCGGCGCTGGCGACCCAGCCGGTGCTGGCGGTGACGCACAAGGGCGAGGGCGACGAGGGCTATGTGCTCGACCAGGCCGCCGCGGAGGCCACCCAGCTCGCCGGCGGCACGACGCCCGACCTCGTGGTGCGCACCACCATCGACCCGGCGCTGCAGGACGCTGGCACGGCCGCCCTGCGCGACGTGGTGCTGACCCAGGGCGCGCACCGCAATGTCTCGGAAGGGGCGCTGGTGTCGCTGGCGCCGGACGGGGCGATCATCGCCATGGTCGGCGGCCTCGACCACGACAAGAGCGCGTTCAATCGCGTCACCCAGGCCCACCGCCAGCCCGGTTCCTCGTTCAAGGTGTTCGTCTATGGCGCGGCGGTCGAGCACGGCGCGACCGAGACCGAGGTGCGCAACGATGCGCCGATCAGCGTCGGCGGCTGGTCGCCGGAGAACTACGGCGGCCGCTACGCCGGCGCGGTGACGCTGCAGCAGGCCTTGGCGCACTCGCTGAACACGGTGGCGGTGCGGCTGGCGCTGGAGGTGGGGGTCGACACCGTGGCCGACTTCGCCCGCCGGCTCGGCCTCAGCGACATCCCGCCGCATCCCGGCCCCTCGATCGCGCTGGGCGCCTATGAGGTGACGCCGCTGGAGATGGCGGCCGGCTACCAAGTGTTCCAGACCGGCGGCGGGCGCACCACGCCCTATCTGATCAGCGAGATCCGCTCCACGCGCGGCGAGCTGCTCTACAGCCATGAGGCCTCGGCGCCGACGCCGGTGCTGGACCCGCTCTACGCCACCCGCATGGTCAATATGATGAAGACCGTGATCACCGCCGGCACCGCCCGCAGCGCCGACATCGGCCGGCCGGCCGCCGGCAAGACCGGCACCAGCCAGGACTGGCGCGACGCCTGGTTCATCGGCTTCACCCCCGACGTGCTGACCGCGGTCTGGGTGGGCAACGACAACGGCGCGCCGATGGCCAAGGTCACCGGCGGCGAGCTGCCGGCCGTGATCTGGAAGCGGTTCATGACCGTCGCCGAGAAGGACTTGCCGTCGCGCGACTTCCCCTGGCTGACCGCCGAGCCCGCCGTCAACCCGCCGCCCACCACCGTCGCCGATGACGTGCCGAACGAGGACGAGCCGGCGCAGATGTCGGACGCGCCGATGCGGGATGCGGACGCCGCCCCGGCGCCGGACGCGGATACCGACGCCGACGATCCCGATCCGGGCGCCGCGCATAATCCCTACGTCCGCGGCGCGCCCTACGCCGGCGACCCGCGTGGCGCGGACGACGCCGACCCCGAATCCGGGCCGCCGGAACGCTGGCGCCCGCCGCCCCCGCCGCCGCGCACCGGCGGCGCCTACGACGCCGCGCCGCCCTATCCGGACGACCGCTATCCGCCGCCGTCCGAGGACGCGCCGCAATCGTCTGCTGACGAAGCGCCGCGCTACCGCTATTGAGAGGCGGTTTTCCGCGCGTCCTCCGAGTGTCGCCAATGGCCTGGATCGAGAACGGCCCCGTCTCCCTGCCCTCCGGCGGAACCCGCGCCCTCGCGGCGGCGCTGATCGTCGTCGCGGCGCTGGCGGGGGTCGGGTTCGGCTTCAGCGCCGGCTGGCGCGGCGGCGAGCAGCGGGTGGCCGGCGCCATCGACCCGAACCAGGACATCGACCAGGCCGCCGACGCCAAGCCGCTGGTGACGCTGGTCGAACCCACCGCGCCGGCGGCCGCCAACGTCGCCGCGGCCAATGCGGTCGAGGCCAAGAAGAGCGACGACGACGGCGACGATTCCAACCAGATCGCCGCCCAGACCGCCGCGGTGCAGGCGGTGCAGTCCAAGCCGGCCGACGATCCGAAGAATATCGACGACCTGCTGACCTCGCCCACCGAGAAGCCGCAGGCGGCGGCCAAGCCGACCACCGACGAACAGGCCCCGCCGGCCAAGACGGACGTGCCGTTCTAGCGGCCGGCGCCGATCGCTACGTCGTCATGTCCAGCGTCTGCTGCTGCTCTTCGTCCGCCGCCTGCAGCGCCGCCAGCGAATAGGCGAAGGCGATCCCCGCCGTCAGCTGGTTGGTCACTTCGGTGATCGGATCGATGTCCGGCGTGTCCAGCATCCCCTGGACGCCCGCCAACGGCGAGGCGGGATCGTAGGTAAGCAGCTGCGCCGGTTTCACCGTCACCGCCTGGGCGGAGACGCCGCCGCCGGGCGTCGCGCTGGTCACCACCTGGCTGGGGGCGTAGCCCGCCGCGCCCACCGGCGACGTATCGTCCAGGTTGGCGATATTGGACGCCGAGACGTTCAGCCTCAGCGTGGCGGCGGCCAGGCCGCTCTGGGCGATGGCGGAGGTCGAGTTCACGAATCACGCCCCTACGCCCGTCGCGCTTAAGGCGCCGCCAAGAGAAATGGTTGCGGCGCGCTTAACCCACGAAATCGATTCCGCTTTTTCCGGCGGCGGCGTAGACGGTGGCCCATGCGTATCCTCGTCACCGGCGGCGCGGGCTTCATCGGCTCGGCCGTCTGCCGCCATCTCGTCGGCCAGGACGACGAGGTGCTGAACTTCGACAAGCTGACCTATGCCGCCAACCTCGCCTCGCTGGCCGACATCGAGGCCTCGCCGCGCTATCGGTTCCGGCGCGGCGACGTGGCCGACGCGGCGGCGGTGCGGGCCGCCTTGGCCGACTTCGAGCCCGAGGCGGTGATCCACCTGGCGGCCGAGACCCACGTCGACCGCTCGATCGACAGCGCCCGGCCGTTCCTCGAGACCAATGTGATGGGCGTCTTCACCCTGCTGGAGGCGGTGCGCGACTATCTGCGTGGCGCGCCGGCGGCGCTGGCGGCCGCCTTCCGCCTGCTGCACGTCTCCACCGACGAGGTGTTCGGGGCGCTGGAGGCCGAGGGACGCTTCGACGAGACCTCGCCCTATCGGCCGTCGTCGCCCTATTCGGCCTCCAAGGCCGCCGGCGATCACCTGGCGCGCGCCTGGGCGGTCACCCACGGCCTGCCGGTGCTGGTCGCCAACTGCTCGAACAACTACGGCCCCCGCCAGTTTCCGGAGAAGCTGATCCCGCTGACCATCCTCTCGGCGCTCGAAGGCCGGCCGATTCCGGTCTATGGCCGGGGCGAGAACGTGCGCGACTGGCTGCACGTCGAGGACCACGCCGCCGCCCTAGCGACGATCCTCGCCCGCGGCCAGCCCGGAGAGACCTACCTGATCGGCGGCGACAGCGAGCGGACCAATCTGCAGGTGGTCGAGGCGATCTGCGACCTGGTGGACGAGATGAGCCCGCGGCCGGGCGCGCCGCCACGTCGCGCCCTGATCGGCTTCGTCGAGGATCGGCCGGGGCACGACCTGCGCTACGCCATCGACGCGGGCAAGCTGGAGCGCGAGCTCGGCTGGCGGCCGCGCGAGGCCTTCGAGGCGGGCCTCAAGCGCACCGTGCGCTGGTATCTCGACCGTGAGGACTGGTGGCGGCCGATCCGTGAGCGCTACGCCGGCGAACGGCTCGGACGGGCGGCGACATGACGGCGCGGCTGCTGGTGTTCGGGCGGCAAGGCCAGGTGGCCGGCGCGCTGGCGCGGGCCGAGGCGGGCTTCGAGATGACGTTCGCCGGCCGCGAGCGCCTCGATCTCGCCGGCGCGGCGCCGGACATCGCCGGCCTGATCGCGGCGGTGAAGCCGGTCGCCGTGATCAACGCCGCCGCCTACACCGCGGTGGACGCCGCCGAGGCCGAACCCGAGGCCTGCGCGCGGCTGAACCGCGACGCGCCCGCCGCCATGGCCCGCGCCTGCCTCGCCGCCCATATCCCGTTCGTGCATTTCTCCTCCGACTATGTGTTCGATGGCGAGAAGGGCGCGCCCTATGTCGAGACCGATCCGCGCGGGCCTCTGAACACCTATGGCCGCGCGAAGGCGGATGGCGAGGCGGCGCTCGAGGCGCTGGCGGCGGATGGCGCGCGGGTGGCGACGCTGCGCACCTGCTGGGTGTTCTCCGACGCCCGCGCCGGCTTCGTCGGCGCCATGGTGCGCCGGGCGGCCGAGCACGACGAGGCGAGCGTGGTGGACGACCAGTGGGGCTCGCCGACGCCGGCGGGCGCCTGCGCCGACGCCGCGCTGATTGTCACCCGCGCCCTGCTGGACCGCGATGCGGCCGCGCTGGGGATATTTCATGCGGCCGGCGCCGACGGCGTCTCCCGCGCCGAGCTCGCCGAAGCGATCTTCCAGCGGCTGCCGCGCCGGCCGCGGCTGCGCCGGGTCGGCGCCGCCCACTTCCCGACCCCGGCGCGCCGGCCGCGCGACACCTGTCTTTCCAGCGCCAAGCTCGAACGCGTCCTCGGCTGGCGCGCCCCGCCGCTGGGCGCCTCGCTGGATGTATGCCTCAAGGGCGTGGAGGCCCTCGCCCGATGATCGAACCGCTGGGCCTGGAGGGCGTCTTCGCCTTCACCGCCGCCATCCACCGCGACGAGCGCGGCGCCTTCTGCGAGACCTATCGCGCCAGCGAATTGGCCGAGGCCGGCTGCGCGCGGCCCTTCGTGCAGGAGAACCTGGTGCGCACGACGCGCGCCGGGGTGCTGCGCGGCCTGCATTTCCAGCGCGAACCGCATGCGCAGGACAAGCTGATCCAGGTGCTGGCCGGTACGATCTTCGACGTCGTCGTCGACATCCGGCCCGGCTCGCCGACCCTCGGCGAATGGATCGGAATGACCCTCAGCGTCCACCAGCCGCGCCAGCTGCTGGCGCCGCGCGGCTTCGCCCACGGCTACCTGACCCTGAGCGAGGAATGCGTCGTGCTCTACAAGACCACCGCCTACTACGCCCCGGCGGCGGAAGGCGGCCTGCGCTGGGATGACCCAGCGCTGGGGATCGACTGGCCGGCGCCGCGCGGCGCGATCAGCGTCAATGATCGCGACAGGAACTGGCCGGCCTTCGCCGAGGTGATGGCGGGCCTGAAGGAGCCGGCTTAGCTGACCGCGATCGCGCGCGGCAGCTTGAAGGTCACCGTCTCGCGGCGCGTGGCGATCTCCTCGATGGCGATGTCGAAGCGCTCGGAGACGGCCGCGAGGACGCCCTGGACCAACAGCTCAGGCGCCGAGGCGCCGGCGGTGAGACCCAGGGTCTCGATGCCGTCGAACCAGGACCAGTCGATGTGCGCCGCCTCGTCCACCAGCTTGGCGTTGCGGGCGCCGGCCCTGAGGCCGACTTCCACCAGCCGCACCGAGTTCGACGAGTTGCGGGCGCCGACCACCAGCAGCAGGTCGCAACGCTCCGCCAGCGCCTTGACCGCTTCCTGGCGGTTGGTGGTGGCGTAGCAGATGTCTTCCTTGTGCGGCGCGGCGATCTCCGGGAAGCGGCGGCGCAGGGCGTCCACCATCTCGGCGGTGTCTTCGAGCGACAGGGTCGTCTGGGTGACGAAGGCGAGATTGCCCGGATCGCGCGGCGTGAAGGCCTTCGCCTCCTCGACGGTCTGGATCAGGGTCACCGCGCCGGGCGGCAGCTGGCCCATGGTGCCGACCACCTCCGGGTGGCCGCTGTGGCCGATCAGCACGATCTCGCGGCCCGCGGCGTGGTGGCGCTCGGCCTCGACATGGACCTTGGAGACCAGCGGGCAGGTGGCGTCCAGATAGATCATCTGGCGCTGCTCGGCTTCCTTCGGCACCGACTTGGGCACGCCGTGGGCCGAGAACACCACCGGGCGGTCGTCCGGGCATTCCTCCAGCTCCTCGACGAACACCGCGCCGACGGCGCGCAGGCGGTCGACCACATGGCGGTTGTGGACGATCTCGTGGCGGACGTAGACCGGGGCGCCGTACTTCTCGATCGCCCGTTCGACGATCTGGATGGCGCGGTCGACGCCGGCGCAGAAACCGCGCGGGCTGGCGAGCAGGACTTTGAGCTGGGGACGCATCCCGGCTAAGTAAGCCCTGCCGCGTCAAGCCGCCAGCGGCGATGCGCGCGTTGCAGCGCCGCGGATAAGCCTTTATCTGACGCCACATCACGCCGCCCCATCCCGGTTGAGCTTTTCGGGGACATTTCCCATGCGCCGCATCGCCACTCTCGCCTTCATCGTCGGCGCCGCGCTCTCGTGGTGCGTGATCCCGGCCGCGCACGCCCAAGGCGGTCCTGGCGGCGGCCACGGCGGCGGACCGGGGGGCGGCGGCAGTCCCTCGGACGACGACGACGCCAAGACCAAGAAGCGCAATGAGGAGTGGGGCGAGAACGGCAAGAATCTCTCGCTGCCGCAGCTGCGCAACGCCGGCCCCTGTCCGTATGTGAAGGTGCTCTACGACGCCGCCCGCTATGTCGAGCTGAAGGGCAACCAGACCTCCGCTTCGTCGGTCGGCTTCACCGGCGAGATCGAGAACCTGGCGTCGGCCTGCGAATACAAAGGCGACGAGCCGATCAAGGTGCAGGCGCGGCTGCTGTTCGGCCTCGGCCGCGGGCCGGCCGCCGCCAGCGCCCAGAAGACCTACCGCTACTGGGTCGCCGTGACCGACCGCAACCGCGCCATCCTCGCCAAGCAGTACTTCGATCTGCCGGTGGACTTCACCGCCGGCCAGGACCGGGTGGAGAAGATCGAGGACATCACCGGCATCAGCATCCCGCGCAACGACATCAAGGTCAGCGGCGCCAATTTCGAGGTGCTGATCGGCTTCGACGTCACGCCGGACATGGCGACCTTCAATCGCGAGGGTGAGCGCTTCCGCGTCAACGCCGGCGAGACGACGGCCCAGGCGGGCGATCAGTCAGGCGGCGCCGGACAACCATGAACGACCTGAGGACCGGCCTGGGCGAGGCGGTCGGGGCCGCTTTCGCCGAGGCGGGCCTCGCGGCGAGCTATGGGCGGGTGACGCCCTCCGACCGGCCGGACCTGGCCGATTTCCAATGCAACGGCGCCCTGGCGGCGGCCAAGTCGGCCGGCCGCAAGCCGCGCGAGATCGCCGAGGACGTCGCCGTGCGCCTCGCCGGCGATCCCCGGCTGGCGGAGGTGAGCCTGGCCGGCCCGGGGTTCATCAACCTGCGGGTCAGCGACTCCACGCTATCGGCGCGCGCCGGCGAGATCGCCGGCGATCCCGACGCCGGCGCCGGCAAGGTGACGCAGCCGCGCCGCATCCTGGTCGACTACGGCGGCCCCAACGTCGCCAAGGAGATGCACGTCGGCCACCTGCGCGCCTCGATCATCGGCGAGTCGGTGAAGCGGCTCTACCGGTTCCGCGGCGACGAGGTGCTGGGCGACGCCCACTTCGGCGACTGGGGCTTCCAGATGGGGCTCCTCATCACCGCGGTGCTGGACGAGGATCCGGCGCTGGCGGCGCTGATCGCCGCCTTCGAGGCGACGCCGAACGAGGCGGCCCGCGACGCCGCCCTGGCCAATGTCTCCACCGCCATCACCCTGGCCGACCTCGACCGGCTCTACCCCGCCGCCTCGGAGCGGGCGAAGACCGACCCGGCCTACCGCGAGCGCGCCCGACGGGCGACGGCGGAACTGCAGGGCGGCCGCGCCGGCTACCGGCTGCTATGGTCGCACTTCGCCAGCGTCACCCGCGCGGCGCTGGAGCGCGATTTCCATGCGCTGGGCGTCGATTTCGACGTCTGGAAGGGCGAGAGCGACGTCAACGACCTGATCGAGCCGATGGTGGCCGAACTGCGCGCCAAGGGGCTGCTGTTCGCCGACCAGGGCGCCGAGATCATCCGCGTGGCGCGCAACGACGACACCCGCGAGCTGCCGCCGCTGCTGGTGGTCTCGTCGGAAGGCTCGGCGATGTACGGCACCACCGACCTCGCCACCATCCTCGACCGCGGGCGCTATTTCGACCCTGACCAGGCGATCTATGTGGTCGACCAGCGTCAGGCGGACCACTTCGAGGTGGTGTTCCGCGCCGCCTATCTGGCCGGCTACGCGGCCGAGGGCGGACTGGAGCACGTCGGCTTCGGCACCATGAACGGGACCGACGGCAAGCCGTTCAAGACCCGCGCCGGCGGGGTGCTGAAGCTGCGCGACCTGATCGAGATGATCACCGAGAAAGCCCGCGAGCGGCTGCACGAGGCGGGGCTGGGCGCCGAACTTTCCGAGGCCGATTTCGAATCCACGGCGCTGAAGGTGGCCGTGGCGGCGCTGAAGTTCGCCGACCTCTCCAACTTTCGCGGCACCTCCTACGTCTTCGACCTCGACCGCTTCTCCAGCTTCGAGGGCAAGACCGGGCCCTACCTGCTCTATCAGGCGGTGCGGGTGAAGTCGGTGCTGCGGCGGGCGGCGGACGAGGGCGCGACGCCGGGGCCGATCGCGATCGCCGAGCCTGCCGAGCGCGACCTCGCGCTGGCGCTCGACGCCTTCGACCACGCCCTCGGCGAGGCCTACGACAAGAAGGCCCCGCATTTCATCGCCGAGCACGCCTATCGGCTGGCCGTCGCCTTTTCCAAGTTCTACGCCGCCTGCCCAATCCTGGCCGCCGCGCCGCCGGTGCGCGCCTCGCGCCTGGCCCTGGCGACCGCGGCCCTCGCCCAGCTCGAACGGGCGCTGGATCTGCTCGGAATTACCGTCCCCGACCGAATGTAGCGTCCTTCTCCCGCAAGGGGAGAAGGAATTCGTGCTAGCGTCGGGCTCCTTCAGTTCGGAGCGCTGCGCGTGGCGGCTGCGAAGTATTGGGCGGCGTTCGGTTTCCTGGCCCTCGTCCCGGCCGGCTACTGGCTGGGCGGGGCCTGGACCTTGCTGCTGGTCGGCGCGCTGCCGCTGGCGCTGGTGGTCTGCGACGAGTGGCTGGGCGACGAAACCGTCCTGCCGCCGGGGCCGTCGCCCTACCGCCTGCTGCCCTGGCTCTACATCCCCGCCCAGATCGCCGCGACCGTCTGGGCCGGCTGGATCGTCGCCCAGCCGGCGACGCCGCTGCTCGAAACCATTGGCCTGACGCTCTCGATCGGCGTCGCGGCCGGCGTGTTCGGCTTCATCGCCGCGCACGAGATGGTCCACAGCCGCCATCCGGGCGAGCGCGTGTTGGGAACCGTCATGCTGGCGTTCATGCTCGACATGCCGTTCGCCATCGCCCACGTGCAGGGCCATCACCGTAGAGCCGCCACCCGCGAGGATCCGGCGACCGCCCGGCGCGGCGAGAACGTCTACGCCTTCATCGTCCGCTCGGTGGTCGGCCAGGCCCGCGAAGCCTGGACATTCGAGACCCGGCGCCTCGTCCGCGGCGGCCGCGCGCGATTCGGCCCCGGCAATCGGATGGTCGTCTACGCGGCGGTCGAGATCGCCCTGGTGGTCGCCATTGGGGCGCTGGGCTGGCGCGCGCTCGGCTTCTTCCTCGCCCAGGCGGCGCTGGCGATCTGTCTGCTCGAAGGCTTCAACTACATCGCCCACTACGGCCTGATGCGCCGGGCCGGGCCCGACGGGCGGCCGGAGCCGCTCAGGCCGCGCCATTCATGGAACACCCGCAAGCGCGCCAACAACGCGACCCTGTTCAACATGGGCCGCCACGCCGACCACCACCGCTTCTCCGCGCGGCCCTACCACGAGCTGGAAGTGCTCGAGGGCGGGGCCGAGCTGCCGTGCGGCTACGCCGGGGTGCTGCTGCTGGCGTTCATCCCGCCGCTGTTCATGCGGCTGATGGACACGCGCGCCGACGCGGCGATGGGCGCCCCGGCGCCAATGGAGCCGCTGCGCCAGGACGCCGCTTGACTCAGGCAGCCGGCTTGACCAGTTTCGCGCCAACTCTCGCGGGAGAGGCCGGGGTCCGCCCCGGCGCCGAAGGCGCAACCGCCCCGGAAACGCTCAGGCAAAAGGACCGCGCGGGCTGATGAACGCTGGAAAGAACCGCCGGGCCCTGGCGTAGGGGTCTGGACGGCGCGCCGAAGGAGCAAGGGCGGCCCACCGGGCCCACCCGAAATCTCTCAGGCCAAAGGACAGCGGGGGCGACAAACGGATGGGCCATGTCTGGCCCCTCCGCAACCGTCGCCGGAGTTGCATCGCCCCGTGTCCGATCAGGCGCTCAAGACCACGCCGCTCACCGACGCGCATCGCGCGCTGGGCGCCCGCATGACCGAATTCGGCGGCTACGAGATGCCGGTGCAGTACGCCGACGGCGTGCTGAAGGAACATCTGTGGACGCGCGAGCACGCCGGCCTGTTCGACGTCTCCCACATGGGCCCGTCGTTCCTGCGCCTGAAGCATCTCAGCGGCGACGCCAAGGCCGACCATGAGGCGGTCTCGGCTCTGCTGGAGCCGATCGTTTGCGCTGACGTGAAGGGGCTGAAGCGCGGCCAGATCCGCTACACCTTGCTGCTCAACGCGACGGGCGGCGTCGTCGACGACCTGATGGTCGCGCGGCCGGCCGGGGACGACGCCCAGGGCGTGCTGCAGATCATCGTCAACGCCGGAACCAAGGAGGGCGATTTCGCCCGCATCGCCGCCGCCGCCGGCGACGCCGCCGAGCTGGTCCGCGCCGACGACCGCGGCCTGATCGCGGTGCAGGGCCCCGAGGCCGAGGCGGTGGTCGCGGCGATCATCCCGGAAGTCGCCGACCTCTCGTTCATGACGCTGATCAACGCCCCCTATGACGGCGGGACGGTCGCAGTCTCGCGCTCCGGCTACACCGGCGAGGACGGCTTCGAGATCCTGGTGGAGGCCAAGAGCGCCCGCAAACTCTGGGACCGGCTGCTTCAGGACGAACGCGCCCGGCCGATCGGCCTCGGCGCCCGCGATTCGCTGCGCCTCGAGGCCGGCCTGCCGCTCTATGGCCACGACCTCGACGAGACCATCTCGCCGGTCGAGGCCGACCTTGGTTTCGCGCTCTCCAAGCGTCGCCGCCTCGCCGAGGATTTTCCCGGCGCCGCGCGGGCGATCGGCGAGCTGGGCGGCCATCTGACCCGCCGCCGGGTCGGGCTGCGCGTGCTGGAAGGCGCGCCGGCCCGCGAGGGCGCGGAGATCGTCGGACCGGACGGCAGTGTCGTCGGCCGCGTCACCAGCGGCGGCTTCTCGCCCAGCCTCGGCGCGCCGATCGCCATGGGCTATGCGCCGCCCGAGCTGGCGGAGCCAGGCGCGAAGCTCGGCGTCATCGTGCGCGGCAAGCGGCAGGCCGCCGAGGTCGTCGCGCTGCCCTTCGTTCCCCATCACTATCGCCGCAAGGCCTGAGACAAGGAAGACCGGATGCGTTTCACCAAGGATCACGAGTGGGTTGAGGAATCCGGCGGCGTCGCTGCGATCGGCGTCACCGCCTAT
>Ga0302311_10003955_pt1 | contig 16082 bp, 17 predicted proteins | sample III_Palsa_N1_3_FD_200449 | JGI IMG/M metagenome (GOLD analysis project Ga0302311, IMG submission 200449) | Peat permafrost microbial communities from Stordalen Mire near Abisko, Sweden - III_Palsa_N1_3 | ecosystem: Environmental > Terrestrial > Soil > Palsa > Peat permafrost | place: Sweden... | reverse complement strand
GTTGCAAACGAAAATGATACTTCAGATCGTAGAAGCGCATGCCAGTACAGCCAGCCTCAAGGACGCGCTGGGCGAGCGCGTCCGTACAGAGAAGAGCTCCGTCGAGATTCTTATCGGAAAACAGTTCATCCTTCGGAACGGCATCCGACCGCAGGTGGAGGTTCCTGGCTGGCGAATCGATGATTGGCGGAGTGAAAAACTCGACGGACAGCTTCCAATTCAATACGTCGTCCTCAACTAGCGGCGCCATGATCTGGTAGTTCTTCGAACGGGGCAGTGGCGCTGACCAGCTGGCGTCGACGTCGAAGTATCTGGCGGTTGACGCGTCGAGCGCCATCACCTGCCGGAATCGTTCGGAGACGAAATAGCAACCGTCTGATTCAAAGTAGTCCTCATCGAAATCTTCAACTCGCAGCTGGAGATGGGCAGGCGGAATGGGTTCCTGCCTGCTCCGCCAGAACCGAGAGAGCGCGAAGACTTCATCTCGATTAAGCAGGTGCTGGTCTCTCAGAATAATACCTTCGAGCGTGACCTTGCCTGGGGTTCTTAGTTTTCGATGACAGGCTAGCGATTGAGTAAGGACCCAGATGTCCATCAGACACCGACCCGCATAAATTCACCGTAATATCCGTCATATATTCTCGCCTTTTGAATGTAGCTTGTATTTCTTAATATTCTGATCGCTTGTTCCGGCGTTATTGGTTTTTGCGCCATAAATTCTTGCCCCGCTATCACACGCGTTGCATCGCGATCATATTTATCATGCGACGCATTGTGTATCGGCAAGAACCCACCCATCCGGGCCTGCTCGGCAGCATTGCGGGGCAGCTCCATCAGGTTGCTCGGGTCGTTAACTTTCCAGTCAGCTAGCTCTGCTAATTTAACGAGATACAGTTTATCCCTCCACACATTCGCTGGAATGAGATGGTGGACGGCAACATTGCTGTTCAGGTCAGTTTCAGCAATGACCGCCGCGCGCGCTGACGCGCTGGTCGTTTGGTATTTGCGATCAACACCTTTAGGTCTCGCGCTCTGATAGACGTAGTCGGCAACGCCCGCATTGGCGGCCTGGATGATCATTTTGAATGAATTCAGGTCGGGTTTTTTACCGAACAGGGCGTCGGGGTGGAACAGTACGTACCGCATTACCGCCTCGGCGGCGGCGTCGAGCCCCGGTCCGTTGTTTGGTGCGTCGGACACTGGTGCAATGAAATGGATCGCCCAAACATAAGCGGCCGCCGCCATGACTTCGGACCGCTGGGTTGGATCGAGTCCAAATCGCGCAATCGCGCCTTCTAGCTGATCGTGTGCATTCCGCACCTCCAAGTTGTGCAGAAGTTTTACCCCAAATACCAACAGCGCGGCCTGAGCTGCAGCTGCGGCGCCGGCAGGTATCGTGATCGGCCGGACGACGCCTGGGTAGCCGACGGCGACCGCCGCCGTGTTGACGTGGACCAGCAAGCCTCTATCGACCGGGTGACGACTGTAGGTGTCGGCGCAATCAGATGCGTCCGTAGGCGTTCCACCAGCGCCCCCGCCGTCCGTAGTCCATTGGCCGCCTCCAGCTTGACCGCTCGGAACGCGCGGTTCGTTTCGCCATGCATCTCCCCGCTTTTCGAGGTCGGCGATCTCAGCAAGCTTGATCATGGCCTCGGCGTTCAGTTCCGGCAGGCCGAGCTTCACGGTCTCGATTCCCGCCCGGCCGACATCGCCAGCATCGATCCATCCCGCAGCCCGATGCAGGCCTCGATGAATTCGCTGGACGGTCTCATCGGGCTGCGGTCCGTAGGCGCTCTTCAAAACGTCGCCAAGGTCACCGAGTGACAGCACGTCGCAACGACCCGGACCCTCGCCATCCAAGTTGAGACGGGCAAGGTCTACAGCGCCAAGGGCCACGCCCTGCTGATCACACGCAAGTCCCGCCTCGCCGCGCGTGACGAGCCGATACGAGCGACGCACCTCGAAATTCATTCAGGAATTTCCATTCATCGTTTGCGGGGCGATGTTCACGAGAACACCTGTAGAACAAAATAGCAACATTGTCAAACCATTTTTCTCGGGCCTTCCTGCGAAGGCGCTTATTTTGCGCGCCCGCCAAACCGCATGCCGAGCCTGCTTTCGCGTGTCCGGCCGTCCTTAAGGACGGCGCCAAAGACGCCGGCGCGAAGCGCCCGGCAACGCCCGGCCCTAACCGGTCCTCGAAAAGTCATTCCATTACACGGATTGAGGGAGAACTGGCGGCTCGGCGCGCTCAAGGCCGCTATGCGCCACCGACGTTGGCTTCACGCCCGAGAGCGGACCCTGCCAAGGTCCGCAATGGGGGGACCCGGCCCTTCGTGCGATGTCTGGAACTGGACATTCGCCCATTTGTCCGGGAGCCAGACGCCGCGAATGACGGCCGAGGGGGTGAACGGATATCGGACTTAGGCCTGAGGTGGAGGTTAGTCGGCTGAGCAATCTGCTTGTGGGCCGACATCGCGCTCGGCCAACCGCGGCAACGCCTCCACGAGAACCTTTATCATGAGTTGGGGATCGGTTCGCAGTGCAGGAGGCTCGCCAAAGACGGCGATCCACAGGCCCACGATCTCACCAGCTTCTCGGTCAACGCTCATTTCGTAAGCCCTCTATCCGGCTAACTCATTGCGCCCCGCCAGGTTGCTGGTGAACGCCGCGCTAAGCACGTCGGCGGCCGCAACCGCAAGGCTTGGGCCGTGCGTATCCTATCCTGGCGCAAGCAGAGCGGCTTATTGGAACGGCCTGCGGCATGGGCCTGGGTTGGGCCTGGCCCGACTAGTTGAACTTGTATCCAGCTTGGAAGAACACGGTCGAGCGATAGACTGCGTATTTTTCGAATTCGCCCGATCCGTCGGTCAGACCGACCCTGGTGTCCAGCTCGGAAAATCGTCCGCCGACGCCCAGATTAAACCGCGGCGTGACGGCATAGCTCAGGATATTCTCTATCTGCACGCCGTTGCCATCGCCAACGCCGTCGATGACGCCTGGGGCGAGTACGTGGTCGTTCTGACTGTTTTGGTCGGCGCGAAGGAAGGCGGCCTCGCCGCTCAAGATCCATTTGTCTCCGAAATAGAGCTCGGCGGTCAGTCCAACCCGAAAGCCGCGATACAGATCAGTCTCCTTGATGTCGAGTTGGCCTGGGCCAACCTCGCCTAGTGAGCAGATCGTTGAGGCCGCCAACTGGTTGCAACCCAGCGCCTTGAACGCTTCGTGCCAGTAGCTGTAGCCGCCAAAGCCGCCCAGGGTATAGCCCAGTGATCCAAACGGGGTGTCCATTTGTTTGTGGTCGAGAATGTCATAACCAAGATCAAGGGTGAGATAGTCCAGGCTGCCCGGCAGGCTGCTCGTCACGGTGCGTGAGTAGGGATTGGTAAGCGGCGGAAACTCCCTGTCATACGCCTTGCCGGTGGCCAGCGAGCCGTCGCCGATAACCCCTTTGAGGAAGAAGTGGCTCGGGTGATCCACCCGGAAATAGATCTCCCCGGCGTCGGCGGCGCCACTGTAATAACGCAGCCCCGATACCTTGCCGGCGCCGGGTGTGATCAGATTGTACTCGGTATTTCCGGTCGACAGCGCATAACGCACTCCGCCCTGCACCGTGAAGTCGGAAAAGATGGTCGCCGGCGTGAAGTCGGCTGCCAGGCTTGGTCTGGCCAACGCGATCAGGCCGGCAAAGCCGACCGCGGCTAGAATGAGTTTCATGGTCGCATTTAGCCCAAGATAGGTGATGAGCTGTGCTTTAGAGCGACTGGGCATTCAAGGCGTGATTGCCCGGATTCCCAGGACGCTGCATATTTGGCACAATCGCGGCGTTGAAGCTTCGGCGTCCCGGCCGCCTTTCCTCCGCTGAAGCCAGACCGAGGTCAGCTTTGGGTAGGACCCAGACCTCTCCCCAGACCCGGAGCCGGGCGCTGCCCAGGTCGCCAACAATCGGGCTGATCTCGCCAAGCCAAGAGAAAGGCCCCCGGCAATACCGGGGGCCCTGCTCACCGAGAGCTTCCACAGCTGGCCGCCCCGGCTAGCTATGACGCGTCGGCTCGCTTCACCGTGGCGGCGTCGAGGCGGCGCCGGCGACGGCGCCCGTGCCGCCACCGATGGCCGCGCCAGTCGCCGCGCCCGGGGCGCAGCCGATGGGAAGAGTCACGACGCATCCAATAGCGGCGCCAATGGCCGCGCCCGTCGCACCGCCCGCCACGGCGCGTGCGCCGGGATCCGCCCGCCAATTCCCGTCTCTATCATACCATCCACGGTCGTCGGACGGATCATTTAGCCAGCGGACGTCCTGCTGATGAGCGTCATACCAGCCGCCGTCGTGAACGATAATCGCCTGGTCTGACGGGTAGGCGTACCGATGATGAACGCGCCAGCACTCATTGTACTGATTGCACGCAACATATACTGGATCCGCGACAGCGGGGGTGGCGACTAGCGAGCCGCCACTGATAACGGCCAAGTATGACCCAAGGCCGAGCGCGGCTGTGAATATGCGCATAACGACGTTCCTTTCCTGACAACTTCGTCACAAACGAGGAGAGGAGACGAATGGTTCCGCGAACATTTCTCCGACCGCAACCGCAGATCAGAGACTAGCGATTTTATTGTCAAGCTGCTCGTAGAGTAAGAATTGAGACGGGCCAAATACGGTTTCGGCGCAATCGCCGGAGGCGGATGCTGTGCGACGATCGGGAGAACCGGGACAGGTTATGTGATCACCGCAGGGAGACAGATCGCCGAGGCGTTGCGGGCGCTGGCCCATGGCGGGTGGCGACGAAATGCCGGCGCATCGCGCCTATGCCGAGGTGATCGAGGAACGGTTCAGGCTACAGGCCGACGGACGTCGGCCTCTAGCGCCGCATAGTCGGCGTGGCCGGTGATCGGGGTCACGGTGGCGGCCCACATCTGGTCCATGCGCAGAGAGAGTTCCGGGCTGATCACCTCCCGATGACCGCCCACGCCGCCCTGCCGCACCTTAGCCGAGTCGCTGCCCGGCGGCAGGCCGGCGCGAGTCTCCGACAGCCGGCGCACCATGGCTTCATCGAAGCGATCCTTGTGGGCCAGCATGTAATCGATGGACGATCGATCCAGGGTCAGGGTCAGCAGGGCGTCGTTCAGAGGAATGCCGCAGAACGCCGCCAGGCGCCGCACGGCGCATTCGGCGTCGATGATCATATGTTCGTAGGACAGCAGCAAAACGTCGGGATTGTCGCGCTGGCCCCACCAGGACAGCAGATGCGCCCAATACCCTTCGCCCTTGGCGGCGGCCTTGAACCAGGTCTCGGCGAAGACCTCCACGCCGACCGCGCCGGGCTCCAGGACCCAGCCCTCCATGAATCGGTGCATCGACACCAGCGCGTCCTTGGGCTCGCGCAGCGACACCACATAGCGCGCGCCCTTGGGGATCTTGTCCCAGGCCAAGTGACTCTTGAAGCCGCGCGGCGCGGCCCGCTGCGGCGCGTCCAGGTCGATCCCGAGCAGGCGGGAGGTCTCGATCCACGGCACGACCCGCGATATGTCGTCGAAGTCCATGTCGCCGCCGGTGCGCAGAGTGTGAAACATCTGCTGAAGCCAGGTCGTGCCGCACTTGGCGTAGGGCGAGATGACGATGTCGCTTGGCCTGGGTCGGTAGTCGGCGATCGCGCCCGCCTCGTCCGCGTCGCCCATCCGCGCGTCGGCCTCGTCCATTTCCGCGAGGCTGCGCGCCCGGCGCAACGGCTGTTCATCCATGTCCGCCTCCCCGCTGCGCGCGGCGAACCGCGCCGCGAGTTTCACCGAGGCGCGGCGCCGGAGCAACGGGTCGCATAGACTCCCCACCCCAGAAAAACTCACACGACGACGGTCTACCCACTCGAAGCGCGCCGGCAGCAGCCTCGGGCGAGCCCATCCTCACCGAGCCCCCCTCACCTCCACGGCTCCGGAAACGCCATCCGCGCCAGGCCCCGCACCAGGCTGACCACCCCGCCTAGCGTCAGGCCGAGGACGGTGCAGGTCACCATGGGAACGAGCGCCAGGGAACGCCCGTCGCTGAAGCTTTCCATGCGCGTGATGAACTGGGCCGCCGTGTCGACCCGCACCGCGGCGGCAATGGGCGAAAGGGTCCATATCCAGGCCATCATCGCCACCGTCGCCGCGCCGCTCGCCACCTCATAGGCGCCGAGCAGCGGCACGGCCCTGGGCCGAGCCAGGATCAGGGCGCCGCTGGCGATGATCGCCGCGCCGTAGGCCAGCACCGGCCAGAACAGCATGGCCTTAAAGGCTGCCCAATCCACGGCCGCCAGTGCGCCGGGATCCAGGCCCGCGGTCCGCAGTTCGCCGGCGTTGCGGGCGACGCCGAAGTTCAGCACCCCGATCCACCACAGCAGGAAGATCGAGCCATAGGCGATCATGCCGATGCCCCGTCCCGCGGTGGCGCGCACCCGCGGCGGGGCGCCCGCCACCCGTTTGGCGCGGTCGCCCAGACCATCGAGATTAAAGAAGGCCAGGCTGAGGTAGCGCAGGTCGCGCACGCGCCACTGGTTCAGCCGCACCGCGACGCCGAAATAGTCCAGCAGCCAGGCCGCGATGGTAGCGCAGCCGATCACCGTGATGAGGGTGTTGACGCCGGAATTTATGGCGCGGCCCAAGGCCGCGCCGACATTGCCGCCGACGAGGGCCGAGATCACGAACACCAGCGCCGAGGTCGCCAAGCCGATGCCGACCGCCACCTTCACGCCGAACACCCAATAGGGATAGAGCGCCGGGCCGACCACATATTGCGGACCCGGACGATATCGGGCAGCGACCACCAGCGGATGGCCCAGCTCACGCAGGGACGCCTCTGTCTCATCATCCGTGAGCAGACGACCGAGTTCCGCCTCGCGCCCCTCGATCTGTGTCAGGATCGTATCCTTCAGTTCGGCGACGATGTCGTCCCGCTGCTCCCCAGGCAGGAGCAGGCCGACGAGGCGCAGGTATTCGTCCACGAGGTTCATGGCGGACTCCATCAGGGTTCGATGATTTTTTCGAGGGAGACGCTGATCCGCCGCCACTCCTCGAGCAGCCGGCGCAGCATCGCCTCGCCGTCCGGCGAGAGGCGGTAGAAGCGCTTGTTGCGCTTGTCCTCCTCACGCCATTCGCTGACCAGCAGCCCCTGCGATTCCAGCCGCCGCAGCAGCGGATAGAGGGTGCTTTCCTCCATCTCCAGCCCGTCGGCGGCGAGGGCCTGACGCAGGGTGTAGCCGTAGCGCTCCTGACGCAGCCGGGCGAGCACGCCCAGGGTGAGCGAACCGCGTCGCAGCTCCATCCGCAGGCTGTCGTAGAGGTCGCCTTCTGCGCCCATGCTGGGCAAGCTCCATGCCGCATAGTGTGTGTCATACAGTGTATGGCGCCCAGGCAGCGGGATTGTCAAGACGCACAAAAAAACCCTCTCCCCACTCTGTGGCGCGAGGGTTCAACCGCCGCTACCGCCCCGGCGCGTTCTTCGCCACATAGAGGGTGCACCGCGGAGGTGCAGCGCGCGCGCCGGCATCACAAGCCCCAGCGCCACCCCTACCATCGCCGCAAACGCCCAGGTCACCCTGCCCATCGCCCAGCTCCCGATCCCGCGGGTAGCGGACAGGTTCGACGGTGACGCTGGACCCTTCAGACCCAACTCGGCCTGAAAGCGCCGTTCATGCGGGGCATCTACGGTGAAGATTGGCGCTCACGCCGCCGCCAACCGCAGTATCTCCACGACGTCCCCCGGCCCGGTGATCGGGCGCGGGTTGGCGCGGACGCCTCGGTCGGTCATGGTGTGCTCGGCGATGGCCTGGAACTGGTCGGGGCTGATGCCGACCGCGGCGAGGGTGGTGGGCAGGCCGAGGCTGTGGGCCAGCGCCTTGATCGCCTCGGCGGCGGGCAGGTCCGGGCGGCCGAGCAGGCTGGCCACCAGCGCCTGGCGCTCCGGCTGCACGCCCGCGTTCCACGCCACCACCGCCGGCAGGATCACGCAGGAGGTCAGGCCGTGCGGCACGCCGTAGGTTCCACCCAGGGTGTGGCCGATGGCGTGGCTGGCGCCGAGGCCCTGGCCCGCGCCGGCGCCCGACATGGCCAGCCACATGCCGATCTGGCATTCCAGCCGCGCGTCCAGATCCTCCGGGCGCTCGCACGTCGCCGCAAGCCCCGCCGCCAATGTCTTCAGGCCGGCCTCGGCCAAGGCGTCGGCGTAGGGCGCGCGCAGCCTGGCGCAGAGCTGTTCCACCGCATGGTCTACCGCCTTCATACCGGTGGAGAACCAGAGCTGCGGCGGGGTCGAGCGGGTCATCGCCGGATCGAGCACCACCGCGCGGGGCGCCAGGAGCCGGTGGGCGTAGCCTTCCTTAGCGTGGCGGCCCGCGTCGGTGACGCCGGCGAAGGGGGTGAATTCCGCGGCCGACAGCGTGGTGGGAACCGCGATCATCCGCACGCCCACGGGCAGCATGCTGGCGTCGATGCGGTCCGCGCCAGGTCCAGCGCGCAGGCGGCCCAGGTCCTCGGCGCTGTCGACCCCGGCCCATAGCGCCAGCTGCATCACCTTGGTGGCGTCGATCACCGACCCGCCGCCGACCGCGACCAGCAGGTCCGCCGCCACGCGCCGCGCCTCCGCCGCGCCGGCGATGACGCCCTCGCGCGGGGAGTGGGCGGAAATGCTTGAGAACATGCCGACACAGAGCGGGCCGAGCGCCTTGGCGAGGCTCTCGGCGAGGCCGCCGGCGCCGGCCAGGGAGGCGGTGGTGGTGATCAACAGCCGGCTGGCGCCGAAGCTCTTGGCCAAGCCCGCGACAACCTCGGCGGCCGGGCGGCCATAGATCACCTGCTCCTGCAGGCTGTTGCGATGGGTTCCGCTCAGCATGTCGTCGCTCCGCCTTGGGCCGGGGGCGACACCCTAATCCAGCGCCGCGGCGCCGCCTATGGCGCGTCCGCCAGCGCCGACCCGTCGAGGCGCCGCCCACCGCGCCGAGGCGCGCGCGCCGTTCGCCAACGCGTCCCGCCGGTTGGCGGGGCGAACCACCTTGGCCTCCAGAACGAACATCATCGCCAGCGCCAGGAAGGCAGCGCCGATGACGTAGAGGACAAGCGGAACAAGGGTCACCGTTGCATACCCGGCAAGAGCCACCCGGCGGGTGATGATGACCGGTGACCTATCGCGCCTTGCGACAAAGGTTCCATTCGCGCCGGGCGGCCGACGCATCAACGCGGGATAAACGCGCCGTTTCGTGGTAGGCTGGACCATGTCCGATCCATCCGACACTCCGCCCGGCCAACCCAGGTCGACCACCGAAGCCCTCGCCGAGTTGGTGGCGAAACGCAAGGCCGCGCTGGCCCAGGCGGCGAAGAGCGGCCCACGCGGGGGCTCCCGCGAGCCTGAGCGCACCGCCGCGGCCCGATCGGCGTCCAAGTCCAAGCCGGCCATGCGCAAGTAGGCGCGGCGATGTCCAAGGCCTCCTTAAGACGCCTGATCGACCTGCCCGGCGTGCGCGCGCTGGAAGGCAAGGCGCTGATGAACTCGCGCTACGCCGACGCCGACGCGCGCGACCAGTTCGGCGAGATCGACGAATGCTCGCGCGCGATCTTCGGCCTGACCGCCGACGAGGCCGACGATGTTCCCCGCCCCGAGGGCTGGGACCGGATCGAGCGCAAACCCGTGCGCGAGCAGATCATCGCCTTCGAAGCCGAAGGCTGGGACGTCACCGACGACAAGCTGCGCCCCCTTCGCATGCTGGAACACTTCAACGTCCAGCTCTGGCTCGCCCTGCGCTGTGTGGCGGGAACCTTGCCGACGGTGGTCGAAGAAGAACCCGACCACGGCGCCGCGAACCTGGCCGCCGAAGTGAAGCGGTTCCAGCGCGACCGGCGGTAGGGCGACCGCAAGTCTATCCCGGCCTCGCCCCGAGCAGCGACGCCGAGGTCGTCACGAACCCTAGCCCGCGCTCGACATTGTAGAGGGTCGCCTCGGTGCAAAACCCCGGCGAACGCGTCGCCGCGCAGTCCTCCACCAGCACGCAGTCATAGCCCAGACAATGGGCGTCCATGAGCGTCGCGTAGACGCACTGATCCAGATTGACGCCGGCGAACAGCAGCGTTTGCGCGCGCAGATTGCGCAGCACGCTGTCCAGTTCGGTGTCCCAGAATCCGCTGAGGCGGAACTTGTCGATGTGAATGTCGGACGGTTCCGGCACCAATCCCGCGATGATCGCCGCGTCGCTGCTGTCCTTGTCGAGGATCGGCGGGATCGGACCGCCCTGGCGATGAAACGGATGGATCACCCCCGGCGCCTGATTGAGCTTGTCCGGCCGGTTGCCCCAGTTGAGCCAGATCACCGGCACATCGCGCTCGCGCAGATGCGGCAACAGCTCCTGCAAGGGCCGGATCGGCTGGGCGGTCGGCGCCGCGGACTCGCCGGGCCGAAGCCGGCAAAACAGATCCTGCATGTCGATGACGATCATCGCCGTCGCCGCCAGATCGAGGATCACATCGCCGCCCCGCGCCGCGACCCGCACCGCACGCCGCGCCCGCTCGCCCCGCGATATGTCGATCGCATCGGAGAGAATGCGCCACTGATTGCCCGCCGCACTGCCAAGGTTCATGCAAGTGTCCTTTCGCCAATCAAGCTTGCACACCTGCGCAAGCTCACAGAAATTACGGCGACAAAGCTTTAGCGTTTGGACGCCATAGGCGTCAGGCCAGCAATCTGGCCTGTTGTCCCTGCCTGGCGATCAGCGAGACCGCCTTCTTGTCGAAGGAGACGAAGGTTTCGCCGCCAAGCCAGGCGCCTTCGTAGGCGATCAGGCCATCGGCGAAGTCGCCGCCCGCCTTGAGCGTCGCCAATCCGGCATCGACCGCCGGGCGATTGGCGACGACCTTGCCGGCATCCAGCAAGGCTTCGATGGCTGCGGCGATGTCGTTCCGATTGAAATCATAGACCTGGCGCAGCACCCAGACGAACTCGCACAGACAGGGCAAGGAGACCGCGATCACCTCGGCCTCTTCGAGCAGCGCGGTGGCGGCCAGGGCCTGCCTTTCGTCGTCCTGAACCACCGTGCGAACCAGAACGTTCGTATCGACGGTGATTTTCACACCTTGCCGGCCCAGCCAGCCGCCGCCGCGTCGTTGATTTCATCGAGGGTCGCGACCTTCTTGGTCTTACCGGCCAGTAGTCCCACGAACCCACCGATGGTTCCCGCAGGCCGCGCCGCCTTGAGCGCCACCCGGCCATCCGGCAACTTGTCCAATTCGATCTTCTCGCCCGGCCGAATGCCGAGATGCTGCAGCACGTCCCGCCGGAACGTGACCTGTCCCCGAGCGGTAACCTTCAAAGTGGTCATGGCGTGACTCCTCGTGAAGCACGACCATATGGTAATGCAGAAACGCATTACAGCGAATTTGCCGCCGCCCGCCCCTAATCCAGCGCCGCCACGCCGCCCAACCCTCGCAGCCGTCCGGCCATGTCCATGCCGTAGCCGACCAGGAAGCGGTCGGGGGCGTCCCAGCCGATGAAGTCGGGTTCGATGGCGCGGGGGAAGGTGATGGGTTTGCGGGCGAAGACGGCGGTCAGCACCTGGCTGGCGCCGGATTCGCGCATGATCCTGGCCGACTCCGCCAGCGACAGGCCGGACTCCACCACATCATCCACCAGCAGCACCTTACGGCCCTGCACCGGCCGCTGCAGGCCGGCGCGGATCTGCACCACCCCGGTGGTGGTGCGGCCGTCGGCGTAGGAGGAGACCCACAGGGAGTCGAACAGGGGATTGCGGCCCCGGCGCGCCAGGGCGCGGGAGAGGTCGGCGGCGAACCAGATGCCGCCGGTGAGCATGCAGACGAAGACGCCGTCGTCGTCGATTCGCGGCGCGATGGCGTCGGCCATGGATTCGACGATCGCCGCGACCTTGTCGTCCGACAGGATCACCGTCGGCGCGACGCCGCGCTCAGCCATGCCCGACGTCGCCGTTCGGCAGGGCGTAGGGCGAGGTCTTGGGCAGGGGCGTGGCGTCCTTGACCCCGCTGGGCACGCTGACCGCCGAGGGCGCTGTTGTCCCGCGCAAGGCCGCGGCGGCCGGCGTGGGCGTCGCGGCGCTGGTGCTGATGCGGGTCTGAGCGGGCGCCGGCATCGGCGGCGCGGGCTTGCCAGCGGCAGTGGGCCGCTTGCTGTCCAGCACGAAGGCGATCTCCACATTGGTGGCGCTGACCGGCGGGTCGAGCACATCGACCGAGAAGTGGCGCGAGACGCCGGGCGGGATGCGCGCGCCGTCGGGGTCGGCGATCTGGGTGGCGACGACGCGGCCATCGGGGGCGAGCAGGCTGATGCGCAGGGGTGGGGCGACCACCGGCTTGCCGCGAATGTTGCGCAAGGCGCCGGTGATGGTCAGGGCGGCGTGGCCGTCCTTCAGCATCGGCTGGGCGTGCTGGTTTTCGATGTTCAGCCCCACCAGGTTCACCGGCAGGCCGGCCATGGCGTAGGCGCCGGCGGCGCGGGGGAAGATCTGTGAGATGTCCTGGCGCAGGAACACCGCCGCGCCGATCAGCACCGCGAACCCGCCGGCCAGCCCGGCCCAGACCACGCCCGTGGCCGCGGCCTCGCGCTCCTTGGCCCGGGTCTGGGCGCGGGCGCGGAAGACCTTGGGCAATTCCTCGGCAGGCAGGTCGCTGGCGGCGACCGTGGCGGCCCCCGCCGCAAGGCCCGTCTTGCCGTAGTCATCGCCGATCGCGCCGATCTCCGGCGTCGAGTCCAGTTCCAGCGGCCGTGTCTCGGGCTTGGCGGTCCACCGGTTGCCGCAGGAGGCGCAGCGAACCTCACGGCCGTTCGGGCCCACGCGCGCATCGTCCACGAAATACCGGGTGGCGCACTCTGGACAGGTCAGTATCATGGTCGGCGAATCTGTGTCATTGCGCGCTCTCATCTGGAGGTCGCCGATTTCGCCCCTCATGTCCAGAACCGCCGCCATCTGAATCGAGTGCGGGCCAAGCCCACGTTAGAGCCGCCCATGGCGTCACCGTCACATGAACAGCCGGGGGCTCCAGAAGAGCCGGTGGTCCGTTTCGATGGCGTGGGCCTGCGCTATGGCCGCGCGCCGGAGGTGTTGAAGGACATCTCGTTCGCCCTGCAGCCTGGGTCATTCCATTTCCTCACCGGCGCGTCCGGCGCCGGCAAGACCTCGCTCCTGCGGATGATCCAGCTGGGCTTGCGGCCAACGCGGGGCCTGATCCGTCTGTTCGGGCACGATCCCGCCACGATGCGGCGCTCGGAGCTGCCGCTGATGCGGCGTCGGATCGGCGTGGTCTATGCGGACCGGCAACTGCTCGATCATCTGAACGCCTTTGACAACGTCGCCCTGCCGCTTCGTCTGGCCGGGCGGCCCGCGGCCGACTATACCGCCGATGTGGTGGAATTGTTGGCCTGGGTTGGTTTAGGCGAAAAAATGGACGCCTACCCGGCCGCTCTTTCCGGAGGCGAGCAGCAGAGGCTGGCTATCGCCAGGGCGGTGGTGAACCGGCCGGACATCCTGCTGGCCGACGAGCCCACCGGCAATGTGGATCAGGAGATGGCCCTGCGCATCCTGCGCCTGTTCGTGGAGCTGAACCGCCTGGGCTCGACCGTGCTGATCGCCAGCCATGATGAAGATCTGGTGGCGCGGTCGGGGCGGCCGGTGATGCACATCGCCAATGGGCGGCTCGGGCTCTTCCGCGAGGCCGGCGAATGAGCGCCCAATCCAATGCGGGGGCCGCTACCGCCGCCAAGCGAAAGCCCGCGCCGCTACTGCCGCCGGAGGATGCGCGGGACGGCGCCCTGGTGTTCGTGGTCGCGGTGCTGTGCTTCCTCGCCTGCCTGGCGGCCGTGGCGGCTCTGGGCGCCAATCGCGCCGCCAACGGCTGGCGCACCCAGCTGATCGGGTCGGCGACGGTGATCGTGCGGCCCACGGCCAGCGAAACCGCCGACGCCGCCGCCGAACGCGCGGCCGAGGCGCTGTCGGCGATTCGCCCCGGCGTCACCGAAGCGGCGGTGCTGGAAAAGGAAAAGGCCGAGGCCCTGCTGGCGCCCTGGCTCGGCTCCGGCGACGTGCTGGAAGACCTGCCCGTGCCGCGCCTGGTCAGCGTCGACCTTGATCCCAAAGCCCCCGCCACGGTCGCCGTCATGGACAAGGCGCTGAAGGCGGCGGGGGTCGACGCCACCATCGACGATCACAGCCTGTGGCTGAAGGATGTGCTGCACGCCGGCCTGATGGCCAAGATCGCCGCCTTGGGCGCGGCGGCCCTGATCACCGCCGCGGCGGCCGCCGTCATCGCCTTCGCCACCCGCGCGGGCCTCGCCGCGCGAGGTGACCTGGTCAATGTGCTGCACTTCGCCGGGGCGGAGGATGGATACATCGCCGGGCTGTTCGAGATGCGGTTCGCACGCATGGCGGCGCTGGCGGGCTTGCTCGGCGCGGGCGCAGCGGCGATGATCACCGTGGCGGCGCGGCTGTTCGGCGGCGGCGCGGGCCTGACGCCCGTCCTGCCGCTGGCCTGGTCGGACCTTCTGGTCCTGCCGGTCTGTCCCGTGGTCGCCGGCCTGGTTGCGGCGGCGGCTGCGCGTTTCACGGCCTTGGCCCTGTTGAAGGAGACGGTGTGAGAGCGGCGGCGACCATCCTGGGGCTACTGGTGGTGATCTGGACCATCGGCCTGTTCGGCTTCGCCGGCCGGGTCGACCGCTCGACGCCGGCCGCCGATCCGCCGGTCTCGGATGGCGTGGTGGCGCTCACCGGGGCGTCCGACGCGCGAATCGAGGCGGCGATGCAGTTGCTGGAGAACGGCAAGGCCCGGCGGATGCTGGTCTCCGGCGTCAATCCCAAGGCCAGCCGCGCCGACATGCGCACCGTGGCCCAGGCGCAGCGGCGCATCTACGACTGCTGCGTCGACCTGGGCTATCAGGCCACCGACACGGTCGGCAACGCCCGCGAAACCGCCCACTGGGCCGACGCCGAGGGTTATCACTCGCTGATCCTGGTGACCTCCGACTTCCACATGCCGCGCGCCCTGCTGGAGCTGAAGGCGGCGATGCCGGACGCGGTGATCACCCCCTATCCCATCCGCACCACAGACCTGGACGCCCACCACTGGTGGCGCAGCCGCGACGGCGTCCGCCGCATGATCTTCGAGTACAGCAAGTATGTGGTCATCCTGGCGCGGACCGAGATCACCAAGCTCGCGCCCGGGCGACGCCACACGCCGGACGCGCCAGGCTGGAACCGGACCGCCAACACATGATCCTTGTCCGGTCGCTGCTGTTCATGATCGCCTTCTATGCCTGGTCGGTGTTCATGGCCCTGGCCATGCTGCCGACGGTGATCGCGCCGAGGCGGTGGATGATCGCCTGCTTCCGGTTCTGGGGGCGCGGCATCTATTTGATGCTGGCGGTCATCTGCGGCATCAGGGTCGAGGTCCGTGGACAGCATCTGATTCCCCAGGGCGCGGCCCTGGTCGCGCCCAAGCACCAGTGCATGTTCGACGTGTTCAGCCAGTTTGTCTGGCTGCCCGACTCCTGCTGGGTGATGAAGAAGGAGCTGATGTGGATTCCCTTCTTCGGCTGGTATGCGCTGAAGACGCGGATGATCATCGTCGACCGGGAGGGCCACGCGGCCGCCCTGAAGCGGATGGTCAAGGACGCGCTGGCGCGGTTCGCGGATGGCCGCCAGCTGGTGATCTTCCCTGAAGGCACGCGCGGCGCCCCCGGGGCGGCTACGGACTACAAGCCCGGCGTCGCGGCGCTGTACCGCGAGCTCGGCGTGCCGTGTGTGCCGGTGGCGACCAACTCCGGCGTCCACTGGCCGGCTCACGGCTTCCTGCGCAAGCCCGGGACCATCGTGTTCGAATTCCTCGAGCCGATCCCTCCCGGCCTGAAGCGCGCGACCTTCATGGAGACGCTGAAGACGCGGATTGAGACGGCGTCCAACGCGCTGTTGGCCGAGGGGCTGTAGGGGCGCTGCAATAGAGGAGTGCGTCCTTCGAGACGCCCTTCGGGCTCTTCAGAATGACTAGAGCGAGTTGGGATTAGGTGACTCCATAGCCTGAGTTACGGAAGTAGTTTTGGCATTCGTCTG
>Ga0302311_10003952_pt1 | contig 16084 bp, 16 predicted proteins | sample III_Palsa_N1_3_FD_200449 | JGI IMG/M metagenome (GOLD analysis project Ga0302311, IMG submission 200449) | Peat permafrost microbial communities from Stordalen Mire near Abisko, Sweden - III_Palsa_N1_3 | ecosystem: Environmental > Terrestrial > Soil > Palsa > Peat permafrost | place: Sweden... | reverse complement strand
CGCCACGTCGAAATTGCGGGTGACGCCGGTGACCAGACCGTCCGCATGGCCGTGGGCGACCATCGAGGCGGCGAAGGAGTTGCGGTCCTGGTTGATCAGCCGCTGCACATCGCGGCGCAGATAACCGTGGCGCTGGAGCTTGGCGTAGAGGGTGTCGACGTACTGATCGTTACGATGCGACAGCCGGGCGTTGACGATCTCGATCCCGGCGGTTTCGGGATCGGTCCCCAGGGCGCGCATGTTCTGATGCACCAGCTCGACCCGGCCGCACAGGATGGGGTGGCCGAGGCCTTGGGCCTTGAACGCCAGGGCGGCGCGGATGACGCTGGGCTCTTCGCCCTCGGCGAACACGATCCGCTTGGGCGCCGCGCCCTGGACCACGCCGGTGATCTTCTGCTGGAAGGCGGCGGCGGGATCCAGCCTCTGCGCCAGGCTGGCGCGGTAGGCGTCCATGTCGGTGATCGGCTTGCGCGCCACGCCGGTGTCCATCGCCGCCTGGGCGATGAACGGCGGCACATACCAGATCAGCCGCGGGTCGAACGGGGTGGGGATGATGTAGTTTGGGCCGAAGGTCAGCCGCTCGCCGCCGTAGGCCGCCGCCACCTCGTCCGGCACGTCCTCGCGGGCCAGCTCCGCCAGAGCCCGGGCGCAGGCGATCTTCATCTCGTGATTGACACGCCGGGCGCGCACGTCGAGGGCGCCGCGGAAGATGTAGGGGAAGCCCAGGACGTTGTTGACCTGGTTCGGATAGTCGGATCGGCCGGTGGCGACGATGGCGTCGTCGCGGATCGCGTGCACTTCTTCCGGGGTGATCTCGGGATCGGGGTTGGCCATGGCGAAGATGATCGGCCGCGGCGCCATCGACTTGACCATCGCCGGAGTCAGGGCGCCCTTGACCGACAGGCCGATGAAGACGTCTGCGCCATTGATGGCTTCGGTCAGTGTCCGGTGGGGCGTATCGACCGCATGGGCCGATTTCCACTGGTTCATATCCTCCGTACGACCGCGATAGAGCACGCCCTTGCGGTCGACGGCGATGCAGTTCTCCGACCGGACGCCGGCGGCCTTGATCAGCTCGAGCGTGGCGATGCCCGCGGCGCCCGGGCCGTTCAGCACCACCTTCACGTCCTTAAGCTCGCGGCCGGTGATGGCGCAGGCGTTGATCAGGCCGGCGGTGGAGATGATGGCGGTGCCGTGCTGGTCGTCATGGAACACCGGGATGTCGAGCAGCTCCTGGCAGGCCTGTTCGATGATGAAGCACTCGGGGCTCTTGATGTCCTCGAGGTTGATGCCGCCGAAGGAGACGCCGATCGACTTGACCACCGAGATGATCTCGTCCTGGTCCTTGGAGTTCACCTCGATGTCGATCGAGTCCACATCGGCGAACCGCTTGAACAGGACGCACTTGCCCTCCATCACAGGCTTGGAGGCCAGGGCCCCGAGATCGCCGAGGCCAAGGATGGCGGTGCCGTTGGAGATCACGGCGACCAGATTGCCCTTCGAGGTGTACTCGTAGGCGCTGTCCGGGTCCTCGGCGATCCTCAGCACCGGCACGGCCACACCCGGTGAATAGGCCAGTGACAGGTCCGTCTGGGTCGCCATCGGCTTGGTGGCGTGCACGCCGATCTTGCCGGGCGTGGGCCAGCGATGGAAGGCGAGGGCTTCTTCGTCGGTGAAGGTCGGCTTTTCCGTGCTCATGACGGAGCTTCTACCCAGCGGGCCACCCTACGGCTAGCCGCCTATTTTCGTCGTCACGGCAAGGACGATGACGATGGCCGCCAGGAACGGCAGTTCGTTGGTCATGCGCCAGAACTTTTCCGAGCGGGTGTTGGTCCCCGCCTCGAACCGGCGGCGCGCCCGCGCCAGGAAACCGTGCCAGGAAACGAGGAATACGACGAAGGCCAATTTTACGATCAGCCAGGGATGCAGGAGGAAGCGCCAGCCGGCGCCGCGCATGTTGAGCCAGATCAGGGTGCAACCCAGCAGGACGACCAGGATCATCGCTGGATTGATGATGATGCGCAGCAGGCGCCGCTCGGCGTCCTTGAACACCTGGTCCATCTTCGAGCCCGGGTCCGCCTGCATGTGATAGACGTAGAGCCGGGGCAGCATCATCATGCCGGCCATCCAGGCGATCACCGAGATGATGTGCAGGCCGAGGACCCAGTTGTAGGCCATCCCGAACATCACGCCGCCTCCCTGATGTCGCGCTTGTGCGGGCACTTGCCGAAGGCCGCAGGGCAGGCGCGGCCTTCCGGGGCGATCCCCCTACGGTACAGCGAGTCGACGACCTGCTCCGCCAGGCCTTCCACGAAGGCGAGGTCCACGCCGATCGCCGGGGCGCGGAGATAGAACGGCAGACCGAGCTGCCGGGCCAAGGCCGCGTATTCGTGGTCCAGCTCGACCAGGGTCTCCACATGTTCCGAGACGAAGGCGATCGGGACCACGAGCGCGCCGCGGCCGTCCGCCGAGGCCGCCGCAAGCGCTTCCGGCGTGGACGGCCCAAGCCAGGCCATGGGGCCGACCCGGCTCTGGTAGCAGATCCGCCAGTCCCAATCCGCTGCCCAGTCCGGGCCGAGGCGCGCCACCACCGCGGCGCAGGTGCGCTCGATCTGGTCTTGATAGGGGTCGCCGCCGTCCACCACCGTCTGTGGCAGACCATGGGCCGAAAACAGGACGCGCAGTGGTCCCGGCCGGCCGAGCGCCTCGTGGGTCGCGCGGATCGATCGCGCATGCGCCTCGACGAATCCGTCCTCTTCCGGATAGCAGCAGATCGCCCGGCTGACGCCCGGTCCGCGATAAGCCTTTCGCCAGGCGTCCAGCGACGAGCCTGTCGTGGTGGTCGAGAACTGTGGGTAGAGGGGCAAAAGGACGATCTCGTCCGGCGCGAACGCCTCGACCGCCCGGGCAGCATCGGCGGTGAACGGACGCCAGTAGCGCATGGCGACGAACACCTTCACCTCGTCGCCGAGCCGCGCCGCCAGCGCGCCCTCAAGCACACGGGCCTGAGCCTCGGTCTCCTTCAGCAAGGGCGACGCTCCGCCCATCAGCGCGTAGTTGGCCTGGGCCGTTTTTTCGCGGGTGGTGGAGATCAGCCTGGCGATGGCCCAGCGGATCGGCTGCGGCACGGCGATGATCGCTTTGTCGCTGAACAGGTTGAACAGGAAGGGCCGAACGGCTTCGAGCCGATCCGGGCCGCCGAGGTTGAACAGGACAACTGCGACGCGGCTCATCGGCCGGTCACCCGCTGCACCACGCGCTCCACGTGCGCGATCGGTGTATCCGGCAAGATGCCGTGGCCCAGGTTGAAGATGTAGGGGCCGCTCGACCATGCCTCGAGCATCTCCTCGACCCGCCGATCGAGCATCGGTCCACCGGCACGGAGCAAGAGGGGATCCAGCGCGCCCTGGATGGTCTTGCCGGTCGCCTGCAGCTGCTGACCGAACCCGAGCGGCGTCTGGGTGTCGAGGCCCAGGCCCTGTACCGGAACCGCGTCGGCATAGTCGGCAAGCAAGGCGCCGGCGCCGCGGGGAAAGCCGATGATCGGCAGGGTGACGCCGAGATCGCGCACACACGCGATCAGCCGAGCGTGCGGATCGCTGACCAGGCGAAGGAATTGGTCGTCAGGCAGACCCTCAGCCCAGCTCTCGAAGATCTGCAGCACCTCGGCTCCAGCCGCCGCCTGCATCGCTAGATAGCGGGCCGTCGCTTCGATCAGGATGTCGATCAGACGGTCGACCTCGGCCGGATGCGCATAGGCGTGGGCGCGGGCTTCCTCGCGCTCGCCGCCCCTGCCCTGCAGCATATAGGTCAGCACCGTCCAGGGCGCGCCGGCGAACCCGATCAGGGCGCGATCGGGCTCAAGCGCCGAGCGCACCCGACGCAGCGTCTCGGCCACCGGCCCCAAAATCGTTTCGACCTCGGCCACACCGGCATCCAGCTGGCCGATTTCCGGCAACGGCCCGAGCCTCGGACCTTCGCCGGCTTCGAACCAGACCTTCTGACCCAGCGCCATCGGGATCAGCAGGATGTCGGCGAAGACGATGGCGGCGTCGAACGGGAAGCGCCGCAGCGGCTGCAGGGTGACCTCGGAGGCTTTTTCCGGGTCGAGGCAGAAAGCGATGAAATCCGGCGCAGTCTCCCGCACGGCCCGGTACTCGGGAAGGAAACGCCCGGCCTGACGCATGAGCCAGATCGGAGGGCGGTTGAAGGTCTCGCCGTTGAGGGCGCGGACGAGGCGGGGCGCGACCGGGGACTGGTGCATGCGTCCTTTAAGCGGCTCCGATGCATCCCCTCAAGACCCACTGTGCAGCGCGGGTCTGCCCTTCTTGAAATGATAGAGTCTGAAAGATCGAAGGAGATAGAGGGGCAGTGGAGGATGGGGACGGTTTCGTCGGAACCCGGCGCAAATCGAACGCTGAAACATCGGTCCGGCACAGGCCGGATCGGCCATGCGGTCGCACGGTGTGAATTATGTTAATGAAACCTTAACCTGCTGATTCCGTGTTAAGAGTTGGTTAACCAATCGGCTGCCGACGCTGGGCGCCGGCGACGGCTGCGCGTGGGGTGTACACAGGCGCGAAATGAGGCGCTGATCGACGTGGGCTGGACTTCCCGCGGCGGGTCGTTCATCCACCGGCGTCAACCGCCGGCCGGATCGCGCCCGGCCGGTGTGGACGGTCATCACGGTCCTTCCTGGGTGGATCCGCGGTTTGGCGGGGTTCATCCCGGATTTGGTCCCCAGTCTCGACGGTGCGACATAGTGGCCAGCCCCGCGCCCCCGAACCGCCAATGACCGCATCCGCCCGCCTCGCCACTTATTTCCACGTTCACCTGATCTCGGACTCCACGGGCGAGACCCTGAACGCCATGATCAAGGCGGTGTGCGCGCGCTTCGACAATGTGACGCCGATCGAGCACATCTACCCCTTGGTCCGGTCGCTGCGGCAGCTCGAGCGGGTGCTCCGGGAGATCGAGGAGGCGCCTGGCGTGGTGATCCACACGGTGGTCGACCGAGAGCTGCGCGTGGAGCTGGAGGCGGGCTGCCGGGCCCTCGAAACGCCTTGCCTGGCGGCGCTGGATCCGCTGACCGCCGCGCTGGGCCGATACCTTGGCGCCCAGCTGTCGACCCGGATCGGGGCTCAGCACGCGCTGGATGCGGAATACTTCGAGCGGATCGAAGCCCTGAACTACGCCATCGGTCATGACGACGGCCAGGGCGGGAAGGACTTGGAAGCCTCCGACGTGGTGCTGGTGGGGGTCAGCCGCACTTCCAAGACCCCCACCTCGATCTACCTCGCCCATCGCGGCGTCCGGGCGGCCAATGTGCCGCTGGCCCCCGGTGTGCCGCCGCCGGATGCGCTGTTCAACTTGAAGAAGCCCCTGGTGGTCGGTCTGCTGGTTTCACCCGAACGGCTGCTGCAGATTCGGCGCAACCGGCTGCTGGCGCTGAACGAGAACCGGGGCACCAACTATGTGGATCCCGAGGCGGTGCGTGAGGAGATCATCGCCGCGCGGCGGATGTTCGAACGGCACGGCTGGCCGGTGATCGACGTCACGCGGCGCTCAGTGGAGGAGACCGCGGCGGCGGTGATCAACCTGCTGAACGATCGCAAGCTCAAGGCGACCGACAAGGCCGCTGAAGGATCGACCTGAATGCTGGTCCTGGCCTCGACCAGCCCGACTCGCCGACGGGTGCTCGACCAGGCTGGCGTAGCCTACCAGGCCGTCGCGCCCGGGGTCGATGAGGAAACGGCCAAGCTGTCGCTTCGGGCCGAGGGTCTGTCGTCCCGCGATCAGGCGGACGCCCTTGCCGAGCTGAAGGCACGCGCCGGGTGGGCGCGGACCCAGGAACCCACGCTGGGATGCGACCAGACGCTGGAGTTCGAGGATGAGACCTTCGACAAGCCGGAGGACATCGATGCGCTCCGCCGTCAGCTCGGGCGCCTGCGCGGCAAGACTCATGTGCTGCATAGCGCCCTGGTGCTGGTCGAGCATGGCGCGCCCACCTGGCGGGAGGTTGTCAGCGTGACCCTGACGATGAGGCCGTTCTCGGACAGCTTCCTCGACGATTATCTTGCGGTAGAGGGTGAGGCGTTGCTGGGCTCGGTCGGCGGATACCGGATCGAGGGACCCGGGGTGCAACTGTTCGACCGCATCGGCGGCGATCATTTCGCCGTCCTCGGCTTGCCGCTGATGGGGCTGCTGAGTGCGCTGCGCCAGCGGGGATTGTCGCCCCTATGAAGATCACCGGGCGAGCCATGGTGGCGGGGGTGGTCGGTCGGCCGGTGGGTCATTCGCTGAGCCCTTCGCTGCATGGGGCCTGGATTCAGGCTGCGGGTCTCGATGCGCTGTACGCGCCGTTCGAACCGGCGGCGGAGGGTTTCAAAACGCTAGTCGAGGGGCTGCATGCCGGCGGTGTGCGTGGGGTCAACGTCACGCTGCCGTTCAAGGAACAGGCCCTGGCGTTAGCCGACATCGTCGGTTTTGAAGCAGAGGCCGCGGGGGCGGCGAATGTGCTGGTGTTTAGGTCCGACGGCCGGATCGAGGCCCACAACACCGACGGCGTCGGTCTGTTGGCGGCCTTCGCCGAGCAGGCGCCTGGGACCGACTTGCGGTCCGGACCGGTGGTGATCCTCGGGGCGGGCGGCGCGGCGCGAGGCGCCGCGGCGGCGTTGAAAACTGCCGGTGTTCCGGAGCTGAGGATCGTCAACCGCACCCTGGAGCGCGCGGTGGATCTGGCTGATCGGTTCGGTGCGCACGCCTACGCAATCGAGGACGCGGGCAAGGCCTTTGCTGAGGCCGTGGCGGTCATCAACTCGACCTCCGCCGGTCTCAGCGGGGACGCTGCGCCACACTTGCCGCTGGAGGCGGCGCCGGACACCGCGGCGGTGATGGACATGATGTATAAGCCACTCAAGACGCCGCTGCTGGCGCACGCGCGCTCGCTGGGGATGCCGACAGTCGATGGGCTGGCCATGTTGATCGGGCAAGCGAAGCCGAGCTTCGAGGTCTTCTTCGGGGTCACGCCGCCAGCTGCCGTCGACGTTCGGGGCTTGCTGGAAGGGACGCTCCGGTGATCACGCTTGGGCTGACGGGGTCGATCGGGATGGGGAAGTCCGCCACGGCGCGGATGTTCGAGGCCGAGGGGGCGCCAGTCTATGACGCGGATGCGGCTGTCCATGAGCTTTACGGCGTCGGCGGCGCGGCAGTCACGCCCGTGGCGGCGGCGTTTCCCGGCGTGGCGCCCGAGGGCTTCATCGATCGTGAGCGGCTCGGCGCCCACGTGCTGAACGACCGGGAGGCGCTGAAGCGGCTCGAAGCCATCGTCCACCCGCTGGTCGGAGCCCATCGCGCCGCCTTCTTCGATCGGGTGGCGCATGAGCGGGTGGTGGTGCTCGATATCCCCCTGCTGTTCGAGACCGGCGGCGAAACACGGGTCGATGCGGTGGCCGTCGTCAGCGCGCCGGCGGAGATGCAGCGGACGCGGGTGCTGGAGCGTGCCGGCATGACGGCCGAGAAGTTCGACGCCATCCTTGCCCGGCAGACGCCGGACGCCGAAAAGCGGGCGCGGGCCGACTTCGTGATCGACACCAGCCAGGGCTTCGAACAGGCCCACGACCAGGTGCGCCGGGTGCTGGCGGACCTGCACGATCCGGCCTGGTGGGCGAGACGAAACGCCTCGCCGGGTGGATCCGCGCGCCCCCTGGACGATCGGGGCGACGCGGCTCAATAGATCGGACATGGCGCGGGAAATCGTCCTCGACACCGAAACCACCGGCCTCGACCCGCGCTCGGGCCATCGGGTGATCGAGATCGCCTGCATCGAGATCGAGGACTATCTGCCGACCGGGCGGAGCTTCCATCGCTATATCGACCCCCAGCGGGAGATCGATCCGGAGGCCGAGAAGGTGCACGGCATCTCGCGGCGGATGCTGGCCGGCAAGCCGACCTTCGATCACGAGGACATCTGCGAGCGGTTCCTGGAATTCGTGGGCGATTCGGTCATCGTCGCGCACAACGCGGCTTTCGACCGCGGCTTCGTCAATGCGGAGCTCGAGCGGATCGGACGGGGCCGGCTGCCGGAGGCGCAATGGACCTGCACCTATGAGCTGGCCAAGGCGCGGTTTCCGGGCATGTACAACTCGCTGGACGCCCTCTGTAAGCGGTTCAAGATCTCGCTGGCCGAGCGCGAGAAGCATGGGGCGCTGATCGATACCAAGCTCCTGGCCATGGTCTATCTGGAACTGCAGGGGGGCAAGGACCGCGCCCTGGACTTCGCGCCGACGCCCGCCGCAGTGGACGACGACGGCGTGTTGCTGAAGACCATCTATGCGGCGCGGCCGAGGCCGCTTCAGCTCCGCCTGACCGAAGCGGAGCGCGCGGCGCATGAGACCTTCGTCGCCGACCTCAAAGGCGAAGTGGTCTGGCGGCGCTTCAGGTCGGCGTAGAGCCTATTCCTCGAACAGGCCCGGCTGGCCCTTGGGCGGCGGGGCCGGGCTGGGCAGGCCGAGGTGCAGGTAGGCCTTGGCGCCGGCGACACGGCCGCGCGGGGTCCGCAGCACATAGCCTTGCTGGAGCAGATAAGGCTCGATGACATCCTCGACCGCATCGCGGGCCTCGGCCAGGGCGGCGGCCAGCGTCTCGGCCCCCACCGGTCCGCCGCCGTAGGTTTCGATCAGGGCGGTCAGGTAGCGGCGGTCGAGCGAGTCGAGCCCCGCCGCGTCGACCTCCAGCCGCGCCAGCCCACGGGCGGCCTCAGGCTGGCCGATGCCTGAGGCGTTCTCGGCCTCGGCGAAATCGCGCACCCGGCGCAGGAGCCGGCCCGCGACGCGGGGCGTGCCGCGGGCGCGGGCGGCGATCTCGGCGGCGCCGCCGTCGGTCAGGCCGGCGCCCATCCGGCGGGCGGCGTGCTGGACCACGGCCTTGAGCTCTTCGGTCGAGTAGAACTCCAGCCTGAGCGGGATACCGAACCGGTCGCGGAGCGGGGTTGAGAGCAGGCCCGCACGTGTGGTGGCCGCGACCAGGGTGAAGGGGGCGAGATCGATCCGCACCGAGCGCGCCGACGGGCCTTCACCGATGATCAGGTCCAGCACGTGGTCCTCCATCGCAGGATAGAGGATTTCTTCCACCGCCGGCGGCAGGCGGTGGATCTCGTCGATGAACAGGACGTCGCGTGGCTCAAGGTTGGTGAGGATGGCGGCGAGGTCGCCAGGCTTGTTGAGGATGGGTCCGGAGGTGGCGCGGAAGTTCACCCCGAGCTCGCGGGCGACGATCTGGGCCAGGGTGGTCTTGCCGAGGCCGGGCGGCCCGAACAGCAGGACGTGGTCGAGCGCTTCGGCGCGAGCCCGCGCCGCGTTGATGAACACCTTGAGGTTGGCCTTGATCGAGGACTGGCCGACGAATTCGGCCAGGGTCTGGGGCCTCAGCGCCCGGTCGGCCGTCTCGAAGGCGGCGGGCTCGCCGGAGACCAGCCGGGTCACCGGCCGAGCTCCCTCAGCGACAGCTTGATCAAGGTCGAGAGATCGACATCCGATCCCTCGGCGGTCAGCGTCTGATCGACGGCGCGGCGGGCCAGGATCTCGGCGATGCAGAGACCCATCAGGGCGGCGACGGCGTCGCCCGACACGCTCGGCGCCGGGGCGGCAACCGTCGCCATCGCGGCGCCGCCGACGATGGTCAGTCCACCGCCGAGCGGCTTGCCCTTGAGTTCTGTAGCGATCCGTTGGGCCAGCTTGGGGCCGACGCCGTTGGCCCGGCCGATGGCGGCCTTGTCGTCGCGCGCCACCGCGGCTGCGAGATCGCCGGGCGGAAGGACATCGAGCACGGACAGGGCCGCCTTGGGTCCGACCCCCTGGATGGCGGTGAGCAGGCGATAGGCGGCGCGCTCGTCACGCGATAGGAAGCCATAGAGCCGCGGTCCCTGCTCGGCGGACCAGGCATGTTCCACGTGAAGCACTGCCTCCTCACCCGTCGCCGGCAGCCGGCCGAGGGTGCGGGCCCCGCAGCGGACCAGATAGCCGACGCCCATGACGTCGATCACGCAGTCCTCGGGCTCGACCTCGACCACTATCCCGCGCAGCCGGCCGATCATGCGGCGCCCCGGGCTGCGGTCTTGGCGGCGTGAGCGCGGAGGTGGGCATGGGTGATGGCGACGGCGAGGGCGTCGGCGGCGTCGGCGGAGACTTCGCCCGCGGCGGGCAGCAGGCGGCGGACCATGAAGGCGATTTGGCTCTTGTCCGCGCCGCCGGTTCCGACCACGGCCTTCTTGACCAGCCGGGTGGCGTATTCGGCGACCGGCAGCCCGGCGCGGGCAGGGGCCAGCAAGGCGCACGCCCGGGCATGGCCGAGCTTGAGGGTCGAGCTGGGGTTCATGTTGACGAACACTTCTTCGACGGCGGCCTCGTGCGGCGCATGCAGGGCGATGATCTCATCGAGGCCATCGAGCAGCCTCAGCAGGCGGTCTGGGAACGGCAGCGTCTCAGGCGGGGCGATGACGCCGTGGGCGATCCACGACAGTCGCGCGCCATCGCTGATCACGACGCCCCAGCCCATCCTGCGCAGGCCGGGGTCGAGGCCGATGATACGGATCGCGGACGGGTGAATCGGCGGGTCTCCGCTGCCAGGGGCTCTGGCTAGCAGAGCGCTCCTGCGACGTAAACAAAGAGTGAACGCGACGGTGTCCTGAGCTAGGGGATCAACACGGTCGCGCCGGTAGTCGCGCGGCCTTCCAGGGCTTCGTGAGCTTGCCGCACGTCGGCAAGCGGCCAAGTCTGGCCGATGTCGATCTTCACCACCCCTTTGCCGATCAGGCCGAACAGGGTCGCCGCCGCCGCGTCGAGTTCGGCCGGCGTGGCGATGTAGTCGAACAGGGTGGGGCGGGTCAGGAACAGGGAGCCTAGGCGGGCGAGGCGGCCGGGCTCGACCGCCGGAGCCGGTCCGGAGGCGTTGCCGTAGCAGACAATCAGACCGCGTTTGCCGAGGCTGGCGAGGCTGGCGTCGAAGGTGGCCTTGCCGACGGAGTCGTAGACCACCCGGACCCCCGCGCCGCCGGTAAGCTCACGCACCCGCGCCGCCACATCCTCCTGATCGTAGTCGAGCACCACGTCGGCGCCGTGGCCGCGGGCGATGGCGGCCTTCTTTTCCCCGCCGACGGCAGCGATCACATGCTGGCCGCGGTGCTTGAGCCATTGCACCAGGATGCCGCCGACACCGCCCGCCGCAGCGTGGACCAGCACGGGGTCGCCGGGTTGAAGCGAGGGCCAGACCCGCTCGGCCAGGAATTCGGCGGTCATGCCCTTGAGCATCGATGCCGCCGCCACGTGCAACGAAATCCCGGCGGGGACGTGCACCAGCCGATCGGCCGCCACCACATTCATCTCGGCATAGGCGCCCTGGCCACCGGCGTAGGCCACCCGGTCGCCGGGCTTCACCTGGGTCACGCCGTCGCCGACGGCCTCGACCACACCGGCCGCCTCGCTGCCGGGGATGAAGGGGATCTTCATCGGGTAGAGGCCGGTACGGTGGTAGATGTCGATGAAGTTGAGGCCGATCGCCTCATGGCGGATCAGGGCCCGGCCAGGACCGGGCGCCGGGGTCGGTCTGTCGACGACCTCGAGCACGTCGGGGCCGCCGGTGTGGTTGACGACGACGGCTCTCATGATTTTAGCGCCTGGGCGAAAAAGGCTTCGGTCCGGCCGTTGGCCAGGGCTGCGTCAGCAGCGTCATAGTGGGCGCCGGCGACGCGGGCGAAGGCGTGGCCGCGGCCGGGATAGGTGTGCAGGACCACGTGCGGATGGTTCTTCAGGCCGGCGCTGATCCGCGCCCGAGCCGCCTTGTCGACGAACGCATCCTCGTCGGCGATGTGCAGCATCAGCGGCGCGGCGAGTTTTTCCGCCTCGTCCAGCCGGGTGTCGATGGAGACGCCGTAGTAGCCGACGCAGGCGTCGGCGTCCGTGCGGGTGGCCGTGAGATAGGCGAGCAGGCCGCCGAGGCAGTAGCCGACGGCGCCGACCTTGCCATTGCAGCGCGGGTCGGCACGGATCGCGGCGAGCGTGGCGGCGATGTCCTCGACGCCCTTGTCGACATTGAACAGGCCGAACAGTTCGAAGGCGCGGGTGTTGCCCGCGTCGGTCTGGTCGGTGAGGTCGATGCCGGGCTCGATGCGCCAGAACAGGTCGGGACAGACGGCAAGATAGCCGAGGCTGGCCAGGTGGTCGGCGACACCGCGCATGACGGCGTTCACGCCGTAGATTTCCTGGATCACGATGATGGCGGGAGTGGGCCCGCCGCCCTTCGGCTCGGCGACGTAGGCGCCGAAGACGCCATCCGGCGTGGTCACGGTCATGGACGTCGGTGCGGTCATCGGCTTTGGCCTCCCTGCAATGCGAGGACGCTACTAGCCTTTCCGGGCCGGCTGCGCCCATAACAAAGTCGTGGCCACAACAGGATTGTGAGGGCGCGATGAAGTTGAAGATCGAGGTCGAGTGCACACCGGATGAAGCCCGCGCCTTCCTGGGCCTGCCGGACGTGACGTCGCTCAACGCGCATCTGGTCGAGGAGATGAAGGGCCGCATCGACCAGAACATCGCCATGCTTCAACCCGAGGAGTTGATCCGAAGCTGGATGGCGCTGGGCGGCCAGGCGACGGAGCAGTTCCGCAAGCTGATGACGGCCGGGCTCGGCGGGATGACGCGCGGCGAATGAACGACACCATCTTCGCCCTGGCGACGGCGCCGGGTCGCGCCGCCCTGGCGGTGGTGCGCATTTCCGGCCCGGCGGCGCGGTCGGCCCTGCAATCCTTGTGCGGCAGCCTGCCGCAGCCGAGGGTAGTCTCGGTAAGACGCCTGTTAGACCCTGTTTCACGTGAAACACTCGATCAGGCGCTGGTGCTGTTCATGCCGGGCCCCGCGAGCTTCACCGGGGAAGACGTGGTCGAACTGCACCTGCACGGCGGTCGGTCAGTCACTGACGTTGTGCTGACGGCGCTCGCCGTCCTGGGGCTGCGGCCGGCGGGTCCCGGCGACTTCACCCGGCGCGCCTTTGAGCATGGCCGGCTCGACCTGACCGAGGCCGAAGCGATCGCCGACCTGATCGACGCGGAATCGACGGCCCAGCGGCGACAGGCCCTGGCCCAGCTGGGCGGCGCCTCGGCTCGGGCGATCGAGGGTTGGCGAACCGCGTTGATCCAGGCCCTGGCCGCGCTCGAGGCGGCCATCGACTTCCCGGACGAGGACGTGCCGGATGCCGTGGCCCTGCGCGCCGCTGCGCCGTTGGGCCGCCTGCTGGCGGAGATATCGACTGCGGCAGCGGATCTCCGGGGCGAGCGCGTGCGTGAGGGCTACCGCGTCGCCCTGATCGGTGCGCCTAACGCGGGCAAGTCCTCACTGCTGAACCAGCTTGTGGGCCGTGATGCGGCGATCGTCACCGAAATCGCCGGCACCACCCGGGACGTGATCGAACAGCCGATCGAGCTGGCCGGCTATCGGCTGCTGCTTGCCGATACGGCCGGTCTGCGGCAGACGGACGAGCGGATCGAGGCCGAGGGCGTACGGCGCGCCCACGCCTGGGCAGCGTCGGCCGATCTCAGGCTTTGGGTGATCGACGCCGCCGCCGCCGATGGCGCATGGCGCGAGGGCACGGCGGCGGTGCGGCAGGGTGACTTCATCGTGTTCAACAAGGCGGACTTGTCGGAGGGCCCCGACGCCCGCGACGCGCGCGACGCGGCGGATGCACTGGAGCTGGAGCCGGTGGAGGCCTCGGCGGCGCAAGCAGGCGGCGTGATCGAGCTTCGGGCGGCTCTCGAGCGCAGGGTGGTCCGCGACCTTGGCGGTGATCCGCCTGCAGCGACCCGTTTACGGCACCGCCGGCTCTTGGCGGAAGCCGCAGCACATCTCGATCGGGCGCTCGGGGCGGACGGAAGGGATCCTGAATTAATAGCGGAAGATGTTCGCTTGGCGGGCCGGGCGCTCGAGGCGCTGACCGGGCGGGTCGACGCAGAGGCGGTGCTCGGAGAGGTGTTTTCGACCTTCTGCATCGGCAAGTGATACGTCCGCGAGAGATCTCTAGCTGTTCCACGTGAAACAGGTGGCGTCCGCGGCCGTCATTCCCTAAGTACCGCCTCCCTGGAGGCCCCATGTCCCTGATCTGGGATGTCATCGTGATCGGAGGCGGGCACGCCGGCTGCGAAGCTGCGGCGGCCTCTGCGCGCGTGGGCGCCCGCACCCTGCTGCTGACCCACCGGCTGGACAGCATCGGCGAGATGTCGTGCAACCCCGCCATCGGCGGCCTCGGCAAGGGCCACCTGGTGCGCGAGATCGACGCGCTCGATGGCGTCATGGGCCGCCTTGCCGACCGGGCCGGCATCCAGTTCCGCCTTCTGAACCGTTCCCGGGGCCCCGCCGTCCGTGGCCCGCGAGCGCAGATCGACCGGGGCCTCTACCGCGCCGCCATGCAGGCGGAACTGGCGGAAACGGCCAATCTCAACGTCCGGGCGGCGGCGGTCGAGGATCTGATCATGGAGCACGGCCGGGTCGCCGGTGTGGTTGATGCGGACGGTGGCGCCTATCGCGCGGTCGCCGTGGTGCTCACCACCGGCACCTTTCTCAAGGGCGTGATCCATCGCGGCGATGAGCGGGTTCCGGCCGGCCGGCATGGCGATCAGCCGGCCATCGGCCTGTCGGACCGGCTCTACGGCCTGGGCTTCGCCATGGGCCGGCTGAAGACCGGGACGCCGGCGCGACTGGAGGCGGGCAGCATCGCCTGGGACCGGGTGGAGCGGCAGGAGGCGGACACCGTCCCACAACCGTTCTCCTTCCTCACCACGGCGATCGATACGCCGCAGGTCGCCTGCGGCGTGACCTACACCAACGAGGACACGCATCGGATCATCGCCGAACGGCTCGGCGAGTCCGCCGTCTACGGCGGCCGGGCCACGGGGCGGGGACCGCGCTATTGTCCCTCGATCGAGGACAAGGTGGTGCGCTTCGCGGACAAGACGGCGCACCAGGTCTTTCTCGAGCCCGAGGGCCTGCCGGGGACCGAAGCGGGGGAGCTGGTCTATCCCAATGGCGTATCCACCTCGGTGGCCGCGGAGACCCAGGACGCCTTCCTGCGCACTATCGTCGGGCTGGAGACGGTGCGGGTGCGCCGCTACGGCTACGCCATCGAATACGATTATGTGGACCCGCGTGAGCTGACCCCGCACCTGGAGACCAAGCGTCTGCCGGGTCTCTATCTGGCCGGGCAGATCAACGGCACCACCGGCTACGAAGAGGCCGCCGCCCAGGGTCTGATGGCCGGCCTGAATGCGGCGCGGTCCGTCGGTGGGCAGGAGGGCGCTACCTTCGCGCGGAACGAAGCCTATATCGGCGTCCTGATCGACGATCTGGTCACGCGCGGCGTGTCCGAACCCTATCGTATGTTCACCTCACGCGCCGAGTTCCGGCTGATCCTCCGCGCCGACAACGCCGACCAGCGGCTGACCGGGCGGGGCGTCGACCTCGGCCTTGTCGGCGCAGCCCGGGCCGGCGTGTTCGCCCGCAAGGCTGCGGCCGTCTCCACCGCGCGGGATCGGGCGCAGGTGCTGAAGCTCACGCCCTCGGAGGCCGCCGCGTTCGGCTTCCGGGTCAACGAAGACGGCAAGCCACGCACCCTGTCCCAGCTGCTGGCCTATTCCGAGATCGGCTTCAGCGATCTGATCCGGGTCTGGCCCGAACTCGACGCCTGGCCCGAGGAGGTCCGCGAGCAGGTGGAGATCGACGCCGCCTATGCGGGCTATCTCGATCGCCAGGCCGCCGATGCGGCAGCGTTCCGGCGCGACGAGGCGCTGCGCCTGCCCGCCGACCTCGACTATGCCCGCATCGGCGGCCTCTCGGCGGAGTGCCGTGAGAAGCTGTCGACCATCCGGCCGCTCACCCTCGGCCAGGCCGGCCGTATCGAAGGCGTCACCCCCGGCGCCCTCACAGCCTTGCTCGCCCATGTCCGCCGCGCCGACGCCGCCTGAGCCGCAGGCGTTCGGACCCAGCGCGTTCGCGGCCGCCACCGGCGCCGACGCGCGCGTCATGGCCGACATGGAGATCTTTCG
>Ga0302311_10003945_pt1 | contig 16104 bp, 4 predicted proteins | sample III_Palsa_N1_3_FD_200449 | JGI IMG/M metagenome (GOLD analysis project Ga0302311, IMG submission 200449) | Peat permafrost microbial communities from Stordalen Mire near Abisko, Sweden - III_Palsa_N1_3 | ecosystem: Environmental > Terrestrial > Soil > Palsa > Peat permafrost | place: Sweden... | reverse complement strand
CTGGCATTCGATGGTACCGCCCAGGCGGCGCACCAAAGCTTTTACGTGAGCGAGGCCGATGCCTTCGCCCGGCCGGTCCTGCGTGCCGGCGCGGCGGAATAGTTCGAAGACGCGTTCCATATCGCGCGCGGCGATACCCCGGCCGTTATCCGTGATGTCGTAACGCACCAAGGGGCCTTCGCGGGTGCTGGTAAGGGCGATTTTGCCGGGGCGGTTATCAACCAGATATTTCAATGCGTTCTCTACGAGGTTGGAGAATATCTGCTCCACGGCAATACGGTCGCAAATGATCGGTGTCATCGGGCCCACGTGTAATTCAGTGTCCGCCGCTTCCACCTGATGGCGCACGCTGTCTATCACATTATTGAGCACGACGTTCATATCCAATTGCTCCGGCACGAGTACCCGGCGGCCTTCGCGCGACAGGCGCAGGATGGCGTTGATCAGCCGGTCCATCTTGGCGGTGCTGGTTTGGATAAAACGGATCGCTTCCGGCAGATCCTCCTCGCTAGCGGTACGCACCTCTTCGGGGATGGTCATGTCGTTGGCGGCAATGTGGTTGGTTACGAATGTATTCAAACGCGAGGTGGCGTTTTCCAGTTCGGCGGTGAAACCGATGATGTTCAGCAGGGGGGCGCGCAAATCGTGGGAGATGATGTAGGCGAAGCGCTGGATTTCCTCGTTGGCCTGGGTGAGGCCCGCCGTGCGCACGGCCACCGCCTCCTCCAGCCGGTCGCGCCCCGCTTCCAGTTCGGCGTTGGCGGCTTGCAGGGCGGCGCGGGCGTGGGCGAGGCGTTTGACGGCGCGGTTTACGTTCACGGTGACGAAGACCGTCAGGAGTGCCAGGACGAGAAAGGCGCCGCTGTCGATGGCCACCAGCGCCTCGGCGCTGGTGTGGCTGCGGTTGAGATCGGCGTTGAGTGCATCGCGCTGACGGTTGGTGAGCTTGGCGGCCAAGGCGCGGGCCTGGTCCATGAGAAGTTGGCCGTGGTCTGAGTCGACGATCGCCATCGCCGCGTCGCGCTGGCCGGCCTGCACCAGGCGTACGGTTTGCGCCAGCTCGGCCAGTTTGGCGTTGATCAGGGCGCGCCAAGCATCGATATCCGGCCCGCCGCCGGTTTCGGCTTGCAGGCTGGCGAGCAGGCCGGGCACGTGCGCCACGGCGTGGTTGTAGGGAGCCAGATAGTGGTCCTTCTGGGTGAGCAGGTAGCCACGCTGGCCGGTTTCGGCCGAGGTGAGGGCTTCCAGCAGGTCTACCGTCAGGGAGCGGATCTGCTGCGTACGGGCGGCGTCGGTGAGATCGGCTTCGTTGACGCGGGCGAGCCAGATTGAGGCGGCGACGATGCCGAGCATGATCAGGAAGCCGGCGGCGAATGCGAAGCGAGCAACGCGGCCGTAGAGCGTGGTGCGGAGGCTGGGGGTGCTCACACTCAAATCGGGGACACTCAAATCGGGCATACGATGATCGGGTAGCGGTTAATCGGGTAGTGAGTAGTCGGTTAGTGAGTAAGCGGGCGCGTTGGAATCCATCGCTACGGGCGGCATGGTGAGAGCGCGCGTGACACGCCGCGGTTTCTTTACGTCTGTGAGATCATTGCGTCCAGACCGCACGCCGGGACATAGGGCGTGGCCGGCCGCGGGCACCGGCGCCGGATTTAGCTGGCGTGCGTTTCCGACTTTTCCAGCATGGCGGCGGGAATCCAGGCGCGGGTGACTTGCCACCTTAGGCCGGTGGCGGATTGCTCCAGATCGAGGCGCAGGCGCACGGGTTCGGCGCCGGCGGAGCCCGCGGGGCGGAGCGAGACGCTGAAGCTGGTAGGGCTGGTGAAATAGGCGCCTTCCAGGGTGGGGCGGGCGGACGCGTGGGCCGCATGCATGGCGCCGATTGAGTCCGTCAGATGGCGCGCTGTTACGGTGCGGTCCACGACGTTGCCGGCCATGCTGGTGACGAAGCCGGAGCCGAAGGGGGGCAGGTCGTCGTTATTGGCGGTAGCGGGGGAGATCGTGACGTTCGAGGCGGGGGCGGTAGAGGCGGAGACCGCCGGTTCGCCGGTGATGTCGTCGGCGATGTCTTCCTTCAGGCCGTCGCGGACGCGATTCCAGTCGATATGGGCGCAGAGCGCGCTGGCGTCGCCGTGACGGACGTCCTGGCCCATTTCATAGAGGGACACATAAGGCGAGGCGCCGTAGGCGGCGAGGAAGGCGATCGGCAGCGCAAATCTGATCATCGGGTCCGTACCTTCACACGCATGTATCAACCAATTTTTCACGCCTGAGTTGCCAGACACGTACCCGTGAAGCGGGTTAAATCGTGATTTGGACTCGCTCCAGGTAGCGCGGCGGAGGCGATTGGTAGCTAGAGCTTGCGGGGACCTTGCGGGGCGGGGGCTGGAAAAACTTTGATTTAGCGCATTTGGGCGCGCCAGGATTTGTAACCGGCGGCGCGTAATTCGCAGGCGGGGCAGACGCCGCAGCCGTAACCCCAGTCGTGGCGATGGGTGCGGTCGCCGCGGTAGCAGGTGTGGGTTTCCTCGATGATCAGGGGGGTTAGGCCCATGCTGTCGGCCATCGCCCAGGTGGCGGCTTTGTCCAGCCACATCAGCGGGGTTTCGAGGATGAAGCGGCGCTGCATGCCGAGGTTCAAGGCGAGCTGCATGGCTTTTACGGTGTCGTCGCGGCAGTCGGGGTAGCCGGAGTAGTCGGTTTCGCACATGCCGCCGATGATGCGGCGGAGCGAGCGGCGCCAGGCGAGGGCCGCGGCGTAGGTGAGGAAGAGCAGGTTGCGGCCGGGCACGAAGGTGGTGGGCAGGCCGTCGGCGCCGGCGGTGATTTCCGCCTCCGAGGTGAGGGCGGTGGCACCCAAGGCCGCGATGCCGCCGGCGATGTCGATCACGTGGTCGGCGCCGAGATTGGGGTGGGACGCAGCGAGAGCGGCGCGGATGGTGCCGCGGCATTGCATTTCGACGTGGTGGCGCTGGCCGTACTGGAAACCGATGGTTTCCACGAGCGGGTACCGCTGCAGGGCCCAGGCGAGGCAGGTGGTGGAGTCCTGGCCACCGGAGAACAGGACTAGGGCGGAGTCGGTCATGGGGGGAGTATCGGGGAAGCGCGCGGCGGGGGACAGGGCCACCCCAACCTCCACCATGGATACGCGAACGCATTATCGCCGTGTTCGGGTGGATGGCTAAGGCAAGCAGTTCTTTTTTGGAAAAAAGAACCAAAAAACTTTTGAACTTTGGGGGGTGCGCGGTTCGCGCTGCTACACTTCCGCGTCACGTTGGCTCACGCTATTCTGGCGACCCTGGGATGGAGATTTTGCAGCATGGCGAAACTCGTCTTCGGTTTGTCGCAGTCGCTGGACGGTTATGTCGACCACCTGGAATTGCGGCCGGGCCCCGCGCTCTCCCATCACTTCGTAGAGCATGTGCGCGGCCTGGCCGGGTGTGTGTATGGCCGCCGCACTTACGAGATCATGCGTTATTGGGACGAAGACCTGCCTGACTGGGACGCGGAGGAACGCGATTTCGCGGTGCTGTGGCGAAACCTACCGAAGTGGGTTGTGTCGCGCTCGTTGACGTCAGTTGGCCCCAACGCCACGCTGGTCCAAAATGATGTCGGGACCGCGCTGCGCGCGCTTAAGGCTCGGCTCGCCGGGGAGATTGACGTCGCCGGACCAGACCTGGCGCGAAGCCTGACCGAACTTGGCCTTATTGATGAGTATCGTCTCTACTTCCGCCCCTTGGTGCTTGGTCACGGCACGCCATTCTTCGCCGGTCCCCGGCCGCCGCTCCGCCTTGTGGCCAGCGATCTCATTGGCAAGGAAGCGATCAGGTTGACGTACGTTCCGGCTTAATCACGCAAGGTTGGGGGCGCTGTTAACGAACGATCGCTGGAGATGACGATTGGCTATCGTGCGCAAGCGCCCGGCCAAGCTTTAAGCACCCGATTTTCAAGCACCCAACGTTCAAGCAAAGGAGCTCACCATGAAAATCCTGATGGTTCTGACCTCTCATGACAAGCTTGGCGACACCGGCCGCAAGACCGGTTTCTGGTTGGAGGAGATGGCCGCGCCCTACTATGTATTCAAAGACGCGGGGGTGGATCTCACGCTGGCATCGCCCAAGGGCGGCCGGCCGCCGCTCGACCCCAAGAGCCAAGATCCGAACTTCCAGACCGACATTACCCGCCGCTTCGAGAAGGACAGTGCTGCCGAGAGCCAGCTCGACAAGACGGTGCGCCTTGAGAGCGTGAAGCAGGAAGATTACGATACCGTTTTCTATCCCGGCGGCCACGGCCCAATGTGGGACCTGGCCGAAGATCCAAATTCCATCAAGCTGATCGAGTCCTTCCTCGCCGCCAAGAAGCATGTGGCGCTGGTTTGCCATGCCCCCGGCGTGCTGCGGCACGTCAAGACCCCAGCGGGCAAGCCGCTGGTGGATGGCAAGAAGGTAACCGGGTTCACTAACGGGGAAGAGGCGGATGTCGGCCTCACCAAGATCGTGCCGTTCCTTGTCGAGGACGAGCTCCTTAGGCTTGGCGCCATCTATTCCAAGGTTAAGAACTGGGGTGTCTACACGATCACGGATGGCTTGTTGATCACTGGCCAGAACCCGGCCTCGTCCGGTCCGGCGGCGAAGGTTCTGATCGACGCACTGAAGGCGTGATAGGCCAGGACTCGGCCCACGGAGGGCGGCATCCCGTCCTCCCGCGGCCGTCGCGAGATACCCGGCCCGAAAAGCTTTGTTTGATTGGGCGAAGGAAAAGGCTGCGCGCGCTGGGGCTGGCGTGTTGATGGTCGACCCAACTCTTGTTGCCCTGGCGATGACTGGTTTAGGCGCCACAGCAACCGGCGCCATCTGGCTGGGGTTATCGCTTTGGAAAGGACGTTGTATTGGTTGGGTTCGCGGAACCTTTGCGACCTTCGGGCATTTTACTATTGTTGATCGCCGCACCGATCCACTCGACTATTGGCTTGGGCTCCTCACACCGCTCGTACTCGTAATAATTGGTATGGGGTGGACGGCAACCCTGATGGCAGGATTGATCGACGGAAAGCAGCTACATAGTCGCTTTCGCGACGGGACCGCGGTGTTCGACAATGAAGGAATCGCGTGCTCTGGCGATCCGCCGGGCTTTACCCATTTTCACTCATGCGCCGGGCCACCTTTGCCTGTCCCGAAATGAGAAGGGCGGCAAAGCATCCAACGGAGACGGCGCAAATATCAAAAATGTGCCATCGCTCCTGACTTGTGCCTATACGATTATTGCTCCACTGAGCGTGCGATCGCAAACCTATGGCGGCGCAGAAGGCGAAACGGGGGCGACGCTCACTAGGGTGGCTTCAGCCCCATAGCGGTTGGCTAAATCTATGACCGATTGAACCCGCGCAGAACGGCCTGTTGTGTCGGGCCAGATGCATACGGTGAATCCCTTGCGGCCCTCATTTGCTGCAAACCGCCGTGCAAGTTTCGAATAATCAGTAACCTTTGTGCCGTTCCAAATGAACCGTCCCCCCGGCTCAATCATGATATCTACGCAGGTATTCCTGTTCTCGGGCGCCGCATGCGTTGCTGAAGCGCCGCAAAGCAGGAACGCCAAGAAGAATTTACATCTCATGGTAAAACAGGATTCGATTGGCGCACGCGCTGACCCGACGCGCACGCCATAATAAGCAAAAGTTTTTTGGTTCTTTTTTTCAAAAAAGAACTCTTCCTTTAGAGTCCTTTCTTCTTCCGCTTCTGATCTTCCTCGTAAGTGCCACCAATGCTCACAACCTCAACGTCCACCACGGAAGCCGCATCGCGATCTTCCTGACTGCGTTGGCTTTGTGACTCAGCCGCGTTGGCCTCGGCACCGGTGCTGGCGTTGCCGGCTTCGATGGCGCCGAGGCTGGCGACGGCGACGGTGGGGGCGCCGGCGGTGGCGCCTTTGACCGAGATGTTGGTGGTGACGACGTGGGCCGCGGCAAGCGTGAGGTTACCCGAGACGCGGACGCCGGCTTCGCCGGGGTCGATCGTGCCGCCAGGAGCGATGAGCGATACGTCGCCGGCGGGGACGTTGGGCAGCGGTTGCAGGGTGGCGATACCGGCGCCGCTGCTGTTGGCGGGCGGGGTTTCGGTGATGTCGCCGAGATCGCTGTAGAGCAGTTCGGGCGGGTTGTAGACGATGGTGGTGGAGGCGCCGATGCCGGCGTTGATGTCGCCCGAGGACGACCAGATCAGCAGGTTGCCGCCGCCGGTGGTGAAGATGCGGCTTTGACCGAGGGCGACGCTGCCGAGGGTGTAGACGTCCACATCGCCGGCACCGTACGTGACGATACCGGAGGAGTTGCCGGGGGCGGGGCCGCCGGGGATGCCGAAGGTTGCGGCCCCACCTGGATCGAGCACTTGCACGGTGCCGCCGAACAGGGTGGCGATACCGCCGTCGAAGGTGGCGGGCGCGCCGGTGGGCGTCTGGATCGGGTTGGCGCCTTGGACCACCGTGCCGCTGTACATCGTGATGGCGCCGGTGTAGCCGACCGGCACGCCGGGGGTGACCTGGGTGCCGGTGGAGGGGAACAGCGTGTCGATCGCCTGACGGCCGCGCACGTAGCTTTTGTAGAAGCGGCTGCTGGGGTTGGTTTCCTCGGCACCGCTGGCGGCCAGTTCGTCGAAGAACACCTGGCGCACGAAGATGCCCTGGTCGATGGCGGGCAGGGCCTGGAAGGCGGCCAGCGCGCCGGTGGTGGTGCCGGTGTAGCCGTAATTCGTGGCCAGCCAGGTGACCAGTTCGGTGGCGTAGGTCTGCTGCACCTTGCCGGCGTTGGCGGCGGCGGTGATTGGCAGTGCGAGGTTCGCCTGGTTATCGGGGTTGAAATACAGATCGGCGAAGGCGGTGTCGTCGGGGCCGGCGGCGCCGACACCGGCCAGGACGTCGATACTGGCACCAGCACTGCTGCTGAGCTGGCTGCCGAGGATCAGGTTGTCGCCCAGGCTTTTGAAGGAGCCGAAGCTGAGCAGCTGGTCGCTGGCGCCGCCGACAGCGACGACATCGGCTGCCTGGTAGAGGTTACGCCCGGCCTCGACTTCCAGCAGGCCGGGGCCGCCGACATAGGCGTAGGCACTGAGGATGTCGCGGCCGGCCTGGATCAGGGAGACCGATTGCGGCGACGTATCGAGGAAGAGGTTGCCGCTGGAATAGTAGACGCTGGTTGTACCGCCGACGGTGGGAGTGACTTGCTCGGTTTGCTGATTTTCCTGCGTGGCAAATATGGAGGCGTTGGGATCGGCGTCCGGCCGTGTGCCGGTGCTGACGATATCGTTGGATGCAATGATCCAGACCGGTTTGGCGGCGATATACCATTCCGATTGCGCTTCGGAGGAGTTGCCGCCGAAATAGAGGGTTTCGCCGGTTTGGAAGTTCACGATGTCGCCGCCGGCGGCATAGAAGCGGGCCGGCTGCGGATCGTATTCGTGCAGATTGGCGGTGGGGGTATCAGCTTCGAGCGCGAACAGCGCCAGCGGCGACGGGTTGGTGCCGATACCGGGCAGGAGATTGTTCAGCGCACCGTCCGCGGACGTGCCGAGCTGGGCATCACTGCTGAAGGCGGGGTTGGTGGGCAGCGACAGGCCGGCGGGGTTAGCGCCGGATAGGTCGACCGCGTAGCCGTTGGCGTAAATGGAGCCGCCGGCGAGGAAGGCGACCTGGCCGTTCTGCGAGGGCATGGTTTCGAGCGAGAACAGCGCGTTGCCGGCGCTGCCGCTGCTCGGCGGTGCGCCATCCTGACCGTAGATGATGTCGCCGGTGGCGGCGGTTACCAGCAAGGTGGCGGGATAGAGCGAGCGGTAGTCGGTGGGCGCATCGTTATAGATCGAGAAGCCCGAGTTCAGGTTGGGCAAGGTGGTGGGGGTGACGTTGCCGCCGGCGGAGAACAGCGAAATCGATGTGCCGGACCGCCACAGGGAGAAACCCGTGTCGCCGCCGCCGGATTGGAGCGTGCCGAGTTGCGTGGTGTCGGCGGCAAGACTGGTGAGGCTCTGTTCGATGATACGGCCCGGGTCGGCGGCACCTTCCAGCACCAGGTCGCGATCGGTGGAGATCGACACGGTACCGTCGCCGGGGATGACTTCGATGCCGCCGTCGGGCACGCCGTTATCGGCGGTGAACGGATCGAGCGCGCGCGGATCGAAGGCGTTGGCGGAGCCGATATCGAATTGGTAATCGACGCGGCCGATGGCGCCGGCGGTGACGGTGATGTTGCCGCGTAGATTTATCAGGTCGCCATTCACCGAGGGGTCTTCGTTGCTGGCGCCCGAGGCACCGGTGACGGCGCCGTCGGCGTAATCGCCGGCGTCCAGCGGATTGAGCGTGCCGCCGATGGTGACGGACAGGTCGCCGCCGCCGGTGGTGATGGGCGTGGTGCTGCCGAGCAGCAGGCGGCCGGTGCCGCCTACCGCGATCACAAGCCCCTCGCCGCTGCTGTTCAAGGGCGTCAGGCCGATCGGGCCGCCTTGGATACCTTCATCGCGATCCGTCGTCTGGCCGGCATTGCCGCCGATATCCACCGTGACATTACCGCCGCCGAGGGCGCCGAAGCCGGTGAAGCCGGTGAGGGCGACGATGCCGGGGAGCGGGGCGCCACTGGCGCCCAGCGGATCGGTGAGCGTGCCGAAATTGATCCACCATGAGGTGGGCTGATCCAATTGCGTGCTGCCCTGGCGCCAGAGCCAGTTGCCGACCAGGTCGCTGGGCGGCAGGCCGTTACTGGTGTTGCCGGCGGCATAGGTGTCGCTGGTGACGTCGCCTTGGGCGGCAAGCAGGAAGTCGCCGCCGCCGTTCGGGTAGTAGGCCTGGTAGGTGGTGGAGACGAGCTGGCTGTAGGTTTTGTTGCCCGGCAGCAGGTTGGTGCCGTTGCCGAAGGGTTGCCGGGCGGAATCGAATTGCGCGTCCTCGCCGTTGCCGAGCGGATCCTGCGTGCCGGCGGTGTAGATGCCGTAAAGCGAGCTTTGGTCGATGTCGCCGCCGGCGATCAGGCTGAGGTCGCCGGTGCCGGTGCGGATGACGCTGAAGGCGGGGATAACGTTGGACGCGCTGTTCGAATTCGCCGTCACGAAATCATGCTGGTCGTCGATGAGCAGGCTGCCGGGGGCCTGGTTCGTCATGGTGGCAGCCGGCGTGAAGACGCCGCCGTAGAGCGTGGTGGTAGGCTGGACGCCGCTGGCCGACGCGGCCGAGAGATTGGCGCCGCTGACGAAATCCATGCTCCAGGACTGGTCGCCGGCGGGCAGCATCGCGGCCAGCGGGAACAGGTAGCCTTGCACCGCCGTGGTGCCGCCGAATTGAATTTCGGGGGCGCGGTATTCCACCTCGGTAACGTCCTCGAACTTGCCGCCGAACATGCCGCCGAACACCGCCTGGGTTGCGGCGGGGATCAGCGCATTGGACGGCAGGGCGACGTCCTGGGCGAGATAGAGGGAGCTGGCGGTTTCATTGAAAATCGAGAACGATGTGCCGGCCGGGATGAGCTGGCCGACGCTGCCGGCCTGCACGCCGGTTTGTACCGAAACCGGCAATACCGCGCCCGCGCCGAGCACGTCGCCGGCCTGGAACGTGAAGCCCGCCGGGATCAACTGGCCTGGGGTGAAGAGCACCACGCCGCCGCGGGTAATGCTGGATGTCGCCACCCAGCCGCCGGGCGGGATGGGCTGTTGCACGTTGCCTGGCGCCGGAGCGCCGATCGTGAGGGAGAACGGAATGACGACGTTGGGCAGGATCGTTGCCGGGTCGATGACGATTGCGTAGTTCAGCGAAATCGGCCGCGTGCTGTCGAAAGTCGTGACCTTGGGGGTTTCCCCGTTGAGGATTTCGGTTTCCGCGTTCGGGTCGCCGACCAGGTAGATCATGCTGGTGGTTTCGGTGACGCCCTTGGATGTGTAGACCGCCATCGAGCCTTGCGGCAGCAGCACGTCCTGGTTGGTGGTCTGGAAGCCGCCAGTGCCGGGCGTGAGGAATTCCCAGCCATTCGTATCGGATTTCAATGTGCCGGTGTTGGTGACATCCGGCGGCAGGGCGAAGCCATCGGAGACGCTGCCGTTGATGATCAGGTCGTTGGCGGAACGGAACACGATCGAGCCGGGCTCGCCGGAGCCCAGCGTGGTGGTGGTGGCGATGCCGAACAGGCCGGAGGGATCGCTGTAGCGCAGAGCGGAAAAGTCCAGGTCGCCGCTGATGGTCAGGCTGCCGGTGCCGGTGCTTTGGATGATGACGCCGGGCAGCAGGTTGAATTTGCTGCCGTATTGAACGAGGCCGGCGAGCTGGGTGGCCAGCGTCGGCGCATCGGTATCGACCGTTTGCATGTAGGCGGTGTTGTCGGCGCCGATCTGCACCAGGCCGATCGTGCCGCTCGCGGTGACGGCGCTACCGGCGGTGCTGCCCTGGCCGTTATCCTGCACCACGGTGCCGCTGGTGTTGGCGGTGCCGCCACCGCTGGCCGGCGTGTACGTGGTGAACGCGTAGAGGTTGATGCTGGCGGCGCCGGTGATGTTGACAGGGCCGGTGGCCAGCACGGCGACATCGGTGAGGCTGCCCGCCAGGCGCGGCGCGTTAATGACGACCTGGCCTTGCAGGTTGCTCGCGTCCGGGTAGCTGACATTGATGGAGGCGCCGGGGTCCAGCACCACGGTGCCGTTGGCGCTGGTGAGGGTGACGTGGGCGCGGTTATCGGCGTCGATTTCCTCGCCGTACGAGTCGCGCGCGATGGTGTTGGCATGCGCGTCCAGCAGGGACGTTGATTCCAAGGTGAGCGTGTTGGCGGCGGAAAGGGCGATGCTGCCGGGGCCGGCGCCGGAAGCATTGATGGTGCCGACGACGTCGATGCTGCCAGCATCGGCGCTGATGCTGACGGTGTGGGCCTGGATGGTCTGATCCACCACGATGTCGCCGGTGGCGAGCTCGAAGGCGCGCGCGGCGAAGAAACCGCCCTGGTCCAGCGTGGTGTTCAGGGCGTCGAACGCAGATTGGGTGCCTGTGGTGGCGAGCGTGCCGGCAAACACCGAGAAGCTGCCTGCGATGTTGCTGCCGGTGGCGCTGCCGCTGAGGCTGCCGTTGAAGGCGACGCTGCCGCCCGAGGCGATGGCGGTGACGCTGCCGGCGTCGGCGTCCGGTGAGGAGACATCAATATTGGCGCCGGCATCTTCGACGATGCTTCCGTTATCGCCAGCGAAGGCCTGCAGGATCAGCGTGCCGCCGGCGCTTTCGGCGGTCTGGTCGAAGAGTTTCGTGTTGCGGCCGGAGAGGTCGATATCGGTGCCGGCGGCGAGGTCGATGGCGGTTTGGGCCGTGATGGAGAGCTTGCCGGAGGGCAGGGCGAAGGCGGTGCTGGTGTCCACGGTGCCGGCGGTGATGTCGATTTCCGCACCCAGGGTGGTGACGCCGGTGGTGGCGGCACCGGCCGCGCCGGCGTTGTTGGCGTTGAAATTGCCGCCGGCCGTAAGCCCCAGAACGGCGCCGCTTTGCGCCGTGATCAGGGGTGAAACCAAAGCAAGGTTGCCGCCAGTGCCGGCTTGGCCGAATTGCGCCACGTCCTGATAGACGGTCAGGCTGCTTTGATTGTTGGCGGTGATGTCGGTGCCGGCGGAGAGGGTAACGTTCTGGTAGCCGACGGCGAGGCGGGCGAGCGAGACCTGATCGTTAATCTGCGCGTTCGGGCCGTAGCCGAGATCGAGCGTTTTGGTGGCGTTGATATCGAGCGACTGGGCGTCGGTGAGCGTGAGCGTGTCGGCGACGGCGACCTGGGTGGTGGTGCCGTTGGCCGTGCTGGTGCTGGTGGTGCTGATGCCGCCGGCACCGGCCAGGCGGCCACCGGGGGCGACCGAGGCGGTGAGCGTTTGCGTCGCGGACACCACGTTGGTGCTGAGCACGCCGCCCCAGGTGAGGTTCGGCGCCGTAATGGAGGCGTTGCCCGCATCCTGCGCCGTATCGGCGGTGGAGGAGGTGGTGGTGACACCGTTCACGGTGGTGGTGGTTGTGGTGGTGCCACTGGTGGTAACACCGTAACCATAAATGGCGGGCGTGTTCAGCACCAGGTCGGTGGTTTTGGAATCGACGGCGACGCTGCCGATGATGTTGACGGCCTGCTGGGCGCTGAGGATCAGCACCGAGGTGTCGGCGGCCAGCGCGTTCAGGGTCGCGTCCGTCAGCGTGAGGCCGCCGGGCAGCAGATTGGTGAAGGCGCTGAGATCGGCCTGGCTGCCGATATTGATGTCGGCGACCTGCACATCGACATAGCCGGCGGCAAAGGTAGCTTGTCCGATATCGACCGAGGTGCCGGCGGGGGCGACGAAATTCAGGCTGCCGCTGCCTTCGATAACGGCGCCCGGCGCCACCGTAATGGCAGCGCCGGTGGCGGACGTAACGTTGGTGGCGAACACGATCTGGCCGTTGGAAATGCCCAGTAGCGGCGAACCGCCATTGGCATTCGAATCGGTGCTGAAATAAAAGCCCTGGGCCAGGCTGGCGGCGCTGCTGGGCTCGCCGAGTGTATTAAGCGTGGCGCCGCCGCTGACCGCGATCGAGCCCCCGGTGGGATTTGCCACCAGCATGATGTCGCCGGCCGACAGATCGGCGCCGGACTCCACGACCACGGCGGGGCTGATGCCGGCAACCGTCAGGAGATTGGCGGTGCCGGCGGTGCTGGTGAGCGTGCCGCCGATCAGCAGGCGGGGGAGGTCCAGCGCGGAGAGCATGGCGGCGTCGATGCCGATGGTGGGCTGGGTACCGGTACCTGTGCTGGAGGCGAGCTGCGTGACCATGGAGCCGGGGCCAGTGGGGGCCAGCAGCTCGATGGCGGACTGGCTGATGATTTCGGCGGTGGCGCCGAAGCCGTCGGCGCCGGGCGCCTGGTTCAGGGTGCCGGGGGCGATGAACAGCGAGCCGTAGCTTTGCGTGCCCGTGCTTGTCGAACCGGTGCCGGTGGCCGTGGTGCCCGTGGTGGTGAGCGTTTGGGCTATCGGCTGCGATATCGAGATGAGCAGCGTCTTGGCATCCTGCGGCAGCGCGGGGCGCGGCTGGTCGAAGGTGGCGGCGCTGTCGATTTCGAAGGTGCTGTAGTTTTCCTCGTCATATTGCGAGAGCTGGCGCACGCCGTTGGCCGATGTGATCAGCGCCGCGGTGGGCAGGCTGCCGGCGATGCCGGTGCCGGCGGTGCCGACCGTGACCGCCGCGATCGTGGTGAAATTGCCGAAAGGCAGGGCGCTGCCCCCTGCCACCGTGCCGGGGGTGAGCTCGACACGGAAGGCGCCCGGCAGCAGATCGTAATAAGCCGGCAGTAGCGTGTAGGTGCCGGCGGCCAGCCCCGGCACTTCGCCGGCGGCGATGGTGATCTGCTCGCCCTGGCTGGGGGCGTCGTAATTCGCATCGTCCGGCGCCTGCGGCGCATACTGGGATTTGTAACCCGGAACGATGGCGAAGATCAGATCGGTAGAGTTGGCCTTGATGGTGCCGCTGGCGGAATTGAGCAGCGGGGTTTTGTTGACGTCGGTGGAGCCGCCGCGGCCGGCGATGAAGCCGGCGCCGGTCAGTGTGCCGCCGCCGCTGATATCGATCGTGGACCCGGCCTGCACGGATACATTGACGCCGGCCAATTGGATCACCGGGCTGAACGCCGTGACCGGAGCGCCGTCATAGAGGTAATTCACACCGTCCACGGTGCCGCCATACGGCATGGTGAGCCCATCCAGGCTGACCGAGGTGATACTGTGGGGGCCGAGGATGACGGTATCGGTGAGTTGCAGGTTGGAGGCGCCCGAGGTACGCGGCTCGCCGATTTCCAGGACACCTTCCGGCGCGCGGACGACGCCGTCCTGCACCACGGTATCAGCGAATAGCGCCAATGTGCCACCGACCGAATACGGCATCGCGGGAGCGGCGCCACCGAGGCCCAGCACGGTAATGGTGCCGCCGGCCAGTTCGTTGACGCCGGAAGCAACCCCGTTATCGAGGCCGGCCACGACCTGTTCGTCCACCACCAGCGTCGGCGATGCGGAGACAGGGTAGAGCTGGGCCGCGCGGAACGTGATGTTGCCGGAAGAGGCGAGCACGCCGGCCGCCTGGCCACCGACGTCACCCATGAAACGGATGTCGCCGGTGCTGTTGAAATTGGTTTGGCTGAAGCCGAAGGTGGAGGCCGTTTCGGTGGTGGTGAACGCGGCGTTTTCCGCCGGCACCTTGATGCCACCGAGATTGATCGAATTACCGATATCGATCAGGGCGGCGTTGATGGTGAGGGTGGAGGTGCTCAGCGACGGTATCTGAACGCTGCCGGCGCCGCCGAATTGATCGATACCCCCCTCGAAGGCGGGGCTGCTGCTGTAGCCGATCAGATCGACATACGGCGCGGTGATACTGGCTGCGACATTGGCCTGGGTTTCACCGATGATACCGGTTTCCAGCGTCACCGAGCGGCCGAGTTTCAGCGCGACCACCCCGTCCAGCGCAATGAAATCCTGGGCCGCCAGATCGAGCGTATCGAAGCCGCCTTGCGTCAGTTGTTGTTGCGATATGCGGCCAAGGCCAATCGTTGCAGGATCGGAGGCGTCGGCGCCCGGGGCGAGGCCGGCTTCGGTTTGTACCGGAATGAAGTTCTGCGAAATCAGGATTTGCGAAGCCGCGTCATAGGCTTGCGGCAGGTTCGAGAAATCGACAAGATCCTGCGGATCCAGTTTCATCGACAGCGTGCCGCCCGCGGCCCCGGCGCCCGCACCCGCGGCGAGAAGTGTGCCGTCGAACGCGATACCGTCATAGGATCGGGCGGCGATCAGGCCGCCATTGCCGGCGAGCGTTACCGGATGGGGCAGCGCCACAATCGATGTGGGGGCGAAACCAGCCGATACGTCCACGGTGGCCGAAGCGCCGGAGGCATTCAGCACCGCGCCGGGCCGCACGATCACCTGCGCGTAGGTGGATTCCGGCGATGCATCCGATAGACCGCCGAGGCCGCCCAGATAGATCGAGCCGCCTGACTGCGCGGCGCCATAACGGCGGCCCTGCGCATCGGTAAAGACCGTGGCGACACCTGAAACATCCACCAGGGCGCCGTCGCCGATCCAGACCGAAAGCCCGGGCAGGTAATTGCTCAGATTGCCGGGGGTGTTCGTCGGTGTGGTTTCATACCGCGTATTGGCGATCGTTACCGTGCCGCCATGTGCCGTCAGTGTGCCGAGATCGGTGACCTGATCGTAGCCTTCGACGGTAATCGACTGGCCGGGGTCTACCGTAATGCCGGCGCCGGCGCCGATCGTAACGGTGCCGCCATTGCCGTTGTACAAGGCGGGATCGACGCTGGCGGCGAGCGTGAGGCTGGCGCCGCTGCGTTGCGTGAACGTATCGCCACCCTTCACCTGGGCGTAGAGTGACGGCAGCACAATCGTGTAGGCGCCCGCGGCGGCTTGGCCGGTCGTCAGATCGAGGTTGGACAATTCATAGACCGGGCGCGTGGCATCGATTTGCAGACCGGGGTCCACCGAGAGGCCCAGATAGCCGTTCAGCACGTAATCGGCGAAACCGCTGGTGAACAAGGACTGGTTCACCACCAGCGTGTTTTCGAAATAGTACGGCTCGGGCGCGCCCACGATCACTTCCGGCGCGCTCAGCGATAATGTGCCGCCGGCGCCGCTGCCATAGCCCAGGATCGTCGCGTCATACGTGACGGCGCCGAACTGGTTCAGCGTATTGAAGAAGGTGGGGACGATGTCTGCGGAAATGGCCACGCTGCCGCCCGCGGCGGGGGTGAGCTTGCCGGTGGCCGACAGCACGCCGCCCGAGGAGACATTGATGACCGAACCCGCCTGCAAATCGACGCCGCCGGTGCCGGTGATCGTGACGCTACCGGCATTGGCGTAGCCCGCCAGCGTGCTGTTGCCGGGGGTCAGGGCGTAATTGGTCCATTGGCCGCTGGCATCGAGTGTGACGCCACTGGACAAGGTGATGCTGCCGGCGGTGGCGTTAATGGCTTGCGGCGCACTGACGAGTTCCAGGTTTGTCAGCGTGATCTGGCCGCCATGCGCGGTGATATCGGCATTCACCTCGATCGTGGTGCCGCTGAGCGTGATGGCGCCGCCATTGGTCAGC
>Ga0302311_10003939_pt1 | contig 16114 bp, 15 predicted proteins | sample III_Palsa_N1_3_FD_200449 | JGI IMG/M metagenome (GOLD analysis project Ga0302311, IMG submission 200449) | Peat permafrost microbial communities from Stordalen Mire near Abisko, Sweden - III_Palsa_N1_3 | ecosystem: Environmental > Terrestrial > Soil > Palsa > Peat permafrost | place: Sweden... | reverse complement strand
TCCCCGGCTCATGGTTGTCCAGGTATTCACCAGTCCCGGGGCGCTCCGTCGCGCTTTGCTGGGTAACGCGATACTGCTCGGGCGACAGCTTCGCGATGGCATCGGGGTTCTTGCTGTACGTGTTCATCGGGCTCTCCTGCGGCAGACGCCATGGGCTCGAACCGAGTTTTGATCCGAGCCGGCATATAGTCGAATGGGTTACATCGTGCATAGATTGGGGCTGCAAGGCGAACCCCAACCGGTCAGTGATGCATTTCGAACTGGAGCGGGTAAAGGTTACGCGTGTACGGTGCGACCCCATCTCGCCGAACCCCACTCCGTCATTTCTGCGAAGGTGAAGGGGCTTTTCAACAGCGAAGCTGGTAACCCAGCACCCTTACCCTTTATGAACGCGAAAAGCTTCTGGATCCCTGCCTTCGCAGGGATGACGAGGGAATTTGCAGGGATGAGGAGCGAGAGTGTTGAAAGGTCAGTGATCGGGCAAGGGCGGAATGGCCAGGCTGCGCTCACTGTCGCCAGTGGCGCCGGTAAGCATGCTGGGCGGAAGATGACCGACATCGCCAACGGAGATGACCTTGAATCTGCCGTCAGCTTCAACGCGGATTTCGGTGATGCTGGCATTGCCCACGGACATTTCCAACCACGCCTTGGTATCAACGCCGAGTGCGCGGGTGACCAGGTAGCGAATCACGTCGCCGTGGCAGACAAATAGATCGGTATGCTCACTCCCAGCCGCGGGTTTGAAGTATTTGTCGAAAACCCGATCGAGCTGCGCTTGGCAGGCCGCAAGGTCCTTCGGCTTTTCGTGAGCCATGGCCTCGACTCTTCGGGTCGGTGGTGTGCATTCGGCAAGGTCGTCGACCACCTCGAAATGCCGCCCGGGGAAATCCGTCGCGATGATCGCCGCCGTATCACGCGCGCGTTGCACCGGGCTGACGTACATGGCGTCGAAATGCGTCGGCAAACCTGCCAGCCGCGCACCCACCAACTGCGCCTGCGCAACGCCAATCGGTGCCAGATGCGGCCCCGGCTGATCGCCGAGGGCCGCATCTGGCACGTAATAGCCGTGACGAACCAACACGATGGTCCGCGCCACGGGCGTTTGTGTATCGGCGCCGCGCGCTGTCGCGATCAACAGCAGGCAGCAAAGACTTGGTAGGAATCTGTTCATGTCTGAAGTATCGCGCTCCCGGCGCCGAAAAGGCCAGCCGAGGCTATTCAATGACCCCGGTCACAATTATGGCTATTTATTTGATTTATTTAGATCGAGAAACCCGGAATAAATGACAGGTAGCCAATGGCCTTGTTGGTGTTAGCGTGACAAGTCGCTATTGCATAGCGACAAGGGACGGGGAAATCCAGTTTTGTTTTGTTTGGGATATACGGGAGAACTTGGATAATCCAAGTTCAACGACCACAACATCTTGCTTCCACTGGAGAAAAATATGCAATCGAACAAGGCTTTTGGCACGCGTCACCTAGTCAGGATCGCCATCGTTGCAAGTCTCGCAGGTGCAGCATGGCTTCCAGCGGCTTTTGCCGCTCCTGCCGTCAACGCTGTCGTTGATCAAGTACAGGCACAGGCCATGGAAAGTTGGCGCTCGGATATGGCGCGTGTCGAAACACCCACGGAAGGCTGCTTTCAAGCCTCATACCCCAGCATTCTGTGGAAGCAGGTCAATTGCACCGTCGTACAGCCGCTAGTGCATCCGCTGCCAAGGCGTGTCAACAAGACGGCTGGCGCTTCGCAAACCACCGGCAATGGCAATGACTATGCGATCAAGGTTTCTGGACTGATCAGCAGCGCCGTCGGAACATTTCCGTCGGTCACCGGCGTGACATCCGAGAAAAGCGTAGGTGTTGCAGCATTTGGCGGTGGCGGCATCCTTGGTCCGAATGAATACACGCTGCAGGCCAATTCAAACTACACCGGCACCACCGCTGCTTGCAAAAACCATTCGGGCTGCACGATCTGGCAACAATTTATTTATTCGCCGGATTACCAGACTCAGGGTAAGGCAGCCGTTTTCATTCAGTACTGGCTGCTCGGGTACGGCAGCGGTAGCTGTCCCAGTGGATTTGGCAGCGACGGTGGCGGTGATTGCTACAAGAACAGCTCTGCCGTCACTGCGCCGGATGTACCCATCACCCAGCTTGCGAATCTGAAGCTCTCCGGTAGCGCCACCTCTGGTGGCAACGACAAGGTGGTCTTCACCAACGGAAGTACCGCCTACACGATCAGCGCGAAAGACAGCGTGCTCGATCTGGCGTCTGTGTGGAACGAAACGGAGTTCAATATCGTTGGCAACGCGGGTGGATCGGAGGCCGTATTCAACTCCGGCTCGTCGATCAAAGTGAACCTCGCGGTCAGCGATGGAAGCACTGCCAAACCGACGTGCGCCGCGAATTCCGGCTCGACCGGAGAGTCCAACAACTTGAACCTTGGCGCCTGCACCGCCGCCAGTGGAACGTCGCCGTCGATCAGTTTCACTGAGTCCAACTAAGCATCCAAGCTCACTGAACGTGGACGTTGTACAGGAGTGAACGCCGAGGGGGCATGCCCCCTCGGCGCTTGTTCGAACGGACCATGTCCAATCCGGACAACGCTGTAGAGACCGCTATTTCGCCTGCAGCGTGCTCAAAACCTGCTGTGCGTCCGCATGCGCAGCATCGAGCGTCGTGGCCTTCACGCCGTGCTCGGCCTGGGTCAACGCGGCGTGCAGCCTGGACTCGTTGGCGGCATCGCCTTTGGCGTCAACAATGGCGCCCTGGCCCATGCCTTTGCAGGGGTCTTCTTCCTGCGCGTCGAAGCCTTTGCCGTTCGGGCCGACCAGGCAGTTGATGACGTGATGCAGATGCGTATGCGCCAACTTCAGATCCGCAGCACCGAGCGCCATGCCAGCATGCGCGCTAGCCGTACCCACCTGTTTTGTCACCGCACTGTCGGCATCCGCCGCCAGCGCGACCACGGGCAGCACGGTCGCCAGCAGAAGCGTCGGTAACCACCGATTGAACGTCTTCGTCATGACACAACTCCCTAGCAACGCGGCGTCCGCCGCAGTCCCCACAGCATAGACCTGTGCCATCGTGCGAAAAAGGGAACGTCGGGCAAGATTCACCGGACTGATAACAGATAAGGAACCCGACTGCTCCGGCCACCTTTCCCATGCACCCCGCTCCCGCCGCCTCAGTGCGTTACGATGCCGGCCTTCGTTCGTTGCGGCCGCTGATCGCTGCTCAATATTCGCTGTATCAGGAGACACTTCTCGTGCCGCATTATTCCGGCCCATTGTTCACGCAGCCCATTGCCGAGGCGCTGCAAGCGGCGCGCGACGCCGGAGCTGAGGCATGGAACGGTTCGCTGGACCTGGGCCGCTCGCATGGCAATGTGTCATTGGACATGGACATCTGGCAGTGGAAGGGTCAACGCTACCCCTATCCTCACAAACTGAAAGACCGCACGATCTACGTGTGGGACGGCGACGAATACGCGCCGGTGTCACGCTATTCGGGCTCGCTGATCAAACTGGTGCCGACCGAATGGGGCGCTCCCACGTTCGAGATCGACGGCATCAAGATGTTGCCTACCTCGAAGGAATCGCCGTTCGAGGATGCTCGCCGCAAGGTGGCGCTGATCGAGCCGCGCGACAAGATGGTTCTTGATACTTGTGGTGGCCTGGGCTACTTCGCCGCATGTTGCCTGGAGGCAGGCGTGGCACGCATCGACTCGTTCGAGAAGAATGCGGATGTACTGTGGCTGCGCACACTCAACCCATGGTCACCGGATCCGGACGCGCCCGAAAACGGCGGTCGCCTGCAGCTTAATCATGCCGACATATCGCAGGCAATTGCGAAGATCGCCGATGCTTCGGTGGACGCGCTGCTGCATGATCCGCCGCGCTTCGGCATCGCCGGCGAGCTGTATTCGCAATTGTTCTACGATCATCTTGCGCGCGTGCTGCGCCGCGGCGGCCGCTTGTTTCACTACACCGGTAGCCCGAACAAACTTACCAGCGGCCGCGACGTTCCCCGCGAAGTGGAGAAACGTCTCGATAAAGCCGGCTTCAAGGCGCAGCTCGCGCTGGATGGCGTACTGGCCATACGGCGCTGAAAAACGCTGGTGATCAAGTTCCGCAAGCGGCAGGCATGCAGGTCGGGGTCGATCCTCTCGCGTTATTTCCAGATGCTGGTCAGGCACTGGCGAAAAGCCGCTGCCACTTTGGCATTGGTGTCGGCATCGAATCCGCTGACTATCCCGCCGCCGACGAGAGCCAGACTGTCCTGAATTTTGTTATCCAGGCTTGGGCGAATCAGCGTCGTATGCGCCAGGGCATCCAGGAATTTCTTCGACTCGCCCTCGCTCAAGGCAAGCTTGAAAGAGACGTCATTGGTGGTCGTGGCATCGTATCCACAGACCAGGCCCCAAGGTCGCCGGGTAGCTGCACAGGGTCGTATCAGCCAATCGCCTGCAGGTGCCTTCCAGCTTCTACAATTTTGCCTGATCCGGCGATGGCATGTCCGCACTGTCCTGTATAGGGAATGGCATGCCTTGCCGCGATATACCCTGAAGATCGATCGCATCTACCTCGCCATCAGCCGGCTGAATTTCCAAGGAGAACAGGCGAAATGTTGCTTCATGCTGAAGAAGACACTGCTCGCCTGCCTTCTCCGTTACGCGAGCGACACACACGCCGTCTTCGCGGGTACTGATGCTGACGTTGTAACACCCTGCAGGCGTCACAGTCGCACGCAAATCCGAAGAGTCGAGTACCTCTCGTGCCAGATGCTCCGCCGCCTCTTGCGTGGTGATCACGGGTGGCTTGTTGGTCGACTGAATCGTGTTCGCGGAACCAGTCAGCGACGCCAGTGGGGAGATAAGGCCGCCAACCATCAGCAAGGAGGCAAGCGATTTGATCATGAGGTTCTGCATCACGGTGCCTCGTCGAGAAAGGCATGCCGAAAAGAGGGCACAAGCGCCGCCGCCGAATAGCGCGTCGAAAGCCGCGCCTGCTATCGGCAAGGGTGATGGCTGCCACTCTCTGCTCCCTCCCCTGCTTGCAGGGGGAGGAGCACACCGTGGACCGTCCTTTTACACGTTATGGCAGGCCTTTACAGCAGCCACCAGACAAGTCTGAAAGTGGCCATGCAGCTCAACGAAGTGAGCTTCCCACTCGTCTGGATCACCGGTCGCGTAAGACGGCTTGGCGGCTGGCTTCCACCAGCGAACCGCAGATCCAACTTCCACCGGCACCGACAAGGAGGACGCGGATTTTTCAAGTCGCGCTGGCGCCGCCTTTCAATCGCGGCATCCATCCAGTCCGTTCTGGCGTATAAAGCAGTTGATCTCCCAGCCACCCAGGAACCACACCCATGAAGTCATTGTTGAAATTGGCGGCCCTCGCCCTTGTCGGAGCCGCCGCCCTTGCATCGCCCGCGTTCGCCGCGCTGGACGTCGGCACGCAGGCACCCGATTTTTCCGCGCCGGCCTATCTTGCCGGCCAGCCCTTTACGTTCAAGCTCGCCGATGCCCTGAAGAAGGGTCCGGTCGTGGTGTATTTCTTCCCTGCGCCGCACACCTCGGGCTGCAACGTCGAGGCGCATCTATTCTCCGAGGCTATCGACCAGTTCAAGGCGCAACATGCCACCGTGATCGGCGTCACCGCCGGCAACTTGTCCGAACTGGGAGCCTTCTCGAAAGAGGCCGACCACTGCAGCGGCAAGTTTCCGGTAGCTGCGGATGAAGGCGCGAAGATTGCGAAAGAATACGACGCGCTGTTGCTGATGAAGCCCGGCTGGTCTGACCGCACTTCGTACGTGATCGCCCCGTCAGGAAAAATCGTCCACGTCTATTCAAACCTCAGCCCGACCAAGCACGTGCAAGAAACACTCGATGCGGTGAAGGCACTTGAGCAACCGGGCAACACTGCCAAGTAAATCGGGTCCGACGATCGGATCTTCTCATCCGTTCACCAAACCCGTTCGCCCAGAGCGTAGCGTAGCGAAGTCGCAGGGCAGCCCTTCGGCCTCGATGAATGAGCTATGAGGGCTGCCTTCGGTTTCGGCTCTGCGAGCCTACGCTCAGGGCGAACAGTATGTGAGGGCAACCCTTGGCGCTCTGGGCGAACGTGTACGACAAAAAAAGGGCGCGCTCGACGAAGCGCGCTCTTTACATCGTGGGTAGATCGCCCTACTTGCGCGCCGCGATGATCTGACTCAGATAGTCCGGCGTGCCTTCGATGCGTACCAGATGCGGGTACTGCAGGCCGCCGTGATAATCCACCGGCACAGTACGGTAGCCGTCCTGATATTTGAGCAGTAGCTGGATCGGCGTGCTGCTGTCCTTGGCGGCGGTGATCGCACCTTTCAGCACATCGTTCGAATAGGTCTGCCCGTTGACCGCGACCAGGGTTGCGCCGGTGCTGACACCGGCCTTGAACGCCGGGCCATCCCAACGCACGTCGTTGACCTGCCCCTTGTCGTTCATCGTCAGGCCGATCGACCAGGCGAAGTTGTACAGGTGGCGGGAAGGTTCCGGTCGGCTGTTGTACTGCTTCTCGTACGTACTTTCCTGATCGGTGTAGACCAGCTTCCAGCCGGTAGCCGCGATGCCGTCGCCCAGCGGCGGATCGAGCGTGCTCACGCGCGCGTGCAGGAAGCTGGCCCAGTCGTATTTGGCCACGCCGTCCAGCGCTGCCACGACGTCGTCGAAGGTATAGGTCTTGGTGACGTAGCTGCCATTGTCGACACCGAAGAACGCGTGCGCGAAATCGTCCAGCGACTTGCTGTCATGCGTCAGCGCGCGCAGCTTGGCGTCCACTTCAAGCCACATCATCTGGCCGCCACTGTAGTAATCCTCGCTCATCTGCCAGCTGCGGTACGGCAGGCCCGAACGATGTGCGGCAGTCGGATCGTTGGTGGTGTCTTCCAGCGTGCGCCACTGGAAGCCTTCGCGATTACGCTCGTAATTGGCGGCCGTCATGGCGAGCGCATCGCGGAACTCCTGCGGTGTCCACATGCCGGAGCGCGCGGTCAGTATGTAACCCCAGTACTGCGTTTGCCCTTCGTACACCCATAGCAACGAACCACCCATCGGCACGTTGAAATTGGGCGTCCAAAGGTCGGCTGGACGGCGGAACTTGCCATTCCACGAATGCGTGTACTCGTGCGCCAGCAAATCACGACCGGGGGCACCGTCATTCCATCCGGTGAAATAGTCGACGCCCATCCCATCTTCGCTGGACTGGTGATGCTCGGTGCCGTTGCCACCCAATACATCGGACAACGAAAACAGGAAGTCGTAATGGTCGTAGTGATGCGAACCGAACAACGCCACCGCCTGCGTCACCAGCGCACGATGTACCTTCAGCTGCTCGGGCGTCATCTCCAGATATTTCGGCGCGTCGGCGACGACATCGAGGTGCACCGGTGCCTCACCGCCGGGGTTGAGATCGACACGCTTGAAGTACTGTCCCGCGTAGATCGGCGAGTCGACCAGGTTGTTGAGCGTCACCGGCTTGAACGTCGTGGTATCGCCCGACTGCGAAGCTGTTTCCAGCGCCGTGCCGAACTGCCAGCCATGCGCGAACGTCACGCTGGGCACGAACGTGATACCGCGCGAATAATAGCCGGCCGGATAGAGCGTCACCTTGCTCCACTCCATGTCCATCATGCTGTGGGTGATCTCGAAATCACCGTTGTCGGCGCGGCTCGACAAGTATTGGAATGTCGCATCGAGGGTGCTGACATCCGCTGGCACGTCGAGATGAAACGCGTAGACGTTGTACTCGTCGCGCTTCCACATGATCGGCTTGCCGTTGGCACTGAGCTTGATGCCGGCAAGCATGGCGATCGGGCCGGTTGGCGAGTGGTCGCCGGGGATCCATTGCGGATACAGCAGCGTCAACGGACCGGCCTTTACCGGAATCGTTTCATGCACGCGGAAGATGCCCTGCGTCGTATCGCTGGCATCCACCTGCAGCGTGATCGTACCGGCATACGGGGTGTCCTGCGGCGGCGGCACCTGATCGGACCGTGTCTCCTGCGCTCCTGCGGCACCCGCGGCGAGGGCCAGGGACAGGGCCACAACGAGACGCGTCACCGTATGGCGCGTGCCAGCCGGTGAGTCAGCATGAGGAGCAAGGGGCATGGGGAACTCCGGCAAGTAGATCAGGCGATGAGTCTGGACAATCTCCCTACTCTGCCAAAAGCGGGACCAGAGTGCATATGCCTCTTGCCCTATGGGCCGACGATCCTGCTGCCAGCGCCGTGGCTGGAACCGGCCGAGCTTCCGCTATTCCCCTGCTTTGCCGCCACGGGCCGAAACAAGGCGCAGAAAGGTCTCATGCTGGTATCGACTCATGCGCAGCTTCTGACCGGTATCCATCGTGACGACGTGGTGGCCGTTGAACCACGGATGGATCGCCTGAATCCGGCGCACGTTGATGATGGCCGAGCGGTGCACGCGAGCGAAATGCCGCGGGTCCAGCCGTGCGGCCAGCGCACTCATGGTCTCGCGCATCTCGTGCACGCCATTGGCCAGATGAATCTGCACGGTGTTTCCGCTGGCCTTGATCCACACGATGTCGTCAACGTCGATGAAGCTGATGTGCTCGTCCACGCGCACGGGAATGCGCTGGATGTAGTCATCGCGCTGGCGCAACGCATCAAGCGCCTGCAGGATCCGTACGGAGGCGGCTGCGCCCACACCTTCGCCGGTGGAAAGTCGCGCCTTCACGCGCCGCAACGTGTCGGCGAAGCGTTCGCGACTGAAAGGTTTGACTAGATAGTCCACCGCATTCGCCTCGAACGCGCGCACGGCGTATTGCTCGAAAGCGGTAACAAACACCGTCGCCGGCATGCGCTCCGCGTTGATGGCTGCCACGACGTCCATGCCATTGAGAGCAGGCATCTGGATGTCCAGAAACACCAGATCAGGCGATTGACTGCGAATCGCCTCGACAGCCGACGCGCCGTCACCGCACTCAGCCAACAGCTCGATATCCGGATCGTCGCGCAACAAACGAACGATGGCATGCCGCGCGATCGGCTCGTCGTCCACAACCAGGGTGGCAATACTCACGCGGTCACGACCTCGGGCGCATCGTCCGCTTCCTCGATTTCGCGGAACGGGAGGCGAAGTCGGCAGATCACGCCATCGGGCCAGATCATCTCCAGGCGCACTTGGGCCGTTGCGCCATACAGTTCGCGCAAACGCAGTTCGGTATTCGACAGGCCGATTCCGTGCCCCGACCCTGATGTCGGCCCAGTCTCCAGCGTGCTATTGCGGTTACGTACGTCGATGCACAGGATGTCACCCTCGCGCCGGCTTTCGATCTCGATGCAGTCCACGCCGATGCGTTTGCTGATCCCGTGGGTTATCGCGTTCTCCACGATCGGCTGCAGGATCAGGCTGGGGACCGCACAATCCAGCGTATCCGGGGCGACATAGATCTGCGTGGTGAGGCGATCCTTGAAGCGTATCCGCTGGATCCCGAGATAAAGATCCAGCAGCACCAGCTCCCGCCGCAAGCTGATTTCCTGGCCATCGTAGTCCTCGAGAAAGGCACGCAACAGGTCGCTCAAGCGCAGCAACATGTCCTCGGCCGACAACGCGTCCTCGTCCAGCAACGTCGCAATCGCATGCAGCGTGTTGAACAGGAAATGCGGTTGCAACTGCGACTTCAATGCGCGCAGGCGCGACTGCGCAAGCTCCGTCGCCAGCTGACTCGCTTCGATCTCGCGACGCGTCTTTTCCGCATGAAACTGCATCGCTTGCTGAATCGCGAACAATGACCAATAGGTCAGCAGACCCGTCGCAAAATGCTGACCGACAAATTGCCAGAGCTGTTCGCCAAACGTACTGGGCTCGAACAGCGTCGACACAAAGGCGCCGATGACCATGGCCAGCAGAGTCACGCCTACACTCGCCGGCAATTGCATGCCCAGTCTGCGCAGACGCACCGGCGCCTGGATCGGGTACTTCGCCGCTAGCTGAAAAACCCATGGCGCCAACGCCGCCCAGGTGTACCACTGGATGATCGACCAGCGCAGGTAATCAAAGGCCGACCATGTGTGGCGGTTGATCGCGTCGTGCATGAACCCCTGCAACGCGAACACCAATGCCACAGCTCCCCACAGTCCAAGGTAACGCAGCAGACCGATCTTCGTATTGCCGAGGCGAACCATCATCGCGGGATGTCCCGTGGGTTGGAGTGGCCATCGTAGGCGCTGCACACGACGCTGAAAAGCGAATTGCTCAGCCGCTACGATTCATAACTTCCCTACGACGATTCGTCCCAAACCGCTTTCGCGCGACGTTCCTCATCTGGCCATATCGGGGTGTCGACCGTGTGCATTAGCTCCCGGCGGCACTCATTCCCGCCGGAACCCGCCATGAATCTGACTCGCGTTACCACCCTCATCGCCATGCTGGCCTTTGCACTATGCAATCTGTTCGTTCCGACAGCCAGCGCCACTGATGCCAATGCTGGGCTCGTGCCCGCACGGCACTTCCATCTGGTGAACGCCACGTTCGACAGCATCATCGCGCTCGCCATCGCCCCTGCCGATGAACTTTCCTTCCACGACATCGTTCTGGATCAGCCGTTGCAAGGCGGCCTGACTTCGATGATCTTCGACGTTCCCGCTGGCGGATGCCTGCGCGACCTCCGCGTTACCTTTCATGGTGGACGCACCCGATTGCTTTCGCACGTCGATGTCTGTAGAAGCAGCGGCCTACGCCTGACGGCACGGATCGCCAAAGGCGACGAGCGTCGTTAGTTCACGTGCGGCTTGGCCTTTGAGGGCCTGCGTTGTCAGAATCGTTACCTCCATCTCCTTTGAAGGAACTCGGCGGGGGGTCAGGGTCGTTCCCGATGCCTCTTCGCAGTTAGACTCTGCCTATCTGCTCGCGTCGGAGCGCGGGCCTTGGGGATTTCGCAGTTTTGTTTGGGGGTCGGTGTAATGGCTATGCCGTTGTCCTGGAAAATCGGTGCTGCCGTGGCGGCTTTGATCGTCGCCGTATTTGCCTGGAATGGACTTTCCCAATATTTCGCGGCACGGCAGGCCGATGAGATCACGCGGGATTCCGCGCGCACCGCCATGCTGGAAGCACAGCAGGCGAAGGCCCAAGCCCAACTGCATCAGGCGCAGCTTGCAGCCGATCTGAAACAGCACCGCGAGGACTTGTCCAACGCATACCAGCAGGTAGACGAACAGGCCCGCCAATATCGGGTGGAGCAAGCCATGCGTCTCGCCAAGCAACAACAGGAAGAACTTCGCGTAGAGTCGACTTATCGTCTGGACGCAAACCAGCGCTGCGAAGGCGGCATCGTGATTAGCCACAGCGGCTCAAGTTTCACGCAGCTTATCGACCCGAGCGGTCAACCCATTCCGTGTCAAGGCGACAAGGCCTCCGAACCATTGCGTTAATTCTGCATCGCCGTCATATCGCCAGTGCCAGCATCGCCTCCCGATATCTCTTCGTGCGATTCATTCGACAACGAAGTGACGCTGTTTACCTTAAAGAGATCAAAGCACGTGACAGCTGGAACATTTTTTAAGGGATGCGTTGATAGAGAAGAACATATCCTGTGGCAACTTGAAGCACATACCGTTGCCGCATTAGACCTGATGTCAGGAATGTGCCCCTGACATCGTTTTCCCATTGCGAATGAAATCACGCATCATCGTGTAATAGCCGTTCGAATTGCGTGTGGAAGTACGCTGTCCATCAGCATCGGTCTCGTATTCGTAGATGCCGTGGTCGGCGTGAGGAAACACCGCCAGGGTTATCGGTCGACCTTGCGCGATCAGCTCACGCAGGCGACTCGCCGTCTCTGCGCTTGGCGCCTCGATGTCGTCTTCGCCAAGTATCCACAACTGTGGTGTGTCCAGGTTTCGCAGCACCGGCATCGGATCATAGTCGGTCGGTACATCGGCAAGGAGTACGGGTCCTTTCTCGCGAAGTGTGGCTTCCGGGTTGTCGAGCATATAAAAGCTGATGTCGCCGTGCACGTGCTTGAACCAGGGTTCGTTCGCATATTGGGCGCGCACCGCTGCCAATTGATCGTAGCCCTCGCGGAAGTTGCTGCGCACGATGGCGGCGGTCGCATCGGCAACTTTCATCGCCTTGACCATCACGTCCGCACCATAACCCTGGCGCGTCATATCCAGTGCAATCGCCTCGCGGTCTTCTTCCAGCGGCGACACGGCAAGGCCGTAGGCTACGATGACGAAATCCACTGGCTCGATCTTCGCAGCAAGTGGCGCAACCCAGCCACCCTGGCTGGTACCTTGATAACCGACCCTGCCCGCGCGATCGCCAGCGAGACGTTTCGCTTCATGCATTGCCGCGATCGCATCATCGGCAAGCATCAAATAGTCTTGCGAATATCGGCCACTGGACGCACCGGTGCCGCGTTTGTCGTAGACGAATACGCCAATTCCATCGGTCGGAAACTGCCGCTGCAGCGCATAGAAATCGCGTGCCGAAAAATCCTCCGAGCCGTGCACGAGCACTACGATCGGTACCTTCGCATGACCTTTCGGCATCACCAGGCGTCCGGCCAGGCGCACGCCATCACCCTGAAACATCGTGTCTTTCACATCGAGCGGAATGCGCTGTCCAGGCAATCCATCGAAAACGATTTTTCCAGTGCTGCATTCGGAGAAGGACACGTGCTTGCCATCGGAGCGACCGGTCCAGCCCAGCGTGCTGGTCCACTGGTCGTTGGATGTTTCAGTCAGCACGCCGGTAGTACCGTCCTTGCGCCGCCAGCGCAGGTGATCGCCATCGGTCAAGCCAATGTCGACGTCGCTGCCATCATGCAGCTGGTAAATGCCGATGCGGCAATCGCCGTTGCGATCACCTTTTGTGTGGGCGACTGCCTGATCGGCAAATGCCGGCAGAAGCAAAACCAGCTGGCAAAGCGTTGCTAGGCATACGCTGACGGTAAGGGATTTCAACGCAGTGAGCTTCATGGCGACTCTCCGGAATTTCAGCATAACGTGGGTTACGGCGTACTTACTGCCACATCAGTCGCAACGACCGAGCACCGTGGTGCTGTAGCGTTTCTCCCAGCACGCGAAGCTGCGCAATGTCACCCTCCAACGTAATGACGTGATTACCTGCCAGCGCGCCAGCGCGACTGGCGAACGCACAAGCGCCGTAGGGGACAAGCAATTCGGGCTCACTCACGCCTCCCGCATAAAGAAGCAACTGGCCCGGCTGGGGATAAGCGATGGCGTTTTCCGGATCTAGCTTGGGCTCAACGCCAAGCGGCATCCATGCAGCTTCTCCACTCCAGCGGGCATGAAACAGGGTGCCATCGAGCGGCAGACTTTGCGCAAGCCATGCCACCGACTTCGGCGCCGCCTGCGCTTCAAGGCGTCCGAGGAAAATGAGGTCACCGACAACCATCTGCACTTTTCTTGTGACCAGAGAACCTCGGTCCCGGTCCAGTACTGGGGTCGTTGTCATCGCTGGTGCCTCTGTCGACATGTCTGATTCGCTCCTGGCTTTCGCACGAAACTATTGAGCATCGTTGTTGGGCTTCGCGTACGCTCACCACCAACCTGCGCATCCGTTCAAGCGCAGTAGTGAAAGACGCTTGGACCGGTGCTGCTATGGAACAAAGCTACGCTTCCTGAGTCTCGCAGTACCGATACAATTCCGGGTAACTTGATCGATACAGTTGAGAGGTCAGCAAGTGCCTACCGATGGCAGCACGGGTTCGCAACAGACACGGGTTGAGGAATGTGTCCAGTGGGTGATGCACCGGATCGATGGCCAGGTTTTTCGACCCGGCACGCGCCTTCCGTCGATACGGGCACTGTCTCAACAGAAGAGCGTTTCCACTTTTACTGTCGTCGAGGCCTACGAGCGACTGGTTGCCAGCGGGTACCTGGAAGCGCGAAAAGGTTCGGGATTCTATGTCCGCGGGCGTCCTGGCCTGCCTCGTCTTTCAGCAGCTAATCCTCAGCGCACGCACATCGATTTAAGCTGGTTGATGCACAACATGCTGGCTGACTCGGCGACGCCGGGCCCCGGGCTCGGCGTGTTGCCTGCATCGTGGCTCGACGGGGCCCAGCTGGGTGCAGCGCTGCGTTCGCTTGGCCGCGAAGGTGTGAGCGGATGGCTGGCAAGTGGTAAGCCTCGCGGCTTCGAACCCTTGCGGTCTGTCTTGCAGCAACGACTTGCAGAGCTCGACATCGTTGCTCATCCCGAGCAGATCGTTCTCACGACCGGTATCACCCACGCCTTGGATCTGGTGTTGCGCACGCTGGTCAGCTCCGACGATGCGGTGCTTGTGCTTGATCCGTGCTGGTTCGGAGCGCTAGGCATACTGGCTACCCGAGGCATTCGCGTTATTGGCGTTCCCTGCACGCCCGATGGTCCGGACCTCATGGCCATGGAACGCTTGGCGCATCAAGAAAAACCGCGACTTCTGCTGATCAATTCAGCCGCCCAAAATCCCACGGGCTTATCGCTTTCCGACGCCACCGTAGCGAGCATTCTGGATATCGCCGCACGACATGACTTCCTGATCTTCGAAGACGATGTTTACGCCGATCTGTGCACCTCTACGATTACCCGTCTGGCGGCCAACGATCAATTGAACCGCGTGATCTATGCGGCGAGCTTTTCAAAAACACTCGCGCCCAATATCCGGGTCGGCTACATCGCGTGTCGACCGGATCTGGCGGAATCCTTTGCCGATACAAAAATCCTGACCGGGTTCACCACACCGGAACTCAACGAACGACTCGTGCACAAGCTGCTGGTCGAAGGCAGGTACGCCAAACATGCAGCAGAGTTGCGTGAACGCCTGGCCGAATGTCGCGTACAAACAAAGAAAACGCTTCGCGACTCAGGGATCGACATCTTCGGCGATCCCGTGGATGGCATGTTTCTTTGGGTAAATATGCGCATCGATACCAATGAACTGGCGGTTGTCTGTCGCGAGAGGGGATTGTTGCTGGCGCCGGGCAGCTTGTTCTCGCCGCACCAGACATCCAGCCCCTGGATGCGTTTCAACATGACGACGTCCGCTAACGACATCGAGACTGTGCTGGGTTGCGCGCGTAGGTAGCCATCCTTCCAGCCATGTCCAGTCGCCCACAGCCGTCGGTGAAAATTTGAACTTGCCCGTGGACGGTATCGGAAGGGCTGTGGAATCTGAATCACAGCAGCTCGCCCTCGTTTGCTGCTTTTTTGAGAACTTGACGTTAATTCTGTTCTTCCAACCTGAACCATACTGATTTGACACGGTTTTCATCTTGGGCGATTGGGGGTACGGTCAGCTTCCCCCTGAGCGAAGCGGAGCGCCCCCATGGCCTTGTGGAAAGAACCCGTCAAAACCCCCAGCGAAACGCCCGAAGTCAGGGACCTGTCGCCCCGCGCGATGCCGGAAACCAGGCTCGAGGCGGAAACGCCCGTACAACCCGCGTTTCGTCCCACGCCAGCGCCTGCGCCGAACAAGCCCAAGGCCGAATCGCTGATCGCGCCCGATATCACGATCGAGGGCAAGATCGAAGGTGCGGGCCATGTACGCATCGCAGGCAGCTTCAAGGGCGACGTCAACGTGCTGGGCGATCTCACCATCGAACCAGGTGCCAAGGTCACCGGTAGCGTGCGCGCCGAGAAGGTCACCATCGCGGGCGAACTGATCGGCAACATCGAATCGGCGTCACACGTGGAATTGCAGCAAAGCGGCGCGCTGACCGGCGACTTGAAAGCAGGATCGCTCAGCGTGGCGGCAGGCTCACGCATGCGCGGCCAGGCCGAGTTTGGCTGGGACGACGCGAAAGACGGCAACGCGCATAAGTCCAACGGGCACAACGGCACATCTTCGTGAGCACCGCACCCCCGGGTACGGCCGGGGCGACGCGCACCTGTCCGCACTGCCGGGAAACCATCCTGGAAAGTGCGGGCGTGTGTCCCGCCTGCCGTCACAAGCTGCGCTTCAGCGAGCCAGTCAGCGCGACTACGGCGCCTGCATCCACACCATTGCGTGTGGAGGGCAGCTTCCGCAATCCTGCCGACAGCGGTGCATGGGAGTACTCCATGGTGCTGACTATCCGCAACGAACGTGGCGAGGAAATCGCACGCAAG
>Ga0302311_10003938_pt1 | contig 16117 bp, 15 predicted proteins | sample III_Palsa_N1_3_FD_200449 | JGI IMG/M metagenome (GOLD analysis project Ga0302311, IMG submission 200449) | Peat permafrost microbial communities from Stordalen Mire near Abisko, Sweden - III_Palsa_N1_3 | ecosystem: Environmental > Terrestrial > Soil > Palsa > Peat permafrost | place: Sweden... | reverse complement strand
ATCATCGGGTTCACGGCCGGGCCGGCGGTGTCCTTGTAGGGGTCGCCGACCGTGTCGCCGGTCACCGCCGCCTTGTGGGCTTCCGAGCCCTTGCCGCCGTAGTTGCCCTCCTCGATGTACTTCTTGGCATTGTCCCAGGCGCCGCCGCCGGCGGTCATCGAGATGGCGACGAAGAGGCCGGTGACGATCACCCCCACCAGCATCGCGCCCAGCGAGGAGAAGGCGTTGGACTTGCCGGCGATGATCATGATCACGAAGAACAGCACGATCGGCGAGGCGACCGGGAGCAAGGACGGCACGATCATCTCGCGGATCGCCGCCTTGGTCAGGATGTCGACCGCCTTGCCGTACTCCGGCTTGACCTCATAGGTAATGATGCCGGGGTTCTCCTTGAACTGACGCCGCACCTCGGCGACCACCGCCTCGGCCGCCCGGCCGACCGCGGTCATCGAGAGGCCGCCGAACAGGAACGGCAGCAGCCCGCCGAACAGCAGGCCGACGATCACGTACGGATTGGAGAGGTCGAAGGCCACGTCGCCGACGCCGGCGAAGAACGGGAACTGGTCGGGGTTGCCGGAGAAGTACTTCAGGTCCTGGGTGTAGGCGGCGAACAGCACCAGGGCGCCGAGACCGGCGGAGCCGATCGCATAGCCCTTGGTCACCGCCTTGGTGGTGTTGCCGACCGCGTCGAGCGCGTCGGTGGAGACCCGAACCTCGCCCGGCAGGCCCGCCATCTCGGCGATGCCGCCGGCGTTGTCGGTCACCGGGCCGAACGCGTCGAGGGCGACGATGAAGCCGGCCAGCGACAGCATGGTGGTGGTGGCGATGGCGATGCCGAAGAGGCCGCCCAGGATGTAGGTGACGATGATGCCGGCGATGATCACCAGCGCGGGCAGCGCCGTCGACTCCAGCGAAACCGCCAGGCCCTGGATCACGTTGGTGCCGTGGCCGGAGACCGAGGCCTTGGCGATCGACTTCACCGGCCGGAAGCCGGTGCCGGTGTAGTATTCGGTGATCACGACGATCAGCGCCGTCACCGCCAGGCCGGCCAGGCCGCAGCCGAACAGGGCGGTCGAGTCGACCGACTTGCCGTCGATGGTGAGCGCATTGGGCACCATGGTGTGGATCACCCACCAGACCGCGCCGATCGAGAGCACGCCGGTGATGATCAGGCCCTGGTAGAGGGCGCCCATGATGTTCTTGGACTTGCCGAGGCGCACGCCGAAGGTGCCGATGATCGAGGTGATGATGCAGACGCCGCAGATGGCCAGCGGCAGCATCATCATGTTGACCACGTTGGCGGTGTCGTCACGGAAGAAGATCGCCGCCAGCACCATGGTGGCGACGGTGGTCACCGCATAGGTCTCGAACAGGTCAGCGGCCATGCCGGCGCAGTCGCCGACGTTGTCGCCCACGTTGTCGGCGATGGTCGCGGCGTTGCGCGGGTCGTCCTCCGGGATGCCGGCTTCCACCTTGCCCACCATGTCGCCGCCGACGTCGGCGCCCTTGGTGAAGATGCCGCCGCCGAGACGGGCGAAGATCGAGATCAGCGATGCGCCGAAGCCCAGCGCCACCAGCGAATCGACCACCTCGCGGCTGGTCGGATCGAGGTGCAGGGCCACGGTCAGGATGGTGAAGTAGCCGGTGACGCCCAGCAGGGCGAAGCCGGCGACCAGCATCCCGGTGATCGCGCCGGAGGTGAAGGCCAGCGACAGGCCCTTGGCCAGGCTCTCGCTGGCGGCCTGGGCGGTGCGGACATTGGCGCGCACCGAGATCAGCATGCCCGCGTAGCCCGCGGCGCCCGAGAGCACCGCGCCGATCAGGAAGCCGACCGCGGCCAGCGGCCCGATCAGGAAGAAGACGGCGACGAGGATCACCGCGCCGACGATGCCGATCGTGGTGTACTGCCGGCGCAGATAGGCCTGGGCGCCTTCCTGAATCGCCGCGGCGATCTCTTTCATGCGGTCGCTGCCGGCTGGTTTGGCCAACAGCGACACGGTCTGCGCCACGCCGTAGATCACGGCCAGCACGCCGGCGAGGATCACCAGCATCAAAACAGGACTCATAGGTTCGCGCCCCTCTCTCTTATTCTCGCGCAGATCGCCGCGCTCGCCGGGCAGGCGGCGTGGACAGCGAAGGCAAATCCCTCATCCGGGTTATGGGCGAGGCGCCGACGGGGCCTCGAAAGTTGGCGGAAACTGCCAAAACCGTCCGCACGAAGCAACAGCCGTGCGCGGAACGTTGAATTTTCTAGTGCGCGGGGCCGCCCGGTTTGGGCAATCCCGTGCGCCGCATGGGCCCGCCGCCGGGCTGAATCTCGATCGAGGCGACCTGGCCGGGCCCGGTGATGGCGGCGGCGGCCTGATAGAGCGCGGCTTTCAGCCGCGCCTCGTCGATGCGCGTGTAGTCGCTGGGCACGGTGAACGGCGTGCGATGGCCGAGGCGAACCAAGGCGTCACGGAAATAGGGCTCGCGATCGCGCCAGCGCGCCAAATCGGCCGACGGCGTCAGGTTGATGCGGATGTAGACGAAGACGTAGTTGACCAGCCGCCCGTTCGCCACGACCGGCAAGGCCACGGGCGAAAGGTCGATGAACTGGCCGGCCTCCTTGGTGTCCGCCATCGCCGCGCCGGCGACCAGGACGAGCGGCAAGCTGGCGAGAAGATCGCGTCGGCGCATGGCCGCTCCTGATTCGGGCGGGCTGATTAGAGGCGGCAACCGTTGCCGCTTGGTTTAGCCGTGGCGCCAGCCCAGCCGGGTCGGCGTCAGCCGCCGGCCGTCCAGGCGCACCTCCAGACCCGGCGGCGCCACGAATTCGCCGACGACGGTCGCCGGCGTCCCGCAGGCGATGGCGGCTTGCGCCAGCGCCGCGCCGTCGGCCGCCGCGCAGACGAGCGCGTAGTCGTCGCCGGCGCCGGCCAGCTCCAGCAGCGCCCGCGCCCGGTCCTCGCGCCCGGCGACCCACGCACGGGCCTCGGCCGATATCGGCATGCGCCCGAGATCGAGCGCCACGCCGCACTGGCTGGCCTCGGCCAGATGCAGCACGTCGGCGATCAGGCCGTCGGAGACGTCGGCCGCGGCCGCGGCGTGGGCGCGCAGGGCCTCACGAAGCCCGAACAGCGGCTCCGGCAGCCGATAGCGCTCAGCGAGCCGCCCGCCCGCGTCGACGATCTCGCCGCGCGCCGCCTTCAGGCCGAGGCCGCCATCGCCGATCCAGCCGCAGACCACCAGCGCGTGGCCCGGCAGCGCCCCCGAACGCCGCACCGCCGCGCCCGCCGGCGCCCAGCCGTAGACGCTCGCCGAGACCGTCAGCGGCCCCGGGGTCGAGACGGTGTCGCCGCCCAGCAGCGCGACGCCAAAGCGCGCGCCGTCCTGGTCGAGGCCGCGCACGAAGGCCATCCGCTCGTCCCAGCCGCGCGAGGCCGGCCAGGCGATCATCAGGGTGTAGCCGAACGGTTCGGCGGCCTTGGCGGCGAGGTCGGAGAGGCTGGTGCGCAGCAGCCGCCGCGCCACGACCTGCGCATCCTCGCCCTCCAGGAAATGCACCCCCTCGACCATGGCGTCCTCGGAGATCACCAGGTCGAAGCCCGGGCGCGCGGGGAGCACGGCCGCGTCGTCCATCAGCCCGAGCGCGGCCGGCGCGCCGCGGGTCAACGGGCGCAGCGCCGCGATCCAGTCGAATTCGTCAGGCGCCGCGCTCATCGCGGGCGATGGCGTCGAGGGCGGCGTTGATGAACCCGGGCTCGGCGCCTTCGAAGAACGACTTGGCGATCTCGACATATTCGTCGATGGCGACTTCGGCCGGCACGTCCTTGCGCCGCATCAGCTCGAAGGCGCCGACGCGCAGGATCGAGCGGGCGGTGGCGTCGATCCGCTCCAGCCGCCAGCCCCTGGCGAGCCGCCGGCCGACGGCGCGGTCGATCGCGTCCTGGTCGGCCACCACGCCGCGCACCAGCGCGCCGAAGAACGCCTCGTCGGCGTGGGCGAGGCGCACGCCCTCGATGTCGCGGTCGAAGCGGTGGTCGCTGAACTCGCGAATCACCGTCTCGGCCCCTGCCCCGCCGGTCTCCATCTGATAGAGCGCCTGGACGGCCGCCAGGCGCGCCACCGATCTCGCCTGTCTCGCTGAACCGTTGCTCACGCGTCCTCCGGCTCTTCAGCGAGCCCCTCGGCGCTCAGGAAGTGGGCGAAATCGTCGGTGTGGCGGAAGTCACGGTAGACGGAGGCGTAGCGGACATAGGCGACGTCATCGAGCGCCTTCAGCGCCTTCATCACCATCTCGCCGACCACGTGCGAGGCGATCTCGGTCTCGCCCATGCTCTCGAGCTGGCGCACGATCGTGTTCACCAGCCGCTCGACCCGCTCCGGATCGACGGGCCGCTTGCGGATGGCGACGGAGATCGAGCGGACCAGCTTGTCGCGGTCGAACGGCGCGCGGCGGCCGGACCGCTTGACGATGGTGAGTTCGCGCAGCTGCACCCGCTCGAACGTGGTGAAGCGGCCGCCGCATTGCGGGCACGACCGACGCCGGCGGATCGCCGCGCCCTCCTCGGATGGCCGGCTGTCCCTCACCTGGCTTTCGCTGTGGCCGCAGAACGGGCACCGCATGATCTGGCCCTCCAGCCGCCGTCTCATACCACCTTTAGATAATGGGGTGGACCGAGCGCAATCGCCATCGTCGCCGCCCCGCCCCGCCCGGTCCAGCGGAACCAAGCACAGTTTGCCCCGTTTCGAAAATTCGCCAGTCCGGTCCGGCCGCGACCACGGGCGTAGGCGAGGAGATCGGGGAAGCGCATGGCGAGTGAAGCAGAGTCGGCGGGGCTTTCGAGAAACGACGTATTGCGCCTCAGCGCCGACATCGTGTCGGCCTATGTGGGCCGCAACGCGGTGGGCCCCAGCGCGGTGTCCGAACTCTTGAGGCAGATCTACGAGTCCCTGACCGGGCTCGGCGAGCCGCCGCCCCAGCCGCCGCCGCAGCGTCAGCGGCCCGCCGTCCCGATCTCGCGCTCGGTCCAGCACGATCACATCGTCTGCCTCGAAGACGGCAAGCAGTTGAAGATGCTCAAGCGCTATTTGCGCTCGCGGTTCGACCTCAGCCCGGAGGAATATCGGCGCAAGTGGGGCCTGCCGCCGGACTATCCGATGGTCGCGCCGGCCTATGCCGAACGCCGCTCCACCTTCGCCAAACAGATCGGCCTCGGCCGCGGCGTCCGGCGCCGCAGCGGCGCAAGCTAGGCCGCGACGCCGCCCAGGCGGGCGATGTTGCACTTCGCCCAGAGGCCGGCGAGCGCGTCGGTGAGGTCGTCCATCATCCGGTCGGTGTGGAACGGGCTCGGGGTGAAGCGCAGGCGCTCGGTGCCGCGCGGCACGGTCGGGTAGTTGATCGGCTGCACATAGATGTCGTGATCGACCAGCAGCATGTCCGAGACCAGCTTGCAGTGCACCGGGTCGCCCACGAGGACGGGGACGATGTGGCTGACCGACGGCATCACCGGCAGGCCGGCGGCGGCGAAGCGGGCCTTCAGCGCCGCCGCGCGCTCCTGGTGCAGCAGCCGCACCTCGTTGTGGGCCTTCAGCCAGCGGATCGAGGCGAGCGCCCCGGCCGACAGCGCCGGCGGCAGCGAGGTGGTGAAGATGAAGCCCGGCGCATAGGAGCGGATCGCGTCGATCAGCTCGGCGTCGGCGGCGATATAGCCGCCCATGACGCCGAAGGCCTTGGCGAGGGTGCCCTCGATGATGTCGATGTCCGCCGCCGCGCCGTCGCGCTCCGAGACGCCGCCGCCGCGCGGGCCGTACATGCCCACCGCATGGACCTCGTCCAGATAGGTCAGCGCGCCGTATTTCTTGGCCAGGGCCGCGATGGCGCCCAGGTCGGCGATGTCGCCGTCCATCGAATAGACGCTCTCGAACGCCACCAGCTTCGGCGCGGCGGCCGGCGCATCGGCCAGCAGCTGCTCCAGGTGCGCCAGGTCGTTGTGGCGGAAGACCTTGTAGGGTCCGCCGCCGTTGCGGATGCCGGCGATCATCGAGGCGTGATTGAGCGCGTCGGAGAAGACGATCAGGCCTGGCAGAATCTTCTGCAGCGTCGCCAGCGTCGCCTCGTTGGAGACGAAGCCGGAGGTGAACAGCAGCGCGGCCGGTTTGCCGTGCAGGTCGGCGAGCTCGGCCTCCAGCTCGACGTGATAGTGGGTGGTGCCCGAGATGTTGCGCGTGCCGCCCGAGCCCGAGCCCGCCTCGTCGATGGCGCGGTGCATCGCTTCCAGCACCACCGGGTTCTGGCCCTGGCCGAGATAGTCGTTGGAGCACCAGACGGTGACGTCGCGCGTCTCGCCCGAAGGCGTGGTCCAGGTGGCGCGCGGGAAGTCGCCGCGATGGCGCTTCAGGTCGGCGAAGACGCGATAGCGGCCTTCGTGGCGCACCTCGTCCAATGCGTTTCGAATGGCGGCCTTGTAGTCCATTGGCGGTTCAGTCCGCTCCGTCCGGTTTTCGCGGGGTCTCTTCGCACGACAAGGCCCTCCCGTCATCTAGGGAGTTGCCTCGATTTGTACCAGCCACGCCCGATCGCAAGACCTTACGCGCGAGGCGTTAAATAGGATCGCGCCGGCAGCGCGGCCGGCCTATGCCGGCTTGCGGAACTTCAGCAGGAATTGGTCCGTGTGGCCGCGGATCGCCGGATTGAAGACTAACAGCGAGTGATCGTCGGCGGGATTGCGCAGGATGTCGCTTTCCCCGACCAGCTTGAAGCCGACGCTCTCGACCTCCTGCTTGACGACGTCTTCGTCGATCCGATGCAGCGTGTCGGGCGCGGTGAGGCCGCTGCCGGGCTTGGCGGCGTGGTCCTCGATGAAGAAGACGCCTCCGGGCTTCAGCGCCGCGTAGATCTGCCTGTCGAGCCCGACCACGTCGAGGCTGAGCTGCTTCAAGTGCAGGTCGTGGTAATTCTGCGAGGTCCAGACGAGATCGACCGACCCGACCTTGCCAATCGCGTCCGGCGTGAACGCCATTTCGCTCACATTGCTGAAATGCGGGTCGGCCGCGAGGCCATTGGAAGCCGCGCTCATGTCCTGGCCGCCGCTTAGCGGGACGGCTTCGGTCACGTGGCCGCCCGGACCGACCGCGCCCGACAGCAAACGGGTGAAGTAGCCGCCAGCAGGTATGAGTTCGAGCACCGTCTCGCCCGGCTTCACCCCGGCGAACGCCAGCACCTCGGCGGGTTTGCGCGCCGCGTCGCGATCCGTGTCCTTCTGCGGACGGTTCGGATTGGCGACCGCCGCGGCGATGTTGGGCGGGATCGCCACCGCGGCGGCGACCGCGCAGACGCCGAGCGCCAGCGACGCGCAAGCGGTCGCGGCCAAAAGCCTGGATTTCATCGGAAAGCCTCCCTGGAATGTCTCGCCCGTTGCTATGTCTTGTAGCGCGCGGCGCGGCGCCCGTCATTCGCCTTCGCCGGCTTTGGGCCTATAGAGCGGGCGATGACCAAGGCCCCGCTCGCCCCCTACCCCGCCCTGCGCCTGCGCCGCCTGCGCCAGGCCGACTGGTCCCGCCGCCTGGTGCGCGAAACCACCCTGACGCCGGCCGATTTCATCTGGTCGGCGGTGGTGCACGAAGGCGATGGCCGCGTGCCGGTGGCGTCGATGCCGGGCGTCGAGCGCTGGTCGGTGGCCGAGGCGGCGAAGGCGGCCAAGGAAGCCCAGGCGCTCGGCATCCCCGCGATCGCCATCTTTCCGCACATCGACGCCGAGAAGAAGGACGCCGCCGGCTCCGCCGCCGCCGATCCGGACGGGCTGGTCTGCCGGGCGGTGAAGGCGATGAAGGACGCCGCGCCCGAGGTCGGGGTGATGTGCGACGTGGCGCTGGATCCGTTCACCGCGCACGGCCACGACGGCGTCATCGAGGCCGGCCGCATCGTCAACGACGCCACCATCGAGCGGCTGGTCGAGCAGGGCCTGGCCCAGGCCGCCGCCGGCTGCGACATCCTCGCGCCGTCGGACATGATGGACGGCCGCGTCGGTGCGCTGCGCGCGGCGCTGGAGGCGGCCGGCTTCCAGGACACGATGATCATGTCCTACGCCGCCAAGTACGCCTCGGCCTTCTACGGCCCCTATCGCGAGGCGATCGGCTCGGGAAAGCTCGGCTCCGGCGCGGCGCCCAATCCGGCCGACAAGAAGACCTACCAGATGGACTTCGGCAATTCGGACGAGGCGCTGCGCGAGGTCGCGCTCGACATCGCCGAGGGCGCCGACATGGTGATGGTCAAGCCCGGCCTGCCCTATCTCGACATCGTCCGCCGCGTGGTCGAGGCCTTCGCCCTGCCCACCTTCGCCTTCCAGGTCTCGGGCGAATACGCGATGATCAAGGCCGCCGGCCAGCTGGGCTGGCTCGACGAGGACCGCGCCATCCTGGAATCGCTGGCGGCGTTCAAGCGCGCCGGCTGCGCCGGGGTGATCACCTACTTTGCCCCCGTCGCGGCGCGGCTGCTGGGGGCCTGAAACCGGTCAAAGCCGGCGCAGATAGCTCTCCGGATCATTCAGGAAGGCGCGGGTGAGGCGCACGTGGTCGAGGTCGGCGTAGGGCGTCGGCGTCAGCGTATCGCCGTCGAACAGCAGGATCTCGGCGCCCGGGAAAGCCATCAGGATCGGCGAGTGGGTGCAGATGATCAGCTGGCTGCCGTCCGCCACCACCTGCTTCAGCATCGAGATCAGGCTGAGGATGCGTAAGGGCGAGAGCGGCGCTTCGGGCTCGTCGAGGAAGTAGAGCCCTTCGACCACCAGCCGCTTTTCCAGCAGATTGAGGAAGGTCTCGCCGTGCGAGCGGGCGTCCGGGTCCTCGCCATAGGTCTCGGCGAGCGCGCCGCGCTGGCCACGCACGGCGCCCACGGCCAGCTGGCGGCCGTAGTCGCCCTTGATGGTGGCCTTGAACTCGTCTTCGAGCTCGGAAAGCTCGCCCATGTCGCGGCTGACCCGACGCACGAAGCCGAACAGGTCCTCGGCGCGCACGAAGAGCCGCGCCCGGGGCTTGTGCTTGCGCGAGAACCGGTAGCCGGCCGCGAACCGCCGCGCCGCCGCCAGGCTCTCGTCGCGTTCGATGTCGACCCCGCCGGCGACCACGGCGTCCATGCCGGCGGCGAGGCCCTCCAGCAGCGTCGACTTGCCCGAGCCGTTCTCGCCCACCAGGAAGGTCACGGGGCTACGGAACTCCAGCCGGTCGAGCCAGCGGAACACCGGCAGCGACCAGGGAAAGATGTCCGGGTCCGCCGCCGCCTTGCGCTCGATGGCGTCGAGGAACATCAGTTGCAGGTGGTGAACTGGTTGGAACAGAAGCTCTGGGTCCAGCCGACCACGCCCGAGACCTTCACCTTCAGGAACGTCCCGTCGCAGCCCAGCGCCTCGGTGGGGACCGCCGGCCCGTCGGTGTGCGGCATGGTGAGCAGCACCTTGGCGTCAGCTGCGGGCGCCGAGAGGATCGAGGCCTGTTCGTTCAGCTCCTCGATGCCGAGCTTGCTGAACGCCACCCAGCCGACGCTCCGAAAAACCGGTGTCCCGCCCGCATTGTCCTCGCTGATGAAGGTGGCCCGGTCGATCCGCGCCCAAGGGCCGCTCTGGCCGGTCACATGCACCTGCACCCAGCGATCCTTGGCCTTGAGCGCTGTGACGACGGCGCCGCCCGGGCTGGCGCGTACGTTCAGGCCCGCCGGATCCTGGTCGGTGATATTCACCTTCACGTCGCAGGCGACGGTCTGGGCGTGGGCCGCGGCGCTCAGCGCCAGGATTGCCAACGCCAAGGTCGCAGTCGATCCCGAGCGCATCAGGGCCGCTCCAATCTGGCCGCCAGGCTCGAGGTGTCCCAGCGCCGGCCGCCGAGGGCCTGCACCTCGGCGTAGAACTGGTCGACCAGGGCGGTGACCTCCAGGCGAGCGCCGTTCGAGCGGGCCTCATCCAGCACCAGGCCGAGGTCCTTGCGCATCCAGTCCACCGCGAAGCCGAAGTCGAACTTGCCCTCGGCCATGGTCTTCCAGCGGTTGTCCATCTGCCAGGACTGCGCCGCGCCCTTGGAGATCGCTTCGTAGACGAGGCCGCGGTCGAGGCCGGCTCGGGCAGCGAAGTGAACGGCCTCAGCCAGGCCCTGGACGACGCCGGCGATGCAGATCTGGTTGACCATCTTGGTGAGCTGGCCAGAGCCCGGGCCGCCCATGTGCTGCACCGCCTTGGCGTAGACGCCGATCACCGGCCGCGCGCGTTCGACCGCTTCGGCGTCGCCGCCGATCATGATCGCGAGCTGGCCGTTCTCCGCGCCCGCCTGGCCGCCGGAAACCGGGGCGTCGAGGAAGGCGCAGCCGCGCGCCGCGGCGGCCTCGGCCATCTCGCGCGCCAGCCGGGCCGAGGCGGTGGTGTGGTCGACGATGATGGCGCCGCGCGGCAGCGCCGGCAGCGCCTCGCCCACCACGTGGCGGACGTCGTCGTCATTGCCGACGCACAGCGCCACCAGTTCGCAGCCGGCCGCCGCCTCGGCGATGGTCGCCGCCGCGCGGCCCTTGTGCTCGGCGGCCCAGCGCTCGGCCTTGGCCGGCGAGCGGTTGAACACCGTCACGTCGTGACCCGCCCGCGCCAGATGGCCGGCCATCGGGTAACCCATCACGCCCAGACCGATGAAAGCCGTTCTCATGCCCTGCTCCGCAACCGTCTCTTAACGCCCGGCCCTCACTCTGGGGCCACGATCCGCTAACCATAGTTCGCAAGGTCTCGCACGCGTCATGGCCGTCGGCGAAGCGCCAACCATTATCATCAAGAAGATCAAGAAGGGCGAGCACGCCGGCCACCATGGCGGCGCGTGGAAGGTGGCCTACGCCGACTTCGTCACCGCGATGATGGCCTTCTTCCTCCTGATGTGGCTGATCAACACCACCAGCCCCGAGCAGAAGCGGGGCATCGCTGACTATTTCGCCCCCGCCTCGGTGTCGCAGACCACCAGCGGCTCCGGCGGCATCCTGGGCGGCACCTCGCTCAGCGATTCGGGCACCAAGAGCTCCGGCTCCAAGGACATCGTCCAGGCGCTGGCGCCCGAGGCGCCGCCGAACGTCACCCAGACCGGCCAGAGCCAGACCCAGAGCCAGCAGACGTCGCAGGGCGCCGACCAGAAGGCAGACGACGCGGCGCTGACCAGCGCGGCGCAGTCGCTGCGGCAGGCGATGCAGGACATGCCCGAGCTGGCCGAGCTCTCAAAACAGATTATCGTCGACCAGACGCCCGAGGGCCTGCGCGTCCAACTGGTCGACCAGGAAGGCCGCTCGATGTTCAAGGAAGGCTCGGCCGAGCCCAACGACCGCGCCAACGTGCTGCTGCAGGCGGTGGCCCGGGTGGTCAACAAGCTGCCCAACCGGGTCACCATCGCCGGCCACACCAGCGCCAGCGCGGGCGGCGCCAAGCCAGAGGGCGACTGGGCGCTGTCGTCGGCGCGCGCCGATGCGTCGCGTCAGATCCTCGAGCGCGCCGGCGTCGACGCCGACCGTATCTACCAGGTGGCCGGCAAGGCCGCGTCCGATCCGCTCTATCCCGACGATCCGATGCTGCCCGGCAACCGGCGCATCACCATCACCCTGCTGCGCGAGGCGCCGGTGCTGCCGAGCGACGCCGGCATGTGACGTGCTCACCGCTTGCCTAAGGGCTCGGATTAGCCCCTAATTCGGGCCCTGCCGCCGCTGACTATGAAGGCCGTTCGCGACCCGTGACACAGCATTTCCCGACGCGCCAGCTGCGTTTCTTTCTGACGGCGCCGTCGCCTTGCCCCTATCTGCCTGGCCGCGAGGAACGCAAGGTCTTCGCCCACCTGCCGCTGCTCGACGGGGCGACGGTCAACGACTCCCTGACCCAGGGCGGCTTCCGGCGCTCGCAGAACATCGCCTACCGGCCGGCCTGCGAGCAGTGCTCGGCCTGCATCTCGGCGCGGATCCCGGTGGCGGACTACAGCTTTTCGCGCTCGGAGCGGCGCGCCCTGACGCGCAACGAGGAGCTGCGCCGCCACGTGGTCGAGGCCGAAGCGACGGTCGAGCAGTTCGACCTGCTGCGCCGCTATTTGATCGCCCGTCACCCCGGCGGCGGCATGGCCGACATGGCCTGGCCCGACTTCGTCGCCATGGTCGAAGACACCGCCGTGCGCACCCACCTGGTGGAGTATCGCGCCCCGTCGCGGGACCATGGGCCCGGCGAACTGATCGCCTGCGCGCTGGTCGACCGGCTCGGCGACGGCCTGTCGCTGGTCTACAGCTTCTACGATCCGGGCCTCGCCCGGCGCAGCCTCGGCTCGTACGTGATCCTCGACCACATCCGCCACGCGGACCGTCTTGGGCTCGCCTATGTCTACCTGGGCTACTGGGTCGAGGGCAGCCACAAGATGGACTACAAGGCCAAGTTCCGTCCGCTGGAGCTGCTGCGCCCCAACGGCTGGACCCGGCTGGAAGACTAGATCCGCCGAGATCGGTCGCGTCAGCGAACCCTCCCCCCCGAAGGGGGAAGAGTTGATTCAGCGCGGACCGTTGCTGAACTTCAACTCCACGGACCGGGCGGCGCGTCGCGGCGCTGGCCCCACGGACCCGCCGGCCCCGCCGGCGGCGGGTCGCTCGGCGGCGTGGAAGGCGAGGCTTGGGCGGGCGGCGAGGCTGGCGCGGGCGGGATGATCCGGCCGCCCGCATATTGCGTCAGCGCGGCGATCCGCTTGTCGACCGGCGGGTGGGTGGCGAAGAGGCCCATGATCCCCTCGTCGTCGTCCTCCAGGAACATGGCGCGCATCGACTGCGGCGCGTCCAGGTGGGTGTGGCCGGCGACCTTCTGCAGGGCGCTGATCATGGCGTCGGGGTTGTGGGTCAGCTCGACCGAGCCGGCGTCGGCGACGTATTCGCGGGTGCGCGAGATCGCCATGCGGATGACGATCGCCAGCACATAGCCGATCGCCCCCACCGCCAGCGCCACCAGCAGGAAGATCCCGACATTGCCGCGCCGGCCGCGCCCGCCGCCGCCGACCGCGCCCCACATGATCGAGCGGTAGATGATCTGGCAGATCAGGGTGATGATCCCGGCGAAGATCGCCGCCACCACCATGGTGCGCACATCACGGTTGATGATGTGGGTGAGTTCGTGCCCGAGCACGGCCTCCAGCTCGTCGCGGTCCAGGGCCTGCAAGAGGCCGCGCGTGACGGTGACGCTGAAGCGGCCCTCGTGCACCCCGCTGGCGAAGGCGTTCATGCCGTCGGTCTCGATCACCCGCAGCGTCGGCATGGTCAGGCCGCGCGAGATGCAGAGGTTTTCCAGCAGGTTGTAGGCGTCGCGCTCCTCGTCGCGGGTCACCGCGCGCGAGCCGGTGGCGAAGTCGATGATGGTCTGGTTGAAAAAGTAGGCGATCACGAACCAGACGCCGGCCGCGACGAGCGCCAGCGGCGCGTCGACGATCATCAGGTGCAGAGCGTAGGCCGCCGCGCCGCCATAGGCGTCGCCCGGAGGTAAGAGACCGCCCCAGATCATCCCGAGGGTCAGACAGAACACCATCCCGAGCAGCAGCACCGGAAACCCGAGCAGCAGCAGGCCGGAGCGGATGTTGTTGTTCCAGATGTAGGTCTGCAGACCCAGCGCCGGCACGGCGGCCAACCCGCTCTAGCTGAACTTTACTTGCGGGGCGCTGTTGAGCGCCGCCCGATCGGCGCCGACGTCGAAGAAGTCGCGCGGCGCAAAGCCCGCCATGCCGGCGATCAGCACCGCCGGAAAGCGCTGGATCGAGGCGTTGTACTCGCCCACCGCGTTGTTGAAGAACCGGCGCGCGGCGGCGATCTTGTTCTCCAGGTCGGAGAGCTCGCCCTGCAGCTGGAGGAAGTTCTGGTTGGCCTTCAGGTCCGGATAGGCCTCCGCCACCGCGATCAGCTTGCCGAGCGCGCCGGTGAGCGCGCTCTCGGCCTGGGCCTTGGCCGCCAGGTCGCCGGCGCTGGCCGCCGCGGCTCTGGCCTGGGTGACCTCGTCCAGCGTGCCGCGCTCGTGGGCGGCGTAGCCCTTCACCGTCTCGACCAGGTTCGGCACCAGGTCCTGGCGCTGCTTCAGCTGCACGTCGATGTCGGCGAACGCCGCGCCGACGTTCTGCCGCAGCGCCACCAGTCGGTTGTACGCGCCGACGATGAGCAGCCCCAGCAGCACGACGATGGCGACCAGGACGAGAAGCGGGACCATGGGATTCCTCGATTGCGGCCTTAAGGTAATCGCTGCCTTGGCGCGCCGCTAGCGGGGCCGCGATTGGTGGGCGGCCACGGGCTCGAACCGTGGACCTCCTGGGTGTAAACCAGGCGCTCTAACCAGCTGAGCTAGCCGCCCCCACGAACGCTGTTCTAGCGGCGCGCGCGTCGGGCTGGAAGCGCGTGCGCGTTCGCCACGAAACGAACGCGGCGCGGAGAGGTCCCCGCGCCGCGCGCATTCTGGATCAGCGAAGCCGAAGCGTTCAGAGGCGCTTGGCGGCCGGCGGCGTCGGGACGACCGGACGACCGGCGCCCGGCGCAGGCGTGCGGCTCCAGACATCGCGCACGTCGTCCTCGTCGTCGTCGACCGAGACTTTGGCCGGCGGCGTATCGGCGTCCGTCCATTCGATCGGGGTCAGCGGGCCGGTGAGCGCCCGGGCGAGCACATCGTCGACGGTCGAGACCGGAATGATCTCGAGGGCGGATTTCACGTTCTCCGGGACGTCGGCGAGATCCTTCTCGTTTTCGCTCGGGATCAGCACCGTCTTGATGCCGGAACGCATCGCCGCGAGCAGCTTCTCCTTCAGGCCGCCGATGGGCAGCACCCGGCCGCGCAGGGTGATCTCGCCGGTCATGGCGAGGTCCTTGCGGATCGGCACCCCGGTGAGCACCGAGGTGATGGCGACCGCCATGGCGACACCGGCCGACGGACCATCCTTCGGCGTCGCGCCTTCCGGCACGTGGACGTGGACGTCGGTCTTCTCGAAGTCCGGCGGGGCGATGCCGAAGCGGGTGGCGCGCGAGCGGACGAACGAGGCCGCGGCCGCGATCGACTCCTTCATCACGTCCTTGAGGTTGCCGGTGATCGACATGCGGCCCTTGCCGGGCATCTTCACCGCCTCGATGGTCAGGATGTCGCCGCCGAAGTCGGTGTAGGCGAGCCCGGTGACGATGCCGACCTGATCTTCCTCGTCGGTCGCGCCGTAGTGGTACTTGCGGACGCCCGCGTATTTGGCGACCCGTTCCTCGTCGACGGTGACCGAGACGATCTTCTCCACCGCCATGTCGCGCACCGCCTTGCGGGCGAAGTTGCCGAGCTCGCGCTCGAGCGAGCGCACCCCGGCTTCGCGGGTGTAATAGCGGATCAGGTCGCGGATCGCCGCCTCCGGCACGATCCATTCGCCGTCCTTCAGCCCGTGGTCCTTGGCCAGCTTCGGCAGCAGGTGGCGCTTGGCGATCTCCAGCTTCTCATCCTCGGTGTAGCCGGGGATGCGGATGATCTCCATGCGGTCCAGCAGCGGCTGGGGCATGTTGAGGCTGTTGGCGGTGGTGACGAACATCACCTGGCTGAGGTCGTAGTCGACCTCGAGGTAGTGGTCGTTGAAGGTGTTGTTCTGTTCGGGATCGAGCACCTCCAGCAGCGCGCTGGAGGGATCGCCGCGCCAGTCGGCGCCCATCTTGTCCACCTCGTCTAGCAGGAAGAAGGTGTTGGTGGTCTTGGCCTTCTTCATCGACTGGACGATCTTGCCGGGCATCGAGCCGATGTAGGTGCGGCGGTGGCCGCGGATCTCGGCCTCGTCGCGCACGCCGCCGAGCGACAGGCGCACGAACTCGCGCCCCGTGGCCTTGGCGATCGAGCGCCCGAGCGAGGTCTTGCCGACGCCCGGTGGGCCGACGAGGCACAGGATCGGACCCTTCAGCGAATTGGTGCGGGCCTGCACAGCCAGGTATTCGAGGATGCGTTCCTTGACCTTCTCCAGGCCATAGTGATCCGACTCGAGGATCTCCTCGGCCTTCACCACGTCGATGGGCTTGGACTTCGACTTGCCCCACGGGATCGACAGCAGCCAGTCGAGATAGTTCCGCACGACGGTCGATTCCGCCGACATCGGGCTCATGTTGCGCAGCTTC
>Ga0302311_10003937_pt1 | contig 16118 bp, 15 predicted proteins | sample III_Palsa_N1_3_FD_200449 | JGI IMG/M metagenome (GOLD analysis project Ga0302311, IMG submission 200449) | Peat permafrost microbial communities from Stordalen Mire near Abisko, Sweden - III_Palsa_N1_3 | ecosystem: Environmental > Terrestrial > Soil > Palsa > Peat permafrost | place: Sweden... | reverse complement strand
GCGCAGACGATCACGCTCCTGCGCTTCGGCATCGCAATGCGCTCGACGTACGTGGACGACCAGGGGTTTGCGAGCGCGAGCGGATTTACGGGCAGAGTGTATTGGACGTCTGGCTCAAACGGCTTCACGTTGCAGCCGGTTGGAGAAGTCATCAGGTATCTCTACGATCGGGAGGCACTATCCGGCGAACTCACGAGTGAGATGACGCCGCAACTCCTGCGCCACGAACAGGTCGACGGCGCGGACACGGCTGTCCTGCGCCTCACCTCGCAAGTGGGTTTTCCAATCGACGTCTACGTTGATCCGGCAACGGGGGCGTACCGTCGCGCGGTGATCGATCCGGACGGGAAATACGCAACGACGCTCAATGGCATTGGCTATACCGAGGTCGAGGGAAAGCGCTTCCTCACGACGTATCATTTCGGTGATTCGAAATACATCGTGAGCTACACGAAGGTCGAACTCAACGTCCCCGGCCTCGCGCTCGACGAACTCCATCCGCCCAAACAAACAGCGACATGGACTTTTGCCGAAGGACCGACGCCGGTAGAGCTGATCGTCGGCCAAAACCCGGCCATTTACGTCGACCTCGTGATGAACGGCGTGAGGGGAAGATTCATCCTCGACACCGGCGCCGGAGCTACCGTGGTCGTGGACTCCTTCGCTCGTAAGATTGGTGCCAAGCCGATCGGCACGTCGGCCATTATCGGAGTCACCGGCACCGCGAGAGCGAACCTCTTCCGGGTCGATACGATCGCCGTCGGGCAATCGGTCTTGCACGACGTTGTCGTCTCGAGTGGGCTGTACGAGGAGTTTAAGAACTACCAGGATGCGGTGGGGATCATCGGGTTCGATCTCCTGGCCGGAGCTATAGTCGACCTCGACCTCGACGCCAACACCTTGCGCGTCTACGACCCGTCGCGCGTCGCGCCCGATCAAACGAAAGGGATCATCGTGCACGCCGACCTCTCCAACCATCTGATCCGCGTGCCAATGAAGCTGAACGACAAGTACGATGTCAACGCAACACTGGACTCTGGCAATGCGGGGAACGTCCTCTTCTCGAGCGACCTGGTTAACCGCGATCATATGCCTTTTCTCGTGGACCCCAGCCAGATCGGCTCAGCGCGTTACGGACGAGGCGTCAGTGGAGCAATCGTGATCGAGTACTGCGGAAAACTTAGCTCGCTACAGTTGGGTCCGATTAACTATAGACCGGTGCCTGCATGCGAATCGACCTACGAGACGCGCAACGACATTCTCGTCGGGCTAGACTTCATGAAGTCGTTCAACTACGTCTTCGACTACCCGGACGGCATCGTCATGATGACGCCGCGGAAGTAGCACCGGTCCTTGAACACCGGCTAGGTCGCCGATGCCGCGCAGGGCTGTTCGCGTGAGTAACGTTCCTGCGAAGCTGGATGCTCCGCCAGTGTCGCCGCTGGACGTATCGGGCGCTCAACGAGATTGCCGCCGCAGTTCGGACACACGCCGTTGAAGATCGCTGTCGCACAACCTGCGCAGAACGTGCATTCGAGACTGCAAATGCGCGCCTCGGTTGAATCCGGGCCAAGATCCCGATCGCAACACTCACAGTTCGGCTTGAGCAGCAGCATGCCGAGTACTGCTTGTTCCCACTGTCGGCGTCCTGCTGTGGTTTACGCGCCTCACGCCGACGGGGTGGAGGCGCCGAACCACGAAATCGTTGGCAGATGGTCTTGCGCGCACGAGATTCGCTTTGAATAGGAGGCGTCCGTTGCGAAACACCCTGGGTCTTCTTGCTTTCGCCGTTATCGTCGCCGCACCGAAGAGTGCCCAAGCGGCGCCTGGAGCAGCGGCCCTGCAATATTATGTTGGTACGTGGTCCTGTCAGGCTGGAGCCATCGGAAAACCCGCGAGCAAGTCGACAGTGACCTATACTTTCGATTCCGGCCTTCTCCGCGAATGGGTCTACGTGCCGGTGCAAGGAAAGATGTCACGTCCTTATCTGAACAGCATCGCGACGAGCTACGATGCAGAGAAAAAGCACTATGTCCAAACCGGAATGGACAACACGGGCTTCTGGTGGGTTTCGTTCGCAGAGCCGTGGACCGGGAACACGGAGGAGTGGGTGAACCACGCGAGCGCTGACAATCAGACTCGCCGCTATACGTGGGTGCGCACGGACCGGAACGCGTTTAGCTTCACCGAGTACCCTTCAACGACTGCAACAACGCCCGACTTTACGGGAACGTGCCACCGGTCGTTATAAAGAGGTGCGGATTTCTGGCGTGCCCCGCAAACGAAAACCCCGCTGTTCTTACCGCAGCGGGGCGCTTTCGTTGTACGTGCGGTCGGAGGGACTCGAACCCCCAACCTACAAGTTCGTAGCCTGTTGCTCTATCCAATTGAGCTACGACCGCGCGTGTTTGTCGCCGCTTGAACGGGCGACCTCGGATGATACGGCGCGCCGGTTGCGTTCCCTGCCGCGGCAACTTCGGAGAGAGAGGGATTCGAACCCTCGATACGATGTAACTCGTATAACGGTTTAGCAAACCGCCGCCTTCAGCCGCTCGGCCATCTCTCCGCGCCGGGTTGCGGAGTTCGGACCCTGCCTACGCCGGTTCCTCCGGCGGCGACGCTTCCTCGGCGAGAACGAAGAAATCGTCGAGAATCTCCTGGGCGAGTTCGTCGTTCTCCAGCAGGTCGCCGAACGCGTCGGTGACGACGAACTGATCGGACGCTTCGGTGTAACATACTGCGAACGCATTGCCCTCGTCGTCTTCGACCAGGCCGACGACCTCGAATCGCAGCGCGCTTCCGTCCTCCATGTGGAGTTCGACGGCGTCTTTCAGATCGAGAGGCTGTTTCTCGCCGCCGCGTCCGGGATCGCCGGCGGTGCCGTTGCTATCGATGGCGGTGCTCCTTACTTGAGGTATCGGGCGACGTTTGCGTTGTGCTCGGCGAGTGTCTTTGCGAAAGCGTGACGGCCGTCGCCGCGGGCTACGTAGTACAGATAGCTGGTCGTCGCCGGGTAGAAGGCGGCGTCGAGGCTCGGCTTGCCGGGATTTGCGATCGGGGTCGGCGGCAGCCCGGTGTGCAGGTAGGTATTGTACGGCGAGTCGATCTCCAAGTCACGCTTCGTGATCACATCGTGATGTTCCGGGAACGTGTATTCGATCGAGGCGTCCACTTCGAGCGGCATCCCCAACCGTAGGCGGTTGAAAATCACCGATGCGATCAGCGGCCGTTCGTCGTCCGCCTTGCCCTCGCGCTCGACGAGCGAGGCGATCGTCACTAACTCTGGGATCGTGCGGTGGAGTGCCCGGGCTCTCGACTCCGCATTCCTCGGCAGCTCCCGGCGAAATTGGTCGACGAAGATGTCGGCGACGCCACCCGGTCCGATGTCCGTCGGCACGAGGTAGGTGCTGGGAAACAAATAGCCCTCGAGACCATCGGTGCGCGTGCCCCCCAGTACGATCGAGCGGTGCTGAAAAATGGTGCGGTACGCGTCTGCGGAGCCGAGGTTGCGTACGTCCAGGACCGACGCGATCTGATCCGCCGTGTAGCCTTCGGGGATGGTGACCCAAACCGCAAACTCTTCCCCACGGACGAGCCGGTCAAGAATCTCGTCGCTCGTTTGGTGAGGGGGAAAGCGGTACGCGCCCGCTTTGACGTCCGAGTCGACGTGCCGGAGCCGCGCCAAGATGCGAAAGGCGACCGGGTGCGCGACGACGCGCGCGCGTTCGAGTTGGTCGACGACCTGCCCGAAGCTCGATCCGCTCGGGATGACCACGTCGACCTGCTGCGCGGGCAGCGAGTGGTCGATGTACACCGCATCGCGGAACCACAACGATGCGGCCGCGACGACGGCGCCCGCTCCGATGATGATCGCAATGACGGCACCGATCAGCGCGCGTCTAGCGCGCGCTACCGACCGTTGCGGGCTAGCCACGTTTCCAGGATACCTACTGCCGCCAGCTGGTCGACGACGCGCCTGCGCTTCGCGCGCGACACGTCGGCGGCGATGAGCGACTTCTGCGCGGCCGCCGTCGTCAGCCGCTCGTCGATGCGTTCGATGCGGCCGTCGAACGCGCGCTCGAGATGCGCCACGAAGGCATCGATCTTCTCGCTTGCTAGGCCGCGCGCACCGCTCAACGTGAGCGGGTCTCCGACGACGATCGTGCGGGCGGCCCGCTCGCGCGCCAGAGCGACGATCGCAGCGACGTCGTCGCGGACGTTCGTGCGCGTATGCGTCAGCAGCGGAAAGGCAAAGGTGCCTTCGCCGATCGCAACCCCGATGCGCCGCTCACCGACGTCGAGCGCAAGCACCGGCCCTCCGTCGCCGGTCATGAGAACTCGTGCATGAGCGCACGCGATTTGGGCCGCCGCCCAAGGTGCCACGTGATCAACTCGTCGACGGCCCGTGTCACGCGCACGGTGCCGTGCAGCACGGCTCCGGTTCCGCGCTCGGCCGCGAGCGCGCGAAAATTCACGACGTCGTCGGCGGTCAGCGCGTGGGCATCGCCACGCACGCCGTAGCAGCGCTCGCAGCCGAGTCCGCCGGCTTCGAGGTCGAGCCACGCACCGAGGCCGTCGAATGTGCCGCCGCAGCGCACGCAGACGTCTCCCGCCGGTGCGAGACCCAGCGCGTCGAGCAAACGGAGTTGAAACCGCGGCACGAGCGCCGACGGAACATCGCTGGCGGCGACGGCCCCGACGGCCGCCGCCAACAGCGCGTAGATCTCCGGCATCGCCAGATCAGGCTCGCAAAACAGATCGATCGTCTCAGCGAACAGCGCGGCGGTCGCGAAGGCTTCGGGACGCACGAGCCCGGTCCAATACGAACGGATCGTGCGGACTTCACGGATGACGTCGAGCGAACGGCCGCGATGCAGCGCCACCGAAACTTCCGCCAGCGGTTCCAGGCGGCCGCCGATCGCGCTGCGCGGCCGGCGGGCGCCCTTCGCGACCGCGTCGACTTTGCCGCGCTCGCGCGTCAGCAAGGTGTAGACGCGATCGGCTTCGCCCAGCGGTCGCGCGCGCAGCACGATGGCATCGGTGGTCGAGCTGCGCTCGGTCAGACGCGCGACCTCCCGGCGGCGACCGTCTTCGCCTCGGCCAGCTGCGCCGGCCCGAACGGCTCCGGGAGCAATTCCGTCAGCGAGATCTCGCCGGCCGTTCCGCCGTCGTCAAAGATCACGCGAATCGCCGGCGCAAACTCCGCCAACACTTGGCGGCACGCACCGCAGGGCAAGGTCCGAACACCGTCGGGCCCCGCGACGGCGATCGCGCTGAACTCACGCGCGCCTGAGGTGACGGCGTGGAAGACTGCCGTTCGCTCGGCGCACATCGACAGGCCGTACGATGCGTTCTCGACGTTGGCACCGGTCCACACCGTGCCGTCCGTATCGACCAGCGCCGCGCCGACGGTGAACCCCGAGTACGGTGCGTAGGCGCCGCGGCGTGCTTCCACGGCGCGGGCGAGGAGTGCGTTCGGTTCAGTCACCAGCGGCGGCTGTTTCGGCTTCGCGCGCCGATTCCGCCTGGTCGGTCAGCACCCGCACGCTAATGATCCGGCGGCCGTGCGTCCGGTCGACGCGCAAGCGCACGCCGTTGCCGGCTTCCACTTCCTCGCCTTCCAGCGGCAGGCGGCCGAAGAGACCGACCGTGTAGCCGCCGATCGTTTCAAACTCCTCGTGCGGAAGCGTGATGCCGAGCGCGGCGTTGACGTCTTCGATGTTCGTTCCGGCCTCGACGACCGACTCGCCGGCCCCGATCGTGCGAATCGATTCTTCTTCGCCCTCGTCGTGTTCGTCGCGAATCTCGCCGACGATCTCTTCGAGCAGATCCTCCATCGTCACCAGACCGGCGGTGCCGCCATATTCGTCGACTACGATCGCCAGGGAAAACTTCCCGCGCTGCATCTCGCGCAGGAGCTCCGAGACGCGTTTGTTCTCCGGAACGTGCGCGACCGGGCGCATGAGCGTCCGCAGGGTGACGGTCGCGATCGTCGCATTCGACAGCGCGATCAGCAGCTCGCGGTCGTGCACGACGCCGGTTATGTTGTCGATCGTCTCCTCGTAGACCGGGATCTTCGAGTAGCCTTCGGCGATCACAAGGTCGAGCGCGCGGCGCGGCGATGAGTTTTCGGAGACCGTCACCATGTCGGTGCGGGGCGTCATTACCTCGCGGACGATCGTGTCGCCGAACTGGATGATCGAGTGAATGAGCTCGCGCTCCCCCTCCTCGAGCACGTTCTGTTCAACGCCGACGTTGACGAGCGTCTTGATGTCTTCTTCCGTTACGTAGGGTCCGACGTTCGGTGATCCGCCGAACAGGCGAATCAGGCCCTCGGTTATCCATAGGAAGAGCGTGGTGAGCGGCGTGACGACGCGCGTCACCAGCGCCAGTATTGGAGCCAGACGCAGGGCCATCCGGTCACCGGAGCCGACCGCGATCGTCTTCGGCAAGATCTCGCCGAACAGCAGCAGGACGATGGTCATGACGACCGTCGACCAGATGACGGCGTTGGGGATGTTGAAGCGGATGAACAGCGACGTCGCGAGCGAGTCGGCGGCCAGCAGCACGAAGGTACTGCAAATCAGCACCGAGGTGAGGGTCCGGTTGCGGTTACCCAGGAGACGCTGCAGCCCGGCAGCACCGCGTACATGTTTCTCGGCCAGCGCGCGTGCTCGGAGCCGGTTCATTGCAACGATCGCCGCCTCGGAAGCCGCAAAGAATGCGGCCGCGCCCACGAGCAGGACGAGGGCGACGATATCGGGCCAGGGCGACGTCATTGGGGCGTCGGGCCGCGCCTGCCCGGTAGAGGGTCGGTACTCAAGCGGACCCGATTATAACATAAGCTCCGCGCGACCGGCGGCCCGAGCGAGCGCCCAACCGGCTAGCAGCAGACCGATTGCGACCGCAGCGGCCGCGGCGACGAGCACGGCGCCGGCGGCAATATCCTTGGCCTGTTTGGCCAGCGGGTGATCGTCCGGGGATGCCAGGTCGACGACCGCTTCGAGCGCCGAATTCAAGAGTTCGGCCACCAACACGAGGGCAATCGCGACCACAACGAGCGCCCAGGCGAACAGGGGAAGGCGCAGGAACGCGCCCGCGGCGAGGACAGCGACGGCGATCGCGGCGTGAATCCGAAGGTGCGGCTGGGCCGTCCACGCGGCGCGCAGACCCTTTGCCGCGTAGCGGAAAGCGGCGCCGATGCCGGCGCGGCGCGGCTTACCCGAGATCGTCGAGGGTGAGATCGCGCGTTCCCTTCCAGTGCGCGCGGTAGGCGGCTCGCGGCACGCTGTCGTCTTTGCCTTGGGCCGCCAGCGCCTGCGCCAGACCCCACTCCAGATGCGGATCGTTTGGAAAGCGCTTCAGTTCCGCGGCAAACACCGGTTCCGCAAGTGCCGGACGGCCCGCCGCAAGGAGTGCCGCGCCGTAGCCTTCGCCGATCGGGACGGCCCAGTAATTCTTCGGATCGCCCGGGTAGTCGTTTTTCGTGGCGGCATACGCGCGCGCGTACGCGCTGACGCGCGCGGCGGGATCGTGCGCGCCGAGCGCGCGCGCCGCGTCGATCAGCGCCGCGCGCGGACCATCCGTCGCGTACTTCCTCGCGCCCTCGCGGCGTGACGCTGCGAGGTCGCCGCGGCGGCCGTCGGCAAACGCGTGCGCGAAGGCCGCAAACCCGTCGGCACCTGGCTCGATTTTCGCTACGCCGGCGTCGTCGTGCAAGCGCAGCGCAAGCCGTAGCTGCATCTCCTCATCCTCGCGAGCGACGAAAGTACGCGCTTCGTCGTCACGTCCGACCGTACTCAAGCCGTACAGCACGAACTGCACGTCGTGGTCGTGGTACGCCTGCATATATTTCTGCCCGGGCCCGTCCCCTTGCGCGAACCACGCGCGATCGTTCTCGACGGCCTCGACGTTATCGCGCGTCACTCGCTCGTAGTCACCCGTCCGGACCCAGATGTGGCCGGCCATGTGCGGCAGGTGCGATTCTCCCGGCGCGTACGTGAACGACTCGAGCGCCGTCGCATCGGAGACGGCATCGTCCCAGCGGTATACTTCTTCCAGCACGTGAATGCGCAAATGGTGCGCGCCCACGTTCGCCGCATCGAGGACCAGCGCGCGATCCACATCGGCCAGCACGTCGCGCGCCGGCTGGGTCATCTGCTTGTTCGCGTCAACGAGCTTGTCGGTTGCCGTGTAGACCGCGAAACCGGCCATAACGAGGCCGTTCGGTTCATTCTGGTGCGACGCCGCGTAGGCGCTCATCGCGGCCGCGTAGCGGGAGAACTTCTGGGCATTGGTCCCGCGCGCGTAGCGTGGAACGATCGCCGCGACCAAAGCGCGCTCGTCCGGGGTCGCATGCGCCAGGTGGGCGCGCGCCTTCTCGACCGCCGCCTCGCCGCGCGCTTCACCCTCGGGCGACGATGGCAGGTTGATATCGATCGTGTCGGCTTCCGCAGCTCCCCAATAGCACATCGTGCAATCCGGATCGCGCTCGGCAGCCGCCGTGAAGATCGTGCGCGCTTCGGCGACATCGAACGCGTAGAGCATCAGCAAGCCGCGATCGAACATCGCCTGCACCTGCGGATCGCTTGTGCGGATGGCCCAGTGCGCCGACGCGGGGACGGCAGATGGCGCCGGGGTTGGCCCGAGCGCCTGGAGCATCATCGTGAGCGCGGCGAGCAGAGCCGTCATGAGCCTGTGCTTTCGAGATAGGGCCACGGCATCCCGATCGAGCGGGCGAGGCGCCGCTCCTCACGCTCCATGCGCGCGCGTTCGTCCGGCGCTTCGTGATCGTGACCGGCGAGGTGCAGGACGCCATGGATCAGGAGCCGTTCGATCTCGCGATCCAGCGGCGCGTCGTAGGCGGCTGCCTGACGGCGCGCCGTATCGACGCTGACCACGATGTCGCCCAGCATCCGCTCTTCGCCGCCCGCGGGCGCGCGTGGCCGGGTCGCTCCGCGCCGATCGAACGCTTCCGGCGGCAGCAGCGGGAAACTCAACACGTCGGTCGCTGCATCCTTGCCGCGGTGCTCCCGGTTGAGTTCGCGCATCGCGCGGTCGCGCACGAAGACGAGCGAGACGCTCGTGTCGGCCGCTCCGATCTCCGCCAGCAGACGTTCGAGCGTGCTGCTCAAGGAACGCGTATCGAGGCCGGCGTTCCGCGTGCGATTGCTCAGATAGATCACGCCTCGCGTTCGTCGGCCAGCCGCGCGTACGCGTCGATGATCCGTCCGACCAGCGGGTGCCGAACCACATCGCTCGTGTCGAGGCGCACGATCGCCACGTCGTCGACGTCCGTAAAGAGGCGTTCGGCATCCAGCAGACCGCTGCGCACGCCGCGCGGCAAATCGATCTGCGTGTCGTCGCCGGTGACCACCATCGTCGAGTTCGCGCCCAGCCGGGTCAGAAACATCTTGAGCTGCTCACGGCTGCTGTTCTGGGCTTCGTCGAGGATCACGAACGCGTCGGAAAGCGTCCGCCCGCGCATGTATGCCAGCGGAGCAACCTCGATTGTGCCGCGCTCGAGGTAGCGCGCCGTCATTCCGTCGTCGAAGAGCTCCGCGAGGGCGTCGTAAAGCGGGCGCAGGTACGGGTCGACCTTTTCCTTGAGATCGCCCGGAAGAAAGCCGAGTTTCTCGCCGGCCTCGACGGCCGGCCGGGAGAGGATCACGCGCGCAACCTGGCGGTTCTTGAGCGCGCGCACGGCCATGACGATCGCAAGAAACGTCTTGCCCGTCCCCGCCGGGCCGATCGCGAAGGTGAGCGTATTCGCCGCGATCGCTTCGACCAGCGTGCGCTGGCCCGGCGTCTTCGGCCGGATCTCGCGGCCGCGCGCGGTTGTCGCCAGCGTCATCGGGATCGTGCCGTTTGCGCCGTCGCGGGTCTTCACGGCGCCGGCGGCGAGTGCGACGTCGTCGGGCGTAACCTGCGCGCCGGCGCGCGCTGCCGCGAGCATGGCAGCGAGCACGTCCTGCGCGCGCGCTACGGCGCGCGCGTCACCGCTGACGTGCACGCGGTCGCCGTCGAGCCGCAGCACGACCGGAATCAACGCTTCGAGCGCGTTGAGGTTCTGGTCGCGATGACCGCAAAAACGGATCGGATCGGAAAGCCCGGCCAGGTCGAACGTCGCCTCGCTCGTGATCGAAGGCATCTTCGCGCTATAACGGCTCCGGACGGCGCGAAGGTGTCAACGAAGCGCGTTCGGTTTCGACAGCACCTCGGCCAGGATCACCGCATGGCGGGCATGCGCCGGATCGCCGAAGGCGCCCCGCAGGAACGCGCGCGTCGAGGAGACCGGAGCCCCGGGCGCGGCCGCAACGGGCGGAGCCGGTTGGACCGACATCACGTTCGGCGGCGGCCGCCGGGGAGGGGCGGGTGCGGCAGCGGGAGGCGGGGGCGGTGCACTCACCGCCGCGCGCGCAGGGCCGGCCGCGGCTGCGTCCGCTGCGGCCTGCGCGGCAGCGAGCTGCGCCTGTTGGCTCGCCTGCATCGCGCGGACGTTGGTGCCGAGCTTGCGCAGCTGGCCCCAGACGACCGCGACGATGACGACGACCAGCCAAATCCAGTTGAACGAATCCACTTACGGCGTGATTCCCCCCGCTGGCGGCGGAGGCGGCTGCGTCTCGCCGACGCTCTGGCCGATCGAGCCGCGCATCTCCGTGTCGGCCTTGATGTTGTTGAGCTTATAGTAGTCCATGACGCCCAGGTTGCCGGCACGAAACGCCTCGGCGATCGCCTGCGGGATCTGCGCCTCGGCCTCGACGACCTTGGCCCGCATGGCCTGAGTCTCGGCCTTCTGCTCTTGTTCGGCGGCCTGCGCGGCGTACTGACGTTCCGACGCCTTGGCCTGCGCGATCCGGCGGTCGGCTTCCGCCTGCGAGGTCTGAAGGTCGGCGCCGATGTTCTTGCCGACGTCGACGTCGGCGATGTCGATCGAGACGATCTCGAACGCGGTCCCCGCGTCGAGCCCCTTCGAGAGCACCGCCTTGGAGATGCGGTCCGGATATTCCAGGACTTCCTTGTGGTCGACGGCCGCGCCGACCGCACTGACGACGCCTTCACCGACGCGCGCGACGATCGTCGGTTCGCCGGCGCCGCCGACGTAGCGATCGAGGTTCGAGCGCACGGTGATCCGGGCTTTGACGTTGAGCTGGATGCCGTTCTGCGCCACGCCCTGGAAGATCGGCGTTTCGATGACCTTCGGGTTGACCGAGGTCTGCAGCGCCTCGAGGACGTCGCGTCCGGCGAGGTCGATCGCGGCGGCACGCTGCCACTCGAGCGGAATCTGCGCGCGCTGCGCGGCGATCATCGCCAGCGTCACTTTTTGAATGTTGCCGCCGGCGAGCACGTGGGACTGCAGCTGATCGACGGTCAGGTTGAGCCCCGCCTTTCGCGCGCGCACGAGGTTCTCCACGATGAGCCCGGCCGGTACGCCGATGATCCGCATCCGAATCAGCGACCCGATCGAGAGCGGGACGCCGGCCGCGATGGTGCGGATCCACAGTCCCAGCGGGAAGTAATACAGGAAGAGGACGATGCCGAGGAAGACCGCCATGACGACGACGATCAAAACGAACGAGTACACGTGTTAACTCCTATAGGCCGAAGCCGCTGTTTCGGGACGCACGAAGATCCGCGCGCCTTCAACGCGGGTCACCCGGACGGGTGTCCCCGCGGGAACGAATTCACCTTCCGTCAGCACGTCGACGCGCAGATTGCCGAACGTCGCGACGCCGGCCGGGCGCAGGAACGACGCAGCTTCGCCGACGGCGCCGAGCAGCGCGCGATGGTCCTCGCTGGCGACATAGTCGGGTCCCTGCGTGCCTGCAAAGACGAGCCGCCGCACGAAAGCGTTTTCCGGCAGCACGCGCTGCGCGAGCACGAAGAAGATTGCGCTCAGCACGATCGCGACCGCGATCGACTGCAAGGCGCCGAAGAAGAATGGGATCCCGAAGGCGAGCAAGATCGACGCCACAAGAGCGATGAGCCCCATCGTCCCGGCCACTCCGTGCCCCGGCAGGACGTGCAGTTCGAACAGGATGAGCAGGACGCCGACCAGCGCGAGCGCCACGACCAGGCCGTTCGAGAAACCTGCGTACACATGCGTGCCGAAGAACAGCGCGAGCGCCGCGACGCCGACCGCGCCGGCCACGAAATGGAGCGTCTGGAGTTCGATCAGCAAACCCAAGAACCCGATCGTCAACAGCAGCCCGCTGACTTCCGGATTGGTCGCAAAGCGCGCTACTTCTTCACCGAACGTGTACGCGGCGCTCGTGCGCGGCGCACCGGCCAAGCCGAAGCGGCCCAGCGCGGCATCGAACGTCGGCACGGTGGCTTCGGAGAATCCGGCGCTGTGCGCGCGCTCGGCAGTCAGCGTCAAGATCGTCCCTGGCGCTTTGTAATCGGGTGCGGCAACGTCTGCATCGACCATCGCCGCCGCCAGGCGTTCGTCGCGATGATAGCGGCCGGCCGTCGATTCGAATTCGGAGCGCAGCGCCGAGACGGTCTTCACCGTCTTGGGAATCGGCTGCGCGGCGCCGATGGAGGCGCCCGGAGCCATGACGATGTGCGATGCGGACAGCGTCACCAGCGCGCCGGCCGACCAGGCTCGCGTGACGTACGCGTCGACCGGGACCGGGCTCGTCAGCAATGCGTCACGAATATCGGTCGCCGACGAGACGAGGCCGCCGAAGGTGTTGACGTCGAGCACGATCGCGCGCGCGTTCTCGGCCTTTGCCTCGCCGACGGCTCGCTTGACCATATGCGCCATCCCGTCGTCGATCGTCCCGGTGATCGGGACGATGACGATCGAGCCCCGCGGCTCGGCGAACGCCGGAGACCATGCCGCCGCAGCCCCCGCCAGGAGGCACACCACCGTCAGGATGCGGCGCGCGATCATGCTTGGCTGTACCGTCCGGGCGGGCGCAGGTTACGGCGAGGCGAGTTCTTCCCCAACCAGCTGCCGGACGAGGTTCCCGTCCGCCTGGCCCTTGAGCTGCGGCATGACGAGCTTCATCACGGCGCCCTGATTCCGGGCGCCTTCGGGCAACGAGGCGAGCGCCGCGCGCACGACGGATCTGACCTCGTCGGTCGACTTCTGCGCGGGCAGATAGGCCTGCAGCAGCTCGCGCTCGCGTGTCTCCTTGGCGACCAGCTCGTTGCGGCCGGCTTTCGCGAACTGCTCGATCGAGTCGGTCCGCTGCTTCACGAGCCGCTGCACGACGGCGAGCTGATCCTCGTCGGAAAGTTCATGGCCGGCGTCGATCCGGCGGTAGTTGAACGCCGAGATGACGCTGCGCAGCGCATCGAGGCGAACTTGATCGCGCGCCTTCATCGCGTCCTTGAGGTCGGCGGTGATGCGCTCTTTGATGCTCATCCGATGGAAGGCTACCGCCCCCAGGCGTTCGGCACCTGGGGGCGGCCGCCGTTACCGGCCGGTGTGCAGGGTTCCCGAGAGGCGGATGATGCGCGGCGGCGCCGCGATACGGCTCGCGATGAACGATATTTGTTGGATTTGGCTGCCGTTGAGCTGAGCCGCCGTCACGGGGTAACCCGCTCCCGGCGTCGGGAGGTAGGTGCCGAAGTTATTCGTGTTGAGCAGGTTTTGAACGCCGAGGTTCAGCGAAAAGTATTTCGTTATCGGCTTCCGCAGCGTGAGGTCGACCTGCGCGAACGGCGGCTGATAGTAGGCGTTGTTCTTCCCTTCATAATCGACGCCCAGTCCGGCGTACGATCCGTCATGCCACTGATAGGTGAGCTGACCGTACCCTTTGAGGTACGGGATGCACGTCGGAATGCCCGGAGCCGCCACGCCGTTACCGCAAATCTGCACGTTGTTGACCGGGAATCCCGCGCCCGTGCCGTAGAGCGACGCCGGTATTCCACTGGGGATCGAGCGCTCCGCCGCGACGGCGAGATTGAACCCGAGCCCGGTGGGGGGTGCGTAACGGTACTTCGCGACGGCAAGCTGTGCGTTGAGCACCGCGACGTTGACCGGTGAAAAGATTCCTTCGAGACCACCATTCAGGGGCACCGACGAAATCAGCTCCTCGAAGACGTCGTGGATGATCGTCTGCTGGAGGTCCAAACTGACGACGGAGCCGTTGTGGAAGCGCTTGTCGACGCCGAGATCGTACTCGATGCTGACCTCGGGCTCAAGGTTGACGTTCTTCTCGGTCAGCGAACCGCCGAGCGCGTAGATTCCGAGCGACTGTGCCGGCTGTTCGTACGTCGCCAGACCGCTGAGCTGCCCGACGTACGGGAAGGTCGTCGACGTTCCGAATGCGGCCCGATACGACACATCGCTGGTGGGGCGGAACGTCAGCGCGACGTGGGGATCGAAACGGGTAATCGTGCGCTGAAAGCCGGTGAGGTTGGTATCCGTGGTTGAGATCGGCTCAACGCCGACGACCGTGTAGCGCGTGTCGTACAAGCCGACATCGACGGCAACGTTTTGGATGAAGTGCAAGTCTCCGGTGAGCGAGATCGTCGAATAGCGGTCGGTCGAGAACGGCACCGAGATACCTTGCGGGTTGTTGATGTACGCGAACGTGCTCTGACCGTGGAAGTCGTAGGTGAGGTCGAGCAGACTTTCGCCGATCGGGTGCAAGTATGAGAAGGTCGTCCCGTACAGCTTGTCCTGTTCGAAGGTTGAGTACGCGCTGTCGTAACACTCGGTCTGGCCGTTGACGACCGTCGTACCGCCCTTTGGATTCGTCGTCGAACCGTATGCATCGCCGCAGGCTGTTATGAAGCTCGGGTCGGCGGGATTTCCGAAGCCGAGCGGATAGTTGACCTCGCCCGTGCCGATGATGATCTCCGGCTCGATAGCGCCGACATAGGGACGAACCAAGAGCGTGTCGTTGCCGATCGCGGTACGCAGCTGCGCGTCGAAGAGCGTCTGATTGTTGTAGATGTAAGAGCCGGGATACCAACTGTAGGTGTTGATGTTCTGACCGATCAGGTGCGCATCGGCGGGGTTCGTGCAGATTCCGGTGCCGGGGGCCGCCGGCGGTCCGCCGGGCATCGCGGGAAAATCTCCGCTGCAGCCGACGATCTGCCGTTCGCCTTGCGAGAGGCCCCACTGCGTCCCTTGCGGGCTGTAGCCGCCCCACGCGCCGACGAACCCGGCCTCGAACGACGTCGCCGGAGAGAAGTTATAGCGCAGCTTCAACAGCTCGCCCTTGCTGAAGAACGAACCGCTGGCATCACCGCAGTACTGGATGATGGCCTGATTGCTGGTCGTGCTCGGCGTGACGTTGCACTCATTCTTCTGAAAGAAGGGTCCGTTGTAGCCGTCGGTGCCGAGCCCGATCACGTACTGCAGCTTGTCGAACGAACCGGTCGTCAACAGGTGACTGAACTGGGTCGCGTAGTTGTCGATGCCGACCGTCAGTTCGCCGGTCGGCGCTGTCGTGAAGGCGGGCGTCAGGATATTCGCGGTGCCGCCGACGGCGAGGTTGGCGAAGGGCGTCGTGTTGCCGGGGCCGGACTGCGTTTCGACTCCACCGATCAGATACGAGGGGTAGTACTGACTGACCCAGACCCCATATTGACCGAGCGCGAGCGGGTGACCGTCGATGAGCACTTGCGTCTCGTAGGGCTGCACGCCGCCGACGATGATCGAGGTGTCTTGCTGGCTTCCCATGCGCTGGATCGTCACGTCCGGCAGATGCTGCAGAACGTCGTTGATCTGCGGATTGCCGAGATTCGTAAATGCCTGCGCGGGGAGGTAGTTGGATGAAGCCGTGCCGGTGTTGATCGCGCTTCCGGTGCCGCGAGTCGCCGTCGACACGCGCCCGATCGTTTGCAGCGACGAGAGGTTCGCTTGCGTGAGCGTCACGGTGACTGGAACGGTCGAACCCGCGACGACGGCGAGGTCCGTCAAGAACGCCTGAGCGTAGCCGGTCTTGTTCACGTCGATGCGGTACACGCCGGGCGTGACCGTCGCGTTGAACGCGCCGTTGCCGTCGGTAACGGTCGTAACGGCCGTCGGTCCGGTGATGCGCACGTTCGCTGCGGCGACCGGCCCGCCGCCGCCGCCGGTGACCGTGCCCTGGATGACGGCATTTGTGTTCGTCTGAGCGACGGTTTCCGGCACCGCGGACGCAAACACCGGC
>Ga0302311_10003934_pt1 | contig 16129 bp, 18 predicted proteins | sample III_Palsa_N1_3_FD_200449 | JGI IMG/M metagenome (GOLD analysis project Ga0302311, IMG submission 200449) | Peat permafrost microbial communities from Stordalen Mire near Abisko, Sweden - III_Palsa_N1_3 | ecosystem: Environmental > Terrestrial > Soil > Palsa > Peat permafrost | place: Sweden... | reverse complement strand
TCCCGCGCCGATGGGGAGGGAGGCGATGACCTTGCCATCCGTCGCGCTCAGAATCTCGGCGAAACCATTGCCGCAGGACGAGACCAGGCGTCCGCCCGCGACGAGGGCCAGACCTGTCGGTCGATGGCATCCCGGCATGGCGTAGCGGGCCAGCACCTTGCCGGCGGCAGGGTCAATCAACACGATCTCATTGGTGTCGGCGGCGTTCACGAATAGCCGGCCCTTGCCGTCGGGGGCGGGAAATTCGAGCTTGCCGCCGACCTTGATCGAACCCACCGCCTTCATCGCCTTCGGGTCGATGAAGGTGATCTCGCCGCTGTCGCCCCCGATCACAATCACCCGCCCGCTTGCCGGATCGAACACCGCCGAATCGCTGTCCGGCGCGGCCGGGATCGAGGCCAAGACCGCGCCTGTATTGGCGTCGATCACCTTGGCGGTGTCATCGCCGCTGTTGGTGGTGACGATGCGGTCCGTCCCTGGCACGGGAACCACCGCGTGAAGATGATCGCCCTGGGCGAAGTCGCCGTGGACCTTGCCGGTGTCCGCCTCGATCATCAGCACCGCGCCGCCATGGGCCACAAAGACGCGCCGACGGGCGGGATCGAAGCTGGCGTAGTCCCAGCCGCCATCCGGCCCGGCGATGCGCGCGGCGACCTTCAGGCCCGAGGCGCCGGGATCGGCGAAGACCGGAAACGCCGGCGCGGCGGCGGCGAGAACGAGGGCGAGAAGGGCGCGTTTCATAGGCGAGGGTTCCGTTGACGAGCGGGCCTCCATGCCACGCCAAGTCCCGGCCTTACAGGGCGTCGGGGACAAATCCGTGACACGCTTTGCTAAGGCGCCAAGCCTCGGCATAGACTTGCAAGCGCATGATCAGCCTCGCCGCCGCCCCGATCGCGCTCGCCGCCTTCCTCGCTTCTACCGTCGAGGCGGTTGAGGCGTTCACCATCGTGCTGGCGGTCAGCGTGGTGCGGGGCCCGAGACCCGCGGCCATCGGCTCGCTTGCCGCCCTGGCCCTGCTCGTCGCGGTAGTGGCGATCTTCGGCCCGCTGATCGGACGCATCCCCATTCACGCCCTGCAGCTGGTGGTCGGCGTGCTGCTGCTCCTGTTCGGTCTCGGCTGGCTGCGCAAGGCGATCCTGCGCGCGGGCGGGGCCCTGCCTCTCAACGACGAGAGCGCCGCCTTCGCCAAGCAAAGTCAGGCGCTCGAAGCCGGCGCCAGCGAAGCCGCCGCTGATTGGATCGCCGGCCTGGCCGCGTTCAAGGCCGTGCTGCTGGAAGGGACCGAAGTGGTGTTCATCGTGCTGGCCGTGGGCGCAGGCCCAGGCCTGCTTCTGCCCGCCGCGGTCGGCGCGGCTTGCGCCTGTCTGGCGGTGCTGGCCTTGGGCCTGCTCATCCGCAAGCCTCTCGCCCGCGTGCCCGAGAACGCCCTGAAATTCGCTGTCGGGACCCTGCTCTCCGGGTTCGGCCTGTTCTGGACCGCTGAGGGATTCCAGGCGCCCTTCCCGTTCGGCGACTGGGCGATCCTCGCCCTGGTGGCCGCGTTCGGGGTGTTTGGGCTCGCGATGACGGCCTATGTGCGCTTCCTCATGGCGAGGGCCCCCGCATGGACGTGATCCGCGCCTTCGGGGCCACGCTCTGGAAGATGTTCGCCGCCGACCTCGTGCTCACCCTCGGCGCTCTGGCCAGCATCGTCGTGCTTGGCGTGCTCACAAGCGCCCGCGCCGTGCCGCCCGGAGACATTCCCCTGATGCTGGCGGCCATGGTCTTCGGCGTCTTCGTGACCGCCATCAATCTGTCCGTAGTCCGGGAAATTCGCAAAAGGTCAAAACGATGAGCGATAGAGTTCAAGTGACGATCAAAGACGGCGTGGCCGACGTGCGGCTGACGCGCGCCGACAAGATGAACGCCCTGGATGACGCCATGTTCGACGCCCTGGTGGCCACGGGCGAACGCCTGAAGTCCGACCCCGACGTGCGCTGCGTGGTCATCTCGGGCGAAGGCCGAGCCTTCTGCGCGGGCCTCGACATGGGCAGCATGGGCCGCATGAGGGAGGGTCCGCGCACCCCGGCGCCCGGCGGCGGCGCACTCGACGGACGCACGCATGGCATCGCCAACCGCCCGCAATACGCGGTGTGGGTGTGGCGCGAGGTGCCCGTGCCGGTGATCGCCGCGGTGCACGGCGTCGCCTTCGGGGGCGGCTTCCAGCTCATGCTGGGCGCGGACATGCGCTTCATCGCCCCGGACGCACGTCTGGCGGTGCTGGAGATCAAGTGGGGCCTCGTGCCCGACATGTGCGGCACTCTGCTTATGCGCCATCTGGCGCGGGAGGATGTGGTGCGCGAACTCACCTACACCGGCCGGGTGTTTTCCGGAGAGGAAGCCCTGAAGCTGGGCTTCGCCACCCGCGTCAGCGACGATCCCTACGCCGAAGCGCTCGCCGTCGCGCGCGAGATCGCCGGCAAGAGCCCGGACGCCATTCGCGCCGCCAAGCGCCTGATGAACTCGGTGGCCGAGGTCACCGACGAGGCCGCCGGATTGCTGCTGGAGACGCGCGAGCAGATCGCCCTCATCGGCAGCCCCAATCAGATGGAGGCGGTGAAGGCCGGCCTCGAAAAGCGGGCGCCGACGTTCAAGGACGCAGTCGGGCAAGCTTAGGCCGGCGTCATTCGGCGTCCATGGACGAGAGTCATCGGGTGGCATTGGGGTTTCGCTGAGCCCGAGGCCTGACCGTAGATTCACCCTAAGTGTGGTCGCTTCGCCGTCTTCTGAGGCGGCCGCGCCTCGAACCCCTCTCCCGGCGGGAGAGGTGAATGGCGTCCGATTTGCTATTTGCGATAGCTCTTCCTGAGAGGCGCACCACAGATTCACCGTAAGTGTGGTTGATCCATCGCATTCACTTCAGCCCTCCGCCGGTACGATGGACAGGACCGCGCCCAGTTCGATGAGCGCGCGCCGGGGACCGGACGCCGTGGTCAGGGAGGCGACCAGACGGCTTGGAGATTTGGAAGGGATCGACCGTAGATTCATAATATCCATGCTGAATTGACCGTAGTTAATTCGGGCGAGCGGCCGCTCTGATCGCGAAGATCCTCCGTTAGTCGCCGTTCGAAACGGTGGCGCCGGCGTGTGGAGGCGGATAGGAACTGATTCAAGCATGGTCCAGCGGACTCGTTGGGAACGTGAATCTGCAATCAATAGAGCAATAATTGCAAAATGTCAATGTCTTTGCGCTAGCGCAGGCCCGGGCTGTAGTCCTCCACTACATAGCTGAAGGGGGCGCCGGCGCCGGTGGTGAGCACGGCGCGGATTTCGAAACCGCCAGTCGGCAACGCCTTTGTCGCCAGCGTTCGGCGGGTGAAGGCGAGCGGGCGGACCACGAGGCCGAAGGGCGTGTCCGTGGCCTCCAATTGGCGGTTCATGTCCGGCGTCAGGCGGCCCGGCACATACCAGTTGTCGGCCTCCGACAGCACCTTGCCGCCGCAGGCGAGCTTCACCCGGCGATAGCGAACCGGCTCTCCGGGCTGGACCGCCAGAGCGGCGCGAACGGAGCGGCCCGCCACCCTCCCCTTACCCGGCGCGCGCAAGGCCTCGAGACCCGGAAGGCCGTGCGCCGCGCACCAGTCCCTCAAGGCCACGCTGGCGCTTTCACCGGCCAGGATACGCGTCTCGATGGCGGGAGGCTTTGGCGGCGGCAAAGGTGCTTGCATCTTGTGTTTCTCTCCGCATGGCGTTCACAATCCCCGCTTCGATAGGAATTCGCCATGGCTTACGCGCAGGGACGCCTCATCCACGACGCCGACTCCCATTTGATGGAGCTCGACGGCTGTCTCGACCCCTGGTTCGAGGCTCGCTTTATCGACGCCTTCCACGATCTTCCCATCTATCGCAAGAAGCTGGAGCCCCGGGGCTGGGCCGACAAGTTCCGGGTGATGCAGGATGACGCGGAATTCCGCGCCGGCGAGGCCGAGAACCTGCTCCTGCGCAAGAACTACCAGGCGCTGGGGGCCTTCCGCCGCGACGACCGCGCGCGCGCCGTCGATCTTTTCGGGTTCGCCAGCCAGCTCGTCTTCACCACCTTTTGCCTGGGCAACTTCGGCCTGGATGAAAGCGGCGATGTAGACCTCTGCTACGCCGCCGCCAGCGCCCACAACCGGATGATGACCGAGTTCTGCTCGGTGGATCGCCGGCTGCTGGCCACGGCCTATGTGCCGCTGGTGGATTTCGAGCGCGCGCGCCAGGCGGCCCGCGAAGCCATCGATCTGGGCGCCAAGGCCCTGCTGATTCCCTCGCGTTGTCCGCCCGGCCATTCCCCCAGCCACATCGGCTTCGATCCGGTGTGGGCCCAGGCCCAGGACGCCGGCATTCCGATCCTCTTCCATGTGGGCGGAGAGCTGAAGCTGCTGCCCGACTATTTCGAGAACGGTCTCCCGCGCGTGAAGGATTTCCATGGCGGCGAGGAGAACTTCACCTCGGTGAGCTTCATGGCCATCCCCGGATCAGTGATGCAGTCCCTGGCCTGCCTGATCCTCGACGGGGTGATGGACCGGCATCCGCGCCTGAAGTTCGGGGCCATCGAGCTCGGCGCCGCGTGGCTGCCCGGCTGGATGCGCTATATGGATAGCGCCCATCAGGCCTTCTACAAGAACGAGGAGCGGCTCCACCGCCTGTCCGGTCCGCCCAGCGACATCGTCCGGCGTCAGGTGCGCGTAACCCCCTATCCGCACGAAGACACGGCCTGGATCATCCGCAACAGCAGCGAAGAGATCTGCCTGTTCTCCTCGGATTTCCCGCACGTGGAAGGCGGCCGCAATCCGCTCAAGCGCTTTGACGATTCGCTGGGGGGCTGCTCGCCCGAGACCGTGAGCCGCTTCTACGCAGAGAACTTCATCGACCTGATGGGCGAGGGCCTGGCGGCGGATCTGCGCCGCCCGCATCCGGCGATGGCCGCCTGACCGCGCCGGAAGCCCCTCCGCCGGCCCCACCAGGGCTGGGCGCCATACGCAGCGCGGCGGTGTTCATGGCCGTGGTGCTGGCGCTCGCCCTCGTGCGCTTCTTCCGCGACATCCTCTCACCGCTGGTGGTGGCCGCGTTCATGATCGTGCTGGTGGACGGCGTCTCGCGCCTGATGCAACGGCGGCTTCCCAAGGCGCCGGCCTGGCTCAGGGGCGTCATTTCCGGCGCGGCGATCCTGGCGGCCTTCGCGGTCATCGCCGGCCTGATCATCATTCAGGCGCCGTCATTCGTGGCCCAGATCCACGCCCTGGCGCCCAAGCTGGATGCGATCATGCTCCGGGCGCTGACCATGGTCGGCGCGCCGCCGATCACCATCGAAAACCTGTTCAGCGGCATCGACCCCAAGCGCCTTGTGGGCATGGTGTTCGCGACGCTGCGCCACTTCACCTCCTTCGCCACCCTGGTGATCATCTATTTCGGCTTCCTGGCGGCCTCGCGGGCCGCGTTCTCGCGCAAGTTCAATCGCCTCTACGCCGCCGTCGAACACCGGGCCTCGGCGACGCGCGTGCTGGCCAGCGTCACCCATGCCGTGGACCGCTATGCTTGGCTGCAGACCCTGAAGGCGCTTTGCATCGCCGTGGCCGTCTGGCTGCTGATGACTGTGCTCGGCGTCCACGACGCCCTCTTCGCCGCCTTCCTGGTGTTCCTCTCGGCCTATGTGCCGATCGTGGGCGCGGTGGCCGGCTCGGTGTTTCCGGGCCTCCTGGCTTTGGCCCAGTTCGACGATTTCACCCGCCCGATCCTCATAGTCGCGGTTCTCGCCTCGGCGGTGTTCGCCATCGACAATGTGGTGATGCCCAAGCTGCAGGGCGACGAGCTCAACCTCGACCCCCTGTTCATCCTCATTTCCTTAGGCTTCTGGGCCTCGATCCTAGGCGCGCCAGGGGTGCTGCTCTCGACCCCGCTCACCGTCGCGGTGATGGCCATCGCCGCCGAGTTCGAACCCACCCGCTGGCTAGCCGTAGTCCTCTCCCGAGATGGGCTGCCCAGAACGGGATAGGTCGAGGCCGAGCGGGAGTGACGGGCGCTATCTGCCGCGACGTTCAGAGCGAACCATCTTCACAACCATGTCCGCGGCGTAGCGCTGCGTAGTTCTCTGCGACTCTTCAATCCGCGCGGTCGTAGCCGCGTCGGCCGCCGGTGCTACTGAGGCCAAATATGCCCGATACGCGCCATAGCAAGACTGGGCCACTTTCTCGCCCACGGCCTCGATGTCTGACTTGCCGTCGTCCATCGACCTCGCGTGCCAATAGAGACAGCTTCGCCAGGGGTCCTCAGTCCCGTCGCCATCGTCGCTTGCGCGCATGAAGAGCATCGCCAGACCAACTGTTGCGCCAATGATCATGCCCTCGCCTCCTCGCCTGGAGACGGGGGACACGTGCTCCCGTCATTCAGACGCGCCCTTATATTCTCCTACCGTCATAGCCGGGCGTAAGTCCCGGCTATCCATTGAGCAAGGGTGAACGTGTGGCCATGCTAGGCGTGGCCAGGATTCGGCGCCTCCACCCCGGTTGAAACATCCCGCTTTGGCCGTGCTCGGCACGGCCACCCGCCATTCGGCGGTCATGGATAACCGGGACTTACGCCCGGTTATGGCGGTTGTTGTCTTGGGAGAGGCATGGCCGATCGCGCCCACTTATCGCGGGGATGAGCGGAATGGGGTCGAGGGCGTGTGCGGCCCTTGTGTCTGTGGGTCTACCCCCTAAATCGCCGCCAGTCCTCGCGCCAGATCGGCGATGAGGTCCCTGGGCGATTCGATGCCTACCGAGACTCGGATCAACCCTTCGTCGATCTTCAGGATCGCCCGCTCGTTGGCCGAGACGCCGGAGTGGGTGGTGCTGCCGGGATGGCAGGCGAGGGATTCGGTGCCGCCGAGGCTCACGGCGAGTTTGAACACCTCCAGGTTGTCCAGCACCCGGAAGGCCGCCTCGCGGCCGCCGCGCACCGTGAATGAGAAGGTGGCGCCGTGGGCCTTGCATTGCCGCGCGATGACCTCCGCCTCGCGTGAGCCCTCGGCGGCGAAGCCCAGATAGTCGACCCGCTCCACCTGCGGCTGACCGCGCAGCCAGCCGGCGACCTCCTCGGCGTTTGAGAAAGCCTTGTCCATGCGCAGACGCAGGGTCTCCAGCGACCTCGTGAGCATCCAGCAGCTATGCACGTCCAGCTGGTTGCCGATCAGGTTGCGCAGCGACCGCACCTTCTTCATCAGCGGGCCCTTGCCGGCCACAGAGCCGCCGATGAGGTCGCTGTGGCCGCCGACGTATTTGGTCAGCGAATAGACGACCAGATCCGAGCCATGGGCGAGCGGCGACTGATAGAGGGGCCCCAGCAGGGTGTTGTCCACGATGACCACTGGCCGCGCGCCCTGACGCTCGCCGATCTGGGCCGCCACGGCGGCCATGAGATCGAGATCGACCACCGAATTGGTGGGGTTGGCCGGGGTCTCCACGTAGATGGCGGCGACGTGTCCGTGAGATTGCGCCTCGTCCGCCGCCGCGCCCACCACGTCCGGATCGACGCCGTCGAAGAAACTCACCCGCCGCACGCCGATGCGCGCCATCAGGGTGTCGAACAGCGTCTCCGTGCCGCCGTAGAGCGGGCGGCTGGTCATCACCACCTGGCCGGGTTCGGTGGTGGCCATCAGGGCGGTGAAGATCGCCGCCATGCCGCTGGAGAACACGGCGCAGGCGTCCGCGCCCTCAAGCACCGCCAGGCGCTCCTCGACGATCTGCAGGTTGGGATTGTTGAAGCGCGTGTAGATCAGGCCCGCAGTCTGGCCCTCCGGCGTCGTCTCGCGGCCCGACATGTAGTCGAAGAGCAGCTTGCCCTCGTCGCAGGTGGCGTAGGCGAAGGTGGAGGTGAGGAAGATCGGCGTCTTCACCGCGCCTTCGGAAAGGGTCGGGTCGAAGCCGAAGCCGAGCATCAAGGTCTCGGGCTCAAGCTTGCGCGCGCCCACCGAAGAGCGGCGGAAATCGTGTTTGGCGGTCATGACAAAAGGCCCTGGGCGTTGGTTTTCGCCACCTCTATCAGATCGCGTGGAAATTACCCGTCTAGATGGTCCGCGAATTGGCATCCGTGAAACCGCGCTCGCGCCGCCCGGAGGGCGTTGCTAGTCTGGCCGCCAGATGACCCATGCCGCGACACACGCCCAGGACGGCCACGCCCATTCAGATCATGATCATTCCCATCATGGTCATGGTCATGGGCATGGTTATGGGCACCACCACAGCCACGCGCCGGCCTCGTTCAACCGCGCCTTCGCCATCGGCATCGGTCTCAACATCGCCTACGTAATCGGCGAGGCGGCCTTCGGGGTGATGGCCAATTCCCTCGCCCTGCTTTCGGACGCCGGACACAATCTGGGCGACGTCCTGGCGCTCGGCCTCGCATGGATGGCCTCGCTCATGGCGCGCAAGGCGCCCAGCGCCCGCTACACCTATGGCCTGCGCGGCTCGTCCATTCTGGCGGCCCTGAGCAACGCCGTGATCCTGCTGGTGGTCACCGGCGGCATCGCCTGGGCGGCGATCCTGAGGCTGCTCAATCCCGAACCGTCGGCGGGGATCACGGTGATGGTGGTGGCGGCGGTGGGCGTCGCGGTGAACGGCGTCACCGCCTGGATGTTCGCCTCGGGCCGCAAGGGTGACGTCAACGTGCGCGCCGCGTTCATGCACATGGCCAGTGACGCCCTGGTGGCGGCGGGGGTGGTGGCCGCCGGGGCGGTGATCTGGTTCACCCACTGGATGTGGCTCGACCCGGCGGTGAGCCTCGTCATCGGCGCCATCATCGTCCTCGGCACCTGGTCACTGCTGCGCGAATCACTTGATCTCGCCCTCGCCGCCGTGCCGGCCGGCGTGGACCGCGCTGCTGTCGGAGCCTATCTCGCCGGCCTGCCGGGCGTCGCCGAGGTGCACGACCTGCATATCTGGGGCATGAGCACCACGGAGACCGCCCTCACCGCCCATCTGGTGCGGCCGGGCGCGGCCGTCGACGACACCTTGATCCATGAGGTCTGTCTGGAGCTGAAGACCCGCTTCAACGTCCACCACAGCACTCTGCAGGTGGAGGCCGGCGCCCTGGACCACCCCTGCCATCTGGCTGACGAAGCCGTGGTCTAGTTGGCCGATTTCAGCGCGTTGGCGGGGCGCGAACTTCCAGGCTGGTTCGCGGAGCCGCAGCTTGGCGTGTTCGTCCATTGGGGCATGTTCGCCGTGCCGGCCTGGGCGCCCCGCGGCGCGTCGATCACCGAGCTCTTTCGCACCTGCTACAACGAGGTGTTCAAGCTCGCGCCCTACGCAGAGTGGTACGCCAACGCCCTGCGCGTTCCGGGCAGCCCCACTCGCGCGCACCACCAACGGACGTGGGGAAACCGGACCTACGAAAGCTTCCGACCGGATTTCGAGGCCGCCGCCAGCGCTTTTGACGCCAGTGCCTGGGCCGAACTCTTCGCCGCCGCCGGCGCGCGCTATGTCGTTCTGGTGGCCAAGCATCACGACGGCTTTTGCCTGTGGCCGACCAAGGTGGAGAACCCGCACCGGCCGGGCTGGCGCTCGGAGCGCGACTTCGTGGGCGAGCTGGCCGAGGCCGTTCGCGCCCGGGGCCTGCGCTTTGGCCTCTACTATTCCGGCGGCCTCGACTGGACGTTCAAGCCCGAACCCATCGTGGATGTCGGCGACATGTTCGCCTGCATGCCGACGCAGCCTGACTATCTCGCCTATGCCGACGCCCAGGTCCGCGAACTGATCGAGCGTTACCGACCCTCGGTGCTGTGGAACGACATCGGCTGGCCGGACGCGGAGGGCCTGCCAAGTCTGTTCGCCGACTATTACACGGCGGTTCCCGAGGGCGTGGTCAACGACCGCTGGACCGGCAGCCGCGCCTTCGTGGAGGCGCTGGCCGACCCCGCCGCACGCAAGGCGTTCAATGACGCCCTCAAGGCGCGCCTGGCCGCGACAGACGGCGAGCTCGTCAGCCCGCCCCCGCCCCACTGCGACTTCCGCACGGTGGAGTACGGCGACGGCCGGGGCATGGCCGGACGCAAGTGGGAATCCACCCGCGGCCTCGGTCTCGCCTTCGGCTACAACGCCAACGAAGAGACCGGCGACTACCTCACCGGCGACGCCCTGATCGATCTCTACGGCCAGGTTACCGCCGGCGGCGGCAACCTGCTGATCAACGTCGGGCCGCGCGCCGACGGCTCGATCCCGGATGTGCAAAGCGCGCCGCTGCTGGCGCTGGGTGCGCACCTTGGGCTGGGGTGAACACCTCTCCCAAAGGGAGAGGGAGGGGCCCAAAGCGGAGCTTTGGGAGGGTGAGGGGTTACGCTGCCTGGTCCCTACGCCCTCACCCGGACGCACCTTACGGCGCGTCTCGACCTCTCCCCACGGGAGAGGTTAACCACCCTCTAAATCAGGCCCGCCAGCGGGGACGATGGGTCGGCGTACATCCGTCTCGGCATGCGGCCGGCGAGGTAGGCTTCGCGGCCGGCGATGACGGCGTGTTTCATGGCCTTGGCCATGCGCACCGGATCCTGGGCCGCGGCGATGGCGGTGTTCATGAGGACGCCGTCGCAGCCGAGCTCCATGGCCACGGTGGCGTCCGAAGCGGTGCCGACGCCCGCGTCCACCAGCACCGGAACCTTGGCCTGCTCGACGATGAGCCGCACATTGACCTTGTTCTGCACGCCGAGGCCCGAGCCGATGGGCGCGCCGAGCGGCATGATCGCCGCCGCGCCCGCCTCTTCCAGCTTGCGGGCGTAGACGATGTCGTCGGTGCAATAGACCATGACGTCGAAGCCCTCGGCCACCAGCAGCTTGAGCGCCCGCAGCGTCTCTTCCATGTCCGGATAGAGGGTCTTGGAATCCGACAGCACCTCCAGCTTGACCAGGGTCCCGCCGCCGGCCTCGCGCGCCAGGCGCAGGGTGCGCACCGCCTCCTCGCCGGTGAAACATCCGGCGGTGTTGGGCATCAGGATGAACCGGTCCGGCTTGAAGTAGTCGGTGAGCATCGGCTTGGCGGGGTCGGTGAGGTTCACGCGCCGGAGCGCCACGGTGACGATCTCCGCGCCGGCAGCTTCGGCCGCGCGGGCGTTCAGTTCATAGTCGTCCATGCGCCCGGTGCCGACGATCAGGCGCGAGGTGAGCGTGTGGCCGGCCACGGACCACGAATCTGCGTGAGTGATGGGCGCGTTCAACTAGCCGCCTCCAACAAAGTGGACGATCTCGATGCGGTCACCGTCTGTGAGCGCCGTGGCGGCCCACAGCGAGCGTGGGACGATGGCCAGGTTGCGCTCGACGGCCACCTTGCGGGCGTCGAAGCCGAGCAGGGCGACGAGGGCGGCGACATCGCTCGCCGCCGCGGACCGTTCCTCGCCATTGACCGTCAGACGCACGCGGCAAGCTTGTGACACCGCGCGAGCGACTATACAAGACGCCGGTGGCCCGACTCTGGCCGGCAAGCTTGCGCCGCGCCTGAGGTATTGGGCCACAAGTATTTGATTTTCGTGGATTAATCACGAGCGGATGCGTAGCCCGTCCGTTCATTTGGAACCGTGAAGCGCGGACCGGGAACGGAATGTCGAAACCGATCTATGTGTTGAGCGGGCCCAACCTCAATCTGCTGGGCGTCCGGGAGCCGGACGTCTATGGCGACGAGACCCTGGACGACGTGCGCCAGCTGGTGGAAGCCCGGGCTCGGGCGCGCGGCGCGGCCGTGGTGTTCCGCCAGACCAACCATGAGGGCGAACTCGTCGACTGGGTGCAGGAGGCCAGGGAGGCCGCGCGCGCCCTGGTGATCAATCCGGCAGGCTACGGCCACACCTCGGTCGCTTTGCTGGACGCCCTCAAAACCCTCGATATTCCTATCGTCGAGTGTCACCTTTCCAACCCGGCCGCGCGGGAGGAATTCCGCCGGTCGAGTTTCGTTTCGCTCGCCGCCACCGGAGTCATCAGCGGCTTTGGCGCAGCGAGCTATGAACTAGCCATCGAAGCGGCGTGCGATCTGACCGCCGCTCCGCGCGCATGAACAGCAAGGTCGAGCGCCGCATGCCCACTCCCAAGGCCGAAAATGTCGCCACCTCGCTGGTGCGCGAACTGGCCGATATCCTCAATGAAACCGGTCTCTCAGAGATTGAGGTCGAACGCGACGGACAGCGCATTCGCGTCGCCAAATCCCTGACCCAGGGGTTTGTTCAGGCCTATGCGCCGGCGCCTGCTCCCGCCGCGTCCGCGACAGCCGCGCCAGCAGTGGAAGCGGAGCCAACCCAGGCGGGCGAGACCGTGACCTCGCCCATGGTCGGGACCGTCTATCTGCAGGCTCAGCCAGGAACACCGCCCTTCGTCAAGGTGGGCGACAAGGTCACCGCCGGCCAGACCCTGCTGCTGGTGGAGGCCATGAAGACCATGAACCCCATCGCCGCGCCCAAGGCGGGCGTCATCCTCGAATTGCTGGTCGCCGACGCCCAGCCGGTCGAGTTCGGCGAGCCCCTCGCGGTGATCGGCTAGACCTGGTGTTCGACAAGATCCTCATCGCCAACCGCGGCGAAATCGCGCTGCGGATTCACCGGGCCTGCAAGGAGATGGGCATCAACACGGTGGCTGTGCACTCCCAGGCCGACACCACGGCCATGCATGTGCGCCTAGCCGACGAGAGCGTGTGCATCGGCCCGGCGCCGGCGGCCAAGAGTTATCTCAACATCCCCTCGATCATCGCCGCGTGCGAGATCACCGGCGCCCAGGCCGTGCATCCCGGCTACGGCTTCCTGTCGGAAAACGCGCGCTTCGCCGAGATCGTCGCCGCCCACGGCATGACCTTCATCGGACCCAGGCCCGAGCACATCCGGGTGATGGGCGACAAGATCGCCGCCAAGAAGGCGGTGAAGGATGCCGGCATTCCCGTGGTTCCGGGCTCGGAGGGCGCGCTGGAGAGCGAGGCCGAAGCGCTCGCCGCCGCCGACGCCATCGGCTACCCGGTCCTGATCAAGGCGGCGGCGGGCGGCGGCGGGCGGGGCATGAAGGTGGCTCAGAACCGCGAGGAGGTGGCCGAGGCCTACGGCACCGCCAGGGGCGAGGCCCGCTTGGCCTTCGGCGATGACCAGGTCTACATGGAACGCTACCTGGCGACGCCCCGGCATATCGAAGTGCAGGTGATCGCCGACGCCTATGGCGCGGTCTGCCATCTGGGCGAGCGCGACTGTTCGCTCCAGCGCCGGCACCAGAAGCTGATGGAGGAAGCGCCCTCCCCGGCCATCGACCCCGAAACACGCGCGCGCATCGGCAAGATCGTCGTCGATGCGATCAAGGCCATCGGCTACCTGGGCGTCGGCACCATCGAGTTCCTGTACGAGGACGGCGAGTTCTTCTTCATCGAGATGAATACCCGCCTGCAGGTGGAGCATCCGGTCACGGAGGCCATCACCGACATCGATCTGGTGCGCGAACAGATCCGCGTGGCGGCCGGCTTGCCGCTCTCATTCAAGCAAGAGGACATCGCCTTCGAGGGTCACGCCATCGAGTGCCGGATCAACGCCGAGAACCCGCGCACGTTCGCGCCGTCCCCGGGCCTGGTCACCGATTTTCACTCGCCGGGCGGATTGGGGGTGCGGCTCGATTCCGCCCTCTACGCCGGCTATTCGATCCCGCCCTACTACGACAGTCTGGCCGGCAAGCTCATCGTCCACGGCCGCGACCGCACCGAATGCGTCGCCCGGCTGAAGCGTTCGCTGGCGGAGATGGTGGTCGCCGGCGTCGACACCACCATTCCCCTCTTCCAGGATCTGCTGGGCGAGCCCGACATTCTCGATGGGAACTATCATATCCATTGGCTGGAGCGATGGATCGCGGCCCAGGGTTGAGCCGCAAAGCTCGGAGCGTCGTTTGCGCGGCTTAACAGCGGAAACGCTCATCGACTGCTACCGCCGGGGCGTGTTTCCCATGGCCGACGCCCGCCATGACGAGCGCCTGTTCCTGGTCGACCCGGCGCGCCGGGGCGTCATTCCGCTGGACGGTTTCCACGTCTCGCGCCGCCTGGCGCGGACGGTGCGCTCAGGACGTTTCGAGACCCGGGTGGATAGCGCCTTCGACGCGGTCATCGAAGCCTGCGCGGAGTCGCGACCCGGTCGCCGAGAGACGTGGATAAATCATACAATTCAATCTCTTTGCTCGGACTTGTTCAAGTTAGGAACGGCCCATTGCGTCGAGACCTGGCGGGAGGGCCGGCTGGTGGGCGGCCTCTACGGCGTGGCCGTGGGCGGCGCGTTCTTCGGCGAGAGCATGTTCTCCGTCGAGCGGGACGCCAGCAAGGTCGCCCTCGTACGCCTGGTGGAGCAACTCAAGGCGGGCGGTTTCACCTTGCTCGACGCGCAGTTCGTGACCGAGCACCTGGAGTCGTTGGGCGCCTTGGAAATCTCCCGCGGCGAATACCGCAAGCGCCTGGCCCTGGCGTTGGCTGTAGAGGCGGATTTCGGCGGGGGTGAACCCTCTCTTCCCCCTCCATGAGGGGGAAGTACGGCCGAAGGCCGGGATGGGGGATCGGACACGCCGCCCTCTCCGGAAACACCCACCTACCCCGCTTCGCGGGTACTTCCCCCCGCATCGGGGACCGTTGCGTAATTGTCTGGCCGTGATTCACTTGGATTGGGTGATTTGACGGAGCGGCGAGATGGCGGTGAAGCGAACGGGTCAGCTGAGCTGGACGGAGGCGCTGTTTCCGGGCGGGTTGAAGGGTTCGAGTCGGCTGGATCGGCTGACCGAGTTGGTGCGCTGGTACAGGTTCGAGAAGCTGCTTGGGCGGCTGCGGTCGGAGGGTCCGGGCCGGCCGGGTTATCGGCCGCTGGCGATGTTCAAGGCGTTGTTGCTGCAGTCGCTTTACGGGCTGTCCGATGCGGAGCTGGAGGAGGCGCTGGTCGACCGGCTGTCGTTCCGCCGGTTCGTGGGCCTGGGTCTGGAGGACGAGGTCCCCGACCACACGACGATCAGCCGCTTCCGCTCGAAGCTGATCAAGGCGGATGTGCTGGAGAAGCTGTTCGCCGAACTGGACAAGCAGCTGGAGACGGCGGGCGTGATCCTCAAGCGGGGGACCATGCTGGACGCCACCCTGATCGAGACCGCCGCCCCGGCGCCGAAGGAGGGCGAGCGCCCCCTGGATCCGGACGCGCGTCTGACCAGCCGCAAGGGCAAGACCGGGACCACCTATGGCTACAAGGCCCATGTGGGGGTGGACGAGGGCTCGGGCCTGATCCGTTCGGTGATCACCACGCCGGCCAACGTCAACGACACCGTCCCGGCCGATCAGCTGGTCCGGGGCGACGAGAGGGTGGTGTGGGGCGACGCCGCCTACCACACCCACGCCCGCGAGGCGGCGCTCAAGGCCCGTGGCGTCAAGCCGCGCCTGGCCAGGCGGGCCAATAAGCACCACCCGCTCCCGCCCAGGCTCTAGCGCTATAACCGCCTCATCGCCCGCCGCCGCGCCGCCGTGGAGACCACCTTCGCCACCCTCAAGCGGCGTATGGGTCTGACCGCCATCCGCTACATCGGCCTGTCCAAGGCCTCCGCCCAGATCACCCTGGCCGCCATGGCCTTCAACCTGCGCCGCTGGGCCACCCTCGCGCCCGCCTGACCACGCCCGGAGTCCGTCCGAAAACCGCCTCCGGCGCCGAAAAATCCCCCCGCACTCGAGAAAACGCCGCCCTGGGCGCGCTCCATCAGCCCCAACCCCACCAACACTCCCTCGCAAGACCGTATCGCAACGGTCCCCGCATCGGGGGGAAGTACCGGCCCCTACGGTGGCGGCGTGTCCGTGGTGCAGGCTTCCAGCCAGGCGTCGTAGACCGGGTGCTCGAACGGATGCAGTCCGGGCGAGGCGGCGTACATCCAGCCGCGGTAGATCTCGCGGCTTGGCGGCCTTGCCTGGCCCGGAGGCGCCGGCGGCTCGGAATCGATCACGACATAGGCCGAGGGCCTGGGCAGCGGATCGTTCGGTCCCCGCGTCTCACAATTCTTCACCGTGAAGACCAGGGTTTTGTAGCGCACGCGTCGGCCTACGGGGGCCTCGAAACGCAGAGTCTCCGCGGTGACCTTGTCGAGGACCCGCAGGACCGCCGTGGGACTGCGCACCGGCGGCG
>Ga0302311_10003933_pt1 | contig 16129 bp, 17 predicted proteins | sample III_Palsa_N1_3_FD_200449 | JGI IMG/M metagenome (GOLD analysis project Ga0302311, IMG submission 200449) | Peat permafrost microbial communities from Stordalen Mire near Abisko, Sweden - III_Palsa_N1_3 | ecosystem: Environmental > Terrestrial > Soil > Palsa > Peat permafrost | place: Sweden... | reverse complement strand
ATTTGGATGCTGGCGGAAGACCTGATCCGATGGGAGACCCAGTTGCTAGCTCTATTGTTTGCGGCCGGCCTCCGAGCGCCTCGGCTGCGCATCCGCCCGCTTCAGCCCCCACCCAAATACTTCCCCAAAAACCCATCCAGCGCATTGAGCAACGCCAACCTGTCCGCCGACCGCGACAAATAGTGATCCCCATCCGGCAAATAGATCGTCTGCTCGGTCTTACCCGCCCGCAGCAATGAAGCTTCCATCATCTCCGTCTGCGTATCGGGCACGGTGTAATCCTTTCGCCCCTGAACCAGCAGAATCGGGATTCGAATCTGGTCCGCATGCACTGCGGGCGAGACCGCCGCAAGTGTCTGCGGATCGCCCACATCCACGAGATTGATATCGGAGAACGCAAAATTCGTCGCTTCATCCAGCATCGCCGGCAGATCGGTGGGTGCGGCGATCGCCGCCGCACACGCATACAGCGTCGGCTCCCGCTCCGCGCCCTCCAGCGCCGCATATCCACCGTAGCTCTCACCCACGATGCAGATCTTCCCCGGATCCGCGAGCCTCGCACTGATCAGCCAGCGCGTCGCGTCGGTCACATCGTCTTGCATCGCAAGACCCCACTGGCGCTTGCCCAACGCCTCGAACCTCCACCCATAACCGGTCGAGCCGCGGAACTGCGGTTGGATCACCCCCCAGCCACGTGAAGCCATGAACTGCGCCAGCCAATCGAACCCGTCGTCGTCATGCGCAAACGGACCACCGTGCGGCAGCACCACGAAGCTGATCGGCCTTCGCGGCGCATTCACCGGCAGGGTCAGCCGCGCCGGTATCACCAGCCCGTCGCGCGCCACAAAACTCACCCAGCGCACCGGGGCTACCTGATCCGCCGGAACCCGCTCGTAGTCGTACATCAATGGGTTCAGCACCGCCGGCTTTTGCCCGCGGTCAAGCAGCCAAAGCGCCGCGGGCCGGTCAGGCGGTTTCACCAGCGCCATCACGCGCTTGCCGTCGGAGGAAATATCCATCAACTGCACATCGGATATTTTCAGCGCCGTTTCGATCTCACCTGCGATCGCCGCGCGCGCCGGATCGATATAAACCGTGCGCTCCCCGGCATCGTCCCCGATCCGGTACCCCACCATTACGCCATTGTCCGCAACCATCGAAAGCCGGCCGGCAGGCGCGCTGGCAAAAATCCTGGTGATGGTTCCGGACGCGATATCGATTTGCACGATGCTGCTATCCGAATTGCCGGGCTCCAGCAGCGCATAAAGCACCCCGGGATCGGCCGCGGAAAAAGCAAGATCACCAGCCTCGAACGGCAAACTGTGCCAAACCCCCTGCGCCGAACGCCGCGCGAGGATATGCTGCGCAAAAACCCCAACCTGGTCGGTCTCCTCGGTCGTGAAGGCGCCGCGCACCACCCCGTTCTGATCGGCCACCCAGCCGGTCACCTCCGGCCGAGGAGGCACCACCAACCGCTTCTTCTCATCCCATAAATCCACCCGGTAGACCTCAGGCCGATCCGCCACCCGATCGCCGAATTGCATCAGCAACTGCATCCGCTGGCCAGGAAGCTGGCTCACCACTCGATCCTGCACATTGGGAATGACCTCCGGAAAAGCCGGCTGATCGTTGAATGGAGCGCCGAACAGATTGGTGCGGGCGCGCAGCCGGATCGTCCCAGTCCTTTTCCCGTCGGCGGTCACAGCTATCAGCCAGGACGCGCCATAATCCAAGCCGCCGGCATCAGTCTGCATCTGCAGCACACTCACCAGCAGCGTTTGATCGTCTTTCCATTCCACCCAGTCCGGCGTGGCAGCGCGGGCGGAAAACGTCACGGTCTGGTCACCGTCGATCGGCGCGATTCGCACCAGCGGACCGTCCTCCCGCCCATCGATGTAGGCAACCAGCCTCCCGTTCGGAGACATCCGGGCGGTATCGACGCTGGGTATTTCCGCATAGGCGGAAGCAGGCGGCGGCGCGGCCCCCGCCAATGCCCACATCCGCTGCGGCAGAAGCACGTCCGCCGCGATCAGCAACCACTTTAGCCGGACACGGAGAGCATTCGCGCGCATGGCCAACCCCCGCAACAATCTCGGCGAACACGAGATTCCGGACACCTCGCCTTGTCAATGCGGATTGGCATTATAAGCAAGAATCTCCTTTTTTGAAAAAAAGAAGCAAAAAACTTTTGAACGTTAGGGGATTACTTGCCCCACGGGGCAACGGTTTGATCGATTGCGCCGAATACCGAATGACCTTCGCGATCGAAGAACTCCAGCTTCAGCCGATCGCCGAAACGGAGATATCCGGTCTGCGGCGCACCGGTCGCCAAATGCTCTCGCGCGCGCGCCTCGGCGATGCAACCCGAACCGTGCTGGCGCTCGGCGTTGGCCAAAGCCCCAGCACCAATCAACGTGCCGGCACCAAGCTCGCGCGTCTTGGCGGCATGGGCGATCAGATCGGCATAATTGAAGCTGGCGTCTTTGCCGGGATCGAGATCGCCGATCAGTTCGCCGCGGATGTGGCACCGGTAGGAACCCGACAGCAGTTTACCATCCCACAAATCGCCGACTTCGTCGGGAGTCACCACGAATGGTCCCATCGAACTGGCCGACTTGCCCTGCACGAAGCCAAAACCGCGGCCGATCTCGGCCGGAATCAGACCCCGCAGCGACACATCGTTCAAAAGCCCCAACAGCAGCACATAACCCGGCGCCTCCGCAGGCGTGACCCCCTGCGGCACGTCCCAGGTGATCACCACGATCTCGGCCTCGATGTCGATGCCGTAAGCCTCGTCTTCGCGCAGCAAAATCGGCTCGGTCGGGCCGATGATCTTGTCGGACAGGCCTTGATACATCAGCGGCGTTTCGAAGAAATCGTCCGGCACCTTGGCGCCCCGCACCTGCCGGATCGGCGCCATGTGATTGTGATAGGCGCTGCCGTCGAGGAACGCATAGGCGCGCGGCAGCGGCGCCGCCAGATCGTCCAGCACGATCGGAAACGCATCCGGCCGCGTCCGCGCCGCCAACTCGCCCGCGATGGTGGCAAGCACCGGCGACACCGTCGGCCAATCATCGAGCGCGCGCTGCAGCGTGCTCGCGACCCGGGCCACCACGGCATGGGTGCGTTCGGGGTTGACCACGATCAGGGTGCCGTCGCGACCGCCGGCCTTCAGCGTGGCGAGAATCATGGCGCTTTTTCACCCCCGATTTCGTTCGGACGAACGTAGCCGGTAGTGCCGCCGAACAACTCCGCGCGGCGCGACCAGTCGTGGGTCTTATCCCATAATTCCAGCACCGCGGGAGCTTCTTCTTCGAACTGCCGCAGCCGCTCGGGTGGCGCGGTCCGCACCGTAAGCTCCAGCCGGTGGCCGGACGGATCGAAGAAATAGATCGAAAGGATGAACCCGTCATGCTCGGTCGGCCCCACCACCGCGATGCCGCGCGCCTCCATCTTCGCTTTCGCAGCGTATAATTCCTCGACGGTTTCCACCTCGAAGGCAAAATGCTGGATCCAGTCCGGCGACTCGAGGTCCTTCACATTGCCGGGATCATTCGGCACTTCGAAGAAACCGATCGAGCTGCCGTCTTCCATTTCGAGAAAGATGTGGATGTGCGGGCTGTATAGACCGGTGGAAGGCACCAGATCTTCGCCCATCGCATGGGAGAATTTCAAGCCCAGCACCTCGGTGTAAAATTCGACCGTCTCTCGCGCATCTTTGCAGCGAAAAGCGGCGTGGTGAAGCTTTTTGCAAAGCATGAGGGTTCCTCTCTCGTGCAAGCGGATCGCAGATTTTAGTTTCTAGGCTTCCCGGCCCACCAGTGTCAGTCACAGCCACGTGTGACAAACCTATACACCCTACCACCGCGGCGAACCCTGTCCCATGCGGTTGTGACTGACGAGCGATCGGGTCCGGTGTAGTGATCCGGTTGCCCCGTGCGAAATCCCACCCTTGGGAAGAACACCCGTAACTGAAAACCTTTCCGTCGCCCGAAGCGCGTTACTAAAATAGGCATTGTTTTTTGCGGGCGCGCGCTGCGGTGGCTTTCGCCGCGGACGATTTCAAGGAGTTGCTATGCGAGCGACGAAACCAGCGATCAATCTTGCGGCATGTTGGGTCGCTGCCTGGCTGCTCGGCATGGGCGCAGACCGAGCGGCGCTGGCCGCCACCTGGCCGGGGCCGCAGGGCGACACCTATGCCTCCATCGCCAAGCTGCCGGATTGGTCGGGTTTCTGGGCGTTTTACCTCAAGGGCGGGGCCCAGCAGGCCGCCGAGGTTGCCGCGGGTACCGACCCCGGCCTGGTGCATCTTACCCCGGCATACGCCAAGCTGCGCGCCGCGGCTTCCGCCGCCAAGGCGCAGGAAAATCTCTCGCGCTGTCTTCCCGCCGGCGTCCCCGGCGTGATGCTGCATCGGATCCTGTACCAATATTTGTTCACCCCCGGCCAAGTCACCATGCTGTTCGAAGACGGTGAAGTGCGCCGCATCCACACCGACGGCCGGCCGCACGCTGCGCTCGAAGACCAAACCGAAAGCTTCATGGGCGACAGCATCGGCCACTGGGAGGGCAACACTCTGGTGGTTGATACCATCGGCTTTCCCAACGGCACGCTGTGGCAGAATTACGGCGTGCTCGCGACGCTGAAGGCCCACCTGGTGGAACGCATGTGGCGCAAGGATGCGAGCCATATGGAAATCGACAGCGTGCTCACCGATCCCGACATCTTCACCCAGCCTTACGTCACCAAATACCTCTACGAACTATCCGATATTCCGATCACCGAAGAAGAGTGCCTGGCGGGCAACCGTGACACCGGCACCTCGGTCGATCTGACACCACCACCGTTAGGGCAGTAAATTCCATGCATCCTGTCAAAATCACCATGATTTCGTGCGCGGCGTTGCTCGGCGCCGTGATTTCCGGGTCGCCCGCGCTGGCACATCACTCCAAAGCGATGTTCGACGACAGCAAATGCGACACGCTTGCGGGTACGGTGCGCAATTTCGAATGGGAATATCCGCACTCCTGGCTTTGGATCGTCGTGCCGGTGGCAAACGCCGATCCTCAGATCTGGGGTTTCGAAAGCATGTCGCCGGCCCAACTGGAAGAGGTCGATCATCGCTGGACCAAGCATATTATCTCGATCGGCGATAAGGTCAGCGTCAAATACAGCCCGCTGCGCGACGGCCGCCACGGCGGGTCGATGAATAAGGTCGCCCTCGCCGACGGCCGCGTGCTCGAGGGATCGCCGAATTCCTGCCTGGGGGCGAACGCGGTTTATGGGCCGAACGGACTTACCGGTAACCCGGAGACCGGCGGAATTCCGAAGAATTGAGGCCTTTCGCACCGAACGCCAGGTGAGTATTTTCAGTCCGCGCTTTTTTTCGGTGCTGCTGCTGATCGCGGCCGGGCCCGCGCACGCGGAACTGAATTCTCCGCAGCGTGTCAGCGACTTCGCGAAATTGCCGGATTGGTCGGGTCTGTGGGAACAATTCAAATCCGGCGCATCCGGCGGACCTGATGACCCGGCGGAGCTGCAGGCATACCTTGCTCCGGTGCATCCGCCCTACAACGCGGCGTGGCGAGCCAGAGCCGCGGCCGCGGCGAAGCAGCGCACCAATCAGCCGGATTTTGTCTGCGTGATCCAAGGCTTCCCCAGCCTGATGATCGGCTCGGCGCTGATGTTCGAGGCAATCGTAACGCCAGGTGAGACGCTGATGACGTTCGACTTTTCGGAGGACCGCCATATCTATACCGATGGCCGGCCGTTGCCGCCAAAAGATGAACAATTTCCGACCTCGTGGGGCACTTCGGTAGGTCACTGGGAAGGGCAAACGCTGGTGGTCGATACGGTCGCCACCAGTCTGCCGGTCGATGCCGGCGGCGACCGACTTAGCGATCAGGCTGCCTATCATGAGCGGATTCGCTTGATCGACCCGAATACGCTGGAGGACCAGCTCACCATTACCGATCCGGTCGCACTGACCGGCCCCTGGCAGCTTACGCGCCATTACACCCGCGTGCCCAACATGACCAGGTTCGTGCCTGAGGAATGCGAGGGCAACGGACGCGACGTGCGCGTGAACGGCAGCTTCACGATCGCGCCACCCTGAGCGTAGCCAAAGAGAAGAGTCTTCTTTTTGTGAACAAAAAGAAGCAAAAACATCTTGTCACTTTGTTTCCGTGCCCACTGACCCACGACGCTGCGCACGGAACCAATCGGATAAAAGTTTTTTGCTTCTTTTTTTCAAAAAGAAGACTCCTCGGCTTCAACTATAGCCCGCCCCCCTACTTGGTCGCGGGAACGGCCGCGGAAGGGGGTACAGAGGCCTGGAATACTATTCGTCCCTGGCGTACGACCATCACATCCGATCCGCTGAGGGTGACACCGTGAGTAACATGGGACCAGTCTTCGATCACCACGTCGCCGTTTACGCTTGCCACCCAGAATTTCTCGTCACTCGCCAACTGCACTTTGCGGCCGGTGGCGACGAATAGTTTCTTCGCGAGCAACGGACCGAAGTAGACATTGGTCGGGTTGACCACGACCGCGTCGGCGGCGTAGTCCTCGAGCAGCGCCGGCACGTCGTGCTTCAGCATCGCGCTGATGTGATGATTGGCAACCTCCGTTGGCGTCCGCGCCGATAAGGCGTCGTCGGACCGAGCGGTACCGGCGCCCAGGGCCAGCACCACCGCGGCAAAAATTCTGAAATCGCGCATCATCTGCTCCGTTCGGATAATAGGGTTGGGCGCCTAGTGATATCTTGACGCTGTGCCGCAGATGCCGGGTGTGCCGCCAAGCACGTGGCCATCGGGAATTTTCACCAACGCGACCGCGCCGCCATTGCGACCGTCGCGCAACGGACCGAAGGTCACGGTCACGATATCGCCTTTCTTCACCACCGTCTTGGTCCACCGCGGGTCGATCGCGTGGGCCTGGCTGGGCGACATGAATTCAAAACCCCACCAGACCGGTGCGGGGGACGGCGGTTCCGGCGCCTTTATCCACAGCCAGCTGTGGGGATAATTCCACTCCAATTTATCCACGGTGCCGGTGATGGTTTTGCAATGGGTGAGGTCGAACATCGCCAGCGAATGATGCGCCGAGGCGGGCGTTGCCAGCAGCGGCGCGGCCAAGCCGAGTGCAGCGAGTTTTTTGATCGTGTTCATGTGCGTTCAATCCGTTGGCGGGGTAAGATCGATGTAGTTGCCGTGCTCGCGCGCGGTCTGCGCGCACGCCGGCTCACCCATGGTGATCCCGTCTTGCCGCTCGTAGGTGAGCTTGGTGGTGTAAGGCTTGTAGAATATCGCAGGGTCGGTGAGGGTGGCGTCGATTTCGAGATGCTCGTGGTCGCGCAAGAAAATGCGCTCGACGTAATGGGTGTTGATGGTCGCGGTCAGCAGGCCGTTTTGAAACAGCGCGCCTTTCGGAAAACCAACCGTATCGACGACCAGAGTTTTGCCTTCCCAATGACCAATCGAGTCGCCTTCGTAACTGTCGTCCAAATCGTCCAGCGACCAGTGGGTGGTGCGATCGGTGAAGATACGACGCACCTCGCCCTCCTCGAACAACATGGTGACCCGGCCGGGCGTAAATAGAAACTCCATTTCGAGCGTGTGCAGCATCACGCCGGGAACTCCGGCGGGAAGGCAGCTCGCGAGGTCGGGCTGTTTGCCGTTCTCGGTGTCGTGGGCACGAAGGTAGAAATATCTCGGCGTCAACGGCACCGCGAGCGCTACGGCTTTGCCGTCGGCATCGGAGCCGTTCTGTGAGGCGCGCCCCGACAAGAGATGTCCGGCCAAATCGAGCGCGAAAGTGCCCGACCAGTCGGGCAATTGCGCAATCGAAGCCCAGGTATCGCCCTGCGGGCCGCTGTAGCCGTTGGCGGCTTGGGCGCTGGAGCCCAGCAGTAGCGCCGCCAGGCCTGCCACCAGAAAATTGATGTGGTTATTTCTTATATTCATCGAATTCATTGCCGGACCCACTCCCAGGTTATGGCGGCGAGATCGTGAAGGTTCCATTCACTCGCTGATCACGTGTGTTGCCGTAGCATTCTTCTTCGACAAACCGGGTCATGTTCGGGACTCGGGTATAGGTACGCGTGAGCTGCCACGGATGGGTCAACGCGGTTGGATCAGTGATGGTGAGCTGATCCTGCAAGGTGTTTTTGTCGATCAGACGAATTCGCTCGTGGTAGGTCGCTTGTTCGCTGATCGGGTCGCCTTCGGGATCGACCGGCGCGCTGGATGCAACGGTGTCGACCACCAGCGTTTGACCTTCCCAGTGGCCCACGGAGGTGCCCCAGGTGGTGCCAAATCGCTCATCAACCGGCGGCAACGGCTGGCCATCGGTGTAGATGTGGCGGGTCTCCTGAAAGTCGAACGTGAGCGCAGTCTCCTCAGGTGTTACGATCGCCTCGAACATCAGCGCCGAGCCGATCATCAGGCTGGGAAAGCCCAGGTTGCCGCAGAGCTTGTCGGGCCCGTTGGCGCGGGCCCTCGCGGCGGCGGCCGCTTTGGCGGCCCATTCCGCGTTATAGGGCGGATGGACGAAGGAAAGGGCGATCTGCTGCTTAAGTTCCGCCGGATCGTCGGGTCCGCCGGACGCGCCGGCCTTGAATTCCTCCCACAAGCCCGACCAGTTGGGCAATTTCGCGAAGACGCCGACGCGTGCGGGCGAGCTTAGATCGGCGTTGGCTGGGAGAGCAAAAATCAGAGGGAGAAGAGGAAGGAAGAAGAATCTTCTTTTTTGAAAAAAAGAAGCAAAAAACTTTTGTCCAAATGTGGCGGCGCGGCCGATACCAAAATTGACAAAGTTTTTTTGCTTCTTTTTGTTCACAAAAAGAAGACTCTCTTTTCCTTCCCCTATTTTGACATCACTTGTCATCCTCACGCCCCCGGCGGCGCGATCGTGAAGCTCTTGTTCACGCGCAGATCGCGATCGTTGCCGTCACACTCTTCCGGAACGATTCTGGTCATATTGGGGACTCGGGTGTACTCGCGGGTGAGTTGCCACCGGTGGGTGAGCGCGACCGGATCAATGATCGTGAGCTGATCCTGCAGCGTGTTCCGGTCCAGCATGCGAATGCGCTCATGGTAGCTGGCCTGTTCGCTGATCTCGTCCTTGCCGGAGTCGACCGGCGAACTGGTGGCGACCGTATCCACCACCAGCGTCTGGCCTTCCCAGTGACCCACCGATGTGCCCCAGGTGGTGCCAAACCGTTCATCCACCGGCGGCAGTGGCTTGCCGTCGGTGTAAATGTGCCGGGTTTCGGAGAAGTCGAAGGTCAGCACGGTCTCCTCCGGGGTGATCAGAGCCTCGAACATCTGCACCGATCCGATCATGATTCCGGGAAAGCCGATGTTGCCGCAGAGCTTGTCCGGCCCGTTCGCGCGCGCCTTGGCGGCCGCCTCGGCCTTGGCTTCCCATACCGCGTTGTACGGCGGATGCACGAAACCGAGCGCGACCTGCCGCTGCAGCTCTGCCGGGTCGTCGGATCCTCCGGTCGCGCCGGCTCTGAACTGCTCCCACAGACCCGACCAATCCGGCAATTTGGCATAAGCCTCCACCCGCTGCGGGGAGCTGCCATCCGCCTGCGCGGACCCGGCAGCGCCGGGCAGGAACAGCAGCGCCACCGCACACGGATGGAATTTCTTCACAGTTGAAGCCCGATCAGCTTGCCGTCGGGCCCGGTTGCCGAGACATAGTGGCCACCTTTGCCGCCATCGCGCAGCGGAATGATGATGACCGTGATCCTTTCGCCCGCGTGCAGCGTGTTGGGGTAGATGCCCGCGCGCAGCAGATGGGTCGGAGCGCCCATTTCGATGCTCCATTCGATCGTGCCGCTGCCGCCCGGGTTCGGCACCAGCACCTGGATGTAGCAGTGCGGATTGCTGAACTGGAACTCACGCACGGTACCGCTCAAGGTCAATCGCTTGCTGGTGTCGAACATCGCCTGCGAGTGATGCGCGAACGCCGGCGACCAACCGGCGACGACACCCAGGATTGCAGCCGCCAGAACTGGAATGTTTTTGAATGCGAGCATGTTACCTATTCCCCGAGTGGCGGCGGTGTCAGATCGACCGAAGTGCCGGTGTCGCGATTGCCGGCCAGGCATTCCTCCTCGGTGATCGGGATCGGCGACTGCTCGTAGAGCCGCTTGTAGACATACGGTCGGGCAAAGATTTCCGGATCCGTCAGCACCGAGTCGACTTCAAGATAACCCGCGCGGTTGCGGAAAAACCGCTCGACCAGATGGCTCTTGAGCGTCGCCAGCACGCCATAATTCTCCCACACCGAGCCATTGGGAAAGCCGATAGTATCGACCACCAGTGTGCCGGCTTCCCAATGGCCGATGGAATCGCCCATGAAGCTCTCGGTCTGGTCGTCAAGCGGCACGTGCTTGCGTCCGTCGGTGTAGATGCGGCGGACTTCGCCGTCTTCGAACAACATCGTGACCAAACCCGGCGTGAGCAGGATCTGGAACAGCAGTCGGTGCTGCATCACGCCAGGCACGCCGGCGGGGAGGCAGAAGGAGAGATTCTGCTGTGCCCGTCTGCGGATATGGTCGGCGGCGATTGCTGCATATTTTGGCGTCAGAAACATCGGCTCGCCGCCCGGGCCGGTGTCGGTTCTGGGTGGTCCGACGAATACGCGATGATAGGCCCAGAACCCCGACCAGTCGGGCAGCTTGGCGATCGAGGCGTAGGTGTTACCTTGCTGACCCGGCCAAGTCGGAGACGGAAGAGTCGCGGCGGCATCCGCGAGCGATCCCGTGAGCACCACCGCGACGTAACATCCCGCCAGGAAACTAATCGGTTGCTTCATTCCCAGCATGAAAGCTTCTCCAGCTTGGCCGCGGCTCGTCGCCGCAGCACGTTCCCCGAGATCACCGATGCGGACTGGCTCTAACCAATCCGCGAGGTTCCTTGTGCTACCGAAAATCTCCAGCTTGGCCGGCGGGAGGAGTACCGGCCAAGCTGGCTTGCACGCTTAGAGATGCGCCTGCAAGATAATCCCAAGGGTGCGCGGATCACCGAGAGTCGACTGCACGCCGGCGGGAGGCTCGTTGGCATCGGTCAGTTTATAGACCGTATTGCTGACGTTCTTGGCGTAGAAGATGACGCTGTATTTCTGGTTCGGCGAAGTATATTCGAGCGACGCGTTAAACAGACCATAGGCGTTCTGGACAAACTCGGGATTGAGCGCCGGATAGTTGCTGACATCGAAGTCAGTGATCTGCTTGGTCTGGTAATGGAAGTCCGCGTCCGGTGTGATCACCGCGCCGTCGGCCAGATCAAAGTCGTGCGAGTAGCTGCCGGAAATCGAGAAGTTCGAAACGTGGGGCGCGAGCTTGCCATTCGATTGCACCACGGCGCCGCCATATTCGCCGTTACCGGTGTAGGTCCCCTGCTCCACTTCGGGATCGAGCGACAGCTTGTCGTTCGGGGTGAGGTAGGCAGAGGCTTCGACATCGAGACCGTAGAATTTCGCCGGCAGCACCAACATGGTGGTGACCGGCTGATCGTTGACCGTAACCGATTCCGGCGACTGGAACCCGCTATAGTCGTAATAGAAAGCGGAGGCATTCAAGGTGACGTTGTTGAAGCGATTCTTCGAACCCACCTCATAGGCGGTGACCTTCTCGACGCTATAGGTCGAACCATTGACGTAACCGCCGGGGCGATAACCGGTGTCGACCATCAAGTAGGCCAGATTTTGCGGCGTGATATCGCCTTCCAGGCGGGCCTTCCAGTCGAAATGACTGTAGCGCTGAGCGAACACTTCGGAACAGCCCGGGGGAGAGCCAGGCGAGCAGCCAGTCGTGGTTTTAACGCTGTCCTCGTTCTCGCGCGCACCACCGGTAAGCCGCAGGTACGAGGTGATCGGATAGGTCGCTTCGCCGAAGCCGGCGATCGAATTCTGGGTCGGGTACTGCGGGTAGGCCAGGAATGGCGACGGCACACCGGGGGGCTGGATGTAGTAAAGTTGCGCCAAGTCGTTGTGATAATAATACAGGCCGGCGACCCAAATCAGCTTTGATCCCTCCGCGTTGGCGAAGCGCAACTCGTGCGTCACGGTCTGATCGAAAGGCGAAACGGTTTCCTGAAAGAACTGAGCCGGGGTGCCGGCCGAGGTGGTGTAGCCGGATTCGCTGTGGGTGGTCTGATACGCCGGAATGTAGGTGACATTGGTCAGACCAAGATCAAGATCGAACTGCCCGTAATATTTATGGAACTCGTCCCGATCGAAGCCGCCGGTAGCCGCGAGGACGTTGGTGGTGAAATTGGGCGGTTCCGGCTGCGCCGCGCTGGCGAGGAAGGAGCCGGTGGCGAGCGTGTCGCCGGCATGATAGTACTCGGCGCCGAGCAGGGCTCGGATGCTGTCGTTCGGCTGGTAGAGCAATTTGGCGCGAGTGTTGTATTCATTGTCCGTACCAGTATCGGCCTTGAGATAGCCGTTATGCTGGTCGCCGTTGAACCCGACGCGTAACGCGAGCTGATCTGTGAACGGGACGTTCACGACCACTTGTCCACCGAGGAAATCATACGAGCCATATTGAACCTCGCCGAACACTTCGTATTTCTGTGAGGGATCGTTGGTGATGATGCTCACCGCGCCGCCGGTGGCGCCGCGGCCATAGAGCGTGCCTTGCGGACCGCTCAGTATTTCGACGCGGTTCACATCGTAATAGTCAAGGCCACCGTTTTCCAGCAGCACGCCGTCGAGATAGACCGCCGTCGACGGGGCTTTATTGGGGCCGTCGGTGCCGAGGCCGCGGATGGCGATGTTCGGCGGACCGCCGGAGCCGCCGACGCCGCTCTGCACACCGCTGCCATCGGTGCCCTGGATCTGTACGCCGGGCACGTCCTGGAGGATCTGCGCCATCTCGGTGTCGCCGTGCTTGGTAACGCTCGCGCCCGAAACCACGGTGATGGTGAGCGCGGTCTTTTGTACACTCGACTTCCGGCGCTCGGCCGTAACGACGACGGTGCCGAGCTCCTGCCCGGTTGCAGCCGGCGCCCTCGCGGCTGGTGCGGTCTGGGCGCGTGCTCCAAGCGAAATTGTGCCGGAAAGCGCCACCATCGACATGCCCAGCAATAGTTTTGATCTCTTCACTCTTTTATTCCCCCTTTGGTCTTTTAGCGCGCTGCTGACTTCGCTCTCCAGGCGTTGAGAGCCGGCGTTGATGGTTCGAACAAGGTGCGAACGAATTGCATTCCATCGACGATGGAAAGGATCTCAATCGGTCGCCGCTCGGGTCCTGGAGTCGATTTTTCCAAGGCGCCGCAGTATTGGTAGGCTCGATTGCGTTACATGTCTGTCACAACTGCATGGGACAGACGGGCACACCGGATAGGCGGATACCGGGGACAGGCGGCCGCGTTCACGACTGCGAGGTCTTCCCTCTGGGGGTCAAAGCGAGCCGAGTTTCCGAGGTGATGGCCCTACGCGGGCTTTTGGTTCAGAGGGGACAAAATTACCGATCACCGGGACATCGACGTTCCGTCCATACCGGATACGGAAGTATTTATCGGGCGCGACCGCTGCAGCCCGGTGACGGCTTGCTTTCGCCGACCGAAAATTGGGCTTGAGAACTTTATCATTGGCTGCGAACCTTTGGTCAAATTACCCAGTTCAAACCCGGCAACGGGCCTCACGGGAGAAACAAACCATGCGATATTCCATCATCGCCGTCACGGCGCTGGCTGCGATCGCGAGTCCGGTGCTGGCGCATCATTCGGCCACCATGTTCAATCACGACAAGATCCTGCCGTTGCAGGGAACCGTGAAGGATTGGCAGTGGATCAATCCGCACAGCTGGCTCGAGCTGATGACGCCGGACGGCAAGGGCGGCGAGATCTCACAGGGATTCGAAGTCGGCTCGCCCAATACTCTGTTCCGCAACGGCTGGCGGGTGCATAGCTTCAGGCCGGGCGACCAGGTGAAAATCACCTATATGCCGCGCCTCGACGGCAAACCTGGCGGCATGCTCTATACTGCCGAACCGGCGGGCAGTTCGGCCTATCTTTCATGGCTGCCGAAGGGTCAGAAATGAGAGGCGAGTCATGATAACCAGGAAAGCAACTCTATCCGCCGGTTTGAGCGTTCTCGCCCTTGCCGCGCTCGCTCCGTCCGTCCCCTCGCGCGCGGCCGACACTGCCACCGACGCACCGCCATCAATCTCTCCGCCACCGGCCGATCCGCACGACATCGAGGGCGTCTGGAAACCCGGCCGCAGCGGTCCGCCGCCGGGCCAGCGCGCCGGCGCTGCTCCGGGCGGCGGCGGTCCAGGCCCGGGCGGAACGTTCAACGTCGCCGGCTCCGATCTGGTTTGTGCGCCGCTGCAGCGTCTCGGTGGTGCCGGCGGAGGAATGTCGAATCTGTGGGTGGAGGGTCCGAAGGAGATCGTGATGATCTCGGAGGAAGATCAGGACGTGCGCAAAATCTACTTGCAGGCCCATCACCCGAAGAATCCCACGCCGCAGCCGAACGGCAACTCGATCGGGCATTGGGAGGGCAAGACCTTGGTGGTCGACAGCATCGCGTTCTCGGATGCGAGCGGCAAAGACAAGGGCGAGCACATCGTGGAACGCATCCAAAAGCAGGGCAACCAGATGGTCGATCACGCGACCATCACGGCCAATGGGACCACCACGCAGCAGATTTTCGTCTCCGACTGGCGGCCGGATCTGCAGGTTTGGGAGAACGTGTGCGAGGAAGGCTACAGCAAATTCCAGATCATCAACGGCAAGCTCGATGACACTAATTCTTAGAGCGGAAACTGGCAGTGAAAATTAACAGATTGGCCAATCTGCTGCGCTACAGCAGGCTTCTCGCGCTCGCTGGGGTCTCGGTGCTCTGTGCCGCGGCTGCTCCCGGCGCGGTGCCTGACATCTCCGGACCTTGGATGATCTACCGGCCACACGGGGCGCTCAAGACCACCGATGGTGAGCCACCGCCGTTGCTGCCGGCGGCGGCCGCGACCTATGCCGCCAACCGGGCGGCGCTCGGCACCCCGAAGGACAATGATCCCGATTTGCGGTGTCTGCCGCCCGGCGTGCCCCGGCTGTTCCTGCAGCGATTTCCCTTCAACATCGTCCAGGGCAAGACCATGTACGCGATGATGTTCGAGTGGAATCATCTTCCGCGTGTAATCTATCTGGTTCCGAGTCACTCCGAAACCATTGGGCCGCTCTATCTCGGCCAATCGATCGGACATTGGGAGGGTGACACGCTGGTGGTGGATGCTAATTCCTACAATGATACCACCTGGCTCGACGACACCGGTCTACCCCACAGCGAGGATCTGCACACCGTCGAACGGATAAGACTGACTGATGGCGACAGTGAACTCGCCGATACGATCACGATCGACGATCCGACCGACTACACGAGGTCCTGGACCACTATGCTGCTGTTCAAGAAAGATCCGGGGGTAATCATCAAGGAGGATTATTGCCTGGGTCGAGTCGGCAAGGCCAAACTGACCGTGAAATAAGCTCGAGCCGCGCGTGTCATCAATGCATTAGTTAGGTGAAGTCGAAGAGTCTTCTTTTTTGAAAAAAAGAAGCAAAAAACTTTTACTCAATTGGTTCCCTGCCTGTCCTAGGAAGGTTCGCAATTGCTTAAATTGACAAAGTTTTTTTGCTTCTTTTTGTTCACAAAAAGAAGACTTGGCGTCGGGAATCGTGATCAGTACTTCGGACGCGGGCTGCTGGTCGTGCCAGCGCGCCTCGATCGCGGCGAACTTCACCGGCTGCCGGTCGTGGACGTAATCGCCGCTCCAGTGTCCGTACAGCATCTGCACCGGGATCAGCAGTGCTGCGAGAAACAGCCCCATGCGCAGCATCACCTGGGCCTCGGCGGCGTAGAGATTGCGCAGGCGGTACCAAGCGCCGGTGGCAGCGACGCAAAAGGCGCCGGTGAGATAGGCCGCGAACAGCAGGTGCGGAAAGCGCACCCAGACCACTGGGCTGAAGATGATGGCGGACCAGCCGGTGGGGACGAAGGTGCCATTTTGCAGGGAGAAACCAACTGGCGCCTGCATCCAACTGTTGTTTACCATGATCCAGAACGCGCTGAAGGTGGTGCCGAGTGCCACCATCAAGGTCGCGAAAAAATA